>Ga0307375_10003682_pt1 | contig 14978 bp, 16 predicted proteins | sample TR1MG_FD_202531 | JGI IMG/M metagenome (GOLD analysis project Ga0307375, IMG submission 202531) | Soil microbial communities from Risofladan, Vaasa, Finland - TR-1 | ecosystem: Environmental > Terrestrial > Soil > Coastal area > Acid sulfate soil | place: Finland: Risofladan, Vaasa | collected...
GCGACCTGCGGCGGGATTGACGATGAGGCAGGCGCGAGTGGTCACGCGTGCGGTCGGGGGTGGGAGAGAGGGGCGGGACCCTACGACGCGGAAGCGATGGATCCGATGACGATGTCGGCCACGTTGGTGCCGGTGGGTCCGGTGCGCAACAGTGCGCCGGCGGTGTCGAGCGCGGCGTACGATTCGTGGGCCGTGAGCGCGGCCGCGGGGTCGCGTCCCGCATCGCGGATGGCGTCCCACGTGTGGGCGTCCACGCAGGCGCCGGCGGCGTCGGTGGGCCCGTCGCGCCCGTCGGTGCCGGCGGCCAGCAGGGTGATGCCGCGCGCCGCGTCGCCGGCCTCCGACAGCACGCGCGCGGCGGCCAGCGCCAGCTCCTGACAGCGGCCGCCGCGAGGCTGTGGCATCGGCGGCATGGCCCCCGACTCGCTGCGCGCGCGCAGACCCGGCGTGAGCATCGGGTGGGGAATTGTCACCGTGGTCTCCCCGCCGCAGATGAGCACCGACGCCTCGCCGCCCGCCTGCGTTCGCCGTTCGATGAGGGCGCGCGCCAGCGCCGCGCCGGCCTCCGCCGCGGGGCCGGCAATCGTGGCGTCGGCCACGGTCACCTGCGGAATGCCGAGCGCCACGGCCTTGGCCTGGGCGGCGTCGAGCGCCACACGGTTGTTGCCGATCACGCGCGACGTGACGTGCGCGAACGCCGGGTGGGTCTGCTTGGGCGTTTCCGGCACGACACCACGCTGCGTGCCGGCCAGATGTTCGCGGAACGACGGCGCCAGGCGCTGGTAGAGCTTGCCGCGCTGCAGGATCTCGATCACGTCCTTCACCGTGTACGGGTCGGCCACGCATGGGCCCGATCCGATGGATGAGATCTCGTCACCGATCACGTCGGAGACGGCCAGGCAGTACGTGGACGCCGGCGCAAGGGCGAGCGCCAGGCGCCCGCCGCCCCACCGCGAGAATCGCTTGCGGACGGCGTTCATCTCGCGAGTGTCGAGCCCGCTGGTGAGGAGCAACTCGTACAAGTGCGAGAAGTCGCCCTCGCTCATGCCGCGCAGAGGCGCGCCGATGAGACTCGACGCCCCGCCCGAGATGAGTACGATGGCGAGGTCGTGGCTGTTCATGCCCGCCGCGACGTCGGCCAGACGCGCCGCGGCGGCGAACGAGTTCCGCCCCGGCACCGGATGGTCGCCGCGCACCGCCAGCACCGTGGCGCTGGGTGACGGCGCCTCTTCGGGCGCCACGATCAGCCCCCCGGCGATGTTGAGCAGCGAGCGCTGGAGCGTCGTCGCCGCCGCGCCCGCCATGGCGTGCGCGGCCTTGCCGATCGCGAACAGCCACAACCGCTGGTGGCGGGCCGTGGAGATCTTGGCCACGGCCTGCGTGGTCGCGGCGCCCGGATCGGCGCCCTCGACCGCCGCGCGAAACAGCGATTCCACCAGTTCGCGCGACGCGGCGGCGTTCACGGCGACCCCGCGACGCGTCTAGCCAGACCCGGTGGCTCCCGATGCCTCGGCCACCGCGGCCTGAAGCTCCTTGTAGGCGCCCGCCGAGAGCACGTTGAACGGGACCATGGTGTGCGTGATGCGGCCGTCGGGACCGACCACGAACAGGTAGCGGAGGTCATAACCCTTTCCCGTCTGGGCGCCGTACAACTTGCCCACCGCCTCGCCGGCGTCGCTGCCGAAGAGCATCGGGAAGGACGCGTCGCGAGCCCAGGAGTAAAGCGCGGTGTCGGGGTCGGTGCTGATGGCGAGCACGACGACCTTCTTTCCACCGTTGAAGAGCGTGGCGTACTGATCACGGTACGCCTCCATTTGAACCGTTCAGCCCTTGGTTCGCGCCCGGATGAAGAAGGCGATCACCACCGTCTCGCCGCGGAGATCGGCGAGGTGAATGGGCTGTTGCAACACCCCGTACCGGGTGGCGCCCGGAATGGTGAAGTCGGGGGCCATCTGTCCGACGTGCGGTGTGACGGGAGCGGCAGGTGCGGGCTGCTGCGCGCGCACCGCGGTGGCCACGAGCACCGCTCCGAGCGCGATGCCGATGCTGCGTACGGTCGTCCGATTCATGGAAGCCCTCAGCGGGAGATTCAGTGGGTGAACTTGGGGGGGCGTGCCGCATAATGCAATGCGGGCCCGGGGGTTGGGCGGATGGCCGGGCCGCCGCGGACCGGTGAGTGACGGCCGCAACGAAACCTTTGTGCGCCATGATGGGTCATTACGGGGTAACGGGGTCGACGACGACCGGGAGGAGCGCCGCTATGAGCCAACTGGAAACACAGCTCGATCGGGTACTCGAGACGCTGGTGCACGATGTCGTGGCGGCGGTGCACGCCATGTACCGCGGCGACGTGGGCCAGCAGTCCGCCAAGCTCAAGACCGACGTCCAGCGCTCGGAGGCCCGCGAGGCCGTCCTCGCGCTCATCGGGGTGGCGCGCCCCAGCGGCGATACGGCGCCCGATCCGCTGGCGGCGTCGGCGCTCTCGCCCGGCGAGGTGGCCGCCATCACGCGCTGCATCCTCGCGTGGTTGCCGATGGGTGATCCCCGCGCCGCCACGCCCAATTCGCGGTGCATTCCCGCGGCGCGCGAGATCGCGCCCACCTGGGGCGAGCGCGAGACCGCGCGCCTCGCCATCCGCCGCGCCGGCGAGGACTGAGCCGTCCCACGCAACACGACCGGGCGCGGCGGGAACACGTCCCACCACGCCCGGCCTGGTCCGTCGCGACGCGCGCTACTGCTTGCCGACCAGCGACCGCAGCACGTAGGGCAGGATGCCCCCATGGCGGTAGTAGTGCATCTCTTCCGGTGTGTCGATGCGCGCCTGCACCTCGAATTCCGTGGCCGTGCCATCCGCCGCCGTGGCCCGCACGGTGAGCGCCGCCTTCGGCTTGAGCGCATCGTCGAGGCCTAGAATCGCGAACGTCTCGAACCCGGTGAGCCCGATGGACTGCCGGGTCTGACCGCCCGTGAACTCCAGCGGCAGCACGCCCATGCCTACCAGGTTGGACCGGTGGATGCGCTCGAACGACTCGGCGATCACGGCTTTGACGCCCAGCAGCACGGTGCCCTTGGCCGCCCAGTCGCGCGACGACCCGGTGCCGTATTCCTTGCCGGCGATGATCACCAGCGGCGTGCCGGCCTTCTGGTACTCCATGGCCGCGTCGTAGATGAACGTGGGCGTGGCGCCAGGCGCCGTGGCCGTCCATCCGCCTTCGGTGCCCGGCGCCAGTTCGTTGCGCAACCGGATGTTGGCGAACGTGCCGCGCATCATCACTTCGTGATTGCCGCGCCGCGAACCGAAAGAATTGAAGTCCTTGCGCTCGACGCCCTGCGACACCAGCCACGCGCCGGCCGGACTCTTGAGCGGAATGGCGCCCGCCGGCGAGATGTGGTCGGTGGTGATCGAGTCGCCGAGCATGGCCAGCGCGCGGGCACCGGCAATGGGCTGCACGCCCGGCGGCGTCATCGTCATGCCGTCGAAGTACGGCGGGTTCTTCACGTACGTCGAATCGTTCTGCCACGCGTAGGTCTCGCCGTGCGGCACTTCGAGCTCCTGCCACTCGTCGTCGCCCTTGAACACGTCGGCGTATTCGGCGCTGAAGAAGTCGCGCTTCACGCTGCGCAGGATCTCGTCCTGCACGTCCTTGGCGCTCGGCCAGATGTCCTTGAGGAACACGGGGCCGTTCGCGCCCTCGCCCAGCGGCTCGGTGTTGAGATCAACGTCCATGCGGCCGGCCAGCGCGTACGCCACCACCAGCGGCGGCGATGCCAGGTAGTTGAACCGCGTGAGTGGGTTCACGCGCCCCTCGAAGTTGCGGTTGCCGCTCAGCACCGACGTTACGAGCAGCTTCTTCTGTTCGATGGCCGCGGCGATGGACTCGGGCAGCGGCCCCGAGTTGCCGATGCACGTGGTGCAGCCGTACCCCACGAGGTTGAACCCCAGCGCGTCGAGATACTCGGTGAGCCCGGCCTGATCGTAGTAGTCGGTGACCACCTTGGAGCCCGGCGCCAGCGACGTCTTCACCCAGGGCTTGGTCTTGAGCCCCTTCTTCACCGCGTTCCGCGCCAGCATGCCGGCGGCGATCATCACGCTCGGGTTCGACGTGTTGGTGCAGCTCGTGATGGCCGCGATCACCACCGCCCCGTCGCGGAGCTTGAACGTCTGCCCGTTGTGCGAGCAGTCCACCTCGTTGTGCTCCTGCGCCCCGCCCTCGGAGTCCATGCGCGCCTTGGCGGCCGCGGTGTCGCCGTTGGCGGGCGCCTGCGCCGACGCGGCCAGACGCGCCGCCTCGGCCCTGTACGCCTCGGCGTACATCGCTTTCGCCTTCGCCAGCGGGACGCGATCTTGCGGACGCTTGGGGCCGGCCAGGCTCGGCTCCACCGTGGCCAGATCGAGTTCCAGCGTGTCGGTGAACACCGGATCGGGCGTGTCGTCGGTGCGGAAGAGACCCTGCTCCCGGGTGTACGCCTCCACCAGCTTCACATGGTGCTCGGGGCGGCCGGTAAGCCGCAGGTACTTGAGCGTCTCGGCGTCGCAGGGGAAGAAGCCCATGGTCGCGCCGTATTCGGGCGCCATGTTGGCGATCGTCGCGCGGTCGGCCAGCGACAGCGAACTCAGTCCCGCGCCGTAGAACTCCACGAACTTGCCCACCACCTTCTTCTTGCGGAGCATCTCGGTGCAGGTGAGCACGAGGTCGGTGGCCGTGGCGCCCGCCGGCAGCTTGCCGTGCAGCTTGAAGCCGATGACTTCGGGAATGAGCATCGTCACCGGTTGGCCCAGCATGGCCGCCTCGGCCTCGATGCCGCCCACGCCCCAGCCCAGCACGCCCAGGCCGTTGATCATCGTGGTGTGCGAGTCGGTGCCGACCAGCGAATCGGGGTACGCCTCGCCCGTCTCCTCGTTCACGAACACCGTCTTGCCCAGGTACTCCAGGTTCACCTGGTGGCAGATGCCCGTGCCCGGCGGCACGACGCGAAAGTTCTTGAACGCCTCCTGGCCCCAGCGCAGGAACACGTAGCGCTCCTTGTTGCGCTCGAACTCCTTCTCGGTGTTGAGCAGGAACGCCGCGGCGCTGCCGTACTCGTCCACCTGCACCGAGTGGTCGATGACCAGATCCACCGGCTGCAGCGGGTTGATCTTCTGCGGATCGCCGCCGAGCGCCGTGATCGCGTCGCGCATCGCCGCCAGGTCCACCACCGCCGGCACGCCGGTGAAGTCCTGCAGCAGCACGCGCGACGTGCGGAAGGCGATCTCGGTTTCCGCCTTGGCCTTCACGTCCCAGTGGATCATCGCGTCGATGTCGCCGCGCTTCACGAAGGCGTCGTCTTCGTTCCGCAGCAGGTTCTCGAGCAGGATCCTGAGACTGAAGGGCAGCCGGGCCGTGTTGCCGCCCAGGGCGCTCAGGCGATAGACGGTGTACGTCTTGCCGTCCACGGTCAACGCCGCGCGGCTGCCAAAAGAATTCTTGCTTGTCATGGAATTGCCTCTCGAACGCGGCCGCTCAGTGGGGCCGGGCGAGGGTTCTCAGTGGAGCCACTGCCGTTGTGACGGCAGGCTACCGGGGAATCTAGTGGAGGCCCCCGGCGTCGGCAGGGAGGGGCCGCGCGCGCGCCGTGGCCCGGTTCGGGATGGCAACGTTGGCCACAGAACACACAGAGCACACCGAAACTGCCACAGAAACTGCAACTGCAACTGCCAGAACCACAATCGAACCGATGCGATGGATGAGAACGATACCGCGCCAGCCGGAACAGCGACTGGAAGCTGGGTGAACCAACCCGCCATCCAGATGGCCGCTCCCCACTGCGATCCCGATGGCGGGGCAGTTCCCAAAGCATTTGCTGTTGCGGTTGCAGTTCTCCGTTGAATCCCGCACATCCGTTGTGATTGTAGTTCCAGGCAGTTGCAGTTTCTGTGGCAGTTTCTTTGTGCTCCGTGTGTTCTGTGGCAGAAGCTGCCATCCCGATCCCTCCCGCCCGGCCCGGGATTGACGAACGCCGGCCGGCCGGCGTACATGCACTGCACCACCGCCCCCGAATCCATGCCCCAACCGTCACACCACCCGGACCGCGAGTATCCGTTCGTGCCGCTCCAGTTCGAGCGGCGCTCGCCCGACGAGTCGCGCGCGCGCGCCCGGACGTTCTTCGAGGAGATGAACCGGCGCCGCACCACGCGCCACTTCGCCACCGATCCGGTGCCGCGCGACCTCATCGAATACGCCATCCGCACCGCCGGCACCGCGCCCAGCGGTGCCCACCAGCAGCCGTGGACGTTCGTCGCCGTGTCGGACCCGGAACTCAAGCGCCTCATGCGCGCCGCCGCCGAGGCCGAGGAGCACGAGAACTACCACGGCCGCATGTCGCCCGAGTGGCTCCAGGCCCTCGCCCCCCTCGGCACCGACGAGTTCAAGCCGCACTTCACCGACGCGCCGTGGGTGGTGGTGCTGTTCCGCCAGGCGTACGGCCTCGACGACGCCGGCCGCAAGACCACCTACTACTACACGCAGGAATCGTGCGGCATCGCCGCCGGCCTGTTCATCGCCGCCGTGCACCACATGGGGCTGGTCACGCTCACCCACACCCCCAACCCCATGGCGTTCCTCAGCGAACTGCTGGAACGCCCGGCCAACGAGAAGGCGATGCTCGTCATGCCCGTGGGCTATCCCGCCGCCGACGCCCGAGTGCCGGCGCTCACCCGAAGATCCCTCGCCGACATCGCCGACTGGCGCTAGGACCATCCATGCCCGAATCCCTCGACGTCGTCACCCTCGCGCAACGCCTCATGTCGATCGATTCGACCAGCGGGCGCGAAGGCGAACTGATGACGCACGTGCACGCGCTGCTCGAACAACGCGCCTGGACCGTGACGCGCATTCCGGTGAGTGAAGGCCGGTTCGCCGTCTTCGCCCGCACGGGCGACGCGCCGTTCGTCACCCTGTCCACGCACCTCGACACGGTGCCGCCGTTCATCGCCCCGCGTCTCGACGGCGACGTGCTCTGGGGGCGGGGGGCCTGCGACGCCAAGGGCATCGCCGCCGCCATGATCTGCGCCGGCGACGTGCTGCGCGCCGAGGGCGCGCCGGTGGCGTTGCTGTTCGTGGTCGGCGAGGAGGTCACCCACGACGGCGCCCACGCGTCCGACGACTGGATCGTGAAGAGCGGACTCACCAGCCGCGCCATCGTGGATGGCGAACCCACCGAGAGCATGCTCGGCTCCGGCACCAAGGGCGCCATGCGCGCCACCGTCCGCACCACCGGCGAGCCAGCGCACTCCGCCTACCCGCACCTCGGCCATTCGGCCATCGACGATCTGGTGGCGCTGCTCGCCCAGTTGCCGGCGCTGGAGTTCCCCCACAGTGCCCTGTTCGGTCCCACCACGGTGAACATCGGACACATCAGCGGCGGCGTGGCCGACAACGTCGTGGCGCCCTGGGCCGAGGCGCGGCTCATGGCCCGTACGGTGTCACCCGCCGAAGACGTGATGCGGGTGTTCGAGCGGTGGGCCGCGGGACGCGCCACGGTGGAGCAGGGCGTCACCGTGCCGCCGGTGAAGCTGGGCGTCGTGCCGGGATTCGAGACCTCGGTGGTGGCGTTCGCTACGGATATCCCGGCGCTGGGCAACTGGGGAACGCCGTACCTGTTCGGCCCCGGCTCCATCCACGTGGCCCATCGCGATGACGAGCATGTGCGCGTGGACGAGCTCCGCGCCGCGGTGGACGCCTACGCCCGGATCGCCCGCGCGCTCGCCTGAGCCGGCGTGTCCTTCCACTCCTCGGCCCACTGGGCCACGGCGCCGAGCGCCTGCTCGAGCGCCCGCCCCTTGGCGGTGAGCTCGTACTCCACGCGAACGGGCGTTTCGGGGGTCACGATGCGCGCCACGATCCCCTCGCCCTCGAGTTCCTTGAGGCGCTCGGAGAGCATCCGGTCGCTCACCTCGGGCACGGCCTGGCGGATGTCGCAGTAGCGCATCCGTCCGGCGAACAGCGCCTGTACGATGGCTCCCGTCCACCGACGGCCAATCAGCTCGATGGCCCGGTGAAAAGTCTGGCAAACGGTGGGAGTAGGGGCTGGCATGGCAACAACCTCGATTGAACGGGCATACTTGACAAGAGAAACTTACTCTTTTAAAGTCACATACACAAAGTAGGTAACACATCAACTAATTGCAAGCAGGAGACAGTCCCATGGGCACCTCGACCACCTGGCAAATCGATGCGACGCACAGCGCCGCCGAGTTCGCGGTAAAGCACCTCATGATCTCCACGGTCAAAGGCCGGTTCGCCGAAGTCTCGGGCACCGTGACGGTGGACGACGCCAGGCCCGGCGAGGCCGCCGTGAACGTCTCCATCAACGCGGCCAGCATCGACACCCGCGAGGAGAAGCGCGACGCGCACCTCCGCTCGGCCGACTTCTTCGACGTGGAGAAGTACCCGACGATCACCTTCAAGGGCACGCGCGCGAACGGCCCGTTGGACGGCGAGTTCAAGCTCGTGGGCGACCTGACCATCCGCGACGTGACGCGCGAAGTCGTGCTGGCGGTGGAGTCGGCCGGCCAGGTCAAGGATCCGTGGGGCGGGGTTCGGGCCGGCTACAGTGCCACGACCAGGATCAACCGCAAGGATTTCGGCCTCACGTGGAACGTCGCCATGGAGGCGGGTGGCGTGCTGGTCGGTGACGAGATCAAGATTTCCATCGAGGTCGAGTTGGTGCGGCAGGCCGCGCAGGCCGCGGCGTGACCGCGAGCGCCGTCCGAACCAGGCCCGCGACATGACCATCGAAGCGGGCGCCGCGATTGGCGGCGTCCACCTCCGCGTGAGCGACCTCGACCGGTCGCTCACGTTCTATTCCGATTTGATGGGGCTCGACGTGCTGCGGCACGACGCCCACGGGGCGTCGCTCGGTGCGGGCGGCCGGGCCCTGGTGGATCTGCGCGCGCTGTCGGCGGCGGTGCCGCGCCCGCGCCGCAGCACCGGCCTCTATCACTTCGCGGTGCTGGTGCCGGGGCGCGTGGAACTCGGGCAGGCGCTGGCGCGTCTGGTGGCGGCGCGATGGCCGCTCCAGGGCGCTTCCGACCATGGCGTGAGCGAGGCGCTGTATCTGGGCGATCCCGATGGCATCGGCATCGAGATCTATCGCGATCGTCCGCGCGTCGAATGGCCGATGCGCGGCGGTGACCTGCAAATGGTCACCGAGGCGCTCGATCTGCAGGCCCTGCTCGACCAGGCGATCGCCGCCGGCGACGTGCCGGCGCGCATGGCGCCTGCCACGCGCATGGGACACGTCCATCTGCAGGTGCGCGATATCGCCGAGGCCGAGGCGTTCTACCGCGGCGCGCTGGGGTTCGACGTCATGCAGCGCATGGCGCCGGGCGCGCTGTTCGTGTCGGCGGGCGGCTACCACCACCACGTGGGGCTGAACACGTGGGGCGTGGCCGGTGCGCCGCCGCAGCCGGCGGACGCGCCGGGGCTCGATTACTTCCGGCTCACGTTCTCCGGCGAGGCGGCGCTGCACGCCGCGCGCGACGGGGTGGCCGCGGCCAACGTACCGCTCGAGCGGAGCGGCGGCGGTTGGCTGGCCCGCGATCCCTCGTCCAACGCGGTGCTGCTCACCACGGGCTAGGGGACGAGCAGGTCCTCGCGGTCGGCGTCCTGATCGGAGGCACCGGGGGTGACGAGGTCGAGGCGCGCGGCCTTGATGGCGTGCGTAGGGCAGTGGTGCACGAAGTCGCCGTCGGCCGCCGACCACTCGACGATCGACTCCCGGGGGACGGCGGTGCCGTCGGCGGGGTCCAGCGCCATCGCCTCGGGCGCGAGCGCCACGCAGAGCCCGCACTTCACGCAATCCTCCCGCACCACGTGCAGGCGGATGCGTTTGCGCGGATACACGCCCGAGGGCTGGTCCAGGTAGGCCTCGATGTGCTCCAGCGCCTTGGTCGTGGCCCGATAGCCTTCGCGGATGTTCTTCTCCGACTGCGCGAAGCTCAGCCAGTGCGAGTCGATCTTGGGGCGGATGAGCAACATCGGCGGTCCGCTCCAGCGCGACAGCGGCTGGAGCTGGAGTTGGTGCATCATCGTGGTGGCCGACCGCATGTAGATGGCGGCGAATCCCTGCGCTGCGATGCGGGGCAGCGGGCGAACGTCGGAACTTCCCACGTCCACGGCGATCACGGCATCCATGCCAAGGCCCGCGGCCGCGGCCGGCAGGTTGTCGATCACGCCGCCGTCCACGCACTGGCGCCCGCCCACGCGCGCCGGCGGGAAGAACCCGGGCAGCGCGCACGACGCGTACACGGCGTCGCGCACCGGCACGTCGCGCAGGCCGGGCAGCCCCCACACCACGCGCGTGGCGCGCTCCAGGTCCACCGTGTTCACGAGCAGCGGGGAGGGCAGATCGTCGAACGAGCCGGACGGCGCAACCTCGTCCACCATGTTGCGCAGCGGTTCGCCCAGATAGATGGAGGGCGAGCGCATGCGCTCCATGAGCATGCCCAGATGGTTGATGCGGAACAGGTCGCGCCGGCGGAGCGACTCGGCGCGGCGGGCCAGCTCGTCGGCGCTCATGCCGCGCACGGCGGCGGCCGCGATGAGGGCGCCGATGCTCGTGCCGGCATAGACGGCCGGCCGGATGCCGCGCTCCTGGAGGGCGCGGATCACGCCGATGTGCGCAAAGCCCTTCATGCCCCCGCCGCCAAGGACGAGGGCAATCCGGGCGTTCGACGCGCGATCGGCGGCCAACCTACTGCAGGTAGTCGTACAGGCCGACGAGTCCCACCACGCCGCCGCCCACCATCACCAGCGTGCCGGGGGTTCCCCCGATGATCGCGCCGACGATGAGGCCGGCGCCGCCCACGATCATCATGGCGCGCGACTGTTGCTTGCTGGTGGCCACGAGCGGGCCCGCCGTGGGCACGAGTCGGACGAGCGGTTGCGGGGGGCGCGCGGCCACGGCCGACGACCGGAGCACGGGGCCGACGGTGGCGGGGGTGGTCAGTTGCCGGGCGGCCGCCGGGGTGCGCGGGGCGACGGCGAGGCCCGCCGGGGCGGGGGCCTGCGCGCCGGCCGCGGCCGCGGTGACGGTGAGCGCGAGAACGAGGGTCAGCGAATGGACGTGGCGGATCATGCGGGGTCCTCCGGTGGTGCGGTGAATATGCGGTGCGCGGGTGCCGGCGGCCGGTCACCGGTGCAAGAATGGTGGCGTCCCGGGCTCGCGCGGTCTAGTGTTGTACACGGTCAGCCGCCGCCGGCTCCCATTCGACGTCTACCCACCCCACCCGACCGTCCATGAGTCAGCGTACGTCCATCGAATCGTCGCTCATTCGAGCTGTGGGCGTGTGGGGGCTGGCCGCGAGCATCGTCAATCTGATCATCGGGGGCGGGATCTTCCGCATCCCGTCCGATCCGGCGGTGGCCGGCCTGCTCGGCGCGGCGGCGCCGCTGGCCTATCTGGTGTGCGCGCTGGCCATGGGGCTGGTGGTGCTGTGCATGGCCGAGGCGGGCAGCCGCGTGTCGCTCACCGGCGGGCCGTACATGTACGTGGAGACGGCGTTTGGTCCGTACGCCGGGTTCCTGGTGGGGGTGCTCATCTGGTCCATCGGCGCCACCGCGGTGCCGGCCATCTCGATGATCTACGTGGACAATTTTGCGCGCGTGGTGCCGGGGTTCGCGTCGGAGGAGGCCAAGCTCGCGCTGCTCGTGGGCACCTACGCGATCGTCGTCTGGATCAACGTGCGCGGGGTCAAGCAGGGCACGCGCCTGATCGGCGCCGCCACCATCGTCAAACTGGCGCCGCTGCTGCTGCTCATCGCCGTCGGCGTGTTCGGCATCCATACGGAATATCTCAAACCGGTGGCCATGCCGCCGAAGCGCGACTTCGCCCGCGCCGCCATGGTGCTGGTGTTCGTGTTCGCCGGGTTCGAGAGCGCGCTCGTGCCGAGCGGCGAGGTCAGGGACTCGTCGCGCACCGTGCCGCGCGCGCTGCTGCTGGCCATGGGCCTGGTGACGGTGCTGTTCATCGCGCTCCAGCTCGTGGTGCAGGGCATTCTCGGACCCCACCTCGTGGGCTCCCCCACGCCGCTCGCCGACGCCGCCCAGGTGGTGATGGGCGGGTGGGGCGCCCGCCTGTTCGCCGTGGCCGTGGTGCTCTCGACGTTCGGGTTCATGACCGGGATGGCGCTGGCCATGCCGCGGGCGCTGTTCGCCTTTGCCCGCGACGGCTACGCGCCGCGCGTGCTCGCCTCGGTGCATCCGCGGTTCCACACGCCCCACGTGGCGATCATCGCGCAGGCCGTGCTCACCGTCGTGCTCGCCGCCACGGGGGCGTTCGAGCGGCTGGTGGTGCTGGCCAACCTCGCCGCGCTGCTCGCGTATCTGGGCTGCTGCGCCGCGGCATTCGAGCTGCACCGGCGCGACGTGCGCGGCACCGGTGAGCCGTTCCGGCTGCCCGGCGGCAACGTCATCCCCATTCTCGCCGGCGTGCTCGTGATCGCGTTGCTCTCGTCCGTGACGGCGCGTGAATGGCGCTTTGCCGGGCTCGTGCTCGCCGTCGCCAGTCTCGTGTTCGTCACCACGCGCCGCGCCCGCGCCGAGCGGGCCGCGTCCCCCACCGCCGCCTCATGACCGATCCACTCCTCGCCTTCCGTCCCGAATTTCCGATTCTCGAGCGCACCACCTACCTGGTATCCAACTCGCTCGGCGCCATGCCGCGCGCCGTCCCCGACCGGCTGGCCGAGTACGTGGACGAGTGGGCCGAGCAGGGCGTGCGGGCCTGGGGCCGCGCCTGGTGGGAGATGCCCTCCAGCGTGGGCGACGAGATCGCCCCGCTCATCGGCGCCGGCGCCGGCCAGGTGGTGATGGTGGGCAACGTCACGCTGGGGCAGGCCACCGTGCTGTCGGCGCTCGACTATCCGCCGGAGCGCAACCGCATCGTGATGACGGCGCTCGATTTTCCGTCGGTGCGTTACGTGTACGACAAATTGGCCACGCGGCTCGGCGCCGAGATCGTGGTCGTGCCGGCGGCGGCCGACGGCATCAGCGTGGACGCCGACGCCGTGATCGCGGCCATCGACGAGCGCACGCGTCTCGTGTGCATCTCGCACGTGCTGTTCCGCTCGGCGTTCGTCATGGACGTGGCGCCCATCGCCCGGCGCGCCCACGCCATGGGCGCGCTGGTGTCGCTGGACGCCTTCCACGCCGTGGGTGTGATGCCGGTGGACGTCAACGCCCTGGATGTGGACTTCCTCACCGGCGGCGTGCTCAAGTGGCTGTGCGGGGGACCGGGCGGCTGCTTCCTGTACGTGTCGCCGCGCGTGCAGACCGCGCTCGAGCCGTCGCTCACCGGGTGGCAGGCGCACGCCAACCCGTTCGCGTTCGAGCCCGAGATGGCGTACACGCCGGGCATCTATCGCTGGCTCAACGGCACGCCGGCCATTCCCGCGCTCTACGCCGCGATCGAGGGACCGCGCATCGTGCGCCGCGCCGGCATCGAGGCCATCCGCGCCAAGAGCATGCGGCAGACGGCGCGGCTCATGGCCCTGGCCGACGAGCGCGGGTACGCCGTGAACGCCCCGCGCGACGCGGCCCGCCGCGGCGGCACCGTGGCGTTCGACGTGCCGCACGCGTACGAGGTGTCGCAGTATCTGCTGTCGCGCGACGTGCTCGTGGACTTCCGTCCCCACGCCGGCATCCGTGTGGCCCCGCACTTCTATACCGGGGATGACGAACTCGAGGCCGCCGTCACGATGATGGACGAGGCCCTGTCGTCCGATCGCTGGCGCGCATTCCAGGCGCCGAGCGGCGCCGCTACCTGATCCTCACTGCCATGAAGAAACCCACCGCCACCCGCCTGCGCCGCCGGTACGTGAACGACGCCCACCCCCTCGTCGTCCTGCGGTTCGAGGACGGACACGAGATCCGCGTGGCCCGCGGCCAGGGCAAGGAATTCGACGCGTATCAGGGCGAGACGATCAAGGTCATCGCCCTCTACGACCCCTCGTCCGCCGAGCGCGAAGTGCTGGACTCACGCAAGGCCGAGGCCTTCGACCCCGCGTGATCCGCGTCCTCCCCGGGTTGCGCCGCGCGCTCGACGCCGGCGAGGCGGTGGTCGCGCTCGAGAGCTCGGTCTTCGCCCAGGGGCTCCCCGCGCCCGTCAACCGTCAGTGCGTGGAGCGCATGAACGCCGCCGTGCGCGCCGCCGGCGCCCATCCCGCGATCACTGCCGTGGCCGGCGGGGTGCCCACGCTGGGGCTCGAACCCGACGAACTCGAACGGTTCCTGTCCGGCGCCGGCGTGCGCAAAGTCTCGGCGCGTGATCTGGGCGTTGCCGTGGCGCAGCGCGCCGACGGCGCCACCACGGTGGCCGCGTCCATCGCGCTGGCCCACCGCGCCGGACTCCACGTGTTCGCCACGGGCGGCATTGGCGGCGTGCATCGCGAGCCGCCGTTCGACGAATCGGCCGACCTGCTGGAACTCGCGCGGACGCCCATGGTGGTGGTGTGCGCCGGTGCCAAGGCGATCCTCGACCTGCGCGCCACCATGGAGCGTCTGGAAACATTCGGCGTCGCCGTGGTGGGCTACCAAACCTCGGATCTGCCGGGTTTCTACACCGCCGACACCGGCATCCGGCTCGGCGCGCGCGCCGAATCGGTGACCGAGGTGGCGCGGATCTTCCTCGCGCAGCGGTCGCTGGGCCGTCAACAGGCGCTGCTGGTGGTTCAGCCGCCGCCGGCGGACGTTGCGCTGTCGCGCGGCGAGGTCGAGGCGGCGGTGGAGCGCGCGATCGCGCAGGCGCGCGTCGACGGCGTGCGGGGCGCGGCCGTGACTCCGTATCTGCTGGCGGCGGTGACGGCGGTCACCGAAGGGCGGTCCCTCCAGGTGAACCTCGCGCTGTTGGAACGCAACGCGCGATTGGCCGGCGACATCGCGGTAGCACTGGTCCATGCCGGGTAGCGCACCAAAATGTGGCATCGCGGACCAAAACTCACC
>Ga0307375_10003684_pt1 | contig 14970 bp, 23 predicted proteins | sample TR1MG_FD_202531 | JGI IMG/M metagenome (GOLD analysis project Ga0307375, IMG submission 202531) | Soil microbial communities from Risofladan, Vaasa, Finland - TR-1 | ecosystem: Environmental > Terrestrial > Soil > Coastal area > Acid sulfate soil | place: Finland: Risofladan, Vaasa | collected...
GCCAACTTCCATCGTGTTTCTTTGATGGTAGCAATGGGGAAACTCTTGGTTAGATCAAATTCAATCTGGCCCCCGAAAATGGAGAGTGTGCCCACACCTGTACGATCCTCACGCTTTTCCCCAGTGGTCAATATCTTTTCCAGTAATTCAACATACTGCTTCATGATCACTCCTTAAATTTTTCTGGTGCTGGTACTGGTGGGATAAGGAATACTGCTCCTGACTTCCTCGGCCATCGCGGTGGAGTTATCAACATAATGAACGTATCTCCCCGGCGCATGGGATACGTGGGATTCCACCAGATGACCATGCTTGGCGCAGAATCCGGTTACATTTCTGGTGATGGTATTGCAGCCGTTGGCCCGACACTCTTTTGCAATCAATTTCACAATCACCTCTTAGCTACTTCCCCGATAATCAACAGTAACAACGCCAGCCATAAAAGAAAAGACCATGGGTGAAAAAACATTACCTCCACATCCCCTTTATGCTCTTTCCACCATGCTTTCCATTTTTGTTTCATGATTTAATCCCTGAATACGTTCATGCTGGTGTTGGTCCATGAGTCCCATGCATATGCGAACCATACGATCACCAACAACGTATAGAACACGCCCCATGCCCAGCCGGGGGCATTGATGTGATCCAGCACCAGCCACCATACCAAGGTGGCAATCAGCGGGGATCGCATCGGAAGGTTCCTTCCGCTTATTACCTTGCGTGATTTCATGTCACTGACTCCCGATCAAAATGGCCTTGGAGAATACAAGCTGACGTGCTTTCTCCCCGAATTCCTGATCCTTGAAATACCGCTCATGCACTTGTTCAAGGGTCTTGAAAGACTCATCTAGGCAAGTCCAACCGCCTCCCGATTTTTCGGCTTTCTCCAACACACCATAGGACTTCATGTAATTTGCCACCGTGTTCCATGCATCCACATCCCCAACTTGCATTCCGTCTTGGGGAAGCATGCAGATATCGTACTCGAAATTCTTCCCGACGATGGGGACCTTGTGCTTCTTGATGATGCCGGATGTAGTGCGAAATGAGGGTAGGTCTTTACTCACCGCTTCCACGAAACGATCCTTACCGTAGAAACGAATATTGATGGAGCAAGCGAACTCCAGAGCATTCCCACCGGGGGTGTATTCGGGGTTGCCTTTACCAGCCCCGATCTTATGCCGAATCTGATTTAGCAACAATAGCACCGGCCCTTCTTCCTTACGCCGTGTATAAATGCGGAAAGCATCCCCGGCTTTACGTATCATCTTGCCCAACGCTTGGGAAGTACCCCCCACCGCCGCCACCGATGCATCCGTTTCAATCTCGTTCTTGGTGATCATCGCCGCCACTGAGTCCAACGCTACTAGGCCAATATCATCGGCATGCAGCAACTCGGTAATAGCATCCACTGCCTGTTCCGCACTGGCGGGATGGATAAGGATCAAATCCTTGCAGTTCACTCCCAGCTTGGTTGCCCACACATCATCGTGGGCATCCTCAACATCGATCAACGCCGCAGTCCTGCCTTCCTTCTGAGTCTGCCGAATGAACCGATACATGTGCAGGCTCTTCCCGCAACTGAAAGGACCATACAGCATGCTGACTTTGTTCCGTGGTATTCCACCCCCGCTGGCCAAGTCCAAGGGGAAGATACCGCTTTGTAACCGTGATCTGGGGAAATGAATACCACCTACAGCCCCAATATCGTCCCCGTGCAGCTTGCGCAAGGCATCCACTACCTTGGAAGATGCCTTAGGGCCTCCCCCTTTCTTTATGACTGCCATTATTTACCCTTGATTTTCGGGAGTGTACTCGGAAGTCAACTCACCCATCTTCTGGTCCACCCACCCCTTAACAAACTCAAACGTGGAATTGATATCATCCTCGTTCATTTCCGCTGGGGCATTGAGGCTTACCTGAATCTTAATGTTAGAATACTTCTCCAACGGGATTGTCCGACTAGCCGACAGACCTACGTTTGCCATGGGAGACTTCCCGCCGATAGCCGCCACGATTTCATTGGCCTCGGTAATGGAACCATCGGGATGCTCAACCTTGGTATTACCGATGGCTTCTTTGATGGCCCCGATAAATGCATCGTGCATCAGCAGGGCACTACTTTGGGATTTTGCAACCCCAAGGTTCTTGCTGGGTTTCCCTGCCGATTTCTTCTTGACAGTGACAGCCATTATTTCTCCCCTTGCTTCCAGCAACTCTTGATGTGGTCCCGAAGTACTTTCGTTCCCTTCTTGAACTCGGGGTCATGGTAATGAGTGGTGGATCGGAATTTCCCCAACTTTGCAATCAATTTCACTTGATTGGCCGTATAATTTCTGTGGCCCCCGCCCTTTGCAGTCTTGGGGATCAGACCGGCCTTTTCCCACCCACGAATTCCTTCAATGCTCACTTCCGCCATGCGTGCGGCTTCCCCGATGGTGAAGATGGTTTTCGGGGCCTTGATCACCGGCTTGCGTTCCGCCTTGGTCTTCAACCGCCATGCCTTGGCCGACTTCAACAGCTTCTTGCGCAGTTTGGGATCGGCATGATACTTGGCCTTGCGTTTGGCATTCAGTTTCTTCTTGTTGATTTTATACCAAGCTTGAAAAGGGGTTTGTATTTCAACAGTACCTTGCTTCGCTGCCATGATGCACTCCTTGATTAATGTTGAGGCATGATACGCTTTTAGTTGAGTATGTCAAGGAGTTACTTCACTTGTACAATCTCTGCACCCATCTCCCCATATCGCTTGACTCGGGCATAGTAGTACCCTTGCAATATCTTGGATGCCCCATCAACGATATCCACCACGACAGGCTGCTTCTTGTCTGGGTATTCGCGCATGATTCTACCGACTGACTGGATGATGTTGGCTCGGGGGGTAGCCATGATCAGGGTATCGATCCATGGGATGTCTGATCCTTCCCCCAGCATTCCGAAGGTCCCGAAGATCACTTTCTTTACCGTAGCATCTTCCAAGTCCTTTTCCTTCATGCCCCCGACATAGAAACCCATATCGGCCTCTGGGATGCCCGCAATACGGGCTAAGTCGTGAAGGCAGTCCAAGTGCTTGTCACGGGCTAGGTCTGAGATGACAACGGTTCTACGGCCCTTCTGATAGGCTTGGTGGGCAAACCGGATTATGAGGGCATTCCGCTCTTGATCTTTGGCTAGGGATACCAATACGGCTCCCAACTTCCCCGGCTCATGGGGTAAAGGGATTCTAGCCCAACCCCCGTTGACCCGCCAGTTCACAATGGGAAGTTTCCAGTTGCTTTTTACCACCAGTACCTTTGGCTTGGTATTGCTGGCATTACTAACCACCATCACCGGCCCGAGATGGGCATGGAAGATGAATTCTTTCCCGTCGATCCGTTTTGGCGTAGCGGACAAAGATAAGCGTAGCTTCGCGTTGAATAGCCCAGCCACAATGGAAAATGTGTCTGCCGCCATATGATGTGTCTCGTCCGTGATTACAAGACCAAAGGCATCGTATATGCTTTCTGGGTACTTTTCTTTACTAAGGCTATGCACCATCCCGATACAGACCTTCTTGCCTTCTACCTGACACTTGTTCTGCTGGATGATTCCTATGTCCTTGTCGGTCAGATCGGTGAACTGCTTGAAGAAGTCCAACCACTGCTTCATCAGGTCTTCCTTGGTCACCACGATCAAGGTCTTCAGTCCCAACATTGCCGCCAGCCTGATCCCAATAAAGGATTTGCCGGTCCCCGTGTTGGCTTGCAGGATATGTGATCGCCCCTTCAGCAAAAGCTGGTAGGACTCATCGATCAGTCGGGCCTGTTCCTTGTTGCGGGGAGGATATTTGCAATTGATTGCAATCTCGGCTTTGGGGCTTACCCGCTTATCCTTGGTGCCTTTGAATGACAAGGGCAGTTCCCTTGGTACAAGTAATTTGTCCCCGACATGTTTGGATAACTGCACCGGCCCATCGTATCGGGTAAGTGCCAGCATCTGGGCTTCGAGCAAAGGATCATAAGCATATTCTGCCATGGCCCCGACGCTGATCGGGGCTTGCTTGATGCGTAGATGATCCAAGTTCACTATTCACTCCTTGATAAGAATTGCAGGCTTCGCACCCTGCTTGGTTGTTTTCTTGCCGATGAAGAGGTTAGGGTCGGCAACGGCTCGCCAGCAACGTGGGCGATAGAAATCACATGTGATCGCCAGCGTTCTCCCCAGCGGGTTCACTGTCTGATAAAGCACCTTCCCCGCCGATTGGGGCTTTCCCGAATCCCAGCTTGCGCAACTCGGCTGCTGTCCGATACACAATCTCGGTGGTGTAATCAGCAGGAAGGAAGAACGTGGAGACTTTCTTGGTCTTCTCGTCTTTCTTCATGTACTGCTTGCGCAGGGATTCGATGGTGTTTTTTTCCACGAAGTCGAAGTGGTTCCCGACATTTGGGGACTTCGCGCCTTCCCGCATCAAATCCCATGTGGTACCGGCCAAGCCCCCGCGTTTGGCGGCAAGGTTCTGCAACACCTTGAAGGTGTCCCGCTTGGCTACGAACAGCTTGGGGGTGTCCTTGTAGGTGGCTTTCTTGCCCACATAAGAGCGGTGATCGATGACGGTGAATACGGTCACCAACGAGTAGTTATGATCCTTCCCCAACGCACAAAGGGGACAGGGTTCGTTCTCGGATACGCAGACGTAGTTGTAGTAATCGTTCCCGACTTTCTCGGTATGCTCCCGATAGGCAAAGCCATCCAGCACACCGGCCTTGGTCAGGAAGCCATCCACGAACGTGATGCGGGCATCGGTTTCCCCATCCTTCATCCAGAAACGCCACAGCTTGCCCTGCTCGGCCTTGCGTTCCTCTTGACGGGTATCTTCCTTCTCGATTTCTTTCTTGACGGAATCCCCGCGATGGTACCAAGGGGCTGCTGCTTTGGTGGATTTCTGGGGAGTTGCTGCTTCGGATGCTGCGGACTTCTTGGACTTGACGATGGTCATCTCATTTCTCCAATTTCAACAATTGATAAAAAGTAGAACATACTTACGTGAGTAAGTTTTGGGAGGATACGCTAATCAATACGTTTGTCAAGATGTATTAGGGGCTTTAGAATTTTAGCTATTGCATCCACGGATAACCCACCGGGGTCCTGCTTCTCGCAATCCTTCGGCATAGAGGGATACTTCACTATTCGATAGGCGCAATCGTTCTTCAGATGCTCTTTAAGAGTCAAGGCTGCTTCTACCCCTGCCACATCATCATCGAAGAATGCAATGACTTCCACGGCTGTTTTGAGTTTTTTTATCTTCCCCGCCGACATGGATGCAGTAAGATTGGCGACCACGTTACGATAGACCCTGTAGATTTTTGCCATATCGAATTGGCCCTCGCACACCACCACCGGCTTCAATGGGTCAATATGGTCTTCCCCCAACAGCACAAGGGATGTATTGCTTACCCCGTTCCACTTGTAATCGTAATGTTTGAAGCCATTGACCGGATTTAAGTACCGTCCCCGCATTCCCGCCAGCTTCTTGGTGCGGGTACGGATGGGGAATCCAATAATTCCCTTGTGAGGATCGAATCGTACATCCAGAGCTTTCACCACTGCCGGTACAATCCCCCTACCGTTCATGTATGCCACGGCTTCACTGAACTTGAAGATGCTGGGGAAGGATTCCAACCACCACTCGGGCCAAATCTCCAGCTTGGAAGCTTGCTTGCCTTGCGCTGCCCAATCTGAACCGTGGTATCCAACTTCGTTTTCAGCTTCGATGATTTCAAATGCCTTGGCAAGATTGTAATGCTCGGGGAAAGTGCCATCCTTCTGGTAGTAGGTAAGTTCGTAGGCAAGCCCCGCAAGTTCTTTGCCGTGTAGCTGACAGGCAAAGCATGAGTACCCGCTTTTTCCCGTTGGATTAATATGTACGCCGAAGGATGGGTTTCTGTCCTCACCTGACTTGTGTCGGGCAAAGGCTAAGGGACAGCTTCCCCTCACCCAATCGTCATGGGACTCTGCATCAGGATCACCCAATGTGGATAGTAGTGCCAAAATATTGGCCTCAATCATTTCCGCTGCTTGTCCCGAATCAAATCCATGGCCCGATCAAAGTAATGCGTTCCCGCCATCGGTTTGTTGCCCCCGCTACCATACCTAAATTCACCTTTGAATGAGAGCCAATAGAATGTGGTTCCCCACTGAACTGTCCAACCCAAAGACTTGGCCCAATCTTCCTGAACTGAGTCGGGGATGGGCAGTGCAATCAATTGCAAATCTTTGGGGGCCATATAAAAAGACCCCGACTATTACATCGGGGCATCCTCTGACAGGAGGGGTAAAGTTAATCTGTAGTTTTGGGAACCAGCTTGAACGTCCTTGCCCCATCATCGGCTTCAATGATGAAGTCTTTCTGATCGTTCTTGGCCACGTATTTATCGATGTCCCCCAGCGTGACCGTGGCGACTTCCATGAAGACTTCAGTCCCCAACGCTTTCTTGACCAGCTTCATGTCCTTGATGGTGCGGCTATGAGCGCACTTGCTGAAGGTCACATCGAAGGCTGTCCCGACGAATCGTACTTCGGCATCCACCGCCGCTGCCTTGACCTTATCGCTTTCCCGAAGTTTCTTTTTCAGGTCGGTCAGTTCCTTGACGCGGGGATCGACCTTGGCCAAGAGCTTGGTCAACTCGGCAATTCGATCCACGATCACAGCATCCTCGGAAATCGGGGCCTGCTTGACTACCGCTTTGACTGCTTCTTTCTCTTTCGTCGCGTACTTGATTACCATGGTTCACTCCTTGATTGTTACGGGTTGTTGATTATTGCATCATACTCTTGTAATTGGGTTTGTCAATACCCCTTATGTAAATAATGTCAGCTTCCCAGCTTCCTTCTTTTCCTCATCGGTGACGTAACTGAAATCCATCTTTAGAAAGTCCCAGCCTATCTCGAATGTCCCGATTTCCCCGCTGCGTCCTTTAAGGATATGTATCTGACGGGACAGCATGGTTTCCACCCCATCTTCCTGAAACATGCCCAACACGATAGAACTGATTTGTCCGATAGCATCGGATGATGCGATATTCTCAAGCCCCGGTAAGGCATCCTCGTTTCCCTTGCCTTTTTTCTTGGATACGGCCTGCCGGTTGAATTGGTAGGATAGGATGACGGGAATCCCGAAGTCTCCCGCCCGCTTCTTGATTTCCTCGATATTGGCTTCCACCCGACGATACTTGTCCAGCCGACGATCCTCATGTTTCAACAAATAGGCCCCGTCGATATACAAGGCCCGTGGATTCAGTTGTGCAACCAGCGCAAATATTTCGGGGACTGTGCTTGATAAGTTACCATCCAACAGATACAGCTTGCCCTTCTCCTGCTTCGCATCGGTGAGTTTCTTGGTCAGGTGCTTCTGCTGCTTGGTGGATAGTTCGTAACCGTGGATGTGGTCCATAGGGGTGGAGGAATACATGGATACCAGCCTCTCCATGATTTCTGGTAGCTGCATTTCCATGGATACCACCATCACAGGGAAAGACTGCTGTACGGCTGCATAGAGTGCAGAATAAAGTAAGCTCCATGTTTTTCCAAGAGCCGGTCGCCCGACAATGCTTACCACATCCCCGCCACGCAGCCCCTTGGTCATCTTGTCCAAGGGTTCCCAGCCCATCATCACGCCTATCTGGTCATTGGTCTGCATCTGGTGCTTGATGTATGCCCCCATGTAGGAGTCATACGCCGTTGCCATGAACTCGACCAGCCCCCCGCGTGCATTGGTGCTGAGGATGTCCGCAATGGCCCCTTGCACCACGGTCATGGCAGTCCATGCGTCTTGGTCCTTCATGTGCTCATTGCACTCCGTAAGGGCCTTGTTTAAGCGTTTGTGGGTGAACCGTTCAGTGACCTGATCGGAGTAGAACTGTGCTGGCTCCGTTGGGGTAGGCAGATCGCTGAATTGTTCCTTCACCGTTTCCAGCTTCGGCAACACGGAATACTTCTTCACATGCTTGTCGATGAACCGGAACAGATCAACCTCGTCCCCGAAGAACATCTTCTCCGACAATGCCATCTTGTGGTAGAGAATGAGATTCTGGGCTTCCACTAAAGAAGCCAGCAAAGATGAGCCAATGTCCATCAGGTGATCTGGATTACATCAAAGCTGGAAGCGTAATGGTCGGCAATGACAGGCCCGTAATCCAGCCGCATCTTGTCGATGTCTTGGATATAGATGATGGATGCCTTGCCCTTGGAGAATCGTTCCAGCAGGAAGCCATATACATCTTGCTGCTGAAAGTTGGTGTTGCCTTTGGCCCCCTGCCCCTCCACGTACAAATCAGGGACCACCAGCACCGTGGGGTTTTCCTCGTTCTCGGTCCCCATCCCGTCCAGCAGGCGATTGAGCACGATGAAACGGGCATCGATGTAATGGCGAACGAATAATGCCGTGATCGCCATGAGTTGATCCCCGATCCCGACTTCTGCGGGGATTCCGGTAAGGCACATCCCCGCCTTGCCCCCAGCCATGCGTTCCTGCCAGTTCTTGAGCCAGCGGACAATGTTTTTGTTGCAGTATTTGGTAACGGACATGTGCAGCATGTGGGAAGGGATGCGTGCCCGTGCCGACACGTTATCAATGTCAGCCAGCAGACGGGCATGATACTCCACATCCAGAATGGATTTTACTTCGTCTTCTTTGGCGACCATGTTCATTTCTTAGCCAGCGTATGCCCTATAAAAAACTTGGTGGGGGTCAGTTCCTTATTTTTTGCAATTGATTGCAAACCCTTGTGCTTCCCACCCTGCATCCCGTTCACCGCCACATCGATGTACATCAACAGCTTCCCGATTTCTGGAATAGAAGGCAGTGTAGCATTTTTCTCCTGCTTTGCCAGCATCGCAAAAGCCTTCCAGTATTCAACAGCCCAACGGAGTACAGGCACCACGGGGATGCCTTGTTTCTTCAGCCCCGACATGAGATGGCCAAGCTGCCCCAACTCCTTGATGCCGGTCTTTGTGTAGCCGGTGTCGTGATGCAGCTTCACGATATATACCCAGAAGCCCATCAAGTCCGTTTTGTTTTTCGGGACAAATGAATCATCATACTTTTCCGCCGAAGCCTGATTCAACTTCACCATCACATCCTTGGCCAACATAGTTTCACCTTTCTTTCTTTTTGACGGAACTTTTTCTTTCTTTAAACCCGACAAGAGAAGGTTACTTGTAACCTTTGTTTTTTGCTGTTTCTCGTTGCCTGTTTTTTGGGCAACGCAAATCCCTATGCTTAATTCCTTTGTTACCTTCTTATGTTCTTTAACAATCGGCGTTTTTGTACTAATGATGATAGGCGTATTCGTACTAATGCCATTAGGCGTTTCCGTACTAATCAGTTTTTGGTGATTGTCAATAAAAGAGGACAGATTTTGCTCATTTAAATGGATGTGGAGCATCGTTTTTCCGTACCGAAACACACGCATCAATTTGACCTTGATGATCCCTAAAGATGAGAGGATTTGTATGGCTCTGTCCAGACTTCTACGGGGTAGCCATATATCTTTTTCCCATTGTTCCTTTGTCTCTGCCCGCCAAAATTTACCATTCCGCTCATACGTCATTTTTGGGGTAATGAAGATATGAGCCAGCTTGCTAAGGAGGGTACCGGCATCAACATCCCCCCGAGCAATGTCACGGTAAATATCCAGTCGAACATGGAAACCACCGACCATATTGCGGATATCTTTTTGAAGCCTCCTATAGCTGTTTGGCACGTACTTTCCTTGCTTTTTAGGCTTCTTCGCCTTCCCCATCCTCGGGGATATCAGGCTCTTGGGCTTCGATGGTCTTCTTGGCACCTTTGACGGTCTTTAGTGCTTCAAAGATAGCCTTGTACCCGACATGCACGGGGAACTCGGTAAGGGGAACTTCCTCGGTGTCGGGAAGCTGATCTTCCAGCTTGTTGGCCAGATACATCACCAACTGTTCCCGAGTAACGATGGGTTTGATGGTTTTGGGGAGCATCCCGAGAATGGCATCCACCATCTTCCCGATCAAATCCTGCTGCTTCACGATTTGGGAGACTTGGTAAGGTGTCACCGGAAGCTTGGCGACGATCATCCCCGCCTCGAACGAGGAATGCTTGGGACCTTTTTCTGCCAGTTGGGGCAGGTTGAACAAGGCAGGACCATCACTCAGGTTGGCCCAGTCTTCCTGCTTCTGGCAACGGATTCGGGCGAACAGCATGATTACTTTGGCCCCGAGTTGGGGAACCACATCTCCCCGGAATCCCAAAGCCAGTCCATTCTTTTCCGCAAAGATCACATACACGGATTTCTGTTCCGTGCCACCCATCGTTTTGACTTCCATGCTGCTGGTATCAATGCTTTTACTCATGGTCAACACTCCTTTGTTGGATTACAAACGTGGAATTACTATACCAGATAAAAATTATTTGTCAATCAGACCCAGTTGTTGACCTTAATACAGTTGTAGGTGGCCTCAACTGTGTCCGCTTGTGAAATTGATTGCACTGACTTGGAAAACAGCCCTTTGATGGCCTTATTGAGGGTTTCCACCTGTTTTGGGGCAGGTTTGGGGAGAAACTGGGATAGGACAGCCCCGCCAAGGGCCAAAGAGGGGCCTAGAAGCAGTTTGTCGATGGTTATTACCTCATTACAGCGACCGGCCCTGTATAACTCCTTAGGGAGCCGTTCTAGATGATTACAGGTCATCACTACCAGTACCCGACTATGGTGTTCACTTAACCACCAAAGGAACTGGGCAAGTAACCTTGCAGTCACCCCACTGTCCGAGTCCTCATGGGTAGTGAACAGTTTTTCTACCTCGTCAACCAGAAGCACGGAATTTTCCTCTTGGTCAATAGTGGATAGAATTCGGGCCATGGCACTTTCAGACTCCCCGACGAAGGCACCCAAGGCCCCCGAAATATCCAGCCGGTAAAGCGGGATACCAAACTCATTGGCAATGTACTTTGCACCGCAGCTTTTGCCGGTGCCTGCATCCCCATTCAACAGGATGCCACGGGGAATCAACCGATCATCCTTGGACTCAAAGAAATACCGCTTGTTGAGGTTGATCCATGCCTGTAGTTTTTCGGGACAGATGTATAGAGGCATTTCCGTATCTACCTGTCCCAACCCCTTCAGCTTCCCAGCAAGCTGGGCACGCATGGCTGCAACACCACGGGTAGTCAGTGCCTTGTCCTTGGCGGTAACCAGCCGGATTATTTCATGGGATGCCTTGAGTGTCAGTCCCGAAAAGCAGGGAAGCAACTCAGCCACTTTCTTGATGGACAGCACCTGATGCAGCAAATCTTCCATCAAGGATTTCGGGACAGGCACTTCCCCAGCGTTGAATGCAAGTGAGTTATCTTCACCCTGATTGATCAGCACCAGCACCTTGCCTGTCTCTGCCAGCAGTTGGTATATACCCGAAGTCGGGACATAATCATCCAAGGCATAGAGCAATAGATCACCCCCGACCGGCATCCCGCCTTTCAGTTCCATCACCTTCATTCCGGGGGCCAGTACCTCCAAAATGGTGGGGAGATTTAACAGGTCCGTGGTATGGGCACGGATAACGGGGATGCGTGCGCGAATGGCAAGTGATAGCATTACTTCATCCTTGACTTTGTGCTACGGTTAAGAGCCTTAACCAAATGCTCATCACAGGTATTAGCACACAAGTTTGAAAACTGAGTTGAATCTAAAGTACCTGTACCAGCAGGGAACACGTACCATCTGGCTTTTTTATTACAGACATGCCTTCCCCATTCTTTAGGTATAAAACATTTTTCTTTGCCTGTTAAATTACCTGTAGCAACTCGATGTAATGAAGGTACCTGTCTATCTTGTCTATCGTCCATGATGCACTCCTTTAATGCTGATTGAGAATAGCTGTCCGACGATTCTTCCCCGCCTGCGTCAACTTGAATACACGGAACACGCCGGGGTGGGCTGCAATCGGGGAAACATCAATCAGCATGAACCAGTCATTGTCTATGCCTCGTTCAAAAGCCATGGACTCTTGTGAGGAAAGTGTGGCCCCGATTTGAAGGGCGAACTTATCCTTCTCGTTTGCAAGGTCAAGGATGGTCATGTCGATTTCATCCTGTGTTTTGGGTATTTTGGTTTTCATGCTTCACTCCTTTGATTGGTGCTGCTGGATGGGCTTGAACCACCGACCTGAGATTTACAAAACCCCTGCTCTACCAACTGAGCTACAGCAGCAATGACTTATTGGGATAACGCTATCGCCAACTGCTCCTTGGCAAGTTCCTTGACCTTTTCGTAGGAAATATCCAGCCCGATGTAGTGCCTCTGATTGCGTTCCTGATCGAAGAATCGGCGGCGGGCCACTTGTCTCCCAATATGTCGGGAAAACTGATCCCCGATAACACACAGGGAAACTGCCGCTGTCCACGTAGCAGTGATTGGGTCTTTTCGGGCAAATACCGTTATCGCCCTGAATTTACTCAATGCCCCAGATACGCCGATGCCCCCGTGATCCATCCGAAAATGATAGAACCGTTCATCGGTAACCGTGGATTTATATGGGTGTGCTGGTTGACTCATGGTTCACTCCTTTGGTTAGTGCAATCAATTGCAAAAGCTGGGTAGCGGGATACCGAATCGGACGGTACATTGAAGGCTTATGAAACCCTCTTATGCCCAGCATCTCCCGCATCATCAGAGGCACCCAGTTACACCCCCTAAAGGATAATGACCGGCAGTAAGACTACCTGCCGACCACCTAGATGCTTTTGATGATGCCCTCTTGTAGAAGGCAACACCACCCATCTTTGGTTACAAGGTTCTGGGAACCCCGCCAATCTTACGCCGCTAGGCGCAGGGGTTGGTTAAATGCTTCATCGTTCGCATTTAGATTTGTTCGGGATACGCCCTTGCCGAGTTGTCATCACTGCCGTCAATGCCCAATCGAAACCTTGTCGCCCCCATCAGATGCAGCTTCTAAGCCCGTTCTCTCCCACGGCTTCTCGCCGTCCCCGTGGTTGCTCCCGAACATCAGTGGCGAAACTGTAAAGCTACATCTGGTGGAGGCGGGGGTAATCGAAACCCCGTCTTGAACACCTATCTCAGCAATTGCAGAATGCCACCACGACGAACGTCCCTTGCGGGTTTTGCAGCAGCACTCATACAACTATGGAATGGACTATATCACAATGGAAAAGATTGTCAAGCCTATTTTTTATGCCGTACTTTGGTGGGGAGACTTGCATTGGTCATGTGGCCCCGAGACTTGTTATGAAAGTCATCCAGCACTTTAGAGGGAATAGGTTTCTCCCCTTCGGGATGCCAACCATGCCTCATCCCTTCCATCAAATTCCGTTGGGCTTGACTTTGGTAACTCTTGAAGACATGGCTGAACATGATTGGCTTCCTTGAACTTTACCCAAAACTCGTTATGTTCCTTGCGGACCCTATCCCACCATTCCGAGTTTGCAATTGATTGCACAAGGGACTACTCACATTTTTTTGTAGCTGCAAGAAGCTGCTGTTCATAGTCCCGATGGGCCTCAAGTTCTGCGAGAACAGCTTTCGACTTCTCGAAAGCCGTTGCATCCGGTGCAACCGCTTCAACCGCCCAGACTGGTTCCGGTGGTACCGTAACATTGCATTTCTCCCGAACAGGCACTTGTACTTGGGTCCCGACAAAAGTCGGGTCAGTGGGTTTCTGATTGACTGGAACAGTGGCGGGGCATCCGGTAAGGAACAATCCCGCCATCAACACAGTGATAATGGTTTTCATTTGGATGGCTCCTTGATCGTCGGGGCCTGCCTGCCAGCCGTATAGTTATTGACCAAAGTCTCCCAGCTTTTACACCAATCCGTCCCCGCGACTTGGGCCATGATGTTGGCGATGCGCTTTTTGTACGTGAGGCTTTGATTGGCTGCTGCCCTGACTGCCGCCGCCGCGATAGCCGCCTTGTCATTGCGTTCTTGTTGTATCTCGGCCAAGGCTTTATTCTGGGCCTGTACTTGGGCATTGAATTGGGTATTGGCTGTTTGGAGTCCCGCCACAGAAGCAAGGCATTGAGCTTTCTCAACCGCCATCGTTTGGATTGCCACATCCTTGGCCGCATTGTCTCGGGTTGTTGCGGCAAGCTGTACATGGTAATAGGCCCACAGCCCGCCAATTGCCGCCAAGAAGATTACGAGGGCTATGGCCTCAATATAAATTCCCTGTTGTTTTCGTTTCACAATTCACTCCTTTTGGATTTGCAATCAATTGCAAATTACGCTGCTGCTAGAAATTGGGCCAGATACCCTACGGCTTCAGCTAGGATCAATTTGGTGTCCTCGCTCCCGCAAGCCTGCCCGAGGGCTTCAAGATCGGTTAGTTGGGCGATCTGGGCATTGTAGTCCCCATCACTCATGGTGCCAGCGTCATGGGCATCCTTTGCGGTCTGTGCTTGCTTGCCCAGATTTGCGATAAACGGGTCGGTGCTGTTGGTTAGGTCGGTGATGTTCATGATTTGCCCTTCGCCAGAGTGGTCAGAATGCGGTCGTAGCCCGCTTTGAGGTTATTGGTGGCCGTGGGGCAGTCCCCCAGCTTTGCGTCGGCTAGGAGGCTTCCTGCGGCCTTGGCGACGGTATTGGAGTCCTTTGTCCCCCGAAACTTGACCCAAGTCTGCAATCTTTCGGTTTCAGCGGTCATGGATGCGTACACAGCGGCATCAAATGGGCAACCAAGGTGTCCCGACTCAACCCGAAGGTCCACGTAGTACCCATATTCGGCGGGATCGAACTTTCGGGGAACCAACACATACGTAGCTGCCCCAGCTAAAGCTGCCGCCATCAATAAGGTGATGACACCCTTTTGTTTTTGTCTCATGCATACACTCCTGTTCGCATTGCATTCTCCAAGAACACGGCCCGACTTCCTACTTGGTCTGCCCAACGGGAAGCCGCCATCCCATCCGCTGCTGCATCGTATTCCCCATCCCTGATATGCGCAAGG
>Ga0307375_10003685_pt1 | contig 14968 bp, 14 predicted proteins | sample TR1MG_FD_202531 | JGI IMG/M metagenome (GOLD analysis project Ga0307375, IMG submission 202531) | Soil microbial communities from Risofladan, Vaasa, Finland - TR-1 | ecosystem: Environmental > Terrestrial > Soil > Coastal area > Acid sulfate soil | place: Finland: Risofladan, Vaasa | collected...
AGAGGTTTGACTAAACCCACAAATCAGGAGTAAAAAACAACCCCCGCGTCGCTACGCTCCGACTGTCCAGTTTGCCGTGGACTGAGCGTCCAGTTTCAGTGGAATACGCAGTTTAAATCCGATCAAATTCAGCGCCAGCTAATCCGGTGCGGGCAATATCCTTACCATGAGCAGCCAAGGCTTTCGCATTGCGTTCAGCCCAGGAACGATTTTCAAATTCTTCAAGCATTCGAACAAGCAACTGCTCTGCATGCGCTGAAAAATTAACTTGTTGTTTATATGGTTCTAAACGATCTAATAAATCTTGATTGATCGACAGAGATAAACGACCTTTTTTAGCAGTTTGGCTGTAGTGAGTGTGCATATTCGAACTCATTGTGTATTTATATACGCATAATCATACGCATTACATTCAGGTTAATCAATTACTTTGTCTTCACCGGACAGCCACTCCTCCAGCTTCGCCAGATCCACGCCAAAGGTCACCATTTCCGGCACTTGGACGCTCTACAATGTAATTGTGGCCAGATTGCCTGGCCAAGTTGAAGAAGTGGCTTTCCTCTGGCGGTTGATTACCCATGGCAGATGGAGTAAAGTAATTTTTCCTTACTTTTGCTATTTGGAGAAATGCCATGCTCGCTAAAATGACCTCAAAAAATCAACTCACCCTGCCCAAAAACATAACCGCTGCCGTCGGCCCCGCAGAATATTTCGATGTGGAAGCCCGCAACGGACAGATCGTACTCACCCCGGTGCGTATTCAGCGCGGCGATGCCGTGCGCGCCAAATTGGCCGAACTGGACTTGAGTGAGCAAGATGTTGCCGATGCGGTTGCATGGGCGCGTAAATCTCCCGCAACCAAATAATTGCCAGATAATGCCAAGTTTGCAAAGAAAACCCCGTGTCGTAATTGACACCAACCTAGTGCTGTCTGCGTTAGTGTTTGCTCAAGGTCGGTTATCAGCTCTACGTCTTGCCTGGCAGGGGGGGCGCTGTCAGCCGCTTGTATCGACGGTGACTGCTGCAGAGTTGTTACGCGTATTTGCCTATCCAAAATTCCAGCTCTCTGCCGCAGATCAGGAAGAGCTGTTGGCCGACTATCTGCCCTATTGCGGCACAGTGCGCATGCCCCCTATGCTTCCTGCAACACCGGATTGCCGTGACAAGTTCGATTTGCCATTCCCGCAGCTTGCCGTTACTGGGAAGGCAGATTTTCTGGTAAGTGGTGACCATGATTTACTAACTCTTAATGGTCAGTTTATTTGTCCGATAATCACCGCTGATCAATTTCTTAAAGTGTTGAACGACTAAACCGTACGCACAATCCCGGTACAGATCGATTCTATTTTGCCTCTTCCGAACTGATGTTTTAGACATTAGGAAGAGTAATGTCAAATTCTGAAGGTCACTGGTAACGCGAAGAAACGAAGGTCATCCGCACATTGGTTGGAAGGCATTTCTAGCGGCCTACTTCCAGTTCAATCTGCTTGCCGGTGAGACTCTCTGCCTGATTTAAAGCGCGTCATGGGCATCACCCCGGTACATTATAAATGCCAGCGGGGAGTTATCCGTTGGATGTGAAGCTGATGTGAGTGGATTATAGAACCTGCTCTGCAAGCTGTTGAATCTTTATCTGCCCTGATTATACCTATTACCACCAATAGTAACCATGAAGTTTGTGCTCCACGCACCAAATTTAGGTGCCGAGCAACACAAAATACTGCTGTGCAACGATGCTCCATGTGTAGCGGCGCTTGGCAATTTCTGTCATATCGCACCCCACTCTCTCGGCCTTGGTCAAATCCATTGTTTCCATCAAACGCACTAGCCCAACACTATTCTTGAAAAAAAACGCTTTGTCTTCCGTTGTGCTGCGATTGTAATTGCAGTCAAAGGCCAGTAGGGCTTTGCCGAAATGCATCGCCTCCACCAGCGAAGGATTTGTCCCACCCGCAGAATGTCCATGAATATATAACGAAGCGCGTGAACGCAAGCTTTTGAGTTTGCCCAAATCATAAATCGGATCAAACAAGAAAATATTACTGTAAACGGCATATTGCTCACGCAAAGTGCGGCCATACTCACTATTATTCCAGTTACCCACTATCACCAACGCTTGCTTGTTCAGTCTGGCGAATGCCTCCAGCACCATGTGCACATTGTTTTCCGGCTCTATGCGACAAACCGAAACGGCGTAACCTTCGGGCAATACATACTCACTCACCGCCACCTCATCAACCATGATCGCGTGGTCACCACCGTAAGCAATCACATGACTTTTCACACCATAGGTTTCGGCAACATATGCCGCAATAGAAGCATTATCAGCGATGACTTCATGTGAAAAGCGTACAGCCATTTTCTCAGAGAAACGCAAAAAACGTTTGGCCAAGCCTTGCCATTTCTCCCTGCGCCACTCAATGCCGTCGATATTGGTGATGATTCGCGCGGATGAAAAAAACCGAACCAAAGGCAGCGCAATCGCACCGGACACACCCAGCAACAAAATCACATCGCTGCGATTCCAGACCGCAGAAAATAACGAAACAATGTCGTAAGGAATGCTCTGCGCGCCATTCGCATGGAATGGAACGTATTTAAGCTGCGCAGACAAATATGTTGTCTCTTTGGGAAGGTAGGTCTTATTGCTACAATAAACAGTAAGGGAACTCTTCAGTGAAGCTGCGTCATTATATTTGACGAGATTCTCTGCCAGCGTCTCGAAGCCGCCATAATTTGCGGGTACACCAACAGTGCCAAGGATGGCGACTTTATTTTTCTTCATTTTAAATTATAGAATGCCCGGTTAGATTGATTCATTGTCCAACTGGTTTGACAATCACAACCATCGTCCCTGACCTACCAATTACCTGATTGAACAAAGTCAATAAAAGCACTGGAAGGGCAATCAATAAGCTCAAGACTGAACCCAATATAAACATCGCCCAACCTCTCCAGACACCAAAGAAATCTAGATACGCGCGATTAATTCTTAACCCATTAAAAACCACATTATTTCCATGCAGGACTATGTTAACGATGGTAACTAGCTCACCGACAAAATTCTGATAGAAGGAATTGAAGAATATATTATCTACTTCAAAACCAGTCGCTTTAGCCAGAAGCTGCAAACTCTGTGGCGTGAAGTGATGTAAGTGACGCGGAGGATCCAAATGATACCAATTGGCCTTCCCGTGACGTGCCTGAAAGCTTGCAAAGTTCGGAACGGCAATCACTACACGGCCTTCGGGTTCGAGTTTCCCCTTGATTTCAGATAGAACAGCACTAGGATCAGTTAAGTGTTCAAGCACATGCCAAAGCATTATGAAATCAAATTTACTTGGAAATGTTAATACCCCATCAATTGCTTCAAGACCGACAGGTGCAACAGACTCGCCTAACCTGCTAGAAGCGAATGAGAAACTGCGGGGCGATGGCTCAATTCCAAAAACTGTAAATCCATATTTGCGGGCTGCGTCCAAAAAACGCCCCTTGCCGCATCCAATTTCCAACAATTTTTTACTCAATTTATTGTCAGTCTCCAGATAACCAAGCTTCCCTCGCTCCAATGCTGACAGGAAGGGTTGAATTAGAGAATGCCACTTTTTTTCGTTTACATCATAACAACCTCCAACATACAAACTGGTCACTTGCTGTTTTATTTCGCCTGACTTGCCATATCCGCATTGAGAGCAAATGTAAATCGGATAGTCTTGGTTGTCACTGTAGTCAAGTGGAGCAGCTCGATAACTCAACAGTAGTGAACCTGTTTTACATATTGGACACACCAACGGTTCAGATGAAATTTGATTCATGCTACCTCTATATTTTTAATGCCCTGCTAAAAGGAGTACCACTGTTATTCGGTTCGAGTGGCTCAATGTTTCCCCATTTTTCCGATAACACCATGAAGCGCGCCGGTCAACATTGCATTAAGACTTCCAATTTTATTTTTATCAAATAGCAAGTTTATGAAAAACCGAAAGAACATCATGGCCAAAAAATAAATTCGCATTCCAAGTGGCGTGTGTTTTTTCAGTATGAGTACGAATGTATTTCGGAATGCATAATAGCGGCGTATGGGTGAATACTTTAAAACCAATCGCCCAAACAATCTCTTAGGCGCTTCATCAGATATTTCATGTTGCATTACAACCGAGGGGCATACAAAAAGCTCAAACCCACGGTTGATGGCTCTAAAACACCACTCAGTATCTACATGATCAATAAAAAAGTTCTCACGAAATCCACCTATCGCTTTCCATGCGGAAATTCTTAATAACATCCCAGAGGTTATCAACATACTCGCACTAATTGGCGCATCATTTCCACTTAAAGGATTAATCTTTCTAACCCACAGTGGAGTTGCTTGAAAAACAGGAAGAACTTCTTTATCGCCACGCCCCTCAACGAAAACAGGGCCTACAGCTGCGACATTTTTGTTTGATTTAGAAAGCATGACAAAGGATTCAATCAACCCATCAACTAAATCCTTCGGAGGTGCGCTATCTTGGTCAAATGTCACAACGTAATCAGCAGCGTTTTGTTCAGCAAGGTAGCAAATTTCATTAAGCGCCCTGGCCACCCCGAGATTTTCACCGCAACCTACAATTTCAAAATTTTTCCCCTGAAAAATATTTGATACTTCTTCATCAAGGCAACCACCATTATTAAAGATAATTATTTTATCAACTTTATTTTCGAGAGCATTAATCAAATTACTTAACTTATTTAAATCTGGATGATAAGTAACAATAGCAGCCCAAACCACATCTTCATTGATAGCCATATTTATTTTCCGAATGATTTGACAGACCTCATATTACAGATAGCCTGAGTAGTATAGATGCACCTGTTTTAGTATCACCAGGCCAAATTGAAAGTTCCCGGCTCAAAGCGTGTCTCAAAGTAGCGCAATCATTTATATCAAGGATTTTGGTGCGCATCTATTGCGTTTAAATAGTAGCCACCAGACACACTTTTCCTCTTTAAGTACTCAGAATAACTATATTCATCAGTATTTATTAAATAATTGGAGTATGGGGTGTATGAAACTCTAGGGGCTTCTGATTGCATCATAAAAAATAATTTGGCGAGTACGAAAATTAATGGAAATATAGATATTAGTTTCCCAAACTTATTTTTCAAGTCACCATAAAATATGGTGAACATACCAGCAATCCCAAAATAAAAGTAATAACTGACTCTAGTAACAACCTCCGTGATTTCGGAAAAGATTATGATATTTATAATTGAAATTAGAAATATATTAATCATAATTTTTTTATGCCCAGAGACATAACTATAATAATTATATTTTGTAATTAGAATAACAAGTAATATCAAGCAAGGTATATCTATAGTTGGAGCAAACTGCCTAGGATAATTAAGATAAGTAAAGAATGAAATTAAGCTTCTAAATACTGCAGCATCGCTAATTGGCTCAATGAGATTTATAAGGACTTTTAAAAATGGAATTTGATAAAAAAAGGTTAAAAGATAAAGAATAAATATTATATAAATTGAAGCTTTAGAAAATGTTATTCTAATTAATGGGTAAATAATTAGAAATATAATGGCGCTTATATGAAAGGAGGCGCCAACTAAATTAATAAAATAATATTTTTTTGGCTTGTCGTAATAAATTAAACTTATTAAAAAGATATGTAATGCTATTGATTGACGAACAACATCAAATTCCCTAAACAAAGTAAACGAAAATAAAATTGCAAAGAATGTGAATTTATGTTCAATAGAAACTTTATTTACATAAAAATAAAGAGCAAAAAGATTGAAAATTGTTATTGTAAAAATAAATAATTGAAAGTTTTCTATTTTAGATAATAGAAAATTAATTAAATAATATCCAATTTCAAGTTTAGATACAATTTCATTTGAATCTAAGGATAAAGTCCAAGAAAAGTCATTATTTTCTACTGAATTGAAATAACTCTCATATTCGTAAATATCTATTCCAATATTGTGTCTAAGACCTACGAATAGCAACAGTATAAAAAATGTAAGGGCATATAGGAGTTTAAATTCTGGCAAATGTTTTTTATTGAAATCAAATATAGAACAGATTCCAAGAAATGCGAATAGGAAATAATATGGAAGCATTAGAATTGCGTTATGTGATTTTAAGTTTGAAGTACAACGCCTGATTTGAAGGATGCCTGATTGGCTGTTTGGTATCCAAGTCGTTTTCTGAGTCTGTTGTTCAATTTCATCATAGCGATTACCTGCACCTATCCGACAACTACGATATTGCCATCGGTATATAACTCAACAGTGTATAGCTATTTACGCATGGTGCAGCATCTTGCGCAATCTTAAAAGTTCTCCTTCGGATGTCGCATTCAACCTTTCAGCAACTTGACGGTTGATCGCCCGCATATTTGAAGCTTTGTTGTCGTCAGGGACGTGTCCCTTACGAAAGTCATCGAGAGTGACGAATTCATACCCGAGTTCGACAAAGTCTCCGATGTTAGGCGTCAATACAACGGGAATAACACCCCAATACATATATTCGACTAGTTTGGTTGGACAAGCCACGCGATTGACCAAAACATTTTCGCGCAAGATAAAGCCATAGGTACACGTCAGATAGTGGTCAGGCACACAATCGGGGTCAACGGCAGAACATTTGAATGACACCACATTCGCTGAGTCAGCCATATGCTGCAGTTCCATGGATTCTCCCGAGAGAAAAACGTAGTTCATTTGTGTTACGGATGCTGCAGCATCGAGCATCATTGCTATGTTCTGCCAAGCTTGCAGACCCCCCGCATAAATCACCCTTTTAGAATCACGTTTTGCCCCCAGTACATTCTCGCACTGACCTCGCTCATCAAAATTATTTTGAATTATTGGAATTATTAGATCGGGAGTGGTTCGTCTCCCATATTTTTTTTCAAAATGACATTTCATTGCAGATGTCACGTAGATTACAGCTGAACTTCGATGCAGGGCAATGAGTTCGATAATGCCATATACAATTGCACGAAGTCGATTACCTTTGTATTCAGATTCTTCGGGAACCACGCCATGAAGGTCGGTTATTGGCTTCGCTATCCAGTAGGCAATTAGTGCATTCTGCGAGTACATCACGGAATGGATGTAAACGATTGACGCCCTTCTGAGCCATGAAATGATGAAGAAGAAATGCAGTAAACCATGCAGTTGGAATACAGTAGCGCCACCGAAGTGGTGGATGCGTTTGGACCAAAATCTACGTAATGAGATGTCTAGATAGACGCGCGGTAGTTCGTTAACTAACTTGTCAATCGATGCGACGCGCTGAACCATGCCATCTTTTTCGTTGGACAATGCGGGAAAGGGAGCGATGAAAACGATCATGTAATGGTGAAGTTTCGAATAATGCGTCTTAATAATGTTATTGCAATATCAAAGTTTAATAATATTTTAAATCCCACTAAATTAGTTATATCATTATTGAACAACAACCTTAGTATACCTATATTGCTTCCAATACAATGCCGAATCACCGAGACAAAAAAAGGCTCCAATTTTTTAAAATCCAAATCTTTGGAATTCAATCGGAATGAGTGAATCAGGTCATTCAGAAATATATCTGCTACATTATATGCGGCAGGATTAATATCTGTCGCAATGGCAATAGGTTTGTTTGAATAGATCAATTTCGCGTTTTTTCCAGACAAAGTTTCTAACAATAAACTTATGTGCATAAATTTGAAATTTATATATTTATTCATAGACATTAGTGCTGCTGGCTGTTTCCGTAACGTAATTGAAGACATAAAAGTTAAGTAGTGGCCAACGTAAGAAAAGATACTTTCGATTTTTGTAAATTTATCGGTTTGCTTTTTGGATACATTGTAGGTTTTCTTGCTTGTTTTAACTGTGTAATTAGAAAATACCAAATCTGGCATTTCTTTCTTGATTGTTACTATTAGATCATCGAACGCTTCAATTAAAAGAATATCGTCATCCCCTAAAAAATGTACGTATTGACCTTTAGCTTTATAAAAGCAATCAAGCACGTTTATATCAAAGCCAGCGTTACTTTCTCTAATAAAAAAACTAGTATTTGTATAAATATTTTGTTCAAGCAGATAAGTAGATGTGCCATCCGAAGAACCATTATCAATTACAACAATTTCAATCTCCGTTGAATTTCCGTATCTTTCTAATAATGGATCAAGGCATTTTTTTAAGTCATTTAATCTACTATATGTTGGAATACAGATAGTTATAATATAGTTATCTGTACTACTTTTTACTGTTTTAGGTAATTCAGCAACTCGAAACGCTATGTCATTCATTGCAACAAAACCTTTGATATTTTCATTGCGGCTTTTCCATCTCCGTATGGGTTATGAGACATACTCATTAATTTGTACTGATCTCGATTATTCAAAAGCAGAATCGTTTCTTGAACAATTATATTTCTATCCGTACCTACAAGCTTTACCGTGCCGGCATCAAGGGCTTCTGGCCGCTCTGTCATGTCGCGCATAACCAGGACCGGCTTACCTAGAGAAGGTGCTTCCTCCTGCACCCCTCCAGAATCAGTGATAATGAGATAACTTCGATTCATTAAATAGACGAATGGAAGATAATCAACCGGTTCAATCAGATGGATATTTGTATATTTTTCACTGCCTAGGATACGTTTAACCGGATCCTGAACATTAGGATTCAGATGGACCGGATAAAGGATTTCTACGTTTGGATATTGTTCGGCAATATCTGCAAGCGCGTGACAGATACGTTCAAATCCTTCACCAAAATTTTCACGCCGATGTCCAGTCACCAAGATGAGTCGCTTTGATATATCAAGAAATGAAAAACGCCTTTCCATTTCCTCACGAATAGTCGCATTCTTTCTAAGATGCTCCACTACTGTTAACAGGGAATCGATTACTGTATTACCTGTAACATGAATTGTTAAGGAAGGCACTCCTTCACGCAGAAGATTCTCGCGAGCAGTTTCAGTTGGGGCAAAGTGAAGATCGCTTAGTGAACCAGCAATCTTACGGTTAATTTCTTCGGGGAATGGAGCAAACTTGTTGCCAGTGCGCAAACCAGCTTCAACATGACCGACCGGTATGCGACAGTAATAAGCTGCAAGTGATGCGGCAAGGGTAGTGGTTGTGTCACCATGCACTAATACGATGTCTGGTCGCTCTGTTTTTAGCACCAGCTTAAGACCCTGCAGAACATTACAGGTTACATCGAACAAATCCTGCCCTGGCTTCATTATGTCCAAATCATAGTCCGGTACTATTTGAAATAAATTAAGCACCTGATCAAGCATTTGACGGTGCTGCGCCGTGACGCAAACGACACACTTGAACACGTCAGGACGAGCCTTCAATTCTTTAATTACCGAAGCCATTTTGATAGCTTCTGGACGTGTTCCAAAAACGAATAAAACTTTTTTCATAGTCACATGATCGAATAAATTAACCTACTTGAACCTTAGCCTTAAATTTACTTAAACAGACGTATGTCGAGGGAATGCCATATACCAGCGTAATTAAACAATATCCAATTACCATTCCAATACTTGAAAACTTCACACCAAGAATAAGCGTTGAAATACCAATCAAAATTGCACTAATAATGGATATTAACATCATGGGTTCTTGCTTATGGGCACGCATATATATAGCCCAACCGCTAATAACAACATTACCGCAGACTGCAACTAAAAAAATCATAACCTGCAATACTGGAAGAAAACGTGTGCCGATCGATGTGTAAGACTGAAGTCCCGCAATTACAATTATGGCAACTGCTGCAGTAATGATACACACAGTTATTGCCTGCTTTAGTAGTTGGTTAAATGATTCATCAAGTCCTTTCCAGTTCTTGGAAGCAATGAATTTACCAAATTCCGGACTTCTGGTTTGAAGCCACATAAGACATATACTTTGCACTGCATTAATCGCACTCAACGTCATCCCCATCTGCCCCGCTACAACCGGCCCGTGAAACTTAAAGAGTACTGGCGTAAAGAGCTGAAAGATAAAATATCCAGACACCCAAGAAATGGCAATTTTCCACTGCATTGGCCAGACTTCTCCCCGCCAGGAAATAGTATGAGCAACCCTCCGAGAACCGAAAGCACAGGAAAAAGCTGTTTTCACTAATTTTGGTTTACTCTTGAACAGGTACGCCACACCAACAATTATCGCGCCAGTAGTAACGGCCGGAATAGCATACAACCCGCCTCCACACGCGATTACCAGCCACCCGATTATCGAACCTGCCATACCACCCATCATCTCCCTGCGGTTGATAGAGGCAACATCGCCACTGCCGGTAATGACGGCGTAAAAGGGAATCAATAAGAGATTACATCCGACGCCGATGACAGCCAACGCCCAGGGAAGTCGCCAGGAAAAGTCAACAGCAGTGGTTTGGGTAAAAAACAAAAAACCCACTAGAATCAGAACAGGTATCAAAAGCATTGCGCTGATAGCGTACCATTTAAACCCCTTGCCAAGCAGATCAACGAATCGCTCACGATGCGCCTCGCTGCCTGTTATCTCACCCTTTTCACCCCACGAAAGAAAAGCAAACTCATGAGCAGCAAACTGTGCGAGGACAGTGAGCAGGCCAAGCTCGAAAAAAATCTGCAACGCCAGTAAACTTCCGAAGGTGTAATAATAGCCCTGCTCAACTTTTGAAAAGCGGGTTGCGATCAGGAAGATTGTTATAGGCCCGGCCAGCGAGCCCCACATCCTAGTGAGAATACCAAAAGCGATAGCCCTGTTCACACCAAACGATCTAAGGATGTTAATTGGTAGTGTCCGAAATTTTGTGTGTCCAAAGTTGCGGTTAAGTTTCATTGCATCCTCAAACTTAATCCGTCAAGAGTTCGCCGAACAAGATGGCGAATTGTGCTATCGTCAATATGGTACAAGAGACCACATTTATCGCTGATACCGAATTACCCAAACTCCCTTCCATTCCAAGATGGGTGTTATACATCACGAAAATTCACAATTATTTCAGACTCACGAATTATCCCTTCCATTGAAGTCAGACCTGGTTGATATCCAAAATCTGCGGCACGCCTGTTCAACGAGTAGTAATGAGTTTTCCTTCCAGTGGCATTAGTAATGGCGGTCGCTTCTGCTATTTCATACTTCAACCCAAATTTTTCTTGCATGGCTGCCAATAGAGTCGGCTTATCGATCTGTGCTCGACTATAACAATCAACCACTGCATTGGAAGATGGCGCTGAAAGCACTGAGGTGACCAATCGATAGAAATCGCTAGGATGCAAAAAATCTCGCACAATGTAATCGGATGAAGTCTTCAATACCGTTTTGTCCCGAATTGCGCGCACGATATCCGTAATCAGAAATCGCGCCGATAGATCCTGAGTATGGCTGAAATAATTGAACACGCGGATATCGATGATAGACAATTCCGCGTGTGCACGATGCCTGCATTCCGCATGCAACTTAGCCACGCCATACCATTCGTGCGGTGTCAGTGCATTAATTGGAACAACGGCTGTGGTAATCTCAGTCACCGGTTCATTGAAGCTTGAACCGTATGCTGCACCACTGCTCAAGAATAGGTAGCGACAGGTCGGATGCTGCTTTAGGTAATCTAGCACCATTTCATCAAAACGCACTGTGATGTCGAAGATCGAATTTCCCATTGCAACCGCTTGTGCCGGATTGCCCACACCCACGAAGTTGATGACTGCATCGAACTCATGCCTGGTAAATTCGGGGAAATCATCTACCTGATAGCGATCTGCCAATCCTGTCGATACAAGCCATCTATTCACTTCATCGGGGCGGCGCGCAAACAGGTGTAGCTGCTGGTCTCCCGCAGCGGCAAACGAAACAATCAGGTCTCTGGCTATCTGGCTGGTCGCACCGAGAATGGCTATTTTCATCTTGGTGGTCGGTTAGGCATTGAGCTTGGGATACTGCTCATCGAGCTTGGAGCCAAAGGCCAAGCGTGGACGGCATTCCGTTGCACCATCCATTATGAGTTCAATAAGCAGCGGGCCTTTGTGGTCTGCGATCAGATTCAAGACACGATCCATATCTGCCGCACTGTCGGCACGATGTGCCTCTACCCCATAAGCCCTTGCAATGTCAGTGAATGAAGGACTGCTATATCCCTTTTTAGTCGATTGGTCGCGTCCGTCGAAATACATATCCTGAAAGTTCTTGACCATTCCCAGCACCGAGTTGTTCATGACGATGATGGTCATATCCAAACCCAGGCGATTCAACGTGTCCAGTTCCTGAATATTGATCTGCAGACTGCCGTCTCCAGTGATTACCACTACCTTGTTCTGTGATTGAAGAGCGACCCCCAATGCAGTGGGTAACGCAAAACCCATCGCACCCATACCGCCGCTGTAATGAACCGCTTGGTGGGGCGATAAGCGCAAACTTTGTGCCGCCCACATCTGGTGATTGCCTACATCGCAAACATAATCGACGGTGCGCTTGGCGAATATGTGATTCAACTTTTTGAAAACCTCACTGGGGCTGATCGTCCAATCAGCATATTCATTGAGCTGAGTTTGATTGCGGCGTTTTGTCAGCTCGGCCAACCAGCTTTTGTCGAGTCCAGGGAATGTATTAACCAGAAGAGGAAATGCTTTGAAGAAGCTTTCCACTGTTGCACAAACGTTCAGGTCAGCCTGAACTCGATTGCCCAACTGGGCGGGGTCGATGTCGATCTGGACGATATGCGCATTGCGGGCAAAGTCATCTACATCCGCGCCCGTTTGCCGAACATCGAGTCGCGCGCCCAGCACGATCAGCAAATCGCAGTTCTGTACCGCCCAGTTGGCCTCGCGATTGCCATAGCTGCCAATCATGTTGAAGTAGTTGTTGCGTGCGACCACGCGTTCGTGGCCCATCAGTGTCGATACAAACGGGATGCCCAGGGTATCTGCTGCCGACAGCCACTCGTCCATAGTATCGGCCCAGCGCCCACCGCCACCGATGCATACCAACGGGCGCCGCGCATCCTTGCACAAGGCTTCCAATTTTTTCAGGTCGCTGGCCGTTATTTCCGGTCCGGTCTGGATATCCAAAGGCGAGTTTAGCCATTTTTCCAGGAGAGCTTCAGGAATTTCGGCGCGCTGAACATCGTTGGGTATATCCAGCAATACCGGGCCTTGCCGCCCGCTCAATGCAATCGACAACGCCTTGTGTAATTCCGGCAACAGGTCTTCCGGCCTGTCCACTCGCACGGCGTATTTGGTCAGCGTATGTACCACGTCGACGATACCCAATTCCTGAAAGCCCTGCTGCCGGATGGCTCGGTCACCTCTGAGTTCGCGGGTGTTTACCTGGCCTGTGATGAACAAACATGGCACGGAATCGAACCAGCAGCTGCCAACACCGGTGATCAGGTTGGTTGCGCCCGGACCGCTGGTGCCCATTGCTACCCCGATCACTTTCCCTTTGGTATGCCGTGACACTCCTTCCGCAGCAAAGGCTGCGGCTTGCTCATGGTGCATCGATACAATGTTGAATTGTCCCGATTCGGCAAAGCTATCCAGCAAATGGGTGATCATTCCGCCCACCAGTTCAAAGCAGGTTTGAACCCTATGGGCGATCAAAAACTTGGTAAGTGCGTCAGTTGCCTTCAAAGCGTATCCCTGTATTTCTTGAGTCTTAGAAATTCACGCCAAAGAACGCTTCGATCTTCTCAACCACGAAACTCAGCATCTCCTCAGACAGGCCGGGATACACACCTATCCAAAGCGTGTCGTTCATTATCCGGTCGGTATTGGTGAGATCGCCGCTGATACGGTAAGTACGGCCTTCGAAGTATGGCTGGCGTGTCAGGTTGCCCGCAAACAGCAGGCGTGTGCCGATCTTGTATTGATCCAGGTATTTCAACAGTTCGACCCGCGCGATGCCTGCCGATTCGCGCACAGTAATCGGGAAACCGAACCAGGATGGTTCGCTGCCTGCGGTGGCTTCAGGCAGGATCAGGAATTCTTCACAGGATTTAAGCCGTTCTTTTAGGAAGGCGAAGTTGTGTTGGCGTGCCTCGATGAAACCCGGCAGTCTATCCATCTGCGCAAGTGCGCAGGCGGCTTGCATATCAGTAATCTTGAGGTTGTAACCCAGGTGTGAGTAAGTGTATTTGTGGTCATAGCCCATGGGTAACGAACCCAGCTGCCAGCCAAAGCGTTTGCCGCAGGTGTTGTCCTTGCCCGGACCGCAGTAACAATCGCGCCCCCAGTCACGGAACGATTCGATGATGGTGCGCAATTCACCGTCCTTGGTGAAGATCATGCCACCCTCGCCCATGGTGATGTGGTGTGCAGGGTAAAAGCTGCAGGTGGCGATATGACCGAATGTGCCGACATGCTGACCTTTGTAGCGTGAGCCGAGTGCGTCGCAACAATCTTCGATGACCCAGAGGTTGTGCTTTTTGGCCACGGCCATAACGGCATCCAGATCGAACGGGTTGCCCAGCGTGTGGGCGATCATGATGGCACGGGTTTTGGAGCTGATCGCAGCTTCGATCTTGTTCGGATCGATGTTGTAGGTGGGGATGTCCACATCCACGAATACCGGCACCATGCCGTTCTGCAACATGGGGTTCACGGTAGTGGGGAAACCGGCCGCAACGGTAATGACTTCGTCTCCCGGTTTGAGTGCGCGTGCGCCCAGCTTGTGCGACGTTAGTGCGGTGAAGGCCAACAGGTTGGCCGACGAACCGGAAGTGGTGGTCAAGGCATAGGGCACGCCGACGAATTCGGCAAAGCGTTTTTCGAATTCTTCATTGAAGCGCCCGGTGGTGAGCCATCCGTCCAGGGATGCCTCGACCATGTTCTTCAGTTCGGTGGCACCCAGCACTTTGCCGGAAGGTGGAACAACGCTGGTGCCAGGTTGAAATTCCTTTTCGCGGTATTTGAGTGCCGCAAGATTCGGGATATCTAACGTCACCAAACGGCGCAGTACCTGCTCATATC
>Ga0307375_10003687_pt1 | contig 14961 bp, 10 predicted proteins | sample TR1MG_FD_202531 | JGI IMG/M metagenome (GOLD analysis project Ga0307375, IMG submission 202531) | Soil microbial communities from Risofladan, Vaasa, Finland - TR-1 | ecosystem: Environmental > Terrestrial > Soil > Coastal area > Acid sulfate soil | place: Finland: Risofladan, Vaasa | collected...
CTCTGGATGTGGCTCTGGCGAGATACAACCTTTCAAGACAAAACCCTCGCGAGGACCGTGGGCACCGCCCTGGTCCTCGCCAGCTTCATCATCTATCCATACCTGCGGAAAGGTTTCAGCACTTTTTGCCTGATTCTCACAGCGACAGGAATCGGCATTGTTGTTCTCTACAGCAAGCGGCCCCTGATACATGGAGACGACCCTGAACTCCTTGCGATCTTTCTCATAGTCACCGGCCTGATCGTTTACTTCGCCAAGACTCACTACATCCCAGCCTTCTTGTTCTTGCTTGCTCTCTTCGCTGGAATCATCGGCGTCTTGTGGTTCAATCCGGCCTTCTTCAACCCTATCGTCATGGTCTTTATCGGAGGAGTTCTGATTTTGAATGGACTCATCATGCACTTTCTGGCCTTTTTCATCAGCTTCATTTAGGTGCGCTCATGAACGAGAATCATGCCGGCTACCTCGTCCTTTCGCCCCGGTTCGCTCAGCAGCTTGTCCAGCACCTTGAACACTTCAACAACGTCGATCAGCACACGAATGACTCGAATCTGGCCCTGCCGTTCGCTTTGCTCCAGGTGATCCAAGCCGACCCGTCATCCCATTCCACAATCCAATCTCCGGCTGTGTAGGGAGGGAGCACCCTCCCTCGCTGCGGCCGCTGTGCGTCCTCCACTACCCACCCCAGCGGGAAGAAAACCCCGCAACGCCCCCACTCATCTCGATACAACGCCAAAGACGCTGCGCCGCGTTCGATCAAGGTGTTAACCGTTGGGGGGGGGCTGGAAAAGGGGTGCTCGCCGAGGCGGACTCCGCCTTCCGGCCGAGGGCAGGCTAGCTGGGACGGCGCTATGTTTCCAAAATGAAACTACAGGACCTTCTTTCCTCCATTGATGCGGAGATCGCACAGCTTACCAACAGAATCCGACATGCTCAGGAGACTCCCATCCGATCCAGCACAGGTGTCAAGCCTAGTGAATACCGTTGATCCTACAGTTACTCCAAATCGCAACGACCCCGGTCGCGGCAGTCTAGATGGTCCGCTGGCATTGCGGCCCCACCACTGAGACTTCGATCAGTGACACCCTGCAAAAGCCCAATCAATCTGAGAGCCCTTGTGCTCTGTGTGCTACATGTGTGCCGGGACGGAGGAAACAGCGGTACTTCAGTGCCGAGATGGAAGTAGAATTCGAGGTGGCCATCGAGGGCCAACCTGGTCGCTTCCTGTGCGCCGGAGATCGAATTGCAGTAATCGACATTGAATTCCCCTAATCAATAACAGCCCTCTCAGACCCCTATAAATCCAGATCTTCCCGGCATCGTGTATGCCGCTTGTGGGCGAGATACAAGCCAATGCCCGGAAAACGTTTTTTCCCAGGCACACGCTTGACTGCTGCAAAGTTCTTAATCTCTTCCCTTCGGAGCGGTCCTCTCCTTTCTCGGCACACTTCTCGCGCACCGGGCGGGGCGCAACTTCAGAAAACTCGCAATCAGATGGCTGGGGCTGGCTGATGCCGGATCAGCCTACCCGCCTCGGCCAGGGTTCCTGGCCGAAAGCCCGTTTCTCGGTACAGAAGTCTTCGGTCCTTGGTAGCCGTTCAGAGTGCCGGTGCCACCTCTGATGGCTGCGGCAACGACCACGAATGAACGGGTCAGAATTTGTCCAGGTGCGAGCCCGTGCCCGGGAATCGAATATTATCGGGCATTGGCTCCTCCGCGTCAGCTTTTTCTCTCCTCGCCGAGCCGGGCGGGATAATGGAGTAAAAAGCTGCGACCTCTGCCGTGACAGGAAAGAGATAACTCGTAACTGCAAGTAATCAGGGGGCACGGATGGCCCGTTTTAGCACCCTGAGACACCCTTGGTCATCGTTATTGTGTCCTTAACGTGTCTACGTTTTTTTACCGGATTTTACCGGCGACCTCTGCCCAAACGAGGCAGAGGTCGCCGGTTTTCCCACCTCTTGCCGACTTCCGCGGCAAAGGCGACCGCATTGGCAGTGAGGCCATCCCCATGTGGGTCAAGCTGGCTATTCTTGCCTAACCCCTCGAATCGGTCTAATTGCAGGTTGGGCAGAAATAGCCAAGCTCCTGATGGAAACCTGGACGACTGCCGCTGGACACAGTGCAGGACGGCTGCTCCGTCCGGTCTCAAAAAAGGGCGCGTCGTGGGAGAGGAATTGAGCGACTGGGCAGTGTGGAGCGTGCCCATGACATAACGGCACTGCTCGCATTTGCCCGGTCATAAAGGCTGCGGGTTTCTAATCACTCCATGCCCGGAAGATGCTTCTGTTCATTGGTCTGCGCTGCTGCCGGCGTTTCCTCCTTCGCTGTTGGCAAAGGTTCCGCCGGGGCAGGCACCTCAGAATGTGTGACGGAATCTGAGGGCTTTATTGCAGGCGAATTTTGTTCTGAGCTTGGTTCAGTCTGTCGTCCGACGAAGCCTTTTAATATCTTAGTGCGGTCCATTCCCCAGAAATCAACAAACACTGCGAGGTACGATTTCGTCGCCGGACTGAGAGCGTGAGGCGCTACAAATTGTTTTTTGTACGCCCCTGCTTCAAGCTCCTTTGCGATGTTGAAAAGTTCCTGCACTACGCCTGATTTGCAAACATACTCAGCCAGCATCTTCGTAGACAGGTTGTCCAAGTCCTTCGTCAGACGCTCTCTCACTTTGACCGCTAAGTTCCGGTTCTCTGGCACGTAGTGCTCAATCAGCCCCATGGCTAGACGTAGGACCTGACTGGTGTTCGTCACCCCTGGTGACCCGTGACGCAATCCCTCATTAACGTTGGTGAATCGAGCTGCCGCTTCGCTGAATGCCAAGTCTTTCAGCACAAAATCGAAGGCGACCGCGGTAAACGAGAGCAAAAGGAAAAGAATTCGACATGCCACCTCGTCGTGAGTCTGGACGATCTGCATTTGCTCTGCAAAGAAATGAGCCTCTTCTATCCATCCGTTGATAGCGTTATAGCCCAGATTGGCCGCGAAGGGACGCTTTGCCGCTTTCACCCGGCCTTTCCAGTCTCCGCCGTCCTTCGTGGGGCTGTAGGTAGCCAGAAGGTCCACAAATTGCTCTTCAGTAAGGCGATCAGCGAAGTTTTCGGAAGTTTTCTCTAGTTTGGTTAGAAAATTACCATCCAAAATTACGACTCCGTGCTCTCTCCCGAAATCGGCTACCTCGGTGCGCTTATCAGTCGTTGCAACAATCGCTTGCTCGACGCCAAGAACTTCTTGCAAGCCCTTAGTCCAAAAAATTCTTTCAATCACCTTCGGCGTCGTCTTGTTTTTGCAGTCCACGATGATTCGCTGCCGTGAGAACGGAGACGGGCGGTCGTATGCCCAAACATCTATGTCGGTGACCTCAAAACCTTGATAGACGAAAGGCACTCCTCTGACCGTGTAGTAGCCGCTACGAATGAAATACCTCCGCAATAATTCTTCCATCTGATAGCCCTTTTCGAGTTTGGCTTCCATCAGAATGCTCCTCCGGTACGAAGTGCCATGACGATATCGCGCGTCTCTTTCTTGCTGTGAACAGTTTGGCGCTTTCGACGAATCTCCCGGCTCATCTCGGGTCCCGAATACGACGTCACGCTTGCTCCTGGAAATTTGAGGAGAGACAAATCGCTTGCATCACCGCCGGTAATCACCGCAAGGGCGATTTCCCCAACCTCTTTCTTCAGGAGCTTCATACTATAGCCCCATCTGTCGGGCCTTATTCTTACTACACCTTTCATCTCTAGCACCTTGTAGTCGTGACCAATGGCGGTGACTGGCCCAATCTCTTCTCCCCGGATTAGCTTCCGTATCAACGCTCCAGGATAAGCGATTTGTCCTCTTGAAGACGAGCTCCGGGTCATGCCGTACTTAACAGAACTGACAAACGCTTTGGCGAGGTCAAGGGCATCCTCAATGAAGGGATTGCCATACTTAGAAAAAGCTGCTGGGCGGGTTATGTAGGCAACGTTCTCTTTGTCATTGTTGACCACGCTGATGTCATACATCGATATCGCGTTAAGCTTTCCCAGCAGAGACTCGCCGAGAACTTTTTTTGCTTCCTCCAGGGGAAGACAACCAGCGCTCTTCAGCATACTCTCCAGGAGATTTATCTTCTGGCTTTCGGCCGCCGAAAGCGTTGAAAGCACAGCCTGAGTTTTCTTCATGTAATCTCTGCGGAAAAGATTCCCGTTGAAGTAGACCTTTTCGCCGCCCAGATCCTCGAAGTCGATGAATCCTATCTCCTCGGAGCTATCGAGAACACCTACTGCTTGTTCTGACGTGAGCTTGCATGTGTCGCTCAGGTATTCCAATGACGCTTTTTGTTTGCGCGGGGCGCTTGAGGTTTCCTCTGCAATAGCAAGAGAAGCGCGTTCCATCGCGGAAGGGTTCAGATCTTCAAACACGCTTGCGGTGTGCTCAAGAACCTTTTCAGTTGTCACCCCGAGAACGTCTACACCCGTGTTCGAGACATCGATAAGGCTGCGATGCTTGAGCCTTTCGAGTAAAGGGTTCAGCTCCCAAAGAACATTAATGTTTGCCGCCTTTGCGAGAGCTTCAACTTCTGGGCGACTCAAGGTTGTTTGGTCGTTTGAAGACAGCGCGGAGAGGAGTGTGCCCGCTTTACCTGCTGCGCTTACCGTGTTGAATTCCTGGCTGCCGGTAATCTGTTGGAGCTTCATGGAATGGTGAACAAGCCACGCGCCGGATGTCTTTGCTTCCATCGGTCAACCCTCGGCAGAAAGTGATGCTGCGAAGTACAGATAGTGTACTTCGTCCACCATAGGCGATTATTGTCCAACCCCTCGAAAGGTAAAATTGGCCGCTTCAACTGTGCTGGACCTGGCAGGGAATTTGTCCGCAGTGTGGTGCTCCAGCGCCACTAGGAAACGGGCGGGGTGCCGGGGGCGTAGCGGGCGGCGCCGTCAATGACGCATCTGCCGCGTTGCCGGAAAGGTTGGGCCGGATCGCTCCGGCCCTTTGGGTGACAGTCAGTTTTCGATGAGCAAGATTGCTGTGTTGACGTTGGTTCCCTGGCTGGCAAAAGTTCCGGCGGGCAGGTCTTCGTACCATCCTCCTGAGTTCTCGGCCAGAGGCTTCAAGGCGGTTTGCTGCCGGGGTCCGTTTGCGCAAATGGCAACCAAGCGGCCTCCGGGTTTTAGCATCTTGATCGCGTGTTGAATGTGCTTGATGTCCGCGCCGTTCTCAAAGGGCGGATTCATCAAAATGCGGTCAAAGGTTCCAAGATTGTCGTTTTGCCCCAGAAAATCTCCGCAAATGGTTTCGTCTGCGACTTGTTCCAATGATGCGGCCAATGTTGCATTGATCTCGACAGCGGTCACGCTGCCGAACGGTCTCACGTTCGGCAGTGCTGCAAGAATTGCGCCGGTTCCCGCGCTCGGCTCAAGAACGCAGTGACCCGGCAGAATGTCGGCTTCCTCGACCATGCGCTCGGCCAGTGCGGGCGGTGTCGGGAAAAGTTGCGGAGCGGCGATTACCTGCACTCCGGTTTTCAAGGCGTTCTGCATTTGCTCGATCTTGTCGCGGGTGCTTGTGGGCGTAATGCCTTGCCTGATTCTCTCGGCTCTGCATTCGGAGTCTTCGCAGTCTGGACCATCCGGGCAAACCGTGTCATCCTTCGCGGGGTTTTCTTCGGAGTCTGCGCCCTCCGTCTCCGGCTTAGGGGCCGGAACCGGAGACGTGGCAGGTGTAGAGTCCAAGAGTGAGAATCCCTGTTTGGATGCGCTCTCAATCAATCGCCCTTCGGCGCGGGCCGCGTCTACAGCGGCTTTCGTCATCACGCCTTTGAGGTCGGTAAACGGAACGGTGCGGGTAAAGTTCGCTCCACCGTTGCCCCAATTGTCAAGCACGGTAACAGAAACCTTGTTGACCTTCTGGATGTATGACCATCCGCGAAATGTCCAGCACCTCACTGCGCCGCCCTTCTCGGGGCCTGTCTGCTCGGCCACTGTTCCGCCCTGGTTGTCAAGCATTGCCCGCTCGTATGCAATGCAGTTTGTGTAATGGTCAATCCACCGCTGAGTGTGTTCGATCCTGCGCGGATAGGCAGCAAATGCGGATGCAAACACCTCCTCCAGTGTGCGCGACGCGTAAAGGCTGGGGAAGCTCCCGGTAAGCGCATCGTATGCGCTGGGCGTGTGTGGATGGCCTTCTTTGTCGCCTTCTTTCCGGGCTAAATTCAGGTGACACATACCGGCGATTCTGAGAGCTACTTGCGCCTGAAATTTCTTGTCTTGCTCTTGGCTGCAAGCTGTCCAGAGTTTGAGCCACATCTCGGCCTCTTGCTGGCTCTTTTCCTCTTTGCGCTTGCTGGCCTCCAGTCCTTTGATGCGGCGGGCGCGCACGTCCGGGCGCTCCTTGTACTTGGCGAGCCGGATTGCGCCCTTGGCGCGGCTCTGCCAGTATTCCGCTGCTTTCCACATCTCGACAGCGCGGCGCATTCCCTTCTCGATCTTCTCGGCGTCCTTTCGGGCGTGGCGCTCCGAGTGGTGGCCTACAAGTATCGGCTGACCAAACGGGATGCCGTCGGCGATTGCGTGAACGGCGATTCGTGCGCGGTCTCCGTCCTGGGCGCGTCGGACGCTGAGGTCTTCCAACCGGTCGGCCTTCACCTCGGCCCGCTCAACCAAAGTAGTGTCTTCGTCGCCGATCTCACCGGCCAACTCAATGCAAAGGTCTTCGCGGGTCGGTGTCCACATCGGGGCAACAAAAAGGTCTTGTTTGGGTGCCCATTTGAACCCTGCGGCCTTCACGCGCTCATAGGTTGCAGTGTCGAGACGGCTGGAAGCATAGAGGCGGAGTTTGTTGTCTTCGGGGCTGTAAGCGGCGGTAATTGCGATGGTCATTTGATTCTGTCCTTTCGGGTTTGCAATGGTTTTGCTGTTGTTGTTCACACAACAACGCCTTGGCCCAGGCCCACGCCTGCGGGGGTAGCAAGTGCAAGGGGAGGGGAATCACCCAGGGCTTGTAACGGAGCGCAGCGAGAGTGGAAGGCCCCTTGGTCTGCACAAACGGAGCGCAGCGCAGTGCGGAAGACTGGGGAGACCCCTTGCGGGCGCGAGCGGGCAGAGGCCCTTAGAAAGGGTTTTTGCTGTTGCTGTTCGGTAAGAGCAGGCGTTGCGGACAGGACACAGGTGTGCGACTTGAAGCTGTTTGGATGATTGTTCGACACGAAAGGAGTGAGCTGAACCTGCGGTTCCGTCCGCAGTAGCCTATCGACATCGGCGTAGCTGGTAACGGCTGGGTCGAAAGCTGTCGAGACAACGTACCTCCTGTCTGATGACAAAGAAGAATGCCGTGAGGCGTTCTCCGTCACTGCCAGCGTCAAGGCGGTGGGAGGGCTAGGCTGAGTGATATGTCCAACACAAGTGAACCGCCGAAGGCACCGTAACTGTCGAAGAGCCAAAGACGCTGACAGGCTCTAGCCAAAAGGCACGCAGCCGGATGCTCCACCACCTGTTGGGGGCACACGGACATAAAGGCTGCCGGTGTAGAGGCGGGGACTAGGTCACTCGTGTCATTCAAATGGAACAAAGTAAGCCCGATGCCCCGCCTCTTCGGAGGCAGGTGTTGCCGCAAGGCACGCTGCTGGGGTAGCGGGTAAAGGATGCTGGAGAAAGCGAATGCCGCTCTGTAATGGAGCGGATAGGAGTTGCGACATCACTCCGCTGCGAAAGCAGGCAGACTTCCAGTTGGTCGTGGTTGACGAGAGAATTTACAGAATCTTCGCGGGAGGAAATTGCAAATGAACGTGGAGCAATCTATGTGTGCAGCCTCCGGTCCGGAGGCGCAATGGGTACAGATCGACTGGGCTCAGTGTGAACTCAAGGTCAGGAGACTGCAAGAGCGTATCGTCAAGGCAACACAGGAAGGCCGTCATGGCAAGGTGAAAGCCCTGCAATGGCTGCTGACCCACTCGTTCCACGGTCGAGCGTTGGCCGTGAAGCGGGTGACACACAATCAGGGCAAGAACACGCCCGGAGTGGACGGAGCGATCTGGAGCACTCCGGCGTCCAGATACAAGGCCATTGATACACTGCGACGGCGCGGCTATCAGCCGCAACCGCTGCGGCGTGTCTATATCCCGAAATCCAATGGGAAGCTGAGGCCGCTGGGAATCCCCACGATGAAGGATCGCGCCATGCAGGCACTCTATCTGCTGGCGCTGCTCCCGGTCGCGGAGACTACCGCCGATCCCAACTCCTATGGCTTTCGACCGAAACGCTCGACCGCCGACGCCATCGAGCAGTGCTTCACTGTGCTGGCTCGAAAGATCGGTCCTCAGTGGGTACTTGAAGGAGATATCCGTGGCTGTTTTGACAATATCAGCCACGCATGGATGCTCACTCATATCCCCACCGACAAAGAGGTACTGAAGAAATGGTTGAAGGCGGGCTTCATGGAAAATCGAACTCTGTTTCCTACGGAGGCAGGCACACCGCAGGGCGGAATCATCTCGCCCACGCTGGCGAACCTGACGCTGGATGGGCTGGAGCGACTGCTCAAGGAGACCTTCCGTAAGAAGGTAATCCGAGGACAGTGCTACAGGCCGAAAGTGAACTTCGTACGCTATGCCGATGACTTCATCATCACTGGCTGTTCGAAAGAGCTACTGGAGGATGAGGTCAAGCCCTTGGTCGAACACTTCATGTCCGAACGAGGCTTGCAGCTCTCACCGGAGAAAACCTGCATCACGCATATCGAACAGGGCTTCGACTTCCTGGGGCAGAACCTGCGAAAGTACGGCGGCAAGCTCCTGATTACACCTTCCAAGAAGAACATGCACGCCTTCTTGAAAAAGGTACGCGACACGATTCGCTCGAATCGCGCCGTTAAACAGGAGAATATGATCAGGCGGCTCAACCCGGTCATCCGTGGTTGGGCATACTATCATCGCCACATCGAAGCAGGCTCGGCGTTTCGGAAAGTGAGAATGGCAGTCTGGTACTCGCTCTGGCGATGGGCAACGCGGAGACACCCGAACAAGTCTCCTAGCTGGATACTACATCGGTACTGGGACTGTTTCGGGCAACGCAAGTGGTACTTTGCTGCACTGGCGAGTTCTCATGCGCAACAGTCGCGTTCGTATGTCGCTCGGTTGGTTGACCCCACCGATGTCGCCATACGGCGCTATGTGAAGGTGAAGTCGGACGCCAACCCGTTCGACCCACTGTGGTGTGGCTACTTCGAGTCTCGAAAGAGATTCAGGGGAGCCAACCGCCATCGCTGAATCGTTGGGTGATGTGTTCTACCGGCTCCGTTCACGCGGGGCTTACATACGGCTTGAGCCGGATGACGGGAAACTGTCAAGTCCGGTTCTTAGGGGAGGGAGCGGCAGCAATGCCGTTCCCTTACCCGACCCGCTAGAGGGGTAGCGCAAGACGCGCCGTTTTTCACTGCGGCGCGCCTGGAGCGGGCAGGAGCCCTCACTGGACCGGAGAGAAGTTATAGCGAAGCATTTCGGACGGCTATGTCTGGAGTTTTGGACAATAATAGCCATTGCGTGATCCAATATCTGCATGGAAATTGAGAACCCAACAAACGCTGAGTTTGTCCCGCTGTTGGGCGCGTTCAACTTTGAGCACAAATCTATGGGTGCTCTCGGCATTCCTGATGAAGTCAGTTTTCGAATGGACTGGACAAAGGGCGGCGAAGGACAGGATTTCTTGCGAGAGCATATCCGGTCCGGAACCCTCATTCGAGTGAAGCAGCTGGGCAAGCAATACCAGGGGATACTCAGGTTTGAGAGCGGAATAAACACCAATGACGGCATGGTTGTGGTGGAAGTTGCACGATAAGCATGTAGAATGCGCGCAGAAGGGGAAACGCTTTGGGATGCAAGCGAGGATGCGTTGCACGTAACCGAAGCCTCTATGCTCTGGCGCTCATTTTCTGTACCATCTCCGCACTGGGACAAGATCAGCCAATCGGACCGAATGGTGAAGGGTCATTCATTGCGGGATTACAAGGTATACCGGTACGGGTACTCAATGAAGCGAATTCGTGGAGCCAGCCTTTAGTCGTCTTCAGGAACAAAGAGATTGAACTCATAATTCCAGACATTCGCACGGCTGGTTGGGCCGCAAGCTATGCAAGTGCTTTCAAGAAAGAGGGAACCTACTTTACATATCTCTATATCTATGGTGTTCAGAGCCACCGCACAACTCGTGAAACGCTCTACGTCAACACTCGTACAAAGATTGCCGTTGTTATCGAGAACGCCCTTACTCCACCAACTCGCGTTGACCTATGCAAGCCCGATCCATCAATGCCAATCGACCGAATCACGGCCATTGTGATGGATGTCTCTGACAGCTTTCACGGTCAGTCCCTTGATGATGCGATTGCGGAACAATCGTACACCGTCGCAAGGATGGCAGAATGCTCAGGGTTATCGTATTCACAAGACTGCAATCTGAGTGACGCAGAGTATCGCGCGAAGCATCCTCGATACCCACGAGCAAAAACACCAACCGAAATTCTTCTGGCCCAGATCGCTCCGATGACGACGAGACAGCCTAATGATAGTTGCAACGGTGTTCCGACTGCTCACAATGCCGATTCCTCGCCCGCTGGCGGAAAAGGCAATTCGCAGGATCTCCCTCTGAAGACAGCAACAGCGTTGTCGCAAGATCAGCCGTCAACTTCCAATTTTGAGAACGCCTGCAACCACGGAAACATCGATAAATGTTATAGAGCCGGACGGCTTTTTGAACTTGGACAGGGTGTTCCTCAGGACTATATGCAGGCGTACAAATACTTCAAGCAGGCCTGCGATGGCGGAAACGTAGATGGTTGCAATGAACTCGGTTTCTTGTTTGCAAACGGCTTAGGTGTTGCACACGATTACCAACAGGCTTACAAATACGGCAAACAAGCTTGCGATGGCGGAGAACTGCTCTCGTGTAAAAACCTTGGCCTTCTCTTTCTGAATGGACAGGGCGTTGCCCAAGATTACAGCCAAGCATTTAAGTATTTCAAACAAGCGTGCGACGGTGGTAATCCTCTTGGGTGTAATGGCCTTGGCTTTCTATTCGAACATGGCGAAGGAGTTCAACAGGACTACGCGCAGGCATTCATATATTTGAAAAAATCCTGTGATGCCGGTGCCGGTATAGCGTGCGCCAACATCGAAGCTATGTATGATTTAGGCAACGGAGTCACGAAGGACTTCAAACAGGCATTCGATTTCTATAAACAGATGTGTGACACTTCACAGTTTAGAGGATGCGACTTGTTGGGGCAACTCTACGAGAATGGCCGAGGTGTTGCTAAAGATTATGGAAAATCATTGGAATTGTTCAAGCAAGCCTGTGACGGGAAAGGAATGGGCGGCTGCAATGATTTAGGCGAGTTGTACAGGGACGGCAATGGTGTTTCACAGGATTACTTGCAAGCCTATTCTTTATTTAAGCAAGCCTGCGACTCGAAGGAATCACGCAGCTGCAACAATCTATCTCTCTTGTATGTATCGGGCCACGGTGTTGCACCAGATTACCAACAGGCTTACAAATACGGGAAACAAGCTTGCGACGGAGGATTAGCCAAAGGATGCTTTGATCTCGGCGCAGTGTGCATCCACGATCGGGGTTGTACGCAAGCTCTCGAATACTTCGCGAAGGCTTGCAACGGAGGTATTCCAGAGGGCTGCAATCAGGCGGCTAATTATTCGCAACTCCAAGCAAATCAAATGCAAGCATTGAAGTTTTATAAAATGTCCTGTGATGACGGCAATTCCACTGGATGCAAAAGCTACGCGCATCTGCTCGACGACCTCTTAAAAGGCACAATGCGTATGGGCAACCTTCAAGATTATGAGCAGGCTACCCTATATAACAAGAAAGCCTGTGAACTTGGGGAGGTGAGTGCCTGCTCTGAAGCTGGATTCCTCTTGTCCTATGCTTCGACGATTGTTCAAGGCGCCGCACCAAACAATCAGGAGGCACTCAAGTATTACAACATGGCGTGTGAGGGGGGAGAGCTGAGTGTGTGTTTTAGGCTTGGCATGCTATTTGAATATGGACACAGCAATCTTTTAGCCGACGGTCAAAGCATGACCAAGGATACTCAGCAGGGCCGTAGCTATTGGAGAAAAGCTTGTGATAAAAAAGACGAGAGTGCATGCACAATGCTGCAGACCGTACAGAAATCAGTTCGCTTTTGAACGAGAAACAGTGCGTGGGGAGTGGCGAGTGGCGAGTGGATTACATTTAGCTGAAGTAACTGGACAGGCTATACAGGGTGCCGGTCGGATTCTTTGACTGAGCGCGTTCGCCGCGCAGGCGGGGTGCCGGGGCCGGCGGGAGGCGCACATCTGAGCCAACCACCAAGGTTGGGTGAACGGCGTCTCGGCCTTGAGGGTGGCCACGAATTCCTTCAGCGACCCCCAAACCCAAGCAAGAAGACGTGCATGGCCAATTTGAAAAGCCCGCGTCGGCAATTGCGACGCGGGCGTGCCCAGCTAATACTCGCTGGGCAGGTGAATGACGTTGTTGGCGAAGTAGAGTTTCACTTCGTCAACCGGGAAGTCCGTGAACGGGATCTCCTGCGTAGAAACGGGGTTCCCATTCCCATCGTCGCAGAACACGGTTGCGCTGCGGTCGGAGTGAACCTTCAAGTTCCAGACCTGGAATTCTTCGGCTGACACTGACTTGTCATGCTGCTGTGCGATAGCAATAATGTCCAGCAGCCAGTAGGCGCCGCCCTGGTCGGCAACGTACTTTGCGCCGTCGGTATACAGGACCGCGCGATTGATGCCGTGGTGATACCAGTTCTCGGAGCCTGTGAACTGACGGAGTTGAACTTCGGAGAGTGTTGCTGTGTTCGTCATGTGATGCCTCTTTTCCTTGAAGTGACCCCAACGGCGGGGCAAGAGAGGCACAACAAGAATGCTGCCGTGCAAAGCGCAGCAGTCATAGCTTTTTGGGGGGACCGTGACCGCAGGGCATGGGGGAGCCAAAATAGCGTCATTGACGGCAAGCGGCGGCAGATAAAGTGCCATCCGCCCGCCGTTCATTGGGTCACGAAAAAGAGGCATGTTTTAACACAACCATCAATCCGAGTTCGGGGCCTGGCTTTAGGCGTGTAACGCTCGTTCGCAGAACAGGTCGGAGCTGATCACTTGGAGGTTGAATTACAATGGTTCGAGCCGAAAGGGCAGCTGCACCCACTAACACCACTGGAGGTTGAATGCCTCGTTTAGCGAAGTCGCGTTTGCGTCAAGTGGTCCTTGACGCACTTGAAGCATCCGGATATGCGGTCGAATACGCGAGCGCTGTTCACCCTTTTGAGATATCTGTTCGCACGCCTCTGCGAGAGGAGCGGCTGCTGGTTTATGCCTGGAACATCACGCACGGTGGGAAGAGCCGTTCTGCCAATGAATACAGGATTCAAATCACCGGAGTGTCACGTATCACCTTCAAGAAGGAACGCAAAACACTCCTGCTGGGTGTCGCACAGCTGCCTGGATCAGGCACTGTGATTGCAGCTTTTGATGCTCGGCAACACAAAAATTTTGGGTCGTCCCCCTCAATTCAGGTCCACGAGCCCACTCTGTTGAAGGCCGAGGTTGACGGACTTGCTTCAGAAACGAAGGAACTTGCTGGCGGTCACGCAGAGATAGTCTTTGCCTTCCGACCTGAAAACTTGGGTCAGTTCATAGAAACGCTCGATCCCGTCTATCACTCTGCATCATCCACTCTGGCGGCCCCCGAAGCTATCCAAGTAACTAAGCTTGACTTCAGCAAGCCAAATCTCGACGCCAATGACCTGAGCGGGGTGGCCGCTAACCGCAAAAAGGCCTTAAACACAGTCGCGCGGTGGGTTCGTGATCAGAACTTTCGCCGAAACGTGATGCACGTTTACGGATATCGCTGCGCAATCTGCGGTCTTCAAGCAAAACTGGTCCATGGAAGTCATATCGTTCCCGTGGCATCAGGTGGAACCGATGAGACCGTGAACGGACTCTGCCTTTGCATACTTCATCATGAGGCTTATGACCGTGGTCTCTTGGCAATTGGCGCTACAGGGCGGATTCTGCGTAATACCGCGATGGCGGCGGCACTCACAGAGGCCTCCCTTTCAGGTGGCCTTGACGCATTCTTCAAGAATGCACGGGTTGGTCAGACGATCCATCGTCCAGCGGAAGCGAAATACGCTCCTCGGCCTGCGTTTCTGAAGAAGAACCTTGCGATGAAAGGTGCGAAGAACTTCGCATAGGACTCTGTCGCCCTGCACAATCAACTAGGTTGAGATCCCTTTGCAGCTTCTGTGGCGCGCAGCAGTATGTTCTCAATACGCAGTCCAGGGGAAGAGACCATCTCAGTGGCCAGCAAGCCGAAACCCTTGTTCATCAAAGATTCAAGAGCCCGGTAGGGAAACTGAGTTTGGGGATAGATGTTCTGGATAAGCGCTTTGAGATCTCCGCTCTCATCAAGGGTGCCCACGTTCCAGATTGTCCCGGTGCCTTCAATCGGTCCCGGCTCACAGCCTTGTTCTACAGCAAAAGCAAACGCGAACATGGCAGCATCCATATCCCTCTTGAACCCAATAACTTCCACCATCTGCTCCATTGTTGCCTTACCACTGTCGGTCAGTCCGATCGTCTTCTTGTCTTCAGTCATCACTCTCTCCTAAACGATGCTTTGCAGCTCTGAATGCCTTGCCGTGACCCGCGCGATGCGGTATTCCTTTCGCAAGGAGCCCTGAAGCTGATTGCGCGCTTGTGCTGGGTTCAGCTCGGACTCATAGACAAGAAGCATCACTTGGTCCGCCATACTTGAGAGGGCCTGAACCACTTTTGTTGTGTGAACATTATCCAGACGTCCAAACGGAGAGTCCATAACGATTGGTCCGCTCAAAGGAGCGTTGCGCTGAAGAGCGCCCATCAGCGAAAGAGCGACAATATGTTCAGCCCCAGCCGATCTTACGGGTATCTGTGATCCA
>Ga0307375_10003689_pt1 | contig 14944 bp, 14 predicted proteins | sample TR1MG_FD_202531 | JGI IMG/M metagenome (GOLD analysis project Ga0307375, IMG submission 202531) | Soil microbial communities from Risofladan, Vaasa, Finland - TR-1 | ecosystem: Environmental > Terrestrial > Soil > Coastal area > Acid sulfate soil | place: Finland: Risofladan, Vaasa | collected...
ACCACTAAGGAGAATCATCATGGCAAAAAAAGGACTGCCCGCAATCCATCCGGGAGAATATCTGGGCGAGACACTGGGCGAGTTGAACCTCTCACAGGCCGGGTTCGCCCGCGCTATCGGTGTATCGCCCATGCGAATTTCGCATGTCATTAAAGGATCGCGCCCGGTAACGGCCGAACTAGCACTGCTGTTCGGGCGAGCTTTCGACCAGTCGCCGCAATACTGGCTTAACCTGCAAGCGACTTATGATCTGAAGACAGCGGAGGCCAGCCTGGGCAAGCTGCTCAACAATGTGCATTTACTGGCGCATGTTTGATTGCAAGACCTGACCTCGACTTTGGTATTTGAGGATGTGAAGAGGTGGCGCGATGAAAACAGTAACGATTGATATCCGGCCCCTGGCCGACACGCTGGGTGATTTCACCCGGACATGGAAGAGCGGAAAGTCTTCCGCACCACGCATCAGCTTTGAATCGCCGGAGCTGATGTTCAAGGTGCTGTCCGGCAAACGCTGGGAGCTGCTGAACGCAATGACGGGCGCGGGCGCCATGTCCATCCGTGAGGCGGCGCGGCGTGTGGAGCGCTACGTCAAAGCCGTGCACGGTGACGTGACCACATTGCTTAACGCCGGGCTGCTGTCAAAAACAGACGATGGGATGATCGTCTTTCCGTTTGATGCCATCCACGTGGATTTCATGCTCAAGGCGGCTTGAAGCAGTTAAAGGGTAAGCGCCGTTCGCCCTGATAACCAGCCTGCGTGTGTTGTTGGGGCTTCAGCCCCTTACAACCACGGCGTACCCCTTGCGGGTGTACTTGGCTATCGTCGTTTGATAGCCTAGTCGAATGGCTATAACCAATGACTTGGCTGTCGTATTTGGACAGCCTAGTCAGATGGCTAGTAGTCATATCAGTTGTTCCATCAGCATGTCGAAGGGTGCCGGGCTTTTTTCATAAAAAGTATTTCGATGCCGACGCAGTTAGTCTCTGGTTTATATAATTCCCGCAGTAAACAAATTTCAGGAGAAACAAATGGTAGACAAGGAAGAGATGATTGATGGGTTTGAAGAATTATTCAGCACGGCAAAAATGGAAATTATGACCAACCGAACGGATACGGCCGTCAACCGTCAGTTGCTTGGACAGGTGCAGGGATTTTTCATCGCCATGAGAATGACCGTGCCAATGGATATGGAAGAAGTCGAGTACGTTGAAAATCGTATCCGCGCGCTGGAAGAAAGAATCGGCTAACCATATCCTTACTACAAGGGCAGGGGTAGGGGTGAGGGGTTTTCATTCAGGGCGAAGCAGCCACACATATCAGTTCCTTTGTGAATCAATCGAGACTGACCCACTGCTGTCCCACAAGTAGCAAATAGAAATGGCCTGAATATCCGAAGGAATTTACAATGGATGTACCACCAAACACTGTAAAACCAAGGAGATCCAAGCCATGGCACATCATAATACGATTTTTGCGCAACTGCTCAAATTCCTGCCGAGACATGAATTCGAGCAGCTTGCCAAACAGCACCACCAGGGAGGTGCATTGCGTACAACCAGTCGCTGGTCCCAGTTCGTTGCACTGACTGTCGGGCAATTGGCCGGGCGGCAAAGTTTGCGGGATATCGAGTCCAATATGAAAGCGCAGGCTCAACGGCTCTATCATTTGGGTGCGCAGGCAATCGCACGCTCCAGCCTGTCCAGACTCAATGAACAGCAGCCCTATAGCCTCTACGAAGCGTTGTTCGCAAAGCTCTATGCGCGCTGCCACAATCGGGCACCGCAACATGGTTTTCGTTTCAAGAACCCGCTGTACTCACTGGATGCCTCGCTGATCGACTTGTCATTGCAAGTGTTCCCGTGGGCACACTATGCGCAGGGTAAAGCGGCGATGAAATTACATGTGGGCCTGGACCATGCGGGCTTTCTGCCGGCATTCGCCACCATTACCGAAGGCAAGACTGCGGATATAGAAATCGGCAGGACGCTACGTTTTGCCAAAGGCAGCGTGGTCGTATTCGACAAAGGTTACGTGGACTATCGCTGGTTCAGGCAATTGAATCAGAACGGGATTTTCTTTGTGACGCGTATTCGCAAAAACGCCATCTGGCGGGTGATTGAGCGACGCGAAGTCGATCGCCGCACGGGGCTGACATCAGACCAGACGATCGAGCTCACCGGCGTCAAGCCAACGAAACTTGGCTTGCCGCCATTGCGGCGCATTGGTTACCGCGATCCCGAAACGGGCAAGCATTATGAGTTCCTCACCAATCATTTTGGTTTGAGTGCGAAGACGATAGCCGAGATTTACAGGCAGCGCTGGCAGGTCGAATTGTTTTTCAAATGGATCAAGCAGAATTTGAAGATCAAAAGCTTTATTGGTCAAAGCAAAAATGCCGTCCTGACGCAAATCTGGATTGCACTTTGTATGTACTTGTTACTGGCCTACATCAAGTTCAGCGCCAAACTCGGTTGGTCGATGCAAACCATGTTGCGCTTGCTACAACTGAATTTGTTTATGCGCCGCGATTTGCTTGAGTTGTTACGAGGTGATCCTCCGGAACGATACCCTCTCGCTGAGAGGCAATTATGTTTGATATGAAATTCTGTGGGACAGCAGTGAGACTGACCCTATCGATTTCTACTATCGATTTCTATCGATTTTGTTAATTTTTAACGCTGATGAAGTGCTTCGCATTGTTTAGTGAATTGGCTTTCGCTGTGGTACGTAACCAGCATGCTTTCCGTCGAACGTGTCATGGCGACATAGAGCAGCTTCGCCTCTTCTGCGGGTGTAGCTTTCGCACACGGCATACAGCCCAGGTCGGGTATTGCAACACTGTTGAATTCCAGCCCCTTGCTTGAGTGCATGGTTAAAATCTTGACGGTGTCCTTTGCAGGATCAAATGCCTTGCCAGACTTATCATTGAATTGATCCGTATCCACTGCTATCCCCTTCTGGACCAGTCCATCACGCATCTTGGCCACCTGATAATTGAATCGACACAGCACGGCCATTTGCCGGAAAGGAACGCCAGCTTCGGCGCGTTTTTTCAGCCATGCGGCCAGATAGTCCAGCTCCTGCGTGTTGCCGGGCAAGCGTTGAACTTCTGGCTTTGCCCCTTTTCTGCCACCGAATTCGGGGTGCACCAACGGTATTTCTTCAGTACCGCCGGATTGATCGAGGTAGGCAGAAACAAACCGGTAGGAGAAATCGAGAGCTTCAACGGTATTCCGGTAATTCACCTTCAGAATGGTGCTGCGCCCTTGTGCATTGATGCCCACGCTGGACCAGGTGAAAACTTGCCGCTTGCTTCCCCCGTAAATATTCTGTGCATCGTCATACAACAGCAATAGCGAGTTGGTTTCCGGATCGATCATCTGCACCAGCAGTTTGAACCACTCCGGCTGAAAATCATGGCCTTCGTCGATCAACACCGCCGCATACTGGGCGGGCGGAACGCGGCCCTTTTCGCAACCTGCTATTACAGCAGCCACTTGTCGCTCATATATTGCTTGCTGCTCATCGCCGGGCAAATCCAACTGATAGAGATTGCACATATCCTTGCACCAACCGTGAAAGTGGCGCACATGCACCCGATCTCCCGCACCCCGCTCTGCCAGCAACTGCTTCAGCTTTGCCGCCAGTGTCTTATTGAAGCAGAGCACCAGAATAGGTTTTGCCAAGCCGAGCTTGTCCAGATACATCGCGCGATAAGCCAGAATCAATGTCTTGCCGGAACCGGCCACACCATGAATGATGCGGTGCCCCTCGCCCAGATTGCGGGCAAGCTTCTCCTGCTCCATGTCCATCACTTTGACAATATCTGGCAGCGCCTTGGCAATGGATTGTTGCGGGTCTGCCCCGTCACTGGCCGCATCGAACTGCTTGCGCGTGATATTGGTGAAAACGACGCCGTAACCCCAGGGCAATAACAAATTCCCGTGATAACGCCCCTGCTCCTGCTGCACCAGCAGCGGGTCACGTTCCAGAAGCGCCGCGATCTCGATCGCATATGCCCGCGCCTGCTCAAGCGGATTGACCACCGTCTTCAAACCGTGATCCGTATGAATTGCCGCAGAATGCCTATCCATTTGCTGAATCGTGGTCACCAGCCAGTCCTTCACCTCCAACACCAGGATCCCCCTGCCGGGATGAAGCACAATAAAGTCGGGTCGGCGCTGCTTGGGCCCCACCGGCACATCGACCCAGCAGTGATAGTCACCTATACGGTTTGATGACTGACACTTTTGCCATTAGTAATTGGCCTCAATTGCCATTATTTAAATATTCGCGCAATTTTCTGCTCATAGTTGAATGAAAGTGTAAGTTGACGAAAGTGTATGCATACAATTAGAATGTTTGCATCTAACATGCAAACACGCGGAATTCGGGTATGGCTGATGAATTTAGTTACGTTTTCCCTGCAATCCGCGGAGTGCAAGCCGGGCGCGAGTATTACGTTTCAATGTGTCCATTGCGGTTGCTTTCAAAATTATTCATATTTAATGAAGAAGAGCTTGTGCCCGAACTTAGAGCCCAACGCTCCCTTAATCGATCTCGCGTGCCAGAAATGGCGCGATACATTGTAGAGAATAAAAATAGTTACGTGTTTTCCGCAATCACGGCATCAATTGATGGCAAAGTGAAATTTGAAGCGGTATCTGAAAATCTACCAGCTGCTTTTAGGATGGGCTCACTGAGGGTCCCAATGGAAGCAAAGTTTATTGTCAATGACGGTCAACACAGGCGTGCGGCTATTGAAGCGGCGTTGAATTCAGCGCCAGCCATGGGAGATGAAACCATAGCGGTAGTATTCTTCGTTGATCGCGGCCTTAAGCGCTGTCAACAAATGTTCTCGGATCTTAATCGATATGCGGTTAAGCCATCTCCATCACTAAGTATTTTGTATGATCACCGTAGCGTTGCCGCACAACTAGCCAAGCAAATCGGTATATCAGCAGAAGTATTTCGTGATGTTATTGAAGGCGAGCGATCTAATTTATCACCACGATCCAGAAAACTTTTCACGCTGAGCGCGTTGCATCACGCGACTATAGAAATGATTCCTGAAAAGGAAATAGCTGATATAAACGAAGCAGCAAGTTGGTGCAAAGAATATTGGGAAGAAGTCGGCTCACATATTCCTGAATGGAAATTTGTTCGTGAGTCAAAGATGACTGCAGGAGATGTAAGGCGAGACTTCATACACTCACATGCAATCGTACTGCAGGCACTGGGTAGAGCTGGGAAATCATTTGTTTATAAGCCTAAGCGGCAGTGGGCCAAGCAACTTCTTGCACTTAGAAAGATTGATTGGTCACGAAGTAACGCAAAGATTTGGGAGGGACGCGCCATGCTGGGTGGTCAAGTGTGTAAAGCGTCGCAAAACATAGCGCTAACATCAAACTATATTAAACAGGTCATTGGATTATCTTTGGATAAAGATGAACAAGTCATGGAAGATGCATTTATGAAATCGCGGCCCTCAACAAAAAAAAGGGGTAGCAAATGAGGAGCGAGCCAGCCGATATCATGGCCAGCATTCAGGAACTATACATGTCCGATTCAATACCATGGATAGTCGGTTACAGTGGCGGCAAAGATTCAACTGCAACACTCCAGTTAATTTGGAAGGCAATTGCCGAACTACCTACCGAACAGAGAACAAAACCGGTTCACGTAATTAGTACTGACACTTTGGTCGAGAATCCAGTTATTGCGAAATGGGTAGAAGCATCGCTTGCGACTATGCAAGCTAACGCAATAGCGCAGTCTATGCCTATATATCCAAACAGACTTACCCCATCAATCCAAGATCGTTTTTGGGTAAACCTTATCGGCAAGGGCTATCCAGCACCACGCCCAAAATTTAGGTGGTGTACGGATCGCCTAAAAATCAATCCATCAAATAAATTTATTCAGGAACTTTCCGAGGCAAATGGTGAAGCCATATTGGTACTAGGTCAGCGCAGAGGTGAAAGTGCTGTTCGTGACGATGTAATGAATAAATACCAAGGGAGTACCCGAGCCCGCCTTAGTCGAAACGGGAATCCACGCTTGTCGCGAGTTTGGGTGTTTTTGCCAATTGAAGATTGGACAAGCGATGATGTTTGGGAATATCTCGTTACAGAGCAAAATCCATGGGGTATTGATAACCAGCAACTATTCCAAATTTACCGTGGTGCGACACCCGACGCCGAATGCCCAATTGTTGTTGATACATCAACACCCAGCTGTGGCGACAGCCGCTTTGGGTGTTTTGTCTGCACAATGGTGGCTCAAGACAAATCTATGCAAGCCATGATTCAAAATGATAATCAAAAGCAATGGATGAAACCCATGCTTGATTTCAGAAATAATTATTTGGCAGTGGATGATAGAGAGCTGCGTGACTTCAGAAGGATGGATGGAAGTCTGTTGTTTTTTAACGAACGCTTAGTACATGGACCTTATTTGCAAGAGTATCGAGCGCAATTGCTGCGTGAGCTACTTAAAACGCAAAAACAGGTATCAGATGCTGAGGAAATACAAAGTTTAAATGTTGATTTAATTACTATAGAGGAATTGGATGAAATACGCCGAATATGGGTCGAAGACAAAGGCGAGATTGAAGATCTTGTTCCGATAATCTATGAGGAAGTTTTTGGGACAGAATATCCGGGTATACAACGCGAATCGCCTACGCTAAGTACTAGTGATCTTCAATTACTGCGAGAGGTGTGTAGCGAGCTTGAGCTGGGCGCTGGTGATGGTAGTGAGCGTTATAAAATGGCTCGGAATTTATTAGCCAGTTTTTTTCAAGCTGAACAAACACATAAGCGTTCAAAGTTACTTGATCAACTCGAAAAAGTTGTTAAGGCACATGCTTTCGTGAATGAAGAGGATGCCGAGAATTTTGCGCGTAACCGCTCTGTACAAGTTCTTCCGGCTCAAACAACTGAGCCTTATTCATTAGATGGAAACATTATTATTTAATTGCCATGGCCAGACTTACCATAAAACAATTCGCTATTGAAAATTTTGGGCCCTTCCTAGAGCGTCAGTTATTTAATTTTGAAGTGTCTTCAAAACAACCTGTCATTTTAGTGCAAGCACTAAATGGAAGTGGCAAGACAACCCTTCTTACCGCATTTCAAGTACTTCTCTATGGTCAGAGGGGGCTTGGGGCGGGCCGTACAAAAGCTGCCTTTGATTCGCTAATAAAGGGGCTGTTGCGTTTAGAGGATGCAGGCCCAGCCATACTTGAAGCAAAATTGAGCATCCATTTTGCGGATTCTATAAAAGAATATACGGTATGCCGCAAATGGAACATAAGGAATGATGGGAAGCTTGAAGAACGTTTAACTGTATACGTTGCCGACCAGCCCAATTTGGATATCAGTACAGAGTGGCCTGAATTTGTAGAAAGTCTCTTACCCGCTGAGCTTATTGAGTTGTTCTTCTTTGATGGAGAAAAGATTGAGGCACTTGCCAATCCAGAGCGTCTGCCTGATTTGCTTAAGCGCGCACTCGAAGGATTCTTCGGCTTGGGTGGTATTGATACGTTGGGCATGAATCTGCGTGCTATTGAACGTCGGCTACTGCAAAGCAGGGTAAGTGCTGCCGAAACGGTGGAGTTTGATGTACTTGAAAAAAAGCAATTAGAGTTACGTTCAAATATCGACAGCCTAAATCAGGAACTAGCTTCTACGCAGAATGCATTTGATCAAGCAAGCCAGGAGCTTGAGCGCTATATAACTAACGCACGCCAAAACGGGCTAGAAGCTTTTAACAAAGCAGATTCATTACGTCATGACTTAATATCCAAAAAAGACCGTGTTGATCAAATACTTTTTGAAATTAACACCGCACTGAGCGACCCCCTTCTACCGCTCGTATGGCTCGGCGCCATTTGGGGGGACTACACACGAGCATGGGAAGAAGAACGAAATAAGCAACTTACACATCATATTGTGGCTGCAATTGAAGAAAGAGATATACGTATTTTGACTAGCTTGGCTAATATCATTCCTAAAGCAGCAAATGTTTCAGTAAAAGAAACCCTCATGGCCGATCTTGCTAAATTAAAGAATGAAACAGCCGGTATCTCATATCTCACGGCGTCAGAAAATCCTTTGGTTGTTATGGATGCCGCCTTAGAAAAGAAAGAAATGGTAAATTCACTCTTAAATGAATTGAAGCTTGCCAGAAAAGGACTAGAAAAGGCCGAGACGGGAATTCAGACCATTCCAGAACAAGATCAGCTTGGCTCATTGCTTGCGCAACTTCAAGAATTAACTCTCACAAAAACAGAGTTAGAGTTGCACATACAGCAATTGGAAGTATCCTTGTCTGATGCACGTACACAGCTTGAAGATACAACAAAAATATTAGATAACAAACTTAGCGTTGTTCGTAAATTGCACTTCGAGTCAGAACATAATGCTCTTGCTGTAGATGCGAGTGCACGGGCAATCGAAACACTGGCTGCCTTTAAGAACAAGCTATTGGCTAGTAAAGCGAGTTGGTTAGCTCAGAAGATATCAACTGAATTTAATCGCCTTTCGAGAAAGCAAAAACTTATTTCAACTATAAATGTGGACCCAGTCTCATTCGCGGTTTCTATCCAAGGCGCAAGTGGTAAGGAATTGCCTTTAGAGCGATTGTCAGCTGGCGAGCGTCAATTATTTGCAACAGCAGTTTTAAGTGCCTTGATACGTGAACGCAAGAGTCCTTTTCCTGTAGTTGTTGATACACCCCTGGCAAGACTTGACCGTTCACATAGACTTAAGTTGGTCAAAGGATTTTTTGCTGATGTTTCGCATCAGGTCATAGTGCTATCAACGGATGAAGAAGTGGTAGGGTCGACCTATGATGGTTTGAAGCCATATATTGGTAGAGAGTATTTGCTTCAGTATCAAGATACAAGCAGTGCATCTGTAGTATCAGAGCTTGGGGATAAGGTGGATGTTGAGAAAAGTGTGAAGGTGGCCGCATGATTGATCGTATTCGGTTTACTGCTTCGGCACGAAACCAACTCATTACACTCAAGCGAAAAACGGGAATTGAACATTACAATGTTCTGTGTCGCCATGCGTTATGTTTGTCATTAGCGAATCAAAATGTATTGGTCGAGGAGGAATATAACTTTCACAATGGCCTGGAAATAGATTGGCGAACTTTCACCGGCGGAAATGAAGCACTTTATTTGAACCTAGTTCTTTTTCGTGCTACGCGGGATGGTATAGATTTAGACGAGCAAAGTATCAAGAGTTATCTTACACGCCACCTCCATAGGGGCCTCGCCCATTTGGCCAACATCAAAGATCTTGGGAGACCAGAGTTTCTTGCCGTTGCACTTATTAATCAAATTAAGTAATAAATGCTTCGGTAATAATTATAATTTACCAATGGCAACAAGTGCGGTCATTACCTTGCGAGCCAGCTTTTGTACTCCTTCGCAATCATTGAATAGACGTTATCAGCAACATTCACTTTATCAAATTTGAATAAGTGCCTAACTGGGACAGATGGGGAGGTCGACAAGAGGTTTGTGGCGGGTGACACAGGTGTTGGGTCTAGAGAAAATCGTTGATGTAATTCTGCTTCTATAGCACGCCTCGCAATCTTCTGCATCGCTTCTGGTTCATCGTCAGCAACGCCTATGTGAATCCCCACAAAAAATATAGGTGTCCCATCGGCTGCAGCCACAGGATCAACTTTCTTAAGCTTTCCAATAAAATCAGCTTCCGAAGTTAAATGCCCCTTCCACCTAACGGGTGGAACGTTGCCAGTTTCACCGAAATAGATGTATGGTCCTTTAAACACTGCATAGAGATGCGATGTTCGTAGCCTCCCCCAAATGGTTCCAGCTAATGTCGTCATGAGTCCAACAAGTTTATATTTTCGCCAGTAAATTCCGCCAAATATGAACCACAGTTATTATGGAACCGGCTGAACACCATCTTGATATCATCAAGTTCTACTTCATGAAGATTACCTGCCGTATTAATTTGGCCTACACCTGCGGCAAAGATCAAAGCTTCCAATAACAATCGCTCCGGACTATTGTCAGCAAGATCGGCCATAAACTCCGTGTAAAACGGATGGTGCGTGTTTATGCACACAAATACCCCCTCTTTTGCATCGCGATAAGGTGTCCAAAGGTGTTTGTATTCAACTTCAGTTGTGTAACGTACTTTTGCGAAGAGTGAACCACCGAGCTTTGCCAAACCAGCTGTTGTTCCTGCTTCTCCGATTTGTTTGGTAGCATCATTAATTGTTTCCGCCTCCTCCGCTTGTGCCTGTAAGCGTTGAAGCACTTCCTCGGGCGGCGACCCGCTGGCCATTTCCTCTGGATCGTCCTCAGGCACATTCGCTGAGCGTTCACTGAATGCAGCACCCTCGGAGCCGGTAGGTCTCTTCATATACTCAGTGCACTTTTTCATCACGAATTTTGCCGCTGTCTTTGAGCTATCCAAGATGCGCCTTAAGCGTGCAAGCAGCTCATCGTCGATCTCTAGCCGTTGCTTAGTGACGTCAACATGGAGCACGTCATCGTGCTCCTCTGTCAAATCCATTCTTATGCGTAAATTGTATTCATCCTTGGTAAGGATTCCTTCAAGCTTATCTCCCCAGCGAATAAGACGGCCATTACGGTAAATGAAACAACCCGCGTTGTCGCGATTAACTTGGTAACCTTTCACAATTTTCTGTTGCTCTGGGCTTAGAGGAGATCCAGAACTCCCCAATTTGTCCTGTGGTAAGGCAACCGCAGACAACTGGATAGGTGGTATGATTTTTCCGTCCCCTAGATCGGGATTCCACTCTTCATCGAGCAATAAATAGGGGCTGACATAATCATATGTCTAAGGATCCCACGCCTTTGCTTTATCGCGAAACAGAATGTCGAGAGGGGTAATCAGTTTGAAGTCTGGAGAGTCGCCAGCACATACACGAATACCGATACTTACAGGCTGTTTAGTAATAAACGAAGCGTAAACAACCCCCATGTGTTCCTCGAGTTTCCGGACGGTAGTGCTCGATGATTGATGATTGATGGTCTCGCAACCATCAATTTCAATGACTGTGCCAGAGGCGCCAGATATTAAGCTGCCGTATTGAGTCACCTCTTCAGGAGTCAGAGTACTAACTCTGATTACAAAATTATTTTGTTGAGCGATCAGAGCAACATCGAATGTCTGCCGCGAAGAAAGCTGCCCATCCTTTTTACTCACGATATGAATACGATTACCCAGAGATAGTCCTGCCGACTTGAGACCCATACCGTATTTAGACAAACTATGTGGGCCATACTTCCCATTTGCTCCTAGAGAAAAGGCTGCACGAATCTCGCCATTGGTCATGCCTACGCCGTCATCAACAACTTGATATCTCTGGACGCTATTTCGATTTTTAAGTGTCTTCCCTGGCGCAAGAAACAGCGAAACACGAATCGTTGATGCTTGGGCCGTCACAGCGTTATCGACGATGTCCATTAACGCGATTTGTGGCTCATAACCGATTCGGGCAATGGCCTGACATAATCGAGCAGCATGAACCTCTATACCCTCAATACTTTGCGTTATTGTATTCATAGTTAGCTGATACCTCTGTAATTATTCAATCTCAACACAGTATTTTCAGACGAGTAAAGTCTGACTTTGGGGAAAATTAACGTTTATTCACTGCACCTGATCACTAAGAAACAATTGAAGTAGCGGATTGATCTCAAAGACTTGGCCAGAAGTAGAGCTAGTTCCTTTTGCAACCTCTTGCTTTGGTGATACCACGTTAAACTTTAGGTCAAGAACAGCTCCCTTTACGCCATTTAGCCACACACAATTCTTCAAAATCTCCCTCAACTTTTGAAAATCGGACAATGCTAGGCGTATCCCCCTCTTATCCCACCCTGTATATTTTGTTGTTGTAATGTAATAACGAAAATCAACTCCTTTCCCATATTCATCATCCCGATACTGCGCTACCAATTTACGATGTTGATGTTCCCAGATTGAAAATGGATCAATTGGCAGATCATCCTCATTAACAAACTTACGGAAATTCTCCAATGCATCACGACTTATACGGAACCCAGATCGTGTAGGTGAAAAACCACCTTCTGTTGTTCTGAAGAACCGAAAATCTAAGCTTTCTATTTCGTCATTTGTTATGGCGGTCCCGAAAAAACTCCCTCCCTTGTATCGCTTTTGCGATAAAGTCATTTGAAAGAAAGGAAGTACATTCATTCTTCACAGACTCTTGTTCTATATCAGGCTTGAAAGATCAAATGTCTTCAGCTCTTCGGGTGTTCTCTGTCGCTCACTATTTACCAACAATAGTATTGACTCGGTGATGTCAACAACCCCAGACAATTCTTGCATTAGGATTTCGAGTCCACCATTAGCGTACTCTTCAAAAATTGTCACTCGGTTATCAACGTCTGCAGGTGAATTACTAAGAAGTTTTGGATCCTCCTTTTCATGCAAAGCAATCAAATTAATGAGAATGTCATAACCCTGCCCTTCGAAGACACTCAGTCGTATAGGTTCCGCATAGGAGTTGCCGAGGGAAGTTTTACGATCTCTCTTCAATCCAAGAGCAGCTGCAAATGCAAGGGCATCTGATTTCTGCTTAAAAGGTGCAGTCTTAGATTCTTCGCTGTATACCAATTTACCTACAAAATCAGCCTTGTCCTTTGTATAACGAACTCTCCGATCAATCATCTCAGACCTCTACAATCTCTGTATATTCAAAAGCATTAGGGCTTGTGGAAATTAGTTCGTAGTTGTGCCCTCGAAAATCAATTACCTCTTTTTCAAACTCTTCCTTCGGCGTGAAATATTTAAACAAATATGCTTTACCAACACGCTCGCTTAATGACTGTTCTACCTCACCCCGCCATTGCGTATTCGTGACTAGCACAACAACCTGATCAGCCAAGATCGATATGTGATCTGCCACTTGGCGTCTATATGTTGGGCCCAAGCTACCAAATGGTGAGTCCATGACGAGGGGATATGAACTACTATCTGGACCTGGAAGCCTTTCTTTTTGCGCATGATGCTCCCTTGCAATTGCAATCATCGCACCAATAAAACAAAGGCTAAGAATCTGACTTTCTCCTTGGCCTGCAGGGACGCGCTGCGATGCACCACCGGCAGACTCGATTAACCCTAGCGAATATTTATCAATAAAGTCTGGCGTAAAGGGCTTAAAAGATATCTTTCCAAACAACTCCCGTATCTTTTGAATAAGCTTCAGTCTAAAAGATATTTCGAAAAGATTACAAGACTCACGAATACGAGCAAGTGCTTCAAAGGTTGCTGCGCGTCGCCGTTGAGCAAGAATTTGTCGTTCCTCATTTACCCTAAACGTATCCAAATTTTTATTGAGTTCGTTTAGGATAGATTCAAGGTGCTGATTCTCATGTTTCTTGTCTGCCAACTCACCAAGCAAAACGTTAATTCGACCATCAAGGTCTATAAGCTTTTTCTCTAATAATGCAACTTCTTCTTTTGGGCTGTTGCGAAGTTTCTCGCTGATTTCATCTAACTCAAACTCTATCCGAGAAATCTCTTGACGGTCTGAAGATCGTTTCACTTCATATTGATCTAGCAACCTCCAAAATTCTGGTACGCCTTGTTCTATTTGTTTTACCTCGCCAGACATTCGGATGGCAGTTTCTTCAACATCTGCAAGACCCGCTTTCATCTTCCAGTCATCTACCGCCCTCAATGCATCTGGTGCCTCGGTAAGTGATAAGCTTCTATCGCATATGCAGCGCTGCTTTTCCAAAAGGTCCTCTACAAATTGCCGCTTAATCCCAGCAGGTAGCTCTCCTTTGCTCCGAAGAGTTTCTACCATGTCCTTGTAGGCTGCTATTGCTTCACCCAAAAATACTTGATAAGCCCGGCCGTTGAGGTGTGTTGCCAATTCCTGTCTTGCTAGCTCAAGTGATGCTTTTCTTTTCTGTAGATCCTCAGTTAGATCATCCCTGCGCTGTTGGATCGTTTTAACTTCATTTAATTGGCGGTATCTAGCTTCGGTTTCCGATTTTTGGTTGCGAAAAGCCTCAATGTTTCTCGCTATCTCTAACGCGCGATTTTTATTTGCTGTAAGTTTATTGTCGCTGTCTGTAATTTTGTCTATAAGTTCCTGTGTTTGCGGGTCACCTATCTCACGCAGCTCTTTTTCAAAGTGCTGCTTTGCGTAATTGAGGTGCTTCTCTGCTCGTTCAAGGATCTCAATCCCCAGCAATTTCTTTGTTGCGTTCTCAATGTCCGCCTGCTCACTCTCATTGGGTTGCACTATGCGCTCAATACGTTCACCATCGAAAAAGAAATAGGTATGAAGATCGACGGGCAGCACTCGTCCAATTACATCAGCTACACCTTGAGTTACTGCGCGCCAGTGCCCATCATCGCCTGCAACAAACAAGGTCACTTCATCCTCACCACGGGGGGAATAAAGATCATTCTCGTCTGTGATGCGGACAACGCTCTTGCGCTTTCTTAATTTGTGCTTACTCCCGTTGTGTTCAAACTTTAGCTCGACCCACGCATCAACAACAACCCCAGGAGAAGCCTCCCTGATGGCCGCCTTGTTTACGATTGTTTCTGGCAGAATAAATCCACGGGTAAATGTGCCGTAAAGTGTCCAAGTGAATGCGTTAAGCAAAGCTGTCTTACCAGCACCGTTTGTACCGAAGAACACCGTCACATTACGAGGTTTTTCAACCGCGAATCGTATTTCAGGAGTTATTCCCCGAAATTGTCGAAAATTATTGAGCTGGATAGAGAGGAGCTTCACCGAATCTCCTCCTTGATAATTTTAATGGTCCATCGTCATATTCACTGTGAATTTTTATCAGCCCATGCTCATGTCTAACTTGCCACAATGAAACAGAATTCTTGCGCGATAGTTGGTGAAGTTGCGAAAGCCTCTGGCATTGGCTTTGAT
>Ga0307375_10003692_pt1 | contig 14931 bp, 6 predicted proteins | sample TR1MG_FD_202531 | JGI IMG/M metagenome (GOLD analysis project Ga0307375, IMG submission 202531) | Soil microbial communities from Risofladan, Vaasa, Finland - TR-1 | ecosystem: Environmental > Terrestrial > Soil > Coastal area > Acid sulfate soil | place: Finland: Risofladan, Vaasa | collected...
CCGAGAAACTTCCACAAGCTCCCGTTGTTCCCGCTACGACAGATGGCAAAGGATCGGTACGTCGCCCCAAACACCGTTTCGCATTACCGTTGGAAGTGTTCGACTCTCCATACGATCTTATGTTTCACCTTTCGACTCCTTAATGGCATCACTTGCAAGATGGTGTTCCTTTAAATGTCTTCTCCTCTGAATGTCCCCGTATCTGACCACTGTGTGGCTTGAAATGTGATGTAGACGAGCAAACGTCAGCGTTCATGGCGTGCTCTGAGTTCCACTCTCAAGAGTAGTTTGCGAAAGACGTTTAACTTTGGTAATGCATCGATTTCTGAGGCTGGTGAGGATGTGATGAAGGTGTTTGGTGCGGATTTGGACCAAGTGTTGATTCAAGAGCGTTTGTTGGGTTTGCAGACCTCTACTGGCGTGCCTACCTTGGTGGATGAATGTCTCAAGTTCTTGATTCCTGCGCATGCTCAAGAGGAAGGTCTGTTCCGCATTAGTGGCATGAAGGAGGAGATTCTGGCGTTGAAGTTGAAGGTGGACACTTCAGCCGCTCAAGCGGTCCCGTTCCGTATCGAATCGGAGTTTAACTGTCATAACGTATCTGGATTGCTAAAATTGTATATTCGTGAGCTACCGAGCCCGCTGTATCCGAAGGCTGTGCATCAGGAGTTGATCGCTGCTGGAAAGGAGGAGGACGAGAAGGAGCGCACTACCAAGTTACAAACCGTTGCGAAGCAGCTTCCCCTCTCGAATTTCGTGCTTCTCAAGACGCTTACATGTGCATTGAAGGACTTGCTGATCAATGTCGATACCACGAAGATGACTGCGGCGAATCTCTCCACGGTCTGGGCACCAAACCTCATCTGGGACCGCGAGACTGAAATTGATCCTACTACTTGCCTGGCATTCTCGAGAGATATCAATCTGGCTATTCAATACACTATCGAAGCCGCCTACGACATGTTCGCTTCGTCCGAGGAGGTCTCCTCTCTGTTGCCCGCCGTTCAAGAGGGTCCCAAACGCAAGTCCGTCTTCGATTTGGAGCCTGTACTTCTTCAACAAGCATCTTCATCTGAATCCTCATCTTCATCAATCAACAATGCGAGCGAGCTGAATGCAGCAGTTTCCTCAACTGTCGCGCTGATGGAAGTTACCGAGGAGTTGGCCTCGCCGCGTGATCGTGAGGGAATGACTGCCATCACTCCACAGAGCCCCGGATTTGAGGAGATGTTGGCTCTTGCCGTCACCTCCAGCAAAAAGAGGCCGCGTTCCATCTGGATGGGTTCTGCAAGCGCACTGAACGACGAATTGGATGCGATGGCTGAGATGGAATCCGCACCGAATTCTCACACTCCTTCGTCCTCATCATCCTCATCATCCTCATCATCATTCTCCTCCTCCTCTGCCCATCTCGCTCCCATCGAGCCTGTTGCTTCAGCCAAATCAAGGTCATCAAGGAGGAGAACAAGGATCATATCCATTGACGCTTCGTCTGTGTCGTCTTCTCTGGCGATGCTTGGTGAGGAGTCCGAGGCGCCGTCCGCCAAGCGCCGCAAGACCTCTACTCTCGCTCCAATGCAAGAGGAGGCCATACACAAGCTCTCTCCAGGTGCTCCCACTGCATCTTTGGCTTCTTCCTCCTCGATCTCCGTGGTCTCCATGCCTGCTCCCACAGCGATCCCCACTCCAGCCAATGCTGAACCTGCACCGTCGCCTCGAAAGTCTTTGCGCACCTCTCTGCGCAAGTCCCTGCGCCTTGGAGGCAAGGCAAGTGCCCGTGCTTCCACCCACTCGAGCGTCGCCTCCAACAACGGACCCCTTCCTGAAATCCAACTCTACTACTACATGGACTCTGATGCTTCTAGCGTCGCATTGCGCAAACTGCTCGCTTCTCTTCACTTCATCCCAAGGGAGATCCGCAACGCTCAAAACGACCCCATGTCAGCCGAGGAGGCCATCTTCTTCGCTCAAACCTGTGATGATATCGTCGTCGTCAAGAGATCCGATAAGGCCTACACAGTCTCTCACAAGATTGCTGATCTGAATCAAGCCGAGCTGAGGGCTTTGCTGGTGAACGCCAATGGAGAGCCGAGAAGCCCCGCGATCATCGCCGGATCCACATACATCGTCGGTTATGACAAGCAGTTGAAGGAGATTTTCAAGTACTACATGCATCGCACGAAGAAGACTTCGACTCCCATTCGTATTTGAATCTTGCAGTAGAGACGTGTAGATCGAGAGGAGCTGAGGAGACCCGCGCAAGCTCATCATCATGCGATTCCTGCCCACCCCGCGAGCCCATTTGTAGTGAGAATGATACAACTAGTATTAGCAACAGATTATCATATTACAGTTCTTAGGTACATCTTGTAGCCTTAGACACAAGGGGGCAAGGGGAGTACAAGGGAAGTGAGAGAGTGGGTGCACATCCGTGCGCTCGCGATCGCTCACTTGGTGTCTCTATGTTTTGTCACCTCTGCTCTCAACTTCTTGACCTCGTTCTTGAGTCTTTCATTTTGCAGTTTGAGTCGCTCAATGAGTTTTGAATCACTCATGTCGTCGGCCTTGGAGTCAGTGGCACTTCCGTCCTCAATCGAGTTAAGAGCCGTAGAGTTCGTACCACCAGACTTCTTTGATTTGGATGAGTGTGTTCCTACGTTCTCCGAGTTCAGGTGTACTGCGCTGAGGAACTTTGGGAGGAAGATGACGGCGATCGGGAGGAAGGCACCCAGGAGAACCATGACGGATCTGACCACGAATTGCGCCTTTCTCTGAGTGGGTGCATTGATGACGAGCTGCACGATGATGGCAAGGACCAAGAAGAAGAACAAATTGTACATACTGAAGGCGATGGAGCGACTTTCGTTGTAGATGGAGTACTTGATCTTCCATGTGCGGACGGAGAGCCAAACTCCAGCGATGATGATGAGACCCTTGTAGACGGCCGCAATGATGAGAATCACAGTTCCAGCGGAAGTTGTTGTGCAGTTCAGGTAGTCATACTTGGGGCGAAGCGGGTCCAATGAGTATCTGAGAGCTTTGGAAGGTCCTGCGGCGTTCCAGACTACGAGGAGTATGACTTCAATCAGGACAACGATTCCTACAACCGACAAGAGTTCCAAGTTCGAAATTCTGATGACAGACAGATCTTTGTCGTTGAAGATGCGGGAAATACGCCATACCTTGACGAGCAAAGCGCCGAACATGATGGCGAAACCCAAGCCAAGGAGCCACCAGTGAGCCATGCAAAGTTGGTCGGTGCTCGTGAGAGTCCAGGTGAAGATGCCTCCATAGATGAGAACAGATCCAATGAGCATGATTCCCAAGAAGAGCGGGCTAGATGCGATGATGGCCTTGCGCTTGCGGTAGAAAAAAGTGAGCACTCCCATGGCGATCGAGAAGATGACCGCTAGACCAGCAAGAACTGCGATGGCCTGCTCTCCTGCGTATCCGAACGGTTGCTTGATCCAAATCCTTTCGTCCCAATTGGGCATCGGGAAAACGATGCTTGCAGTGGACGCAGAGAGCGGGGAGAGGATGTCGATGGTTCCGGTTTTGCTGATTTGGATGTTCGCGACTGATTTGGCATCATTCTGACCGAATCCATTGAATCCGATCTTTCCAAAGAAGGAGTTCATGAGAATAGTAGGGAACATATTATAGACTGCCATGGCGTCGATGGATTGAGCTTTGGAGATGGCCTCCTCCAGGGCGTATGCGTTGGCCATAGACAGTGGTGCTGATGTAATGTCCAAGTAGGTGCCTGAAGTGAAGTTGACATACGCGTTGTAGAACTGCTGGGCAGAGGTGACGCCACTGGGGGGGAAGAAGTAGTTGTTCGGATCCTCGAACTCTGGTCCTCTCAATCTTGGGTCCCATACGGCAGAATCGATGATGTAACGAGCGTCATCAAGTGTCAATCCGGATGCAGTGAGAGCGGGGACGAGGTTGGGGTCGTTTGCACACAGGGTGGTCAACAGAGCCTTCGGAAGCCAATTGATATCCTTGCAGGCCTTCAAGAACATGACACAAGAGCCAACGCGCGATCCTGCCACCACTACATCGGGATTGAGCTCCTTCATGCGGGCAGCGACCGCATTGTAGGATGCCTGCGTGCCATTTAGAGGAACAGCGATCGGGGGGAGGAGGGGAGTCAAACTAGCAGCTAAGGCGCTCACATAAGTTCCAGAGGCGATTGCTTTCGTGAAGTCTTCATCTTGATACCAACCAGCTACCGTTTGAGCGCCTTTCAAGGCAACGAGGTTGATAGGAGCCTGAAGGAATTGCTCGGCGACGGGCGTGACACCGAGGATTCTCTCGAATCTCTTGGTCCATGGTGCAGTGCACGGAGGTCGTAGCGAAGGTTGACTATATGATGAGAGAAGACAATCACATCGTAAGCAGGGAGAAGGATAGAGAGGAGAGAAAACGAGCTTAGCGTCAGACACGTGCTAGCGCGGAGATGTGACCTGGGATTGCGGGTTGGCAGGGAGCAACAGAGGGCAGAGCAGAGCAGGGAGATGGAGTCCGCCATAGTCGCACACAATATGCCTCTCCCGAAGCCCAGTGGCTGCCTCTCCCGCCATCTTCTTGAGAGATTCAGTGCTTCTATCACGTACTCTTCACATTGGAACACAGAGGTCGCTGCAGCATGTCCTGCCAAAAGGAAGGTCTGATTGTAGGGGTTCATCGCTTCAGCGACGACGATCGACCATATCTGTGGGCCACAAGGGGTTCACATCGAGAGAGGCTTCGTCAGGATACGTGAAGGATGCAAGAATGCAGGAAGCGGAGGAAAAGGAGGCGTACAGAGGAGTAGGGCCCGAAAAAGAAGTCGAATTGGCCAGATTGGACCGCTGCCACGGTAGCTGCGGATTGGGATGCTGCCGTGTTTCCGATTTGCACCACTGTAACATTGACGGGCGTGGGGATACCCCCAATGAGGATGCCTACGAGCAACAAGAAACATCGTCAGGGACATCAAAACAACTGGAGAGGGAACCCGAGGTGGAGCGCCAACCGCCACTCGCCCATTGCGTACCTCCTTTTTGATTGACGAGCTGCTCCCAGAGCTTATATGATAGAATCAATGCTCCAGATTCGGTTTTCAACGGCCCAGTGTAGTTCGAGTCGCCTCCAGGCCAAGAAAAGGGATCGCTATGACACGGATCAGTATTTGCTCGTTGCACATCTCCAGACTCATCGGATAGGAATATCAGGGCAGGCATGGGGAAATAGCTACATACAGTGTAAGGACAGCGATGTTAATCTTGCCGATAGGGTTGCGAGCAAGCGCGAGCCCGAGAAGAAGGAAGACTACCAGTAGCCGCAAAAGACCTTGAGCCTACACAGCAGAGCGAGGTTAGATGAGACTAGGCTTCAAGGATATGGCAATGATTTTACGCGTACCATCATGTACGAGGGATGTATTCAGGATAGATGAGGCAGGAAATCAGAAACGTAGGAGATATCAGGTGTGACCCTCTTTTCTTAGTGTTTGGTCCTTGTCCAAATGGGATCGATGGCCAAGAGAAGTATTTGGGTGGAAGAGATGCGAAAAAGGCAGAGGAAGGGATGTATTCCACAGCGAGACAGCGCGGGCACTGGGGATGGGCGTTACTTCGGCGCGCCTGGACGACCAATGCTTCATCCGAGTCCCCTAGCCTTACAGTGTGCCATCGGGCGCACTGGTACTGAAATGTTTCAAGCGTAATTGGGGTGGATGATTCTTTCAGAAGGCACAAAGGTGATAGCAGAGCGAGTAATGGAATGTGGCGCAGTTGTGCCACACCAGAACCCCGAAAACGGCCAGCGGTGTTTTTTTCAGGCGACAAAGCCGGAATGGGATCGTTTGTTCCCAATATATGGAAGATCTCTGTTTGAAGGCACCTTATGGATGGGATCAGCGAATACAGCAGTTAACACAAACGGCATGGATCGGTTTCGCGGTGCTGTGTGGCTTCCCTTGACCGTTGGCAACAGTGCCGTAGTTAATTGGAGTTCATCAGCAGCATGTACATTTGTTCATTCCTTCTTGGGCATCGCTTCAGTGGGACAACACTTGCAAGTACCAGCCTCTGGACAGTCGCAGTAGAAGTTGCCGCTGGCACCGAGCGCCTTCTTGGCGAGCACATGACCGGCGTGGCAAATCGCCGCACATGCCGTGCAACAGCCCATGCTACTATCCAAACCGCAGGTGTAACACAAGTAATATTCCGAAACATGAGCCATACGGGGACCAGTCACGGCATAGGTGCACGTGTTTAGCGCAACGCACGCCTCCAACTCCTCCTTCTCCCTCTGTCGCTTCATCTCCTCCGTCTCCTTCTGCTGCTTCTGCGCACGATCTCTCATCATTCGGTCACATTGACGCAGCTGATCGTCCGTAAGAGGGTCATCCACGTCCGCATCAGTCATGTGATCCAAAATCCAGCCCAACGCAGCTTCAACATCCATGTTATTCAGCAACAACGCTTTTCTACATCGCGCATCGGAGAAGCCCATATCAGTCAAGTACTTGAGCGCAGTTGCATTCTCGCCAGTGCTCATATTGGGCGCCTGTGGGCGTCCTGTCAATGCAGCCAGAACTCCATCCAACGTCGATGCCAACGACAACGGCTCACTAGAAGCAGGCTTCTTATCAACATCCATCTTGTTCTCCTTTCGCCATTGCGCTACAGGTCGATTGCGGCTAGGCTCAGGATCCACCAACTTGAGGGGACAACACAAGGCCAAAGAGTCAGTCAAGTCGCCAATTTGAAGCAAATACAAGTGAACATGACGTACAGGATATAGAAAAACGAGGTGGTCCTGAGGAGAGAGATGAAGGTCGGCCAGAGCTGTCTCGTTCTTCTGTTCCGCGCCTCTTAGAGTCAAAAACGGTGCTGGCAAGGGCGTTCCAGAGAATTTGGTCGATTGAGCGACTTTAGATTGCATGATATCCTTCAAATCTCGTATCTAACAGGGAATGCAAGGTTAGGAACGCCCCAAATGAGGGGAAAAGAGAAGGTGACGAGCCAATTCATCGTACAGTAGACTTTTCGGCCATCTCAACGTCCATGATGCGAGAATTCGCCCACACGCGAACAGTAAGAGGCATTTTGCGTCCAGGAGTAGGGGCTAATGTGATGCAAGGGCGAGAGGCAGAGCGGAAACTGAGCGTTTCTTGGGTTTTCGTGGAACTGCCGTCCATTCCGAGCAGGGAGTCTCACAGGACATGCGTCAACAATGTTTTCGTTTGAAGTCAGGCATGATGATCAAGTTGTTGATGGCAATGAGTGTGAAGGGTGGCACTGCTTTCGACCTGCTTGCTCATCCTAGCACATCGCAAAGCTCGTGGGCAGTTTAAGACCCGACCCTCCATCAACACTCAAGACCCGACACTCCATCATTCCCTTTGTGCCCAACTGGATCACGTTTGCTGTAGTACATCTTAGATTGCACCAGATTTCACGACGGGACAGTCACCATGCTCAGTGAGAGGAGAGAGGGCTCGTTTTTGTGGCGCAACTCCCACCCTTTCGCCGTTCCTGAATGATGCGGGGTTTGGGCTCAGAAGGCACCTTTGCCCATCGCTGGTCCCAGAACGCGTTGTAAACATGTAGTTGATATCATCACCACCGACAAGTCGCCCCAGCACCTCAGCCATGTGTATCGAACACGAGTTGAAATTGTAGCAACAGCAGGCAATTGAGCTCATTCTCCTGTGTCCGGTCCTGGGATCTACCCCTGTGCAGATATGCCTTCGGACGCGTGGCAATACTGTTCTGTCTGTGCCAAGGAGTTTGAGCCTGATGGAACGTCTGGAGGGCGTCCTGTTCTGTTCCGTTGCATCCATTGCTCTGATTTCGCTACTGGAGAGAAAAGATCCATTGCCGACCGTTGTTTGCACATCTGTACATCATGTCACGAGAAATCCGGACTCTATCATGCAAGTTCTCACTGTTGGGCGAAGGTCTTTGTAAATCCGGCTCGAGGCGCGTACGACCACAAGAAGGGCATCGATTGGATTAGCCGCGTATCTTCCACTGCAGCGCAGCTCTCTTCGTCGAATGATTCCATCGAAGCACCTGGTACGTACACCTGAGGTGAGCTAACCGCCTTTGAAATCGCCTCGTTTCCATTTCACCATTCTAACCCTCCATATTGCGTCTTTGGTCCTCTTGACAAGGTATTTCCTCGATTCTTGATGTTAGCCACTACAAACCATGTACAAAGTGTCAGAAAGGTATCTATGGAACGCGCTGGATCTCATGCGGCACTCGATTGAGCTATTGCGGTGATTGCTACACTTCGTCGCCTGAATTCCCCACTGAGGACGTCTGGTTTATGCGAGGATCGATTTTCAATGGTTTGCCGGCGACAGGACCGTTGTTGGAACGCCCTACGATGATCTCTCAAGTTGCGGAGAAGTCCGCCAATCCCGACAAGGCCGCGCCTGCTGCGGCTGCTCCGCCGGTTGGATTTGGATTTGTAGCTCCTCGACCTGTTGTGCGCATTACGATCCCCGGAGAGAACTACTCCGACGAAACATCGTCTACCTATTCCGCTGGCGCTTCTGTCTCCTCTCCTGCTGCTCCTGCATCTGCTCCTACCCCCTCTGGCCCCTCTAGCTACGTGGATGATGCCGGTGAATCATATTCCGAAGAAAGCGCAGTCAACTTGAAGCGAACTTCTGCGTACTACGACGACGAGCCGGAGACTCAAACCGCGGCAGTTCACATCTCCCCCGCTAGTAGTTCGGCCTTCGGTGCTCCCAAGAGTGTCTTTGCCTCCTTCTCAGCCCCTGTTGCGTACTCAAACGCCAATGCACCATCTACTGCCTCTTCAGGTGGATATTCCGACGAGGACTCCTCCGCCACTGCGCCTCATCCCTCTTCTTCCTCTTCTGCCTCCGTAGGATACACCGATGATGACGATTCGAGTGCAGCATACCCCTCTTCATCTGACGCTGCGACTGCGAGCTACACGGACGACACTCGATCTCAAACTTCCAAAACCTCTGTGACCGTCACGACTGGCTATTCCGACGATGCCTCTGGTGGCGGTACTCCTGCTGCCTCGTATGGATACACTGATGATTCTACGAGCTCACAGCCCTCTCGCACTTCTGTGGCGGTCTCCACTGGATATTCTGACGATTCCTCATCCACTGCTGCTGCTTCCTACTCTGATCAATCCGACTCCTATGCTACTGCCACTGATGGATACTCCGATGACCACTCTGTCACTGTTATGAGGGCCACCCCGTCCACGGATCCGTTCCGCAAACTCGCCACCGCCAAGGCTACCTCCTCCACCACTGCTGCCATGTACTCTAGTTCCGCTACCGTTGGATACAGCAATGATGACGTTTCTTCTTCCACTGGATATAACGACGACAATGGTGCTGGTGCCAGTGTAGGTGGCTATTCCAACGACGATTCGTCAGCCTCTGGTTACTCGAATGAAGGTGCTGTGGCGGGCTACAGCAATGATGCAGCAGGAGCTGGCTATACTGATGGCACGAGTGTTGCGAAACCGAAGGACCCATTTGCACGAATGCAGGCGTCGAATCAGGCTGCGTACAGCGGAAGCGGCACCGCCGGATACTCTGACACTTCTGCAGCAGCGAGTGGCTATGCCGTAGGCTATTCTCAGGCCGACGTCACTCCTGGATACTCGAATGCCGAAGAAGGCGCCACCGGATACTCTGATGCTTCTGCCTCCGCGCCGAACGCGATCACTCGCATGGCTCCCTCTTCTTCTGTTAGCTCTGCCGTTGGTCAAAAGCCCCCCTCAGATGGTTCTCGAGATTGGAACACTGAGTTCCAGGAGCGTATGGCACACTTCCGTTTGGTGTTGAAGACCGCCGACGCGTCAGCTACTGATGTTCTCCTCTGCTGTCGCGATCTCTACTCTCTTTCCGCTGATTTCATCGAAACTGCTCAGGAAATTGGGCGCACGATCATTGAGGAGGTATCTATCCCCTCATCGGCGAAGACGATCAAACCTGTGAACGTTGGAGGCGTGGCCGGTGGCGAGAAGTACGTGCAGCGTGGCATCTTCTTCAAGTTCGCAATCGATGCCTTTGGCGTATATGGAGGCGATGAGTATGCGCAGAAGGCCGCAGGCCACGAATTGGCTGGTTTGAAGGCGTATTACAACTGCCAAATCGAGGGTCTCAACACTCCCTTCATGCTGCTCATGGATTACCGTGGTTACCGTCTCATCGCCACGACGAAGTTGCCCATTGGAGGAACATCGTTGATTTACGGAAGCGCCGATGGTGGTATCACTATTCACAAGGAAGACCCGACAATGAACGCAATGATGGAACAGGCTGCAAAACTCATCAACATCAAGCCCCACGTGGTTGGAATGCGCAACCAAACTGATGTTCTCTTCGCACCGACCGATATCGAAGGCCACATTGGATCAGATGGAAGATACTACGTTCTCGATACCGCACGCATTTGTCCTCCGGAGCCCATCCACAAGTCCTTCACAGCCGTCATCCTCCCTCCCGAGGGTCCTATGCCCCAATCTTTGGCCACCTACCGACTTTGGAGCAATCGTAATCAAATCAAGGACAAGGAGCTGACTGGAGAGTTCTGGAATCCCTGGCCCCCTCTTCGCGAGGTCGGACTCACCACCGAGCGCTGGATGGATCAGATTTACGCACACTTGGGCGTCACGAATCCTGGCACGAACATCGTAAGCAGCGAGGAGTTCGGAGAAGGTCTGCTGTATCACTTGAAGTTGGACGTCGTCACTCCCGCCCTCTCCGCCTCTTCTCAGCGCAATCGCGACGTCAATGTCCGCGCATCGAACTTGGCGAAGAAGATCATCTACGGACCTGCGATTCTTGTGCTTAGAGGAAGAAAGGGAGCGCAGCTATTCAACTTGCTTCGTTACGAGACTGTAAAGCGTTCTCCTGTCCCACTCTCTTCTGATGCCTTCACTCCCTTCGGCAAACATTCTCGTGACACCCACAACGAAGAGGTCGAGTCATGCTTCTACGACATTCTCTCTGAAACAATTCCAAACTTCCTCCGAACCGGACGCCTCTTCCCTCACGCCGCCGGTGCCCTTCAGGCCATTCAACGCGCTGGAATTAACACTAGAATGATTGGCTTCCTGCGCTCGAACATTGTGGACTCTCAGCCCAATGCAACGCTTCTGAGGGCGTGGATTTTGAACGAGATGATCGTTCGAGTGACCAAGAACTACCTCCGTTCCAAGCTTCGTCGAGCCACTTCCAAGCTCAAACCCATCGAACCCATTATCATCAAGCGTTTCAACTTGCTTCTTGGAGCATCACCAACCACGACCGCATTCTGGGCCACAGAGATGAAGGCGCAAATCGTGAACAAGTTCGGAAGAAACGGACAGGCTCTCACCCCCACAGAGCTTCGTGTTGACATCGATCTCCGCTCTTCTCTCAACAAACTGGCTCTCTTCCAACTTCTTCAATCAACTATCGGCGTGGTGTTCACAGAGGACGCAAATGGTAGGTTCCAAGTCGATCCAAGCAGATTCGAAGTTCCCGACCCTCTGAGCGAAAAGGACCTCGCCAAGCTCGTCGTCACACGAAAATCTCTTCTCCAACCTGAGCTCGACAACCTCATCCTCACGAATGCCACAAAAGCAAGCAATGGAGATACAGAGAAGCTCCTGGAACTTTCCGGCGCTTACTTACCCGGCGCTGAGGCTCACCCTGCCCTCGCGCTTCAGCGTCTCCACATCGCTGAGAAACTGCTGATGGAGATCTCCTTCGAAATGGGCCAGCGCTTCGAGCAGAACACGCTGTACACGTCAAACGTCACGCCAATACTTCACATCAGCGAGTCCAGCCCTGACTTCCTCAAGCAATCCGTCCTCTCTGTCCTCTCTCCCAAGGCCGATAAGCACGCCACATTCATCACTGATGAACTTATCGCCTTCTTGCAGAGCTCTTCCAAGTACAGCGAGATCCTCTCGCATCTCGAAATCCTTCGCATCTGGGTCGAATCTACTCCATACTGTCCTCTTGAGATCTCTTGTAAGCTGTTCTACCTTCGAGGATGTCTCTCCATCGTTCATCGATTGTGGTCTGCTGCTGAGGCATTCCTCAGAACGTCCTACGACTGCATCTCCAAAGTTACGAACGTTCCAGGCGCTGCCGCGGCTCAAACTCAACAAAATGGTTACGTTTCCATGGATAATGATCGTCCCTTCTCGCTGATGCTTCTCGATAAGTTGGTGATCGTGATGAATGCACTTGGGCGTCCTGGAGAGGCGCTTGGATACGCCGAGAAGTTCGTGCAACAACTGTCCACTTCTGCCTTCCCTGGTCGTCTTGGTGACTTGAAACGCTTGTTTGGCCCCGCTCCACCCATTGCGCTGGGTGTTTACCGAACGTACCCGCACGAACGTAGTCACATCAAGGGTGTGTTGGATCCCCTCGAGAAGCTCCTCACCTCTTCCAATCCCGTTGACCCAAAGGAGCTCGATGCCTGGTGTGCGCGCGTGAATCTTACGAACTTTGATGAGCTCTCTGGCTTCTTCCTCTCCCCTGGCGTCCTTCAGCAATACCTCGATTCCGGCGTCTTCACGAAGTCTCCAGCCTTCCCGAAGAAGATGAGAGAGCATGGATTCTGGCACCCTGGAACGAGAGATACGAGCAACAGTCTTGATGTGGTCATCATGATGCCTCCTGTGCTCACTGCAGGCAACACGTTCGACATCCAAATCTCCTACAACGTCAACCCCAATCGTCTGGAGTACTCCAAAGATCCCCACACACTCTTGCTGTTGAAGAACACTGAATACAAGGATCTCTTGAAGCGTCCCAGACACAAATACGTGGTTCCGAAGGAGAACATCGTCGCCTCCTTCACCTTTGACAAGCTTCGCAGCAATCCTCGTGGTACCCTCATCCTGAGACAACTGACGCTCCAGGAAGGCTCGTATTTGGCCGTCATTACCGAGGGCAATGGTGACCTCCTGGGAGGCATGCTTCAGTACTGGGCCACACAACCGCTCTCCATCGTTCCTGCCTCCTCCACCTCCAACCTCGTCATTGGCCACGATCGCTTCTCTGGCTACTGGGGTCACATTCGAGATCTTCCCAGTGCGAGTATTGTCGACTTCTCGATTGCAGACTCCGAGTACAACAGCTTCGATGGTAAGAACTCTGCTGCGACTTTGATTGCGATTGATGACCAAGGTAAGTGCTGGAAATCTACTCGTCACAACTACATGAGTGAGCCGAACGCCCTTTTGAGAGAGCGCAGCGAGGAGACAGACGCATCCGATGCACCGTGGACGTTGATGAGTGAGCTCTTCGCTTGGAAGGTGAAGTCTGTATCGGTTTCCTGGACGCATGCCCTCATTCTCACCGATAACGCTGAGGTTCTTTCTGTTGGATCAAATGAACATGGTGCTCTTGGTCATGGAGATACTGTGGCGCAGCAGGATCCTCGTCTTGTGCGCAGAATCAAGGGGAAGCCCATCTCTTCCGTCTTCGCTGGCGAGAACCGAAGCATTGCTCTCGACGAGTTTGGCGGCGTGTACCACTGGGGTAAATCGTTCACGACGCTTCCAGAATTGCACCCGTTCTTCAGTGGCAAATCCAAGGCGAGCAAGGGGGAGAAGATCGCCATCTCCAAGGTCGTCTTCCAGGCCTTCCGTCCCATCTCTTCGAATGCCTACAACTACCCAAACGAATTCTTCAAGAATGGCGCGATTGGATACATATCCACCGAGGGTCATGCGTATCTCTGGTGTGGCTCGACGAAGCTCTTCCCAGTGAGCGAGGAGTTCAAGCCTGAGCGCGTTACGACTCCAAGTGACCCGATTATCGATCTTGCGATTGGAGGCGACGCTGTGGCGTACTTGACGGTGAGAGGAGAGGTGTGGACTGGTGGAACGAACACTGGTGGAGAACTCGGCATTGGTGTTGGCGGTGTGTCTCATTTGATGCCAAAGACTGCATTCAAGGGAGAGGTGCCATACGCGTGTGCCGCAAAGGTCGTTGGTCTCGAATCGCACTTCATCACTCGCATAGAGGCGTCGATGAGTTCGTTCTACGCGCTGAGCGATGGCGCAGAGTTCTTCAGTTGGGGAGGCTCCGTCTCCTGGTCGCCTACGATTCCGTCCGCACTCAAGGGCATGAAGGTGAGAACGTTCTCGACTGGTTTGAAGGGCATGCTGGCGACAGTGGATCAATCGCTCACGCTGCCTCTGCCTCACCACCCTCTCGCGGTGACATTCGCCGAACAGTTGGAGATGCAGAAGGTTGCTCACATTGGCGGTGCAGGCCAAGGATTTGGAGCAGGCGGCGCTGGAGGATTAGGAGCTGGAGAGCTGATGACGCCGAAGTCCGAGGAAATCATCGGCACCGAGTTCAAGGTGGAGTATCACGAGGTCGATCCCGCCCCTGACTTCACTCTCACGGTCACGATCCCGAAGACTCAACTGAGCAACAAGTACCACTTGCGTGTCGTCAAACCCGGAGAGACGGCTGTCGCGAGCACCTCGCAGTGGCAAGAATTGCCTCTGGCGATGAAAGACGTTTTCCAGCTGGAGGTGGACGGTTCGTACTCCAAGGGCCAATGGGGTTCTCCGCCGCACTACGTGGCTCGCAACCCACCCATGGCGCCCGGACCATTCCAACTGCTCATCCTCAAGAAGGGCGACGACGGTGCGGAGACGATCAAGTACCGCTCGCCGGTCTTCACGCTTCGCAAGAGCGCCTTCGAGTACAAGCTCACCATCTCCCCCGAGCTCCCAAAACCTCGCCAAAAGGCCACCTTCACCGTCTTCCCCGCGCCTTCGACCAACCTCAACCAATGGATCGTCATCAGAGAGAAGAATTCCGGAACCATGTACGGCTGCGTTCAAGTCAAAAGCAGCGAGAACACGTGGGAGCCATTCACTACCGGCACCTTCGTCGCCTCCTGGGAGCAC
>Ga0307375_10003693_pt1 | contig 14927 bp, 16 predicted proteins | sample TR1MG_FD_202531 | JGI IMG/M metagenome (GOLD analysis project Ga0307375, IMG submission 202531) | Soil microbial communities from Risofladan, Vaasa, Finland - TR-1 | ecosystem: Environmental > Terrestrial > Soil > Coastal area > Acid sulfate soil | place: Finland: Risofladan, Vaasa | collected...
GGTGACTACCAGCGCATGTTGCCGGTGGGAATGTTTCAAGCTGGCAACGATATTTCCGACTTTGGCATTCTGCACGTCTTCGATTTTCAGCACTTCCAATTCGCGTTGATGGGTCATGACGTCACGTACCAGGATGTCTGCATGCGTTCCGCCCATGTTCTGCAGGAAGCGCATCGGTTTTTCACCCAGTACATCGCTCGCTGTCAACAATCCGGCCACCTGATCATTTTCGTCCAGCACCAGCAGCAGACGCACCCCATAACGGATCATTTTAGCATTGGCATTGTCCATCGATGTATTTGCGCGGACACTTACAACCGTGACCGTGCTCAAATCAGTCATCACTATCGTAGCCTGATCGCTCAGCTTTACTCGTTCTGGAGTTTTTTGCACCGGACGCACAAAAGAAGAACCCGCTTTCAACAGGTATGTTTGCAGTGCGTTGTATTCTTTGATCAAGACCTTCTCCTCAATATATCTAAAGGCAATTACCGGTGCTCGTGTTGCAGATGTAGCGGATTACCCTTTGGTGAAGGCAGATAACTGGCCAGTTCATTAAGTGCCATCGTGTAAACTTCACGCTTGAATTCAATCACAGCGGTGATGTCCAGCCAATAATTATTCCAGCGCCACGCATCAAATTCCGGATGCGAACTGGCACGCAAACAGACATCGCAATCACGGCCGACAAGAAGCAGCAAAAACCAGATTTGTTTTTGCCCGCGATACCCACCGCGCGATTCACGTTTGCTCCAGCTCTGCGGAACCTCGTAACGCATCCATTCCCTGGTTCGTCCGAGTATCTTTACATGCTCCGGCATCAAGCCGACTTATTCGGGCGGTAGCCGTCTCGGTCTATCATTTGTCACTCTACTCGGTTAATTTCAACAGCCCGATTCTTTCACATTTCCACTTCAATGAAAAGGGAAACAGCCTTTCATGAACACCTTAACATACCTGAATACCGGCATTCCCTGTAAAATCGCAGACCGAATTTAACAACCAGATCGTGCCCATCATGCGTGTCTCACAATTTTTCATTTCCACCCTTAAAGAGGCACCCTCAGAAGCCGAACTCGCCAGCCACAAACTGATGATGCGCGCCGGCTATATCAAGAAACTGGCCAGCGGTTTGTATACCTGGATGCCGCTTGGTTTGCGCGTATTGCGCAAGGTGGAAAATATCGTGCGTGACGAAATGGAGCGCAGCGGGGGGATCGAATTGCTGATGCCCGCCGTTCAGCCCGCCGAACTCTGGCAGGAAACGGGAAGATGGGGGGTGTTCGGGCCGCAGATGCTCAAGATCAAAGACCGGCACGGCAACGATTTCTGCTTCGGCCCCACCCACGAGGAAGTGATCACCGATATCGCGCGCCGCGAGATCCGCAGTTACCGGCAACTGCCGGTCAATTTCTACCAGATCCAGACCAAGTTCCGCGACGAGGTGCGCCCGCGTTTCGGCGTGATGCGCGCGCGCGAATTCCTGATGAAGGATGCCTACTCATTCCATGCGGATTTTGCGAGCCTGGAACAAACCTACCGCGTGATGCATGATACTTACTCGCGGATTTTCACCCGCCTCGGCCTGAAATTCCGCGCCGTCGCGGCGGATACCGGGGCGATCGGCGGCAGCGGCTCGCACGAGTTTCACGTGCTGGCGGATTCCGGCGAAGACGCACTGGCCTACTGTCCGAGTTCCGATTACGCCGCGAATGTGGAACTGGCAGAAGCGGTTGCGCCGGGTACGCCGCGCGGCGAGTCCAGCAAGCCGCTGGAGAAAGTCATCACTCCGGGGCAGAAGACCATAGAGGAAATCGCCGCGTTCTTCAATGTATCGCAACAACGAATACTCAAGAGTATTGCCATCATGACGGCAAGTAATTCATTCTTGCTGTTGCTGCTGCGCGGAGATCACACGCTGAATGAAATCAAGGCCAGCAAAATATTTGGTGAATTCCGCTTCGCGACAGATGAAGAAATCCAGCAACACATAGGCTGCCGCCCCGGCTATATCGGTCCGGTTCGTCTGAGTTTAGTCACTGTTTATGCTGATCGCAGTGTGGCAAACATGAGTGATTTTGTTTGCGGCGCCAATGAAAATGGCCACCATTACACTGGTGTCAATATTGGGCGCGATTTTCAAATTAGCGACAGTGATTTTCACGACATTCGCAACGTGGTTGCCGGGGATGCCTCGCCGGACGGGAAAGGCACACTCGAAATCTGTCGCGGCATCGAAGTGGGTCATATCTTCCAGTTGCGCACCAAATATGCCGAAGCGTTGAAAGCGACTTTTCTGGACGCGCAGGGCAAAACGAAAATCATCGAGATGGGTTGCTACGGTATCGGTGTGTCGCGTATCGTCGCCGCCGCGATCGAGCAAAACTTTGACGAGCGCGGCATCAAGCTGCCGAGGGCCATGGCGCCGTTCCAGATCGCCATCGTGCCGATCGGCATGGGCAAAAGCGAGGCGGTGCGCAATGCGGTCGAACAGCTCTATGCCGGGCTGCTGGCCGCCGGAATCGAAGTGCTGCTGGATGACCGCGACGAGCGTCCCGGCGTGATGTTCGCAGATATGGAACTGATCGGGATTCCCCACCGTATCGTCATTGGCGAGCGCGGCCTGAAAGAAGGAATGCTGGAATATCAGGACCGGCGCGATACTGCCGCGCAAGCAATACCCTTGCAAAACGCGCTGGCTTTCGTAGAATCGAGGCTATGCGACTGATCCGACAAACATTGCCGATGTATTTCTCCCTGTTTTTTTGCGTGACGGGGTTGCTGTTCGTGTCTCCCGCACAGGCCGGCGGGCAAGTCTATACGCCGCTTTCCGCCAGCGTTCGCGCACTGTTGCAACGCAGCGTGTCGGACCAGGCCGAGCCCAAACTCGCGTTCGCCTCACAGTATGAAGCGGACTTCTGGTTGAATGAGATGTCGCGACGTTTGCAGAAAACCATGCCGGATGCCGAATACCGCATGAATTTCCTGAAGACTGTCCATTATGAAGCCACACGCGCCGGACTGGATCCCCAGCTGGTATTGGGTCTGATCGAAGTAGAGAGCGGATTTAACAAGTATGCCGTATCCAATTCGGGCGCGCGGGGCTACATGCAGGTGATGCCGTTCTGGGTAAAGGAAATCGGCACGAAGGGACAGAACCTGTTTCATCTGCGCGTCAACCTGCGTTACGGTTGCACCATCCTGCGTCATTATCTGGATATGGAAAAAGGCGATCTGTTTCGTGCCCTGGGGCGTTACAACGGCACTTTAGGCAAATCGGGATATCCGAATCTGGTGCGTGCTGCATGGCGCAACCATTGGACAATGCCGCACCGCGCAGCCGGCAAATACTATTCGTCGGTCAATTGATCTATTTCTTTTTGATATAAGCCTCAAGGCTTGCGCGAGTCACTTCGTCCGCCTGATAACTCACCTGTTCACCCTTGGGGTTATACAAATAGCTGGTTGGCGGAACCTCTACTGTGCCGGGCAATATGTCGGTCCCGAATTCAGCCGGGTTAATGGCCATGTTGTTCGGATGCATCAGGGGTATCCGCCACATTGGCATGACTCTGTTCAGCGGCATGACTCAAATACAGCGCCAGCGCGATCAGCGCGATACTCGCACCGAGATAAACCAGGTCCAACGGGGTGGTCAGCTTCATGTGGATAGCCTCTTGAAACAAGGTGACGATCAAGATCATCAATATCACTTTCGCCAAACGGGACTTCAGGTCATCCAGGCTGCTGATGACCAATATCTTGCTTGAAGCCTTGCTGCCATGCGCCTGATCGATGTCGCTGATGAACAACTCATACAGGCCCAGCGAAAAAATCAACATCACCGTGGCCAGCAGATAGCCGTCCACCACTTCCACGATATGAGTGACAGTACTGTCATGCAACGTCTTGCGCGCTTCGTCTGTCAGTCCGGAGTCCGCATAATGCAAGGCATGCATGAACAGATTTGCCACATCTACAGTCGCCATGTAGAAAATCGCAAAGCCGGCCAGCAGGCTGCCAATCACCGCGGCGATAATCACAAATCGGCTATTCCACAGCGCACCCTCAAAAATAGTTTCCAGAAGTTTCATCATTTCCCCAAGTTTTCAGCATCACAATCGCGGCGCATTAAAGCGCAATTAATTGCATCATGCAAGCAATCAAGCAGCTTGTCGCGCGAAGAGTTCCTGCAATGTGACATCCGTGCGTTGTTCAATCTGGTCGGTGCACGCTGCAAGCCATTGCTGCAGTGGATCACTGATCTGCTTGGCGGGTAGCGAGTCCCTATCCAGCACGAACAATTTGAGCAATTCCTTGGCACGAATCTGGTTCCCATCACGCATCAGCAGCCAGCCTTGCCCTTCTGCCTTGCGCACCATGTCGGCACCGGCCAGTTTCTCGAGTATTCTTTCCAATTCGTCGTAACCGATATGCAGGGACTTGGACATCTCCGGGAAAGTGCTCACCTTTCCCAGCTGAAACCCGTTCATCATGGTCTTCAATATCCGCAGAGCATCCAGCAACTGGATGGCAGACGAGGGTTGTTGCTTCACAGGCGTGCGCCAGTACGACAATGACGCGGTAATCTCTGCACCCAACAATATGGTCAGCCAGGACAGGTAAATCCACATCAGGAAGATCGGCACACTGGCAAACGCTCCGTACACCAGTTTGTAAGTCGGGAAATGGCTGATGTAAAAACCGAATACCCGGTTCATGGTCTCGAACAACACGGCTGCCACGAATGCACCGATCAGCGCATGGCGACGAGGCACATAGCGGTTCGGTACAAGCCGGAACATCAGCGCAAAAGCCAGGGTGGTAAGCAATACCGGCAATATTTTCAGCGCCTCAATGCCAAACACTGGAATATGTTTGGCGTAGCCCATGGATACGCCGATCAGCCATGAAGTCAGCGACAGACTCGCCCCGACCAGCAGCGGCGCAAGGGTAAGCACCGCCCAATAGACCACCAGTCGATTGACCAGCGGACGGGGCCGCGCCACCCGCCATATGACGTTGAACGCGTGGTCTATGGTCAGCATCATCATCATCGCCGTGAGTGCGAGAAAGCCTATCCCCACCGTGGTGAGACGGGCCGCGCTTTCGGTGAATTGCTGCATATACTGTGTAATCACCACGCCGGCGGTATCCGGCATCAGATTGTTCAGCAGATAGGTCTTGATGCTGACCGAGAAATCCTCGAATACCGGGAATGCAGAGAACATCGTCAAGGCTATGGTCATCAGCGGCACCAACGACAACAGTGTGGTAAATGTCAAACTCGCAGCGGTTTGCGTACATCGATCATGGAAAAAGCGCGCCGCAATGAAATTGATCAAAGCCCGGATATCTTGAAAATTTTTGAGCATAGCCTGACAGTTTCCCTATAATTACATCATGGTGACCAGCAACGAAATCCTGATACTCTTTTACAGCCAGTATGGTGCTACCCGGCAAATGGCGCAGCTGATTGCGCGCGGCGTGGAACAAGTCGACGGTGCACGCGCCCGATTGCGCACTGTACCTAAAATCTCGGCAGTTTGTGAAGCCACGGAACCGGACATCCCGGAAAGTGGCGCACCCTATGTCGAGTTGCGCGATCTCGAAGAGTGTATCGGCCTGGCGCTGGGCAGTCCGACGCGCTTCGGAAACATGGCCTCCGCAATGAAATATTTTTGGGATGGCACTGGCGGATTATGGATGAGACACACACTGGTCGGCAAACCGGCAGCTCTGTTCACCTCCACCGGCACCATGCATGGCGGCCAGGAAAGCACTTTGCTGTCGATGATGTTGCCGTTGCTGCATCACGGCATGATCATCGTCGGTCTGCCCTATTCCGAACCGGAACTTTCTTCCACACAAAGTGGCGGCACGCCTTATGGTGCGAGCCACGTGGCAGGTCTTACCAACGATCTGCCAATTTCTGAAGCCGAAAAAAAACTATGCATGGCGCTGGGTCGCCGGCTGGCAGAAACCGCGCTAAAACTGTCTGCATGATCGCCCACGAAGCGCGCCGGATGTTGCGTGGACATCGTTACGGTGCGCTGTGCACCTTGTCGAAAAAACTTGATGGTTATCCTTTCGGCTCGATCACGCCTTACCTGGTGGATCATGATGGCAGCCTGCTCATCCTGATCAGTACCCTGGCAGAACACACGAAAAATATCATGCACGATCCGCGCGTGAGCCTGATCACGCACGACCAGCACGATCCGCATATCCAGACGCAGGGGCGTGTGACATTCACCGGCAATGCCGGGCTTGAACCAAATCGAGATCAAGCAGGACTGCGCTATCTGCGCTATTTTCCGGAAGCGCAAACTTACTTCTCCATGCACGATTTTTCTTTTTACCGCATTCGCCCAGTTGCCATCCGCTACATCGGCGGCTTCGGGAAAATTCATTGGATCGATATGGAAAATTACGCTGTCGCCCAGGCCAAAATATTCGCCCAACGGGAAGAACTACTGCTCTCGGAAATGAACGCACGACAACAAGATTTAATGCGACAACTACTGCAACAACAGCACAGCGTTGATGCAACGAATCTACGGGCAATTGGTCTGGATTGCGATGGGATTGATGTGCGCGGTGACGAACAAATATGCCGGCTGAATTTCCCCGAAGCGATTACCGTTCCCACACTGGATGCATTGGCTTCAATAAAAATGGGCGATTAAGGCCGCCACCCGGCCTTGATCGCCCGTCTAAACTGATAGGTTTAAATCTGTCAGAAGCGGAATCCCAGTTTGGCACTATAGGATGGCGCCGAGCCCGTCTTGTCATATTCCAAAGCGAAATTCATCACCCCGAAGTTCACGTTGCCTCCGACAAAAACCTTGCCCTGCTGGAAAGTTTCTTTTACCAGACCAGATGCCGCGTCGGGTGTACTGTCAACCCAAACACGTCCTATCCCCGCATACGGGGTAAATATGGCGAAACCCTTGGAAACAGAGACATCCACGCTTTTGGTCGTTAAGGCAAGCTGGCTCACCCCGGTCAATTTTGTCAGCGCGCCCCGGATGCCGACTGCCGGCAATGCCACGCTGCCTTCAAGTATTGCATAGCGTAATTCCCCGCCATAAAACTTGATATTGGTGGTTGGCACAGCCGAGTAAAACGCGCCAACATCGATATTAAGGGGCAACCCCTTGTAAACGTGCAGTTTTGGAACAACCAGGTTGGTCAGTGAGCTATTAGTGGCTATATCCAAATTCCTCATTTTGGTCGAGGTTACTTCCAAGCCCAGATCAAAACCTGTTATACCCAGCGGGGCCGGTGGCGTGATGGGTTTATAGCTCAGCACCGAACCCAGATCTTCCGAGAAAGTCCTAAACGCTGCCTGACCGCCGCCAAAGTTATTCAGGTTGATGTTGTTGGCCGCCCAAACAGGTTGTGCAAGACAACCCAGGACACAAAGCAACGATATGCTTTTCTTCATGATGTAAACCTTTCTTGTATATATTGGTAATTTTCTCTGCACCTTTGCCAGCATAACGCACTTGTCATTTCCATGTCCACCGAGCCGAACTCGCATGTCAACGCCCGTCAGCCTCACTAAAAAATAAAAAGGGCTGGCAATCTGCGCCAGCCCTTTGAAATGCCATCCCACAACCGACCAAAGCCTAGATTAGTCAAAAAAGCTATATACCAAACAGACATTGGGTTGTTAACCCATGATTCAGGATAATGGTGTACCTGCATAAACCCCAGAAAACCCTTTTAAGTCACTGGGCTTAATCCAGGTTATTTATTTTTTCTGTCCCACTGTGCATCATCCATAATAATAATCAGTCCAGCAAGGAGAAACATGCAAACAAAGAATATCGCTACGCCAACCATTTTAGGCTCCTTGGTTATTAAGAAGTTATTGGGGCAGGTCACGCCGATCCCATGTCTTAAAAGAAAATCATTTAACGATGCAATCCGAACGTTATTGATTCACGCTTCAAGAAATCACGATGACGACATAACTCTGAAAACCAATAGCATATTATAAACCGTGTTTTAATTAATGGTAAGTTTTTATTGCCGGTCCGAAAATATAAGAATACCCGGCACGTACTCCTCCGCACATTTTAAGAATCGGCTCACAATTATTCTCCGTTTTATGATGCGCCCCGAGTGCAAATTCAAACCTGAGGATGCGCACGCTCCTGCTTACTGTGCAATTTATTCAGCGCGTTGAGGTAGGCCTTGGCGGAGGCCACCACGATGTCGGTATCCGCGCCCTGTCCATTGACGATGCGCCCGCCTTTGGACAGCCGCACCGTCACTTCGCCCTGCGCATCGGTGCCGCTGGTAATGTTGTTCACCGAATACAATTGCAGTTCCGTGCCGCTGTTGGCAATTTGCTCTATCGCCTTGAAAGTGGCATCCACTGGTCCGCCGCCTTGAGCATCAGCCTGGCACTCTTTGCCGTCTATGCTCATCACTACTCGCGCCACCGGCAGCACACCGGTTTCAGAATGTGCGCCCATGGCCACCAGGCGATAATGTTCGCTAATCTGCGACACCGCTTCATCGCTGACCAAAGCCTGCAAATCCTCATCGAAAATTTCGTGCTTGCGATCGGCCAATTCCTTGAAACGTTGGAATGCCGCATTGAAGGATTGCTCCGAAGCAAACTCGATGTTCAGCGCAGTGAAACGCTGGCGCAATGCATTGCGCCCCGAAAGCTTGCCCAGGGATAACTTGTTGGCATTCCAGCCCACATCTTCAGCACGCATGATTTCGTAGGTCTCGCGATGCTTGATCACCCCATCCTGATGTATGCCCGATTCATGAGCAAACGCGTTGGCACCGACAATAGCCTTGTTCGGCTGCACCGGATATCCGGTAATGCTGGAAACCAGTTTGGAAGTCGGCACGATCTGCTCGGTATTGATGCGGGTATCCAGATTGAATATATCGCGGCGGGTTTTCACCGCCATCACGATTTCTTCCAATGAGGCATTGCCGGCGCGTTCTCCAAGCCCGTTGATGGTGCACTCAACCTGGCGCACACCATTCATCACGGCAGCCAACGAGTTGGCCACCGCAAGGCCCAAATCATTATGGCAATGGGTGGACCAGATCACTTTGCCTGAATTCGGCACACGCTCAATCAACTGCTTGATGCGTTCCCCCCATGCCGCAGGAATAGAATAGCCCACCGTATCCGGTACATTCAGTGTCCTGGCCCCGGCCTGAATCACCGCGTCGAACACCCGCACCAGAAAATCCATGTCGGAGCGTACCGCATCCTCTGCGGAAAATTCCACATCGTCGGTATATTCCAGCGCCCACTTCACCGCGCTCACCGCACGTTCGACCACCTGATCCTCATTCATGCGCAATTTGTGCTGCATGTGGATCGGGCTGGTGGCAATGAAGGTGTGGATACGGCCAGACTTGGCCGGCTGGATGGCTTCTCCGGCACGGCGCACGTCATTCTCGATCGCACGCGCCAACGAACATACCGTTGAATCCTTAATCGTCTCTGCAACTGCCCGTACCGCCTCGAAATCTCCCGGACTGGCTGCTGCAAAACCAGCTTCGATGATGTCCACGCCCAATTTTTCCAGTTGACGGGCGATGCGGATTTTCATTTCCCTGGTCATCGCCGCGCCAGGACTCTGCTCGCCATCGCGTAAGGTGGTATCAAAAATTATCAATTTTTCTGTCATGTTGATCTCCATTGCAAAATAGATTTAGCCTGCGGAACCGCCAAGGTTACCGCGCGTGTTTCAAACTTGTAGGGATATGATTAGCGCGCGCCGCGCAGCAGCAGCGCAGCCAGCAGGCTGAACGTGGAGTGGGATATTGCGATATGGGTAGAAAAGTGCATGGCTGGAATATAACCAGTTTTATCGGCTCATGCAATAGGCGGTTGTTTGTGGCGTCTCCGCCAAATCCACATCACATAACCGGACAAGGCATAGCACATGAACAACCCGAACAACACGCCGGGCGGGTAGCTGGAAATAACAATGAAAAATAATGCGGCCAGAAAGATCGCCACAAACGGCACGCTTTTGCGCATGTTGAAGTCTTTGAAGCTATAGAACGGCAGATTGCTGACCATGCTCAGCCCGGCAAACACGGCCAGCACCGCAGCATACCAATGGATGGAATCACCGCTGACATCGTAGTCATGCATCACCCAGACAAATCCGGCGATGAGTGCCGCCGCTGCCGGACTGGGCAACCCCTGGAAATATCTCTTGTCCACAACATCGATATTGGTGTTGAAACGCGCCAACCGCAGCGCAGTTGCTGCACAGTAAATGAAAGCGGCAAACCAGCCCCATTTCCCCAACCCTTTTAGCGCCCATTCGTAAACTACCAATGATGGCGCCACCCCGAATGAAACCATATCGGACAGGCTATCGTATTCCGCCCCAAATTCGCTCTGCGTATGCGTCAGGCGAGCCACGCGGCCATCCAATCCATCCAGCACCATGGCAATAAAAATCGCCACAGCGGAATGCTCATAATGGCCATTCATCGCCTGAACGATAGCGTAAAAACCGGCGAACAGCGCGCCGGTGGTGAACAGATTGGGCAGCAGATAAATCCCGCGCCTGCGCAGATTCAGCGATTTCCGAGTATTGAATTCGTCCATGCGCCTAGACTAACCCTTTTGCGGCAACATTGCCAAGATAGTCGTGGTCACGGACACTCTGTCTCCGATACTGATTTTCATGCCGGCATCCATGGGTATTGACAAGAACGACCAATCTTCGCGGGAAATGATGGGGTGAGGATAATTGTTCATATAGCTGCTAGCCGCTGGTCGCCAGATGGAAGCAAAGGCTGTGCCTTTGACTAACTACCAGCGACTGCCCTTTAGTTCTTCGATTGATCGACCAGTTTGTTCTTGCTGATCCAGGGCATCATCGCACGCAACTGGCCGCCCACCACCTCGATCGGATGCTCTGCATTCAAACGACGGCGCGCGGTCATTTCCGGATAGTTGGTACGTCCTTCCAGAATGAATTGTTTGGCGTAGGAACCGTTCTGGATGTTCTTCAGGCACTCCTTCATTGCAGCCCGAGCCTGGTCGCCGATCACGCGCTGGCCGGTCACATATTCGCCATATTCCGCATTATTTGATATCGAATAATTCATGTTGGCGATGCCGCCTTCATACATCAGATCCACGATCAGTTTTAATTCGTGCAGGCACTCGAAGTAGGCCATTTCGGGAGCGTATCCCGCCTCGGTCAATGTTTCAAAACCGGCCTTGACCAGCTCCACAGCACCACCGCACAACACAGCCTGTTCGCCGAACAAGTCGGTCTCGGTCTCTTCGCGGAAGTTGGTCTCGATCACGCCACCCTTGGTGCCGCCATTGGCTGCCGCGTATGACAGCGCGATATCCTTGGCCTTGCCGGACTTGTCCTGAAACACCGCAATCAGGGTTGGCACACCGCCACCCTTGAGGTATTCGGAACGCACTGTATGGCCCGGGCCTTTCGGTGCGATCATGATGACGTCTACATCGGCACGCGGCACGACCTGGTTGTAGTGCACATTGAAACCGTGCGCAAAAGCCAGCGCTGCGCCCGCTTTCATGTTCGGCGCAACCTCCGAATTGTAGACATCCGGAATGTTCTCGTCAGGCAACAGCATCATCACCACATCGGCGCCCTTCACTGCGGCAGCCACTTCGGCGACCTTAAGACCGGCACCTTCGGCTTTCTTCCAGGAAGCGCCATTCTTGCGCAGGCCGACTGTCACGTTCACGCCGGATTCCTTCAGGTTCTGCGCGTGAGCGTGTCCTTGCGATCCGTAGCCGATGATGGTTACCTGCTTACCCTTGATCAAGGATAGGTCTGCGTCTTTGTCGTAATAAACTTTCATATTGCCCTCTTTGTTAATAAATTTAAAGTTTCAAAATTCTATCGCCACGCCCGATACCCGAGGCCCCGGTGCGTACAGTTTCCAAAATCAGGTTATGCCCGATTGCCTGCAGAAAATCGTCCAGCCTGGCGCAGGTATTGGTCAGTTCAATGGTGCAAGTGCGATCCGAGACGTCTATGACGCGCCCCTGAAAAGAATCCGTGATGCGCGTCAACTCCTCGCGCACCGCCGCATCAGCACGCACCTTGACCAGCATCAGCTCGCGTTCCAGATGCTCTCCTTCACTCAGATCCATCACTGCCGCCACGTCGATCAGCTTGTTCAGCTGTTTGTTGATCTGTTCGATAACCGCGTCCGAACCGCTGGTGACTATGGTCATTCGCGACAAGGTCGGATCTTCGGTCGGGGCGACAGCAAGTGACTCGATGTTATAGCCGCGCGCCGAGAACAGTCCGGCCACACGCGACAAAGCTCCGGCCTCGTTTTCCATCAGCAGAGAAATGATATGCCGCATTACAGGTCCTCCGACAAAATCACTTCAGACAAGCCCTTGCCACCCGGCACCATAGGAAACACGTTTTCCGTCGGGTCGGTCTGAAAATCCATAAACACCAGATCATTTTTGCGCGCGAAGGCTTCTTTCAAAGCCGGCTCCACATCGGAAGGTTTGTCTATCCTTATCCCGATATGCCCATATGCCTCGGCCAATTTCACAAAATCAGGCAACGCATCCATGTAGGATTCCGAATAACGGTTGCCATGGAAGAATTCCTGCCACTGCCGCACCATCCCGAGATATCGGTTGTTCAACGACAACACCTTGATCGGCAGATGAAACTGCTTGCAGGTGGATAACTCCTGAATATTCATCTGAATACTGCCTTCACCCGTCACGCAGGCCACCGTTGCACCCGGATTGATCAACTGCACCCCCATCGCGGCGGGCAAACCAAAACCCATCGTGCCCAAGCCGCCGGAATTGATCCAGCGCCGCGGCTTGTTGAACTTGTAATACTGCGCCGCCCACATCTGATGCTGGCCGACATCCGAGGTGACGAAGGCATCGCCGCCGGTAATCTCGTATAGTTTTTCGATCACGAATTGCGGCTTGATGATCTCGGTGGAATTCTTGTAGCGCAATCCGCCACCCTTGGCGCGCCACTCATCCACCTGTTTCCACCATGCGGTCATGTCAGATGCATCAGGCTTTTGTTTACTGCCACGCAATTCGCTCAACAATTGCTCCAGCACCAATTTCAGATCGCCCACCACCGGCACATCGACCTTGACACGTTTGGCGATGGAAGAAGGATCGATATCGATATGGATGATTTTGCGCGGTACCTGCGCGAAATGCTCGACGTTGCCTACTACACGATCATCAAAGCGCGCACCGACGGCCAACAACACATCGCAATACTGCATCGCCATGCATGCTTCATAAGTGCCGTGCATCCCCGGCATGCCGACGAACTGCTTATCAGTCGCGGGATAAGCACCCAAACCCATCAGCGTAGTGGTGCAGGGAAAACCAAGCAGACGCACCAGATCAGTCAATTGTGCAGCGGCACCCGACAGCACCACACCGCCGCCGCTGTATATCATCGGGCGCTTGGCTTCCAGCAGCAATTGCACAGCCTGCTTGATCTGTGCGATATCGCCCTTGCCTACAGGATTGTAAGAACGGATATTGACGCTGTCCGGGTAGACGAACTCGGTTTTTTGATTCGAAATATCTTTGGGGATATCCACCAGCACTGGTCCCGGACGCCCTGATTTAGCCAGATAAAACGCCTTCTTGATGGTCGGTGCAATATCCCTCACGTCCTTGATCAAAAAATTGTGCTTCACGCAGGGGCGGGTAATACCGACAGCGTCGACTTCCTGAAACGCATCTTCGCCAATTGCAAAACTGGGTACCTGGCCGCTGATGACCACCATCGGGATCGAGTCCATATAGGCTGTGGCGATCCCCGTAACCGCATTGGTTATTCCCGGACCAGAAGTCACCAATGCCACGCCCACTTTCTCGGATGAACGCGCATAGCCATCGGCAGCGTGTATGGCAGCCTGCTCGTGGCGCACCAAAATGTGCTTGACCTTGTCCTGCTGAAACAATGCGTCATAAATATGCAGCACCGCCCCGCCCGGGTAGCCGAATATGTATTCAACCTCCTCTTTCTGCAAACAGCGGATAGCGATTTCCGCACCAGTCAACTCCATCACAAACACCTTAGATATAAACGAAATAGAACCGCGTAAGATAATGGTTGGCGGCAGTTTGGTCAACCATTGCCGTGCCGATAACAGGGTTTCAAGCGGATTGGCTGGCGATTTGATACCATTGCAGCCTGCCAAAGGGTTATAAAATTTGAGCACTGCCGCTGAATTAAGTCAATTTCTCAGTAACGTTGAGCGTCGCGCGTTTAAGCATGCGGTATTTGCCGTGCACGACAATCACACTGCGTTGGATATCGTTCAAGACGCGATGCTCAAACTGGCGGAAAAATATGGCGGCAAACCTGTTGAGGAACTGCCGATGCTGTTCCAGCGCATCCTGCAAAATACCATTCGCGATCATTATCGCAGGCAAAAAGTCCGGTCCTCCTGGATAACACTATTTTCCGCCTTGCGGCCCAAACACGATGAAGAAGAATTTGATCTGCTGGACGTGCTTGAAGACAGCGAAAACCAAACCTCGCCTCTTGTCCCTGACGAGTCTTTGCAACAAAGGCAAATTATTGCGCTAGTCGAACAAGCGCTTGGCAAACTCCCTCCACGTCAACGCGAAGCCTTCCTGCTGCGTTACTGGGAGGGACTGGACACGACCGAGACGGCGGCGGCGATGGGTTGCACCGAAGGCAGCGTAAAAACCCACTGTTCGCGTGCTGTGCATGCGCTTGCTGTTTCCCTTAAAGCAAAAGGAGTAGAACTACCATGACAAACAAACTAAATCCTGGAAAAATCGTCCAATTGCTGACAAAAAGCACCCAACAAATGGATGAAGCGACCTTATCCGCATTGGCAAATGCACGTCAGAATGCACTAGATAGACAATCCGTACGGGCTCC
>Ga0307375_10003696_pt1 | contig 14921 bp, 21 predicted proteins | sample TR1MG_FD_202531 | JGI IMG/M metagenome (GOLD analysis project Ga0307375, IMG submission 202531) | Soil microbial communities from Risofladan, Vaasa, Finland - TR-1 | ecosystem: Environmental > Terrestrial > Soil > Coastal area > Acid sulfate soil | place: Finland: Risofladan, Vaasa | collected...
TGGCTGATGCCCTGCGGAATGGCCAGACAGGGCTTGCCAGCCTTCTTGCACCACTTCTGGTAATCGGCGTAGATCACGAGGCTACTCCTTACTTTCCGAGAGCGTGCTTGGCGACCCGCTTCTGGAGGTCGGCCACGAGGTCGCACCAGAAGTCCATGCCGTTCCGACCGGCGAGCTCTCGGAAGCTCTTCCGCTTGAAGGGCAGGTCCTGGGCCACCTCCACCACGGTCCGGATCTGATCGTTCGTGGTGCAGTCGAGGGCCCTCACGACGGCTCCGACAGCCTGGAGGACGCCAGGAACGCAGTAGGCGCTCTTGGTGGACTCGACGATCTTCCGAGGCACGCACCGGGTGACCTCGCCCGGCTGCTCCTCGGGGAACTCGTCGGGAACCCACCGGGGGTCGTCCGTCCAGATGTCCATGATCAGGTGCATCTGGTTGAGCCGGTCCTGCGGGATCTTCGTGTCGTGGGCCACCTCGTCCCAGTACTTGGTGGTCAGGCCGCCGTGCAGGCCGACGCCGAGCCGCTTGATGTGCTCGTAGAAGGCCCCGAAGCTCTTGGCCATCAGCCGCGTCTCGACCGCCACCGCGTTGTTCGAGACTCGACCGATGAATCGCTGGGAGACCCGTCGCGACTTGGAGTTGTAGACCAGGAAGAGATACCGAGCGTCTTCAAGGGAGTCGACGGTGATGGTTACGGCCGCGATCGGCATCTCCGCCTGGATCGATCCCTGGAGCCGGTGCTGGCCGTCGATGCACCACCGCTTCGAGGTTCGATCGCCCTTCACCTTGGCGAGGACAATCGGCGCGAGCACCGGAACCGGCGAGTAAAGCAGGAAGGCCGTGACGCCGTTCACCTGGGAGGTCGAAAGATCTCGCTGGAACCCGCCCTCCTTGGCGGTCCACTGTCGGATCTTCTTCATCTCATCGACAGAGAGCTCGCAGGAGGCCGAGTCGGGCCGCCGCTTCAGCGCCGCCGCGCTGATCTTCTTGAGCTCTTCCGAGGTCAACGACTCGGCCACATTGCCGGACCGCTTCTTGGCCGTCTTCCGGGTCAGCCGCTTCTTGGTGACCTTCTTCTTGGCCGCCTTCTTCTTCTTCTTCGCCGCCATGGGTATCGCTCCTGGTTAGACCAGCCTTATACCCGGCTGCACGGAGCAAAATATCGGCAGCTAGATTAGTGGTCCTCCCAGTCGCGACCGGGGCGCTGGCCGGTGCGCGGCCAGCTCGGTTCGCCGCGACCACGGGGCCCGGTGAACAGGCTCTCCCGCTCGTCCTCCTCTTCCTCCGGCGGCGGGTCATACGGGCTTCTGAACAGGCGGTAGCGGTCCTCAGGGGCCTCGCGTGTAGCCGGCATACCGTCGAACGCGGGGTAGTCCGGGTGACCAGGGTAGCCGGGGTGGTTCTTGTAACCGCCGATCGGCTCGCCGTGGTATCCGTCGTAGTCGTAGTCGTCGTACTGATCGTGGTCGTCGTAGTCGTAGTCGTCGTAGGGCTCGTAGTCGTTGTGGTAGTCGTCTGGGTGAGCTGCGGCCCAGGCGGCCGCCTCTGCCTCACGACGCTTGCGCTCGACCTCTCCTGCCTTCTTCATGGCCCGCAGTCTGATGCCTCGATCAGGCGGAAGACGATCCAGGCTGGCCTGAGAGAGCGAGCCGGTGTCTACGTGCTGCTCACGGGGTCTGAGCGCCTGTTGTACGTATTTCTCGTCGTAGCCAGCGTCCACGTAGTGCTTGGCGATCCTGTCCATCTCCCCAGCGTGCTGGCGCTCGCGCCACCCGCCGTGACGGTTCGCCGTGGGCTGCATGGTGAGGTTCGCCGGGAGGTGCTCAGGGTCCTTCGGCAGTGGACGAGGACTCTCGTTGTCGTAAGGGGCGTAGAGCATCGGACCGTGGGGGTGGTCCCAGTTCACCCGGGTTGCCCGCTTCGTGTGGAGGGGAGAGTTCTCGACCTCTGGAGTCCTGGCGATCTCAGCGCGCTGCTTCCAGGAGCGTTCCCGGTCCTCACGGTCTGGGCTGGAGTAGGAAGGGGTCGCCCTCTTCTCGGCCGTCTTGTACTGCTGCCGGTCAGGATCGTCTGGATGGATGCACGTGTTGTGCTGGGTCGGTTCTGAGCCAGGCGGGCAGCGTCCCTTGTTCCACTGGGGTCGGGTGAACCAACCCTTCCCGTTGAAACGCCAGTTGTGATCCTGGTCGGGAGGACCAGCCCTCAGTTTGAGGCGTCGACCTCTCGCCTTGGCCTGAGGGTCTCCGGGGTTCGCCTGCTGCTCACGCTCAGCTCGGCGGAGCTCGGCGTCCATCTCGTGGAGCAGCTTCAGACGAGCCCTGGGCGCGGATTCAAGTAGAATCAGTGAGGTTCTGCGGAGCATGGTGCCCAGTATAACCCCTTACGGTATGATCATTCCATGGGTTCGCATCACTTGAAATTGGTCCGAGGGGGTCTCTACAGGACTCCCCTCAGCCTCCTAGAGATGCAGGACCCAGCCGTCCACCGGAAGTCCTGGGACCTCGGCTACCACCACGCGAAGCGCGGGAAAGAGGCTGAGCCAGACAATCCTGCGGTTGGGGACCAGCAGGGCTACATCGACGGCTACAGGGCCCGTCAAAGGGAGACAGGAGAGCAAGGTCGTGGCGGTCAGGGGGGTGGTCAGCCAGCCCCAGGCGGAAGGCCGGAACAGGACATTGAGCCCACTATGCGACTCCCCCTACACGATGTTCCTAAGACGGTCGGCCAAGTTACGGCCGCCGTTGCGGCCGCCGGCGGCCGAGGCCTACTGATCGGCGGCGCTGTCCGAGACAAGCTCATGGGGAAGACTCCGAAAGACTTTGACATCGAGGTATACGGTCTTCACCCCGACAAGCTTGAGCAGGTTCTCGGGACGCTCGGCCAGGTCGACGCAGTGGGTAAGTCCTTCGGCGTATTGAAGATCGTGATCGGTGATGAGGACTTCGACGTCTCAGTTCCAAGACGGGAATCGAAGACTGGAGCAGGTCACAAGGGCTTCATTCCTGTCCCCGATCCTTCCATGACCATCAAGGAGGCGGCCAGGCGGCGAGACTTCACCATGAACACCGTCGCCATGGACCCTCACACCGGAGACGTCTTCGACCCATACAACGGTGTCCAGGACCTTCAGGATCGAGTGCTCCGAGCCACCGACCCCAGCGCGTTCGCCGAGGACCCGCTGCGGATCCTTCGTGGCGCTCAGTTTGCCGCCCGATTCGATATGACGGTGGATCCTGAGACCATGAAGCTCATGCAGCAGGCGAGCCCTGAGCTCGTCGACCTACCTGTTGAGCGAGTAGGCGCTGAGTGGCGGAAGCTGCTGATGAAGGGCGAGAAGCCCTCCATGGGCATGGAAGTCATGAAGCAGGCCGGTGTCCTAAAGGCCCTGCACCCTGAGCTAGACGCCATGGAAGATACGCCTCAGGATGCCGAATGGCATCCTGAGGGGAATGTCTGGATACACACCAAGATGGTCGCCGATCGGGCAACGGAGCTCACCCGAGGAATGCCCCCGGAAACTCAGGAAGCAGTACGTTACGCGGCGGTGATGCACGACATCTCAAAGCCTCAGGACACGTTCACCGATGACAACGGTCGGATCCGATCCCCTCGGCACGAGGAAAACGGCGGCCGAGTGGTCAGCGAGATCTTCCGGCGGCAGTTCGACGTCAGCAAGGAGCTCGCGGACAAGGTCGCCAAGCTGACGGCTGACCACCTCAAGCCTCAGGTGTTCTTCCTTCAGCGGGACACGCTAACCGATGGTGCGATCCGACGGCTGGCAGGCAGACTGGCCCCGGCTACGATTGGTGAGCTAGTCCTCACGGCCCACGCCGACCACACGGGCCGAGGCGAAAACGGTCCAAAGGACTTCCCTGCCGGCGACTGGCTCATGAAGAAGGCCGAAGAGCTCCAAGTCGACAAGGAGCCCGTCAAGCCGATCCTCATGGGCCGGCACCTGATGGATATGGGCATGAAGCCCAGCCCTATGATCGGAGACGTCCTCCGGAAGGTCTTCGACATGCAGGTCGACGGAAAGGTCCACGACCTGGCCAGCGCACAGGCGGCCGCCCAGCAGCTCATCCAGGCCGGTCCCCAACGGGAGTGGCTAGGCAGGGAACAGCTGAACCTCCTCGCCGATGGACCGCTCGGACGAGCCTAGTTCGATGAATCGGGTGACCGAGTCCGTTCCTCGCATGGGCAAAGAACCGACCTACATCTCCAGGCGGGCGATCAAGGCCAATGGTCGAGGCTGGGGCAAGTATCACATCATCCAGGCCGGCGAGAAGGTCGCACTTTGCTCTTACAAGCTGCAACACCACGTCTCGGACGGCGTCGGGCGGGGTATCGAAGCGGAACTTAGATTCCTTGAGTTCCGAATCAAACGACGGCGGAGCAAAGGCCACCAGGCCTGTAAGCTCTGCCTCCAGCGGGCCGAAAAACTGCGGAACCCCTTAGATCGACTGGCCTCGATCTAGTTTCTAGGTTTTCAGCGGATTCTCCTCAAGTCTCTACCTGAGCGGGCCGATAACCGCATAGGTAGGATTTGGTCTGGACCAAGTCACTGATGCCTAATACTCTGACGTGGGGTGCTACGAAATGGCTGGATTTGAGATAGGGGTGGTCTACAAGAAAGGGCCGCGATACTTCATCGCGGTGAGCGACGCACTCCTGGTGAACGGCAACAAGGGCCTCGTGAGCGAAGTTAGGCCCTATGGTGCGAACTACGACACCGTTCGGTCCATCTCGGTCGAGGATATCTGCGACCACTGGGATATCAGCTTGGACCAGTTCGACGTCCTGATGAGCGCCTATCTCACGCCTCCGGAGACGGAGGTTAAGGCCCGGCCGCGTGGATCACGTCGCAAGAAAGACGACGACGACGAATACTGGCGTCGTCACCGAACTGGAAGAATCGCGCGTCCTAAGCTGTAATAGGGCATGCAGACCCTCCTACTAGACGAGGCAGACCGCGACGGCATGCGGGCCGCCGGTCGATTCAACGCGCAGCTGATGGATCAGATTCGGGCTCTGATCGAGCCCGGGGTTACCACGGGCTCGATCGACAGGTTCGTCCACGACTATACCGTCGACCACGGCCATATCCCCGCAACGCTCGGCTACGAGGGTCACTTTGGGCCCTTCCCGAAGTCGTGCTGCGCCTCGGTCAACGACGTAGTCTGTCACGGGATTCCTGGAGACTACGTCCTCCAGGATGGGGACATCGTCAACTTCGACCTCACATCCATCGTTGATGGGTGGCACGGTGATTCGTCTGAGATGTTCCTGATCGGGGAGGTCTCCGATGAGGCTCGCCGCCTAGTCGAGTGCACCGTGGCCTGCCTTTACGCTGGAATCAAGGCGGCCGTCCCCAATGGCAGGATAGGGGCTATTGGTGAGGTGATCACTCCCCTGGCGGCGGCCGAAGGGTTCTCGGTCGTTCGCACGTTCCAAGGCCATGGAATCGGCCGCCAGTTCCACACCGACCCAGGCATCCCGCATTTCCAGGGGCACCACTGGAGCGAGCATCGGCTGCCGCCGGGCACTTGTTTCACGATCGAGCCGATGCTCAATGTCGGCACCTACAACTGCGACCTTGATGTGTTCGGAGACTGCTGGACCGTCCGCACACGCGACCGAAAGCTCTCCGCCCAATTCGAGCACACGCTCCTCATGACCGAGGACGGGCCTGAGATCCTCACCCTTACTCAGCAGGGACCACAGCCGTGAACCAGAAGTGCGAGAACATCATCGAAGAGACGGGCAAGCTCTGTGGGGCAGACGATCTCGGGAGCCCATTCCACACGCGCTTCTGCTCGACTGAGTGCGAGGACAGGGTCAACGCTGCCGAGCTGGCTGAGCTCGGGATCACTCCGTCGATGATGAGGGAGGCAGTCGACACCTACAACCAGATCAAGGATGAGATTGACAGGAAGCTGGACGCCGAAGACTCAGGGTCTCAGAGCCCCGCTGAGTCAACCCCTCCGCAATGAGTCCCTTCTCGACAAGGGCCTCGACGTAGCCGTCCAGGACGCTCCTCTCCAGCGAGAGCTCCCGGCAGATTCGGGCCTTGGTCCTGGTGCCGTGCTCGATGAGATCCTGTAGGATCGCCTGGGCCGTTAAGCCTCGGACATTGTAGCCCGATACGGGGGTGTCGCCTTTGGCGACGATCGCATCCTCCGCCTCCCGCTGGGCGATCTCCTGAGTAACCCGCAGCGCGTGTGGGTTCAGGTCGACGTGTTCGGGGCAGAACGGTTTACCCTCCCGCGTGACGTTGGGACAGCCCTGAAGCTCGCAGGCCCTTGTATTCGACTGATAGGCGGTAGCGCCCTCGTGTCTGTCCTCTATTCTCATCCCTTTCCTTCTGGTTGGAGTCGATGAGATGGCTGTGACCATCGCAAATAAGCCGCAACAAGTCTATGGTCTTCTACCCGAGGTGAGGTAAAGGTCAGCATGTACAACTACGATCTGGGCCCCGTCAAGGCCCTCATTGGTTGGGTGCGGTTTGTTCTGGTTGATGGGGCGAGTAACCACCTTCGTGTCGAGAAGATGTCCTACGACGACATCGAGATAAACCTCAATCCGGACGTGATCATCGACGCGACGTCTGAGCCGAGCGGCATCGAGCTCTACGAGGAGCGCATCCAGTCCGACCCCGCAAACGGCGTGGAGGGCGGAATTTACTGGGTGATCAAGGTGGGCGACAGTATTTACGGTCGCTATGGATACGACAAGGTCAGAAGACAACACGCCTGGCCGCAGGCAAAGCGGGCCGTGACCGAGATGTCTATCCTTCAATGGATGGCGCTAGCCGTCTGATCTGGGTATACATGTCCTGTGATCCCTCCCGACTACGACACGATGAAGTTCGCCAGGAGCTTCTCTAACGCCGCCCAAGAACTAGAAGGGGCTGGCAAGGTCGACGGCGAGTTCACGCCCCTGAAGACCGGAGATCGTGTCTACTTCCTTACGGTTAGCGGAGAGTTCGAGGGCACAGTCGAGCGAGACTGGTCCCCTCCAGCCGATGATGATGCTCATCGGCCGATGGTCCACGTCGCACTGGATACGAGGACTGGCTGGCCGGTAGAGTTCCACAGGACCCTATTCCGTGCCTTCACCGTCCTAGATCACATCGCTCACATCTAGGCTTTGAGGTTATTTAGTCGATTTCTCCCACAACGGGTAAAAGTATCTGTGGTCGGTGTTGTGCCGACCCGGGAAAGGAATGACGAATCATGTTGGTATTTCCAGCGAGCATGCACCCGCAGGCTCTCATCCAGAACAGGGGTGAGCCAATGTCCTTCTCGTGCGACATCTGCGGCACGAGCGAGAACGGAACCAAGATCCAGCCGAACGACGCGGACAGGGAGCCTTGGGCGATCCTCCCAGACGAGTGGACTGAGGTCGAGGACATCAGGGAGTTCGCCCCCAAGCAGTTCATGATCGTCTGCCCCTCGGGCGACTGTCGCCATGAGGCAGAGTCCAGAACTGCGTAATCGCCGATACCATCGGCAACGGCGCTGGTTGCACCCCGGACGTCGCGGTGCTACATTTGTTGAATCGGGGCGTTTCTGCTGTGAAAAACTACGATTTTGCCGACACGTTCACCGATTCGCCGGGTATGAAGGGGCACTGACGGCGATGAACTCACCTATGATCACCAACCCGAGGCGGTCCTCTACATGAACCGGTCCACACTCAGCACGCCCAACGCGACGCGAATCGCGTTCGATTTCGGGTCTGTGCTCGGCTACGTAGCCGGCAAGTACAAGAACCTGATGAAGGCTGTTCAGGAGGCGGTTCAGAACTCTCTGGACGCCGAACCAACGAGGGTCAACCTCGTGATCAACCTGAAGGCGTCGAACATCTATGTGCAGGACGACGGAGTCGGTGCTTCGATCGACCACATGCAGAAGTGCCTGAGCCGAATCGGCCGATCTGCCAAGGGGAAGGACAAGCTCGGCCAGTTCGGTATCGGCGTGGTGGCCGCCTTCGGCAAGTGCCGGAGGTTCTCGTTCACCAGTGAGCCGGCTGACAAGAGCAACCCTGCGCAGCGGTGGGTCTTCGACTGTAAGGCGCTCTCGCGAGCCACGACGAGCACATCGATCCCGATGGTCGGGACCAACATCTCCGACCAGTGGTGGAACTCCGAGCTGGAGATTGAGGGGTTCGCCCCTACCGCGATCAAGTCCAAGATCGACCTGGACGAGCTCTGTGACGGGATCTACAAGAGCTTTGCTCGGGCCATGAAGAAGCACGGCACGACGATCACCGTCAGGCTGACCACGAAGTCCGGTGAGCAGCTGCCGGAGCGGCAGCTGAAGTGGATCCCGTTCCAGGGCAAGCCGATCAAGACCAAGTCCTACGTCGCCGACGAGTGCGGCACGACCACCTTCCGGATGTTCGTCGTCCACGCTGATGAGCGTGGCAAGCGACTGGGGCAGGGTGTGAGGGTCGTCGACTCGACGAAGGTCTTCAGCAAGCCGCTACTGCCGAAGCTGTTCCCCAATGGGGACAGTGGAGCGTCCTGGCTCGGACGGCAGTTGTGCAAGGACATCAGCACGCACTTCGAGGGAGAGATCGAGATCGGCGACAAGGTCGAGCTCAACCCTGATCGGGAGCACTTCGAGGATGACGAGGCGTCGATGGAGACCTGCCTCCACATCCATCAGTGGTTCGAAGAGGTCGGCAAGAAGATCAAGAAGTCCATCGACGACGCGAAGGCGGCCGAGCGGTATCGAGACCTCGGTGATGAGTCCCTCAAGGTCATGGATCAGTTTCTCAAGGACGCTGATGAGGCTAAGGGCCTGGCGAAGCTCCTCAAGGAGAAGTTCAAGTGGGGCTCGCAGGGGGTCGGGCACTCCGTCACCGGCGCCAAGACGGACGGTTCCTTCACCGGTCGGTCCACGGCTGGTGGGGCCGGTGGAACGAAGGTCCCGGGCGGCTCTAAGAAGAAGAAGAAGAAGAAGGCGAAGACGTCGACGGCGAAGCCCCAGCAGAAGCCCAACCACACGCCGATGGTGGTCGATCGGCCCGATGGGAACAAGCGAGTGCTGACCCAGCATGACTCTACCGGACTGCGGATCGCCTACGAGGGCGGCGGCGGTGATCTCTGGGACTTGGACAAGGAGCAGGGCATCCTGACAATCAACATCGCCCACGACACTTGGGCGAACCTCGACAAGGAGGACGTCAGTTCGAGGCTGGAAGTCCGGTCGCGGCTCCTCTGCCAGTTGCAGGAGAAGATCATCCAGTCGCTCTTCACGGTGCTCGCGGTGGTCCACACGGAGAACCTCTCGGACGAGGTTGAGTTCGTGATGATGCACACGTTCCACGAGGATCACCTGAAGTACGGATGGTCGCTGCTCAACGCCGATAGGCTCGCCGGTCGAGGTCGGTTCAACAGGGGCAAGAAGGACTAGAGGAGTAACTATGAACAACGCGACGATGCCGACCCTGTTGGAACGAGCCAGGGACTACATTAGCGCCCTTGACATCGCTCGACGGCACAAGCTGTCCGAGTTCATGGGGGTCAAGGACCAGACGATTCGGATGTATCACAGGGGAAAGTCGATCCCGACCGGTAAGCGGCTGCTGCAGCTACACCACGTCTTGGAGTGGGCCGGATACGGCGACCACGCCTGGAAGGTCGACAACGACAACGTTGAGATGGTGGGTAGGGCTCTGACCTTTCAGCTCATCAGCGACGCGGAACTTGTGGAGGCTTTCAAGAGCGAGTGTGACGAGCTATCGCGTATCACTCAGATGATGACCGGCGGAAAGCATATTTCGCCGGCATCCCAGCTGATCTTCGATCAGCTTGCCTCGGTCCACTCGTGGAACATCAAGGAGGCCCAAGACAAGTGGAACGATCTTCGGATCATGGACGAGAAGGACAAGCTCGTCGCCGAGCTGGCCAACAAGCTCCAGCAGCTTCTCCCCTTCGTCCAAGAGATCTCGGGAGATGGATGGACGGCTGAGGATCGAGCAGCCCTGAGAGACAGGGCTGGACGAGGTGTAGTACTCGACCTCTACAACAACCTCGGCTACCTCTGCGGTGAGCGGCACCGAAAGCAGACGATGGCCGAGAGGGCGTCGAAGGCGGCCGCCGCCATGTTGGTGCGAAACCAGTAGGACGGAACCAACCGAAACAGCGCCCGCGAGGGCGCTGTTTCTATGTACGGAGTGGAAGTAGAGCTCGGGCTTCGATATGATTCGCCCATGTTCCACACCTACCAGACCAAGGAAGACATCAGGCGCATCATCATTGAGGCCTTGATTGCTCTTGGGCGCCCCGCCGACGCCCACACCATCGGTGTCTGGGTCTTCAACCGATCACTGGTCGATGGAACGCGTAGCGGTGTTCTATGCACCATCGAGCACGAGGCCCGGAGCATGCGCGCTAGCCAACTCCTCAGGGTCGTCCGCCACGACGTCGAAGACCACGATGTCTACGAGGTCTACGAGCCCCACGACCCGCTGACGACGATTGCAGTTCTCACCGCCGACTAGTCCGTACAGCACGACGGCCGGGCAGAAGCCCGGCCGTCACGGTGAACCTGAATCAGTCGACGAGGATCAGTCGTACTGCGTGTTCGCAGCGGGGAGGACCGGCTCCTTGATGGTGCCCTCCAGGGGCAGCGCAGCATCGGCGGTCTGCCAACCGAGTTGCTCGGTCTGGGGCACCGGCAGGTAGTAGGCCGAGAAGTTGTGCTGGAGTCCGGCGATCCGGACACGAGGCACTCCCTGAACATCGGAGAGTCCCAGCAGACGCTGGACCTCAGGAAGCTCCTGGGGCGCGTTCAGGATGTCACCCCGGCTGTAGGGAAGTCCCTCGAAAACGAGATCGTCGAGAAGAACGTAGCGCGCCATGACAAACTCCTTGGGTTCAAACCGCTTGGCTTAGAGCTTCAATCTACATCACTAGGTGAGCTTGCGCTACCCGTGTAACAGTAGAAAAACACTCGGGCCGCCCCGACGGCGGCCCGACTGCCCTATGACGATCCTCGCCTGCTTGAGGCGAGTTGCTACTATCATTCCAGGGATTGATGCCCTCGGCAAGGGTCTTAACTTCCTGGGCCGCGTATGATGTAAACAGTAGTGATGCGGGGCAATACGCGCTAAACTGTTGGCACCGCCGGAGCTAACCCATGGGCAGGACAGAAGAAGAGGTTAAGGCCTACGTCGTCAGGCGTCTGGGCGGCGGCGTCATCGACGTCGAGCTCACCCCTCTTCATCTGCAGGACGTGATTGACGATACGAGGCGGTGGTTCGGCTTCCGCGTAGGCCAAAAGCGGGTCATTCAGATTCCGCTAACCACGGCCACGAACGTCTACATCCTGGAGCCTGACGTCACTGAGGTCCTGAACGTCTACCTCCCGACGGCCCACTTCCCGGCCGTAGACACCGATGACTTCAGCTACACCTACTCCTTGCTGTTCGGCCAGTGGCGGTCTCCGGGAGCCTCGCCTATGCCCTACAGCGATCTTATCCAGCGCCTCCAGTATCTGAACGTCAGCAAGAAGATCTTCTCGGCCGACCGGGAGTGGACCTACGACCGAGACACGCACGAGCTCCTGATCATGCCGCGTCCATCCATCGTCGGCAACATGCTGGTGAATGTCTGGACCCGAGCCGTAGACACCAGGGACTTCGGTCCTGAGGACGAGGATCTATTCCTGCGCTACGCCCTGGCCCAGGCCCGAGAGTATCTCGGCGAGATCCGCAGCAAGTGGGACAGCATGCCCATGGTCGGCGGCGACCGAGGCCTCAACGGTGAGAAGCTCCTGGAGCAGGCCAAGGCCGACAAGGAGCAGCTAGAGAAGGACGCGATCAACTGGAGGCGGGCTACTCCTATCATTCTGGAGTAGCTGGAGTAGTAGATGCCGAAGAAGACACTACCGCCAGGCTGGCCGGACCCTTACACGCTCCTTCGAGACCCAAACTGGGAGGAGAACTACCCGATGCTCCTTCTGCGCGGAATCTACGACATCATGCAGCGGGCTCCTGGGGACATCGAGGCTAAGTACAAGGCCGGGTTCAACATCTGCGTCTACAAGCTGACCCTGATCTCACAACCGGCGGCCTTCTGGAAAGACCAGATCGTTGACGGGATCCTCACCATGGACACCCTCACGCCGTACGGCAAGCTGCGCGAGCGGGAGGTCAAGGGAGAGGTTGAGCTCTCAGAGAAGTCCCTGCGGAAGTATGGGAAGACGACGACCCGTGCGGACATGAAAAATAGCACCAGGGACAAGATGAAGAAGCTGCGGAAGCTTCTCGGCATGGTGCGAGCTACCACCGCTGAGGAAGGCATGCCGCCCGAGGGGAGCACGCCTTAATGGCCGAGCCGCCCTTCAAGACACCGGAGCCGCTGCCCCACGGTGGAGCGGGTGCGCCGCCTGATCCTCCCTACACGTCAGGAGTTACGGGGTTCGACGACACCTTCTTCGGGCCCAACGACAAGAACTACCTCGATCGCAAGACCAAGGCGATGTCGACGCTACGAGGCGTCGACTGCTACTACTACAAGCAGATAAGTCAGACTCAGGACATTGATGGTTCCAGGCCTTTGACGGATGGCCCAGGACCTCAGCCCGAGTTGGCCGACCCGCCTACGACCGGGATCCCCGTCCGTCGACGAAGCGGCAACATGTCGCTCTATGGCGAGAACATCATTGTTCGCCATCGCATTGACTCAACCAAGCGCGAGGTGATTCCGGACTGGAACTATGCCCCGCCGTTCCTGATCAGGGCCCTGGGGATGGAGCCCGTCCAGGAGGAGGAGCCTGACGAGCGTGGGACGATCTTCGTCCACAACCTCAAGCTCCACATCGCACGGATCCTGCTCGACGAGGCCGGCGTGAGACCGCGTGCAGGTGATGTAATCCGATTGCCAAAGCTCTTGGAAAGCCACTATGATGTGAAGCACGTGGAACGAGACCAACACCGGTTCGGAGCAAAGGGCTACTTCGTCGCCTACACCTTCGATCTGGTGCGCAACTCGATGTTCCACCCAGAGCGCAAACTGGATGGTGGTGGCTAATGGCTAAGATGACCAAGAGGGGCCAGACGTTCGTCGGCGACGAGATCAGCCACCTTATGAAAGACGGGCCGAGCAAGGGACCGCAGAAGGACAAGAAGATGCCGCAGAAGCAGGCAATAGCTGTCGCGCTTGATGTGGCTCGTCGCAAGGGATTCAAGACCGCACCGAGAAAGGAAGAGGACATGTCCATCTTCGATAGCATCATCAAGGGCAACGCGCCCAAGAGCATCTTCGACGGTATCGTTGAGAGCAAGACCAAGAGCATCTTCGACGGTATCGTTGAGAGCAAGACCGAGTCGGAGAACTCCAACTGGGATGACCGCGTTGCGCGTACACTGACCCTCTCCGAGGAGTTGGTGGGGATTCGCGACCGGGTCAAGCAGTAGCACAACCTACTCAGAGGGCAGTCATGGACCGAGATAGCATCCTAGAGCGCCGAGCTCTTCGTCTGAAGGCGGAGCTGACTGAGGGCTCTCGCCCTAAGCCCAGCTTTCTGAGCACGATCTACCCCGCTATGGATCACGGGGGCATCCCTCAGGTGGTCAAGACACCATCGTCGATCCCGTCGACGAATGACGCGGATGCCGAGGAGCGTGAGCCTGGGGCGAAGGAGAAGGGCGAGAAGCAGGTCGACGAGCCGGGACCGTCGAAGACGACGAGTTCTTCCCTACCCGTGCTCCCCGGGCAGTCCGCCTTGGTGCCCGAAGCCCACAAGCGGGCGGCTTTTGAGCTCGGCTACTTTGGCGAGAACAGATCCAAGGAGTTCGTCAAGCGCTGCGTGGAACTGATCACGGGCGTCAAGAAGCTTGAGCAAGTCGAGCCAGCCGTCGTGGAGGCACACGGCTGCGCCTGCGCAGACCCTGCCAACTGTGAGTGCGCTGGCAAGGGCGACAAGAGCGACAAGGGCGACAAGGGCGGCTCAGAAGGCGATGACAGCTCAAAGCTGAGCGCGATCGCGAAGAAGTTCGGCAAGACGAAGCCCAGCTATGGATGAGGTGGCTAGGCAACTGCCTACGGTCAGTGGGCAAGAGACAGCACGACTAGCCCTAGCCCACGGATTCCCAATCACTTGCGCAACGTGTGAGCATCTCAAGAATGCTTGGGAGCGCAGTGATGACGACTGCGGCCGCAACCTCACGTGCGGAGGCCCGATTTTCAACCGAGCCTATCCGAATTACCTCGGGCCGATTAAGGCTGAGCACTACGACAAGCTCTGCCTCAGGTGCGGATCTTCTGATGTTGATTACCTCGTCTACGGCGGGATCAGGCAGTTTGGTTTATGCGCTACCCACAAGTCGATCTTCGACAAGGTAGCTGGGCCCGGTGTGCAGCAGCCGCTAATCTTGAGGGTTCCCGGTCGCCCTCTATAGCTAACTGTGGCATCATACATGCCACCATCGATTGAGGGCTGACAGATGGCTATCGAACTCGTGACCTACCAAACGGTGGCGCCGGCCGGCGTAGTCATCGAAGACGCCGGCTCCTCCGTCTTCTATCCGGCCGGGACGGTCTTCAAGTGCAGGGCTCGTTGCGCGTCAATCCAGCGCCTGCTCGCCTCGAAAGACATCGTTGTTGCCGAAGGCCCGGCCGTGGTGCCGCCGGCGGGTCCAATCGCCGGAGGGATCGGCCCAGAGGGACCTCGCGGTCCTAGAGGCGCCGCCGGAGATCGAGGGGAAAAGGGAGATCAAGGTGATCAAGGCCCTCCAGGTCCTATCGGCATCAACTGGCGCGGGAACTGGAGTCCTGTTGTCAGCTACTCGATCAACGATGGTGTCTCCCACCTTGGAAGTAGCTTCGTGGCGATCGCAGCAAACCTCAACGACCCTCCGTTCAGTGCAAGCTGGTCGGTCATGGCGGTCAGAGGTGGTGATGGGTTT
>Ga0307375_10003700_pt1 | contig 14912 bp, 12 predicted proteins | sample TR1MG_FD_202531 | JGI IMG/M metagenome (GOLD analysis project Ga0307375, IMG submission 202531) | Soil microbial communities from Risofladan, Vaasa, Finland - TR-1 | ecosystem: Environmental > Terrestrial > Soil > Coastal area > Acid sulfate soil | place: Finland: Risofladan, Vaasa | collected...
TGTACAACTGGCCCCAGTTGGTGCGCTCGGAGTACCAGATCACCTGGTTCGACTCGGGCAGGTAGTGCCAGTTCACCATGTTGTAGCCCGACTCGAAGAAGTCGGGTGACTTCTCCTCGAGCACGTCACGCACCGCGCCGGTGGCGGCGTTGGCCACGCGGAGATTCTCATCGCGGTGGTCGCGCGAGGTGGACAGGAACGCGAGCGTCCGGGAGTCCGGGCTCCACTCGGCGTCGCTCAGTTCACCGCTGCACGAGATGTCGTCGCAGATGGACGTGCGGTGCTGGTCGGGGGGCATCTGGAGCCGCACCGTGGTGCCGGCGTCCACGTCGATGATCACGCGCTGGATCATCGTGATGATGCTGTCGCCGGGCAGCGGATACTTCCACGCCTTGAGCACCGGGTGGCCGACGCGGGTCTCCACGAGGTACATGTCGCCGTCGTGGCGCTGATCCTGCTGGTAGGTGGCGACCTTCTTGGAGTCGGGGGACCAGAGGACGATGGGGCGGTCGCTGCTCGTCCAGCCGGCGTTGTCGGTGGCGTAGCCGAAGTTCTCCACGCCGTCGCGCGTGAGTTGGCGTTCCTGGCCGGTGGCGACATCGCGGACCCAGAGATTCCAGTCGCGGATGAACACCGCATGCGTGCCGTCGGGGGAGAGCGATTCGGGGGGGCGTCCGGGCGCCGCGCCGCCGCCGCGCCCGCCGCGGCCGAATCCGCGCCCGCGACTCACGGCTGCGCCCTCGTCGGTGCAGTGCACGCCACCCACATCGCAGCGGTAGTGGCGGCCGGCGGCGTCGAACGCCACCGTCTGGCCGTCGTCCGACAGTTCGATGCGGCCGAACGGCAACTCGGTGGCGCGGTACTGCTGGCCGGTGACGGCCGACAGCGCGGCGGCGAGCTTGGCGTGGTCGAAGGCCGGCGCCTTGGTGCCGCGCGCCGGATCGACGAGCATGAACTCGGCGCCCTGCGGCGTGGCGGCCCGATACCAGAACCGGTCGCCCGGCATCCAGGTGGGGCTCACCGACCCGCCGGTGACGAGCGCGTTGGTGTAGTAGCTCATGAACTTCTCGGCGCGGGCGTAGTCCGCCGCCGTGACCGTTCGGGGCTGTTGGGCGGCGAGGGCGGCGGGCAGCACGATCGCCAGGGTCGCCAGGAGTGCGGCACGATGTCGCATGGGTGTCCTCGATGGACGTCGACTGAGGGCAGCGCGATGTTGAGGGGAGCAGTGGCCTGAAAATGCGCGGGGGGCGGGGGATGGGCAACCGCCGGCCGGGGCCGTTGCGCTTTGGGAGGGCACTTTATAACATAAAGTCACCTGGCCCTCCCCTTGTCCCGGAGTCGCGATGGCACGTGCATGGTTCAAACCGTGGGGCTGGATCTACCGCCCCGTGTCGTGGCAAGCGCTGGTGCTCGTGGCCATGGCCGCGGTGTTCTGCGTCCAGGTGTTCGTGGCCGTCGACCGGCACTCGCACTCGGCCAGCGACACGCTGTACGGCAGCTTCCCGTTCGTCGTGCCCACGCTGATCCTCCTGAACTGGGTGGCCTCCAAGACCAGCCCCGCATGACCGGCCGCGTGCTGCTGCTGGGCCTCGGCGCGCAGGGCAAGGCGGCGCTGCACGACCTCGTGACCGCCGACGCGTCCACGCACGTGACCGTGGCCGACGCCGAGCCGGGGCTGGCCGCGTACGCGGCGCGGTATCCGGCGGCGCGCGTCACGGCGCGCCCGCTCGACGCCAACGATCACGCCGGCGTGGCCGCACTCATGCGGGACGCCGACGTCGTGGTGGAGGCGCTCCCCGGGCCGTTCGCGCTGCCCATGGGGCGGCTGGCCGTGGACGCCGGCGTGCACCTGGTGAGCAGCATGTACTACCGCGATCCGCAGGAGCGCGATCCCGCCCGGGCCGCGGCCACGGAGCGGGCGATCGCCGACCTCGGCCGCGCCGCCGCCGCGCGGGAGATCACGATCCTCACCGAGTTCGGGCTCGACCCGGGGCTCGATCTCATCCTTGGCGCGCGGGCCCTGGCCGAGCTGGACGAGGTCCACGAGTTCCATGCGTACGGCGCCGGCATTCCCGCGCCCGGCGCGCGCGACAACCCGCTGCACTACAAGTTCTCGTGGTCGCCCATCGGCGTCATGCGCTCGTACAACCGGCCGGCGCGCGTGATCACCGGCGGCGTTGCGGTCGACATCGAGCCGCGCACGCTGTTCGAGCCGCGGCGCGTGCACCAGCTCGACGTGCCGGCGCTGGGCGCGCCGCTGGAGTGCTATCCCAACGGCGACGCCGTGCACTACGCCGAGCTGTTCGGGCTCGGCGGCACCGTGCGCGAGATGGCGCGGTACACGGGGCGGTTGGCCGGCCACTGCGCGTTCTGGGACGTGATGGTGAAGTGCGGGTTCCTGGACACCGAGCCGGTGCTGGCCGGCGGCGCGCCGGTGGTGCCCATGGAGTTCGTGGCGGCGCTGCTCGCCTCGCAGCCGCGGTTCCAGTACGCCGAGGATGAGGCGGACATGACCTTCGTGCGGGTGGACGTGCGGGGGCGGCGCGCCGGCGCCGGGGTTCGCGTGATTCACGATCTGGTGGACGTGCGCGATTTCACCACGGGGTTCACGTCCATGCAGCGCACGGTGGGATTCACGCTCGCCCTCGGCGCGCGGCTCATTCTGGACGGCGCGCTTGGCGCGCGCGGGCTCCTCACGCCGCTCGACGTGCCGTACGATCTCGTGTATCCCGCGTTGGCGCGGCACGGGATTCGCGTCACGCGCCAGGCATTGCCCTGGGGCTGAGCCGGCGGCGCCCTTGCCGCCGAGCCGTGGGTGCCGGAGATTCACGGCAGGCGCGAACCCCGAGCCCCGAGTCCCGCGCCGTCCCTCCACAACTCTCCCCAAAGGATTCCGTGCGTACATTCTCCGCATCATTGATCGCCGCGGCCGCGCTGGCCGCCGCGGGCTGCTCGCCGGCCACGCCCGCCGATTCCGCCGGCAACGCGCCGGCCGTGCTCCAGGCGGCGCAGGCCATCAACGCTGATTCGTTGCTGCAGCACATCAAGGATCTGTCGGCCGATTCCATGGAAGGGCGCGCCCCCGGCACGCCTGGCGAGGCCAAAGCCACCGCGTACATGCAACGCCAGTTCGCGGCGCTGGGGCTCAAGCCCGGCAACCCGGACGGCACCTTCATCCAGAAGGTGGATCTGATCGGCTACACGTCCACGCCGTCGGTGACGGTGGTGGCCGGCGGCAAGGCGCTGGCGATGAAGAATCTGGACGACTACGTGGCGGGCTCGCGGCACAACACGCCCGAGGTGAAGATCGCCAACTCCGGTATCGTCTTCGTGGGGTATGGCGTCGTCGCTCCCGAATACGGCTGGGACGACTACAAAGGCCTCGATGTGAAGGGCAAGACGATCCTGATGCTGGTGAACGATCCGCAGGTAACGCTGCCCAACGATACGGTGCTCGACTCGACCGCGTTCAAGGGCAAGGCGATGACGTACTACGGGCGGTGGACGTACAAGTACGAGATCGCCACGGCCAAGGGCGCGGCGGCGGCGATCATCATCCACGAGACGGCGCCGGCCGGCTATCCGTGGGGTGTGGTGCAGGGGAGCTTCGCGCGCGAGCAGTTCGATATCCCGTCGCCCGACGCCGAGAAGCGCGTGCCGGTGGAAGGGTGGATCACGCTCGACAAGGCGAAGGCGCTGTTCGCCGACGCCGGCCTGAACTTCGATTCCCTGCACGAGGCCGCGCGCCACAAGGACTTCAAGCCGGTGGCGCTCAACGCGACGGCGAGCTGGGACGTGAAGGTCAAGGTGCGGACCATCGAGTCCAAGAACGTGGTCGCCAAGCTCGAGGGCACGTCGAAGAAGGATGAGTACGTGGTGTACACGGCGCACTGGGACCACCTGGGGCGCGACACGACGCTCAAGGGCGACCAGATCTTCAACGGCGCGCTCGACAACGCGAGCGGATCGTCGGGGCTGCTCGAGATCGCCAAGGCATACACGCGGCTGGCCACGCCACCGGAGCGTTCGATCCTGTTCCTGTCGGTGACCGGCGAGGAGAAGGGGCTGATCGGGTCGGAGTACTACGCCACGCATCCGTTGTATCCGCTGGCGAAGACGGTCGCCGACATCAACATGGACGGCCTGAACCAGTGGGGGCGGACCAAGGATCTCACGGTGATCGGCCTTGGCAATTCCACGCTCGACGACGTGCTGACGAACGTGCTCGCGGCCGACGGGCGCGTGGTGCGTCCCGATCCGGAATCGGAGAAGGGGTTCTACTACCGGTCCGACCATTTCTCGTTCGCCAAGCAGGGCGTGCCGGCCCTCGATCCCGACGCCGGCATCGACTACATCGGCAAGCCCGCGGGCTACGGGCTGCAGAAGCGCGACGAGTACACCAACAACGACTACCACAAGGTGAGCGACGAGGTGAAGCCGGATTGGGATCTCTCCGGCGCCGTCGAGGACCTGCGCGTGCTGTTCCGCGTGGGCCATGTGGTGGCCGACGCGCCCGGCATTCCGCAGTGGAAGCCGGGCACGGAATTCAAGGCCACGCGTGACTCGTCGTTGGCCGCACAGCGATAGCGCGGGTTGCGCCGGTCGGAACACGATCTCCGCGGTTCATTCCATTCCTCACTCCACTCTCACTCGAATGATCATGAAACGAGAAGCCTTACTGATCGCGGCGCTGGCCGTTCCGGCGGCGGCGTTCGCCCAGCGCGGCGCGCGCGGCGCGGCGTCCGACACCGCGCCCATGAATGCCGCGACGGTCGCCGCGCCGGCGGAAGTCCACGTCACCACGCAGCACACGACGACCATCGGCGGCCAGCGCATCGATTACGACGCCACGGTGGGCAGCATCATCATTCGCAACGCCAAGGACGAGCCGACCGGTGAGATCTTCTACACCGCGTACACGAAGCGCGGGGTGACCGACGACACGCGCCGTCCGCTGATGTTCGCGTACAACGGCGGCCCGGGGTCGTCGTCGTTCTGGGTGCACATGGGGCTGCTCGGCCCCAAACGCGTGTCGGTGCCCGACACGGCGCATGCCGCGCCGCCGCCGTACAAGCTCGTGGACAACGAGTACAGCATGCTCGACAAGGCGGACCTGGTGTTCATCGACCCCGTGGGCACGGGGTACAGCAAGCCGATCGGCGTGGGTAAGGGCTCGGACTTCTGGGGCGTGGACCAGGACGCGAACTCACTGGCGCAGTTTGTGATTCGCTACCTCAACGAGACCGACCGCTGGAACTCGCCGCGCTACATCATGGGCGAGAGCTACGGCACCACGCGCTCGGCGGCGCTCTCAGCCGTGCTGCAGCGTCGCAGCGTGGACCTCAACGGCGTGATCCTGCTGTCGTCGGTGCTCGACTTCCAGACCATCACCTTCGACCCCGGCAACGACGAGCCATTCAGCCTGTACCTGCCGTCGTACGCCGCGGTGGCCTGGTATCACAACGCCATTCCCAACAAGCCGCCGCAGCTGCGGCCGTTCCTCAAGGAAGTGGAGCACTTTGCCACGCACGAATACGCGACGGCGCTGTTCCAGGGCGACAACCTGTCGGCCGCCGAGCGCGGCGCGATCCTCGACAAGCTGCATGCGTATACCGGCCTGAGCCGCGACTATCTGGACAAGGCCGACCTGCGTGTGACCGCGAGCCAGTTCGAGAAGGAACTGATGCGCGAGCAGGGCAAGGTGATCGGGCGCCTCGACGCGCGATACACGGGCCAGACCGGCGACCTGCTGGCTGAGGACGCGCCATACGACCCACAGTCGGCAGACATCAGCTCGGCCTACGCATCGCTGTTCCGCAACTACATGCACGTGGATCTCAACTACGGTCGCGACAAGCTCTACGCCACCAGCGGCAACGTGAATCCGTGGGACTGGTCGCATGGGCAGAGCCGCGGTTGGCCGGGGCACACCAACGTGGCCACCGATCTGGCGCAGGAGCTGATGACCAACCCCAAGGCGCACGTGCTGCTCAACAGCGGCCTGTACGATCTGGCGACGCCCTACTTTGCCGCGGAGTGGACCATGGACCACCTGGGGATTCCCAAGGAGGTCCGGAGCCAGATCACGTTCGCCGAGTACGAGTCGGGGCACATGGTGTATGTCGATGTGCCGTCGTTGGCGAAGTTCAAGGCGAATGTGGCGGCGTTCATCGACAAGACGTCGGGGATGTAGGGCGGGCTGTCCGACTGTTCGACTGTCTGGCAGTCGGACAGTCGGACAGTCAGACAGTCAGACAGCTACTGCGTATGCGTCTCTGGAGTCTTGCCCCTCGATATCTCGACGCCGCTGGGCTCGTGGCCGTGTGGCGCGAGGGCCTGCTGGCGCGGGCGGTGTTGGCGGGCGCCACCAAGGGATACACCCACCACCCGCAGTTGCAGCGCTTTCGTGCGGCGCGGCGGCCCGTCGCAGCCATCGATACGTATCTCGCCGCCATCTGCGACGAGGCCGACCGGCGTGGCTACCGGTTCGACCGGAGCAAACTGGGGCGCGCCCGCACGCGCACGCCGCTTCCCGTCACGCGCGGTCAGCTCGCCTTCGAATGGAAGCACCTGGCGGCCAAGGTGCGACGGCGCCGGCCGGCGTGGATGCCAGAACTGGGCACGGGGCGCCGGCTGCGGCCGCACCCGCTGTTTCGGGTAATGGCGGGAGGGATCGAGAGTTGGGAAAGAGTCGGACAGTCGGACAGTCAGACCGTCTGACAGTAACGCGTTGGCAGTTATCTGTCCGACTGTCCGACTGTCCGACTGTCTAGCTCGAATAGTACGCCGCGTTCTCGTCCACATACCCCTGCGTGAGATCGCAGCCGTACGCCGTGGCGGTGGCGCCGCCCACGCCGAGGGACACTTCGAGATCCACGGTGTCGTGGCTGAGCGCGGCGCGCACCGCCGCGTCATCGAAGTCCGCGCGCGTGCCGCCGCGGACCACCGCGTGCCCGTTGATGAACGCGTCGGTGGACTCCGGCCGGATGGCGCAGTCGAAGCATTTGCCAACCGCCATGAGAATGCGGCCGACGTTCGGATCGGCCCCGAATACCATCGTCTTGATGAGCGGCGAGTTGACGAGCGTCTTGGCCACGCGGCGCGCGTCGTCCTCACTGGCGGCGCCGCGCACGATGGTGCGCAGCAGGTGCGTGGCGCCCTCGCCGTCGCGGGCCAGCATCTCGGTCATGCGAATGGAGCCGGCGGTCAGCGCCGCCTGGAACTCGGCCTCCGGCACGGCGCCGGCGAGCCCGTTGGCGAGCAGGGCGCACGTGTCGGACGTGCTCGTGTCGCTGTCCACGCTCAGCATGTTGAACGACACGTGCACGGCGCGGCGCAGCAGCCGGTCCAGCGTCGGCGCGTCGAAGGCGGCGTCGGTGAAGATGTAGCACAGCATGGTCGCCATGTTGGGCTCGATCATCCCCGATCCCTTGGCCACCCACGTGATCGTCGCGTCGCCCACGCGCAGGGAGAGCGCTTTGGGGTGCGTGTCGGTGGTCATCATGCCGTGCACGCCGATCACCGGATCGCTCTGGAGCTCGCCGCTCATGCCGCGCAGGCCCTGCTCGATCTTCTCGATCGGCAGCGGGACGCCGATCACGCCGGTGGAACACACGAGCACGCGGGCGGCGTCGGTGCCGAGTTCGGCGGCGGCCGCGGCGGCCATGCGCCGCGCGCGCGCCAACCCTTCCTCCCCCGTGGCGACGTTGCTCACCTTGCTGTTGACCACGATCGCGCGGAGCACGCCGCCGCGCATGGTCTCGCGGCCCAGCACCACCGGCGCGCCGGGGAACTGGTTGCGCGTGAACACCGCGGCGGCCGCGGCGTCCACGTCGCTCACGAACAGCGCGAGGTCCTTCTTGGCCGCGGGCTTGAGCCCGATGTGACGGCTGGCGCAGCGGAAGCCGCGGGGCAGCACGGGCGTGTCGTCGAAGGGCATGAGGTGGGTCGGATGGGTGGTGGGGCGTGCATGGCGCAGGAGGGGGAAATTACCGGGTCGGGCCCCGCGCGCGCCACCGACGGTGGCCGCCGCCGCCGCGCCGCGTGCTCCGGTGCTATCTTGGATCGGACCTTCGCCCACGCCCGTGACCAACTCCCGACGCCCCGCGATCACCTACATCTTCATCACCGTCGTGCTCGACGTCCTGGCCATGGGCGTGATGCTCCCGGTGCTGCCGGAACTCATCAAGCAGTTCATGGGCGGGAATACGGCGCGTGCCGCCGAGATCTTCGGCGTGTTCGGCATGGTCTGGGCCGGCATGCAGTTCGTGTTCTCGCCCATCATGGGGGTGCTCTCCGACCGGTTCGGCCGGCGGCCCGTGATTCTGATCTCGAACTTCGCGCTCGGGTTCGACTACATCCTCATGGCGGTGTCGCCCACCCTCGGGTGGCTGTTCCTGGGGCGGGTGGTCTCGGGGATCACGGGCGCCAGCTTCGCGCCGGCGGGGGCGTACATCGCCGACGTGCTGCCGCCCGAGAAGCGCGCCCACGGGTACGGCATTATCGGCGCCGCCTGGGGGCTGGGTTTCGTGCTCGGTCCGGCCGTGGGCGGCGTGCTCGGCTCCATCGGACTGCGGTATCCGTTCTACGTGGCGGCGGCGCTCACGCTGCTCAACGCGGTGTACGGGCTGTTCGTGCTCCCCGAGTCGTTGGCCGTCGAGAACCGACGCCCGCTGGACTTCAAGCGGGCCAGTCCCGTGGGGTCACTCAAGCTGCTGCGGTCGCATCGCGAGCTGTTCGGCCTCGCCTCGGTCAACTTCCTGTACTACATGGCTCACCAGGTGCTGCCCAGCGTGTACGTGCTCTACGTGGGCTACCGGTACGGCTGGGGCGAGCGGACGATCGGGCTCACGTTGGCGGGCGTCGGTCTGGCCACCGCCATCGTGCAGGGCGGGCTGGTGCGGCCCGTGGTGGCGCGCCTGGGCGAGCGCCGGTCGCTGATGCTCGGCCTGTTCGGCGGCGCGGTGGGGCTGGTGCTGTTCGGCCTCGCCTCCACGCCGTGGGTGTTCTGGGTGGGCATCGCGTTGTCGGCCACCATGGGATTCTACGGACCGTCGGTGCAGGGGCTGATGACGAAGCGCGTGAAGGCGTCGGAACAGGGGCAACTGCAGGGCGCGAACAGCAGCATCATGGGCATCACCGGCATGCTCGGGCCCGGGTTGTTCACGCTGACCTTCGCCTACTTCATCAGCGGCAGGGCCCAGCATTGGCACCTGCCCGGCGCGCCGTTCCTGGTCGCCGCGGGGTTCCTGCTGGTGGCCATGGTGGTGGCGTGGAACGCCACGCGGCCGGAGACCGCCGCGGAGGCCATGGAGACCGCGTAGCCCATGTCCGCGATGCATTCCGTCTATGTCCTCGACGCCAACGATCGCATCGCCAGCGTCAACGACGTGTGGCGCGCCTTCGCGGTGGAGAACGGCGCCCCGGAGCTCGCGGACGGCGTGCTGGGCCAGTCGCTCTGGTCGTACGTCGCGGGCGCCGAGGTCGAGGCGATCTACCGGGTGCTGTTCGAGCGGGTGCGCGGCGGCCGGACCGTAACCGTGCCGTACGCCTGCGACGCGCCGGCGCGGACGCGCCAGTTCGAACTGGTGCTGTCGCCGCGCGAGGCGGGGGCGATCGCGTGCGTGACCCGCGTGGTCGGCGAGCAGGACCGACCGCCCGTCTCGTTGCTCGACGTGCGCGCACCGCGCACCGATGAGTTTCTGCGCATGTGCAGTTGGTGCAAGCGCGTGCTGCTCGACGACTGGGTGAGTGCCGAGGACGCGGTGCGGCGGCTCGATATCTTTGCGGGCGGTCCCGTGCCGCAGATCACGCATGGCATCTGTCCCCCGTGCACGGCGCGGATGGTCGCGGAGTGGGACTACCCGCAGGCCGCGAACGAATAACCCCCGTCGCACGGCGATCCGGAAAATTGGGTATCCTGTAGTCATGACGCTGTTCAAGCCGGTCACCCCCCGCACCACCCTCGCCCTCGGCGACCGCGATGCGCGCCGTCCCAAGGGCGCGCCCACCGGCGGCGCGCTGGATGACGAACTCCGCGAGCAGGCAGCCCGCATCTCCAAGCTGCAGCGCGTGTTCTACGCCGACGGACGCCGGGCGTTGCTCATCGTGCTGCAGGGGCGCGATGCCGCGGGCAAGGACGGCACCATCCGCCACGTGTTCGGCACCGTCAATCCGCAGGGCTGCGAGGTCACGAGCTTCAAGGCGCCTTCCGACGCCGAGCAGCATCGCGACTATCTGTGGCGTGTGCACCGGCGCGTGCCGGCCCGGGGCATGATCGGCATCTTCAACCGCTCGCACTACGAAGACGTGCTCGTGCCCCGCGTGCGCGGCCTCGTGCCCAAGAAGGTCTGGATGGAACGATATCGCCAGATCAACGACTTCGAGCGCATGCTGGCCGAGAACGACGTGGTGATCCTCAAGTTCTTCCTGCACGTCTCGCGGCCGGAGCAGAAACGGCGGCTGGAGGACCGGCTCGCCGACCCGACCAAGAACTGGAAGTTCAACGCCGACGATCTCGAGGACCGGGCGCGTTGGGGAGCGTTCACCGCGGCGTATCGCGATGCCCTCCGGCGGTGCAGCACGCCGTGGGCCCCATGGTACGTGGTGCCGGCCGACGACAAGAAGGAGCGCAACTGGCTGATCGGCAACGCGATCGTCGAGACGCTGGAAGGGCTGACGCTCCGCTATCCGCGCGGCGATCCGGCGATTCTTTCCCTGAAGATCCGCTGACCCGATGTCCGCCCCCCAACTGACCCCCGACCTGCTGGCGGAGCCGGCACAACGCGCGGCCCGCGTCCTCGCGCGTCTGCGCGTTGCTGCCGTGACCGAGGCCCATGCGCGCCTGGACGCCGGCGATCCCGACGCCCTGCACGATCTGCGGGTGGCGCTGCGCCGGCTGCGGAGCTGGCTGCGGGCGTGCCGCCCGGCGCTGGACGACACGGTGTCGCGCCGGTCGCGCCGGGCGTTCGGCACACTGGCCCGGGAGACGAACGCGGCGCGCGACGCCGAGGTGTCGCTGGCGTGGCTGGAGGCGCTCCGCGACCTGCCCGACGACGCGGCGGCCGCGCGGGAACACCTGGTGGCGACGCTGGCCGAGGAACGGGACCGCACGGCGCGCGGCGCCGTCGAGGCCGTCGAGCGCCGCCTGCCCAGGGCGCTCCGGCGGCTCACACGCCAGCTGTCGCACTACGTCGTGGATCACACGCTGGACACGCCACATGATGAAACACTAATGGGCGCGTTCACCGCCGACCTGGTGCGGCGGCATGGGCGCCAGCTCGCCGATGCGCTGTCGCGCGTCGAATCGTCGGCCGGCGTGGTGGCGGCGCACCAGGCGCGCATCGCGGGCAAGCGATTGCGGTATCTGCTGGAACCGCTGGATGCCGACCCGCGCGCCGCCGGCCTCGTGGCGCGGCTCAAGGGGCTCCAGGACCGGCTGGGGCAATTCCACGACGCCCGGCTGCTCGGCGAACGCATCCAGGCAATGGCCGGCCTGACGCCCGGCATGGCCGAACTGGCGCGGCGCGCCCACCGCGACGGAACCCGCGCGTTCGGCGCCTTCCGGCGGGGCTGGAACGCGCCGCGCACGGAGCGCGAACTGGCGCGGGTGGAGGCCGTCGCCGCCGCCATTGCCGCGGCGGCAGGGGCGCCACGATCCCTGCTCGCGGAACCCTGACGCCGGGCGCATCGGAGGGAAGCATGGCGGTAGCGGTGGGTGTGCGCCCTGGCGCGTCCCGGCCCCCGCCCAGAACATGTTTGCGTGATTCGTCTCCACGTATTAGTGATGGGGCGCTGGTTACCCAATTAAAATCGGGGAGGACACGCATGAAGCTCAACGTGAAGGCATTCGGGATGGCGTGCGGTTTGGTGTGGGGGCTCGGCCTCTTCATCGCCACGTGGTGGGTGATCATGAGGACGGGCGCATCCGGGTCACCGACCATGATCGGCCGCGTGTACATCGGGTACACCGTGAGCACCGTGGGCAGCTTCATCGGGTTGGCATGGGGGCTCGTAGACGGGTGGATTGGCGGCATGATCTTCGCCTGGGTCTACAACTGGTTCGTGGACAAGGGCGGCGCACAGCACGCGTAGCCGCGGCTGGAGCGCGGCATCATAATGGGGGCCGGCGGCTGTCAGACGACGGGCGCCGGCCCTGTCGCATGGGCGGCCCATGGGGGCCATGGGCCGCCCCGCGCCACGGCCGGACCGGCCATCCCCCCGGTCCGCCACGGCGGTAGTAGATTTCAGGCGACCGGCACGGGCCGGCGACCTCGTAATTGCGGACCCCGCTGACGCCCGATCGCCGGGTGCGGAGAACAACGGACATGGACGACAAGCAGCTCGAAGCGCTGGCCAGGAAGAACGCCGCCAAGGTGTCGGCCCCCAAGGGCAAGCGCCGCCTCTACGACGCCACCCTCGAAGCCACGCGCGTGACCGAGGACGAGGACGACGAAGAGCGGAAGCGCTTCTTCAAGGAAATGCGGACGCGCGAGTTCTAGCGGCCGCCCGCGACCGGCAACCGCCGGTCGTCAGCTGCCCTTCGGCTTCGCCCGCCGCGTCGGTTCCGCCACCAGCGGATCGTCCGGCCAGTAGTGGCGGGGATACCGCCCGCGCATGTCCTTGCGCACATCGAAGTAGCTCCGCTGCCAGAACCCCGCGAGGTCGGTGGTCACCTGCACGGGTCGCCGGGCTGGCGACAGCAGGTGCAGCGTGAGCGGCACGCGGCCGCCGCCGATGCGGGGCGTGTCGGCGAGCCCGAACATCTCCTGCAGACGCACCGCCAACACCGGCGCCTGGGGCGCCGAGTAGTCGATGGCGATGCGCGACCCCGTGGGCACCGCCACGTGCGTGGGCGCCAGCCGGTCGAGCGCCGACCGTTGTTCCCAGCCGAGCATTCCCCGCAGCGCGCCGGCCAGATCGAGTTTCTTCACGTCGTCCAGCCGCCGCGCCCCCGCGAGCAGGGGCGCCAGCCACTCCGCGGCCGACGCGGTCAGCGCCTCGTCCGACAGATCCGGCCACGCGGGGTCCACGGTGCACAGGAACGCGACGCGCTGGCGCACCGAGCGCGCATCGTCGCTCCACGGCAGCGCGGCCACGCCGCGCCGCAGCAGTTCGCGCGCCAGCACCTCGGCTACCCGCGCCGCGTCGGGTGCGGCCACGGGCGCGTCGCGCAGCACGAGGGCGCCCAGCCGCGTCACCCGCCGGGCCTGGACCGCGGCCCGCGCCTCGTCCCAGGAGTATATGTCTTCTGTAATAATCTGATCGGCGAACCGCGCCTCCACCTCCGCCGCCGCGAGCGGCGCCGCCAGGTAGATGCGGCTCTCGGGCTGCCGGCCGTCGGTCTCGGCCACGGCCAGATACTCGACGTCGCCGAACGCGGCGGCGTCGCCCAGCGCCGCGCCCTGACCGTTGCGCAGCAGATAGCGCGTGCGCTGCCCGGCGCGGCGCTGAGCGATGCGATCGGGATACGCGAAGGCGAGCAGCAAGCCGACGTCCGGCGGGTCGCCGTCGGTGGCGGGCGCGACGGCGCCCGCCAGTTGCGACCGCCACCGGCGCGCCAGCTCGCGCACCCGGTGCGCCGCGCCGCCGTCCACCCGGGCCCCCGCCACGTGCGCGATGCCCTCGCGGCCCCGCATCGCCTCCACGCGCAGTGTGAAGTCGGCCGGCGGCGGCGCGCCCTCGCCGCGCAGGATGTCGCGCTCCTCGAGCAGCGCCGCCACCGTGGCCGCGAGGTCCGCCGCGCCCAAGTCCGCGCCCACCAGCATCAGGTGCGCCAGCCGCGGATGGGTGCCCAGCTCGGCCATCCCCGTGCCGTGCGCGGTGATCCGCCCGGCCTCGTCGAGGGCGCCGAGTTCGGCCAGCAGTTCGCGCGCCTGGCGGAAGGCCGCGGCAGGCGGCACGTCGAGCCAGCGCAGTTCGGCGGGCTCGGCGATCCCCGCCGCCGCCAGCTCCAGCGCCAGCGGCGCGAGGTCGGCATTCAGCATTTCGGGCGGGTCGTGCGGCACCAGATGGTGCTGCTCGTGCTCGGCCCACAACCGGTAGCAGACGCCAGGCGCCAGGCGGCCGGCCCGTCCGCGGCGCTGATCGGCCGACGCTTGGGACACGCGCACGGTTTCCAGTCGTGTCATCCCCATGCGCGGCGAAAAGCTGGGCACGCGCGACACCCCGGCGTCAATCACCACGCGCACGCCCTCGATGGTGAGACTCGTCTGGGCGATGCTCGTGGCGAGCACCACCTTGCGTTCGCCGGGGGCGCTGGGCTGAATGGCGCGATCCTGGTCGGCGGAAGAGAGGTCGCCGTACAAGGGCAGCACGTGGACGGCTGCGTGCGGGATCGCGCGCGACAGCGCCTCTGCCGCGCGGCGAATCTCGCCGGCGCCGGGCAGGAACACGAGCACGTCGCCCTCGTCGGCGGCGAGCGCGCGGACGACCGCCGAGGCGATGTCCTGCTCGAGGCGCGACTCGGCGCGGCGGGGCAGGTAGCGGGTGTCCACCGGAAAGGCGCGTCCCTCGCTCCGTATGATGGGCGCGCCGCCGAGGAGCGCGGCCACGGGGTCGCCGTCGAGCGTGGCCGACATCACGAGCAGGCGCAGGTCGTCGCGCAGCAGCGCCTGACTCTGCAGCGCGAGAGCGAGTCCGAGGTCGGCGTGCACGCTGCGCTCGTGGAATTCGTCGAAGATCACCAGTCCCACGCCGTCCAGCCCCGGGTCGTGCTGCAGGCGTCGTGTGAGGATGCCCTCGGTGACCACCTCCACCCGCGTGCCGCGCCCCACGCGCGATTCGCCGCGCACGCGAAAGCCCACCGTATCGCCCGGCATCTGCCCCAAGGTGCGCGCCATGAACCGGGCGGCGGCCCGCGCGGCGAGGCGGCGCGGTTCGAGCATCACGATGGAGCGACCGGCCAGCCACGG
>Ga0307375_10003702_pt1 | contig 14905 bp, 16 predicted proteins | sample TR1MG_FD_202531 | JGI IMG/M metagenome (GOLD analysis project Ga0307375, IMG submission 202531) | Soil microbial communities from Risofladan, Vaasa, Finland - TR-1 | ecosystem: Environmental > Terrestrial > Soil > Coastal area > Acid sulfate soil | place: Finland: Risofladan, Vaasa | collected...
CAGCTAAAACCATCAATCTAACCCTGAATAACCCCAAGAATGTAGATGATGGAGACTATGCTGACTTTGCAGCTCAAGATGTCGCTATTGAAGGAGTGATGGATACTATCATCGCTAAAAACATCTTCCACAATAACGGTAATGACTTAGTAGCTAAAGTCAATGCAAGAATCCTTGATTATAAGTCTACTGATGTTATGGATGTATAGCAAAAAGGGCTATGCCCTTTTTGCAGTTAGTTGGTTAGTTGGTTAACTGGTTTTAAAAACCAAGACTAATGAATTGAGACACCCCATAATCAATTAACGGTTAGCTAATGACTCCTTGGTAAGGGAGACAGGTTACTTTTTTAATATAAAATGCAGCCTGTCTCCCTATAAGTCTCATCATACATTACAGATTACGCTAATTGGCTAATGCCAAATTAGCCAGAAAGGAGAAAATCCATGTTAGAAACAATCATAAGTAAATATCTACTCAATGCCCTACTCATTGCCCTGGTCTCTATCAGTTATGGTTTCCTAAAAAACAAATTAGGAGAAGATAGAGCCGGTACCATAAAAGATGCTATCTTATCCGCTATGCTCTGGGCTGAAGAAGAGCTGGGGATAGGAAATGGTAATCAGAAATGGGAGATAGCCTGGAAGAAGTTGATTGAGATACTGGCTGATAAGAATATCAGTTTAAGGAAGGGTGAGGAGAAGGCAGTAAAGACCATGATGAAGGCCAATGTGGGGAAGATTAACCAACAGATTTATGATGTGATGTTGAAGAAGAAATTAATAAAGGATAAAACAATTGTCCAGCAGTCACTCATGACTAGTCGTTAGTATATCACCCCAACCTTAATCCTCCCCCCTCAAGGGGGAGGAAATTGTAGAAGGAGTTAGTTCCATGCAAATGCTAAATGAGATTAATAACATAACTATAGCCCCACACTTCAACTTATCCGAATTTGCCTGTCCCTGCTGTAATCTGGTTATGCTGCATCCCAAGTTGCTTGCCAAATTAGTGGAATTAAGAAATATCCTGGAAAGGCCGATGTATATTACCTCCGGGTATCGTTGCTCGAGATATAACCAGAAAGTGGGAGGGGTAACAAACAGCTATCACTGTATCGGGCTGGCGGCAGATATTAAGGTAAAAGATATCAATCTGATTCCCCTTTTGGAGATATGTGAAAATATAGATTTTACTGGAATCGGGTTTTACGAGAAGAAGAATTTTTTGCACCTGGATGTCCGGCCTACCAAAAGAACCAGGTGGAGGGAATAAGAAAAGTTAACCAAAGGTGCCTGGCACCTTTGGTTAACTTTTTGAGAAAGGAGGAAAATATGGATATACACAATTTAACTGAAATCATCGCTAATCAAGGGTTCCCTATCGCCCTTTCCATTCTTCTAATCTTTCGTATCGATAGGTTTATGCAGGAAATCGTAACAGCACAAAAGGAAGGTTATCGTCAGATACTGGAAAATACCAAAGAGATACATAATACTATTACTAATTTTAACCAGCAAAATCGAGAGTATTACTCTCTTCGCTTTTCGGAAGTGCAGAAAGAATTATCTGGAATGAAGGTAGAGTTGGGGAAAATTGAATAGAGATAAAATAATGATACAAAAAAAGGGTAAGTCATGGAGCAAGTCAGCTTTTTTAACTTACCCTATTTAATTTTATAATCATATTTGCCAATGTTTATGCAACAATGCTCCTACCTATTTAAAAACTCCCTTAAAACTGATATTTCCTTTGTGCACAACCGTAACGGACTTTCTGTTGTATTTTAGGGCATAATCAATTGCCGCTTTTACACCGAGATACATCGGGCAGAGCGCTGCGTGCTCTCTGGATGAACCCTGCCCGTAGCTTTCACCGCTGACAATGATATTGGTAATACCTCTCTCTTTATTTTTTATTGAACGCTCGGTGAATCCCGGATCAATCGGTTCAAACACATGCGTAGAATATTTAGGTATATTCGAACGATACTTTAAATAAGGCCCTGCTTGCATAATATGATCGGTAGTCACTTTCTCTCCTACTTTTATTGTTACAATGCCTTTTATCTCCTCCTGGGGAGGTTCATTTTCAGGAATCGGTTTAATGTTCGGTCCTCTGAAGATTTCAACATTCTCTCGCTCTTTATCCAGAAGTGAGAAAATGAACATTAAGCTGCTTCAAAAATTCTTGCACCCGCTTTCACAAGCGTTTCAAGTACATCTGCCTCATCTACCATTTCTATTAGCTGTCTCGAGCCGGGTGCAACTCCAAACTCAAGATCAGGACACGCAACTTTTCCTTTAAGGATTTTGGCAACTGTCATAAGATCTCTGTATGATGAGTTTGTACAGCTTCCGACTGCAATTTGATCTACTTTTAATCCCTCTACTTCCCTTACCGTTTTTACATTACCTGGGGAATCTGGGTAAGCAATCATAGGTTCAATCTCAGATAAGTCAATTTTTATAATTCTATCATATTTTGCATCAGGGTCAGCTTTTAATTCTACCCAATCTTTTTCTCTCCCTTGTTTTGTTTCCTCATAAAATCAAGTGTCATTTCATCAGATGGAAATATGGACGTTGTAACACCTGTTTCGAAACCAATATTGGTAATTGTTGCACGCTCTAGAATAGTGAACGTTTTTACACCTTCTCCGCCATATTCAATTGCATATCCTACACTACCCTTTGTTGTAAGAATAGAAAGGACTTTTAACACGACATCTTTCGCAGAAACCCAGGGGCAGAGTTTTCCCGTAAGCTCAACTTTTATCGTTTTTGGATAGGTTAAGTAATAAGGACCGCCACCCATTGCAACAGCAACATCAAGTCCGCCAACACCAATTGCAAGTTCACCGATACCACCTGCCGTAGGGGTATGGCTATCAAAACCAATCAATACTCTACCTGGTTTTGCAAAACGCTCAAGCTGAACTTGATGGCAGATGCCGTTACCGGGGCGAGAGAAAATGATTTCGTATTTTTCTGCTACCGTTTATAAATATTTGTGATCATCTGCATTCTCAAATCCTATCTGTACTGTTCTGTACTGTATTATGATCTATATAGCTCGTAGCATCTGTTTTTGCTGTTTTAAGTTCCATTGCCTCAAACTCAAGATATGCAGCTGTACCTGTTGCATCCTGGGTGAGTGTCTGGTCTACCTTTATTCCTATTTCTTTATCTTTATCTGAAGTACTATCTTGCAGATGTCTCTCTATAATCTTCTCAATAATATTTTTGTCTATACTTATATTCTTTTTTATCTTTAATCATATTTGAAAAAATTTTTCTATTTTTTACTGTCCAAAAAAAATTATTATTTATTTTAATATATAGAAATAAAAACAATTTTTAACAATGATCTTTAAAATAATATTTAAGAATAAATTCCTCAAGTCTGCTCAATATCAATTCAGTCATTTCTTTTCCCAGTTCTACTGATGATTTTGTTGCATCACCTAATGCTCCATTTTCAGTAATTTCTTCAAAAGACCAAGGTATTCCACCCCACCACCATTTTCTTTCTTTATAGAGAGAATTTTTTAATTTTCCAGCAGAAAGAGAGTTCTTTTTTACTAACCATGGAGCGATATACATGCTTTGCGATACCTCTCCCTCGCAAGCATGTCCGTTTGTTTTTGATATTCCCTTTTCATTTAAAAGATCTTTACATATATCTGTACCACCTCCAATCCAGGAAGCCTTTATTCCAAGTTCATTCTTTAATTTTACTATTACAACACCTAATGAAGGCCTATTACCTCCATGCGTATTTACTATTAATATCTTATTAATTCCATGCTGTTTTAGACTCCAACCTATATCCATTATTGTTGAAATAAACGTTTCGGGTCTAAGAGTTATTGTGCCATAAAATTTCATATGATGATAAGAAATTCCATATGGTGTTGGAGGACAAACTAAAATTCGAGGGAAAAATCTTTTTCCAAGTAATTTACAAATTTCATATGCCCTATCAGTATCTGTAGCAAAGGTCATATTCGGACCATGTTGCTCATGAGAACCAGTTGGAATTAATGCCAGTTCAATATCTTCTTTATATTCACTCAATTCTGGACATGACATTTCTGATAACACTATGTTTTTCATTTTATTCTCCTTTTTTTACAATTTAATTTTTATTATATAAATGACATTCAACCCAATAATTATTTTCAACTTCTATAGATTGGGGCATTTCTTTTTTACAGATATTCATACACCTTACACAACGATTATGAAATCTACACCCCTCGGGTAAATCTATTGGGTCGGAAACTCCTCCTTTAATTTTCCCTATATTTATTTTATGATTAGGATCGGGACTCGGAATAGCTTCAAATAAAACTTGGGTATATGGATGATATCTCTTCGAAATTACTTCCTCAGCTCTCCCAATTTCTACTATTCTGCCCAAATACATAATTGCTATTCTATCACAGAGGTATCTGATAAAAGAAATATCATGAGAAATATAGAGACCAGCTAAATTATTTTTCACTATTAATTTTTTTAATAAATTTAATATTCCGGCTCTTATAGAAACGTCTAACATAGAAACTGGCTCATCTGCTACTAAAAAAACGGGGTTTATTATTAATGCTCTTGCAATAGCTATTCTTTGTCTTTGACCTCCGCTCAGCTCATGAGGAAACCTATTGATGTAATTTCTTGCTGGGGATAATCCAACGTCGTTTAAAATTCTACTTATTATTTCTAATCTATTTTTATTTGTTTTTCCTATTTTATGTATTAATAGAGGTTCCATAAGTGTTTCCTTTATCTTAAAACGAGGGTTCAAAGATTCATAAGGATCTTGAAATATCATCTGTGCATTTTGTCTAAATGTTTTTAATTCTTTTTTTGTTATATTTGTAATGTCCATAGCATTACATAATATTTTTCCTTGTGTGGGTTTATATAAACCCAAAAGAATTTTTGCGGTAGTTGTTTTACCACAGCCACTTTCACCGGCCAATCCGAGTGTCTCACCTCTATCAATAGTAAAACTTATTCCATCTACCGCTTTTAGATACTTAATTTTATTTTCTCTAAATTTAAATAATGCAGTGCTTCCCATAGGAAAATATTTCTTTAAATTTTTTACTTCTAAAACATGATCTTTTTCCAGATTAAAACATTCCTTTCCTTATAGCTAAATTCTTACTTTACCTTGAATCCATGTTTCCTCTTTTTCTGAATAATATTGTAATTTATCAACCTCATCAAACCTATGACAAGTAACATACCCATCACTGGTTTTATATATATTAGGTGAGACACTTAAACATTTTTTAAAACTAAAAGGACATCTAGGAGCAAATCTACAACCTTCAGAGGGATTTAAAAGGCTCGGAGGGTTACCAGATATAGAAATCAACTTCTTTTTTTTGCCAATTACACTAGGGAATGCGTTTTTCATAGCAATCATATAAGGATGATAAGGTTTCTTTAAAATTCTTTGCGCTTTACCAAATTCCACGATTTTACCTCCATACATTACTGCAATTTTAATACAAGTTTGGGCTATAACAGATATATCATGAGTAGCCATAATTAAGGAACCTTTATAATTTTCAAGTATATTATTTATTTTACTAAGAATTTGTGCTTGAACCACAACATCTAAAGCAGTAGTCGGTTCATCGGCAATAATAATTTCTGGATTTAATACTAATGACATTGCAATAACTGCTCGTTGCTTCATTCCTCCACTATATTGATGAGGGTAGTCCTTTAGTCTATTCTTTCCGAGACCTACAATCTCAAAAACTTTCTCTGACCTTTTATATGCTTCTTTCTTTGAAATTGATTCATGAGCAAGAATAGTCTCGACTATCTGATCCCCCAATTTATAAACGGGATCAAGAGAATTCATTGCGCTTTGTGGGATTAAAGATATTTCTTCCCAGCGTAATTTATTAATTCTTTTACTGTCCATTTTTAAAATATTATTTCCTTTATAGTTAATTATTCCACCAGCTATTAATCCATTTGATGGTAATATTCTAAGAATGGTTTTAATTAGAGTTGTCTTCCCGCATCCCGATTCACCAATTAATCCTAAAGTTTCTCCTCGGTTAAGCTGAAATGATACATTATCTATAGCCTTTATTATTCCAGTTGAAATTTTATAATATGTTTTTAAATTCTTAACTTCCAATAAGATTTCTTCATTTTGGATCATTACTATCTTATCCTCAATTTGGGATTTGCAATTTCTTCAAGGCCTCTGCCCATAAGAAAACCTGATAATACCAATAAAATTATTGCTATACCGGGAGGAACCATCCACCACCATGCTTTAAACATAGCTTGAGAAGAATAACATGAATATAATATTTTCCCCCAACTAGGCAGTAAAGGATCGCCATATCCTAAAAAACTTAGGCTAACTTCTGTCATTATTGCCGAACCCATGGTTAAAGAAATATATACCATAGATAAAGGCATAACATTTGGAGCAATATATTTGTAGATTATTCTTAAATCTCCTGCACCACTTACTTTTGCTGCCTCGATAAAAGTCCTAGTTTTTAAAGTAAGAACTTGCGACCTGATAACTCTCGCAGTGTTCCTCCAAGTTATTAGAACTATTGCAATTATTATATTTTTTACTCCTGGACCTAAAATAGCAACCAGTATTAAAGCAAAGGGTAAAAAAGGTATGCCATATATTATATCAACTATTCTCATGATGATATTGTCAATTTTTCCTCCGTAATATCCAGAAATTAAACCAATATTAGTTCCTATAAATACTACACAAAAAGCAGATAGTATCCCTACTAATAATGCAATTCTGGAGCCTATAATCATTTGGCTAAACACATCTCTCCCCATATAAGTAGTGCCTAATAGATGATCTTTAGAAGGGGGTTGCAATCTTTTTAAATTACCATCCCCATCAAAATTCATTTCCATAGGATTATAGGGTGCTATGTAGGCTGCAAAAATTGCTATTACAAGGAAAAATAAAAAAATACTTATACCTATCATTCGGAGTTTATCTTGCTTTAAAAACCTAATTGTATTTTTAATAATTTCTATCCTAAACAACTCCCTTTTCTTAATAATAAATTTTATTAATTCCAAACTACTCTTGGATCTACATAAGCATATAATATATCAGCTATTAGATTAAAAATTACAGTCATTGCTCCAATTAAGAAAAAAGCAGTTTGAGCAACAGGATAATCTCTTGCCGCAACTGCGAGTACAATTTCCCTTCCCATTCCTGGCCATCTAAATACTGTTTCTACTAGCACTATCCCACCAATCGCCAATCCTGCTTGAACAGCAAAAACGGTTACTGTAGGTAAAAGAGCATTCCTCATAACATGTTTAAATAGTATCTGATTTTCCTTAATCCCCCTTGCCCTTGCTAATTCAATAAAATCTTCCTTAATTACTTCAAGTATTGATGTTCTCATTACTAAAAGGGGTGTAGCTGCGGAATAAATACCGGCTGTTAAAGCAGGAAGGATTAAATGTCTTAAAAAATCAATTGAAAAAAATTTAACTAATTGATTGGGGAAATAAGTACCAGGAGTATTCATTCCTCCAAGAGGTAAAATTTCCAATCTAAAAGCAAATAGGGATAAAAAAATCATCCCCGTCCAAAAAACAGGTGCAGATCTAACTATTAATATTATCGTAGTTCCCAAGGAATCAATAAGAGTTCCTCTCTTCCAAGCTAAAAATACTCCTCCCACAATGCCGGTAAAAAAAGCAATAAACAGAGATGTTATCATTAAAAAAAATGTATTCCAAAATCTTTCTCCAATTACATTAATAGCTGGTTTTCCATATTGAAAGGAAATACCAAAATCACCTCTTAAAACCTTCTTTACATATATAATATATTGCTCGAGGATAGGTTTATCCAATCCATATTGCTGTAGTAAAACTTCGGTAGCTTCTTCACCTAAACCAGCATCAATATACATACTTAGAGGGTCTCCTGGAACTACTCTAAACATAAAAAACAACAGGGTTATTAAAATAAACATCGTTAAGATTATCTGTAATAACCGCTTATAAAAATATTTTAGAAAACCATTCATAAAAAATTCATATCTCCTTGCTTAAATCTAGACGGATTGCGTATCGAGCATTACCTCGATACGCAATCCGTTATAATTACAACTATAAATCTTCCTTTTAATAATTTTCCGGGTAATATATATGCCCATCAATATCCCATCTAAATCCTGATTCTTCTAAAATACTTTTTGCTTTTTCTATATTATCTCCAACTTTCTCGATACCTGGATTATGCCAAAACTTATTTACAGGAGCAACTACAGAATAAGCAGGAACGGCAAGGTCTTCGAATATTAATTGCACTATTTTCTTTTTAGGTATTGCATAGGTTAATGCTCTTCTAATATTTATATCGTCAAAAGGAGCTACTCTGAGATTAAAATGAAGCATATAGTATCCTTGATCATCAACTCGCTCTAATGAGAGATGTCTTGCATCTTTTAACTCCTCAATTTGCAAAGGCAATAAAGACCATCCAGCTGCATCTATTTCTTTAACTTTTAATCCCTGAACAACTCCATATGTCTGGGCATAAGGAACTCTAACAAATCCTTCAATCTTTGGACGATTAAAATGTTCATCATTTTTAACCAGTTTTAATTCTTCATTGGGACGCCAATATTCAAATTTAAAAGGACCGCTTCCTATTGGAGGCAGATTGTCCCAACTTAATATTCCTTCTGCCCCTTTTTCGATATACCGTTTCTCCCATATATGCTTAGGCAGGATTCCTACAAGAGCAAGCCCATTAGATATAAATGGAGCAAAGGGTTCTACTAAAACAAATCTAAGAGTTTTATTGTCAACTATTTTTACTTCTTTAAGATATTCTATTTTTGATAAATAATAAGGTGCCTTAACTTCCTTTGCTAAATCAAAAGTATATTTTACATCATCTACTGTTACTGGAGTACCATCATGGAATTTCATATTATCTCTTAATACCACTTCGATTGTTCTTTCATCTATTTGTTTAAAGGATCCAGCTGCCCAAGGTTGTGGTTTTCCATTAACATCTATCCTTATGAGTGGGTCATAAATCATGTTTAGAATATAAATATCTGCACCTGTCTTTGTAGTAAGAGGATTTAAAAGTTTAATATCTCCTACATATCCATATTTTACAATTTTCCTATCACCTAGAGGAGTAATATTTATCCAATTCCAAAAACTATTCAATCCTTCACCCATGGCCATTACTACATTTTCAAACTCATCTTTATTGTAAGCATGAGTGACTACTCTATGCACAATTGGGGGCTGAGGAACATCGTGAGCTAATATTTCTTGCATTTTAAAAGCATATTCTCTACGTTTTTCCAAATCAGTATTTTTTACAAAATCCTCTGCTAATTTATCATACTCCGGATTTTCATAGCCAGCTACATTATTTCCTCCTGGAGCAGCTTCTGAAGAATGGTGTAATGTATACAACCAATTGAAAGGATCAATCCGTTCCGCCTTTCCACCCCACTGTATCATAAAAACCTCGTGTTCATGAGCCGTCATCCCCTTAGAAGACATAGTAGCCCATTCCAAACAGGTAGTTTTTACATCGAACCCTAGCTCTTCCCATTTTTCTGCTATCATTAACCCTATCTCATATCTTACCGGATCATAAGTTTGAGTAGTAATCCAATAATTTATTTGGGGTACTTTAGCTTCTTCTGGCAAGGAAATACTTTTATTTCCCTCTCCAAAAACTGACAAAGACAAAGTTAACAAGCCTAATAACATTAATATTATTATTATTCTGTATTTACTTTTCATTTTCGATTCTCCTTTTAATTATAAATTTTATCTTCTAATTTTATAAACAATACACTAAGACAGCCTACAATAATTAATTGATTTCTACTTTCTTCTTAAATAATTATTCTCTATATTAATTCATTAAGATCCCCCCCCTTATAAAATAACTACATATCTTAATTGATGATTCCATGGATGACATAAAATTTTTAAAATAGGCAAAACATAAATACAGTAATTCTTAAAATGAAAAAGTTGTAAATATATAAAACATATATTTTCTCAAATCCTTATAAAACGTGCTTCTTGTCTTTTTTATTTTTAGTTTTCTTTCTTGTAGTATTTCATCAAGATTTTACTTCACGAAGTAAAGATTTTTTAGCACCTTTAAAATGTTGTTTCATGCTTTCTTTAATTAACTTTTTATCATTCTTTTTTATTGAATCAATAATTGCCAAATGTTTTTTTGTGGCATTGTTAAATGAAGTTTTGCTAAGAGAGAGGCTTCTAAACCAATATATTCGTTCACTAAGATTAATCAGTAATTTAATCAATTCTTTATTCCCGCAATTTTCAGTAAGAAAATCATGAAATTTTTTATCAAGATCTAAATATTGGATTCTATTTTTATCATTTTCAATTTTATCTATAAATTCTTTAAACTCATATTCTATCTTCTTTAATTTTTTTAAAGGTATTTTACCTATAGATTTTTTAAGCGCAAAAGATTCAAGGAGTTCTCTAATTTCAAATAACTCTCCAACTTTCTGAAAAGTAACATCTGCAATCTTTACTCCTTTACGAGGGATAATAGTAACAAAACCTTCTCTTTCTAACATATTTAGTGCTTCTCTTATAGGTGGATTACTTATATTCAAACTTTTTGATAATTCCTCTGCACGTAACCATCGACCTGGTTTAAGATTACCTGTAATAATTTGTAACTTTATTATTTTGTATGCTCCCTCTTTGAGAGATGAATTATTTCCCAAATCTTTAAAATATTTTTTCATAATTTACCCTTTTAAATATTTTCTTAAATTATATATTTAAAAATATATTTTGTCAACATATATTATATATTATATATTATATATTGTCAAATAAAAATCAAAAGTGGTCTGTGTCAACCCTTTGGGGGTAGTTTTCTTTGGTATATCCAATGGTCCAATGGAGTCTTGTAATATCACTTTTCATATTTTTTCTCGATTTTTCTAACGGCTCTGCTCTCTGTAGTATAATGTATGCCAATATATTCTGCTATATCTTTTAGGGTGTAGCCATACTGGAGGTGAGCTTCAAATAATGCCTTGTCTTTTGACTTCTTGTCCTCATATTTAAAGATTTTGTTCAGGGGTGGCCTGGGTCATGTTGCAAATATGGCATAGCCCTTATTATATTGAAAGATATGACCCTTGTTGACCCCGTCTGATTGAGCTTGTGATTATTATTCCGTTCTTTCTACAATAAAGTAAATTTTAAGTAGAGCTGCCTTGCCTAATAGTGATATTGTAGTCCTGTCAAAAGGAAAAGAATACATGTATTCTTCATTTTCAGGAGGTTTGTGTTTAAAGATCATAGCTGCCTCCGCTCGTTCACGATCAGTAGATAAGTCAGGACCAAAAGAGAAACAAAGCTCGTTACCAAACCTTACATGTTTCAACCAGTCTTGATATTTCTCATGATTTACGATTCGCTTTCGCACATTGTCAGCTTCACCTATGTAAATAAGCGTAATCAATGAGACCGTATCCTCAGTTTGGTTGTATCTACACTCATAAACACAATATACTCCTGATTGAGCAGTTAGTGTAAACTTTAGTGGGGTAGTTAGAGAAAGATTAGAGGAAGAAAAAGATAATCATAATAGTAACTTTCTCCCTAAGCAAACACAATGAGCAATAGAGGAAATGAAATATTGCCAAAGGATAATAAAAAGGTGTAGACTTACCTATATACAAAAAACCCTTTACAAAAAGGAGGTAAGCTACACCCATGAACACTATAGCAATAATTAGAAAATAGGTCCCTATTTATTCAAATCTCAAAGTCTATATTTGATAAACTATGATAAAAATTGCCCCACAACCCTGTAAAACATAATACAGAATAATCAGGGTCATCTACCCCTAAGGGATAATACCTTTCAAAGCCCTCCCGCCAAAGACGTTGTCGAGAGCTTTTATCCTGGAGTATCTTAATATTCCCAACCAGCATCAAACCCTTAAATTCATTTGGATCCACAAAGTACACACATACCTTGGGATTTTTTTTGATTTGTTCTACCCTTTTTGAGGAGGTATTGGTGCTGAACCATATCTTTTTTAATCCCTGGTTTACCATTTTTAGCATTGCTTTAATATGGGGAAAACCATCTTCACCATTAGTACCCAACATAGCAATTGTTGAGCTATTCACCAGTTCCAATCCTTGATTAACGGCTTCTTGCTTTTCCATGTATAAATCCTCCTTAAGATTCCGAATCCGTCTATTTTGTAGAAATCAATATAACCATTTTTTATATTCTGGCAAATCTTTCATATCTTCATACAACCAAACCATTCTGTCTAAATACCAGCTTTTTCCTAAATAAGCCAGAGCTATTCCCAATATTGCTGGCCACACATAAAGCATTACTATACCGTAAATTGCTAGTATCATTCCTACTAAAGAAATTGCATTAAGAATATTTGGAGGCAATTTATGATGTTTAGGAATATCTATTTTATCTCTATTGAGATAAACACGCTCGCCTAATACTGATTTCGATGCCCAGTTCATTGTTGATTTTGGCTTTTTAAAAAATACTGGATTAAAGAACATCCAAGCCAAAGATATTATCGCTGGTATTAAGTGCCACCACCCAAGCCAGATTCTACTCCAGAAAGCTAAAACAATTATTGGTAAAACAGAATATCTCGTCCATACGCTCCATGGGTTTGCATGTTTCATCCAATTATCATCTGTAAGATTGAATAACTTTGATATTTTTCTTTCGACTGTCATATTTTACCTTCTATTTAATTAACGCTCAGTTATATTTTATTTAGAATTTTTACAAAAGAAAAGTAAATATCGGTTTTAGTTGGAATTTGAATATAGCTAATCCAGGTAAGGATAATAGTAAGCGTAAGAAGGGGAAAAATACTAAATTTAGTATTTCTTTTTAGATAGTACATCTTTTAATGTGCTCTTTTCGATTTATATAAAAAAAGAAAAGTAATCGGGAATTAGTTTTGCGTTTAATACCCTTTTATATATTCAACATAAGTTTTAAAAATCCTTCTTTTTTGAAAAAAATATTTAACGGTGCAAGTTGCAAGTTTTTAGGAATAGTAGAAAATGATAGATTCTCGTTTCAAAGAATAACACATAAAATAGAGAGAATAATAAGAAAAAGTAGAAAAAAATGGAGTAATAATATTTTTTTGAAATATAAACTTATTATATGTATAATCAAAAAGTGTGTTTTGCCTACAGCTTGTTACATATTCTCAATTACCCACTCATTTAATTCATCATTATCTGAAGCCAAGGAGGTGATTCTATCGTTCTATTTTTACATTTCATCTTAGATTTGCAATAGAGGTTATCCTAATATTCGTTTTAGTTTTAGTTGAAAAAAGATATAAAGAAAGGATGTATTCATTTCTGAATCAATGAAAATTGTAAAATTGAAGAATTATGGTATCCCCTCTTATATTGTAAACATCTGGGAAAAACATTACTCTCCCTATTTATTGCCCCTACAGGAAGATTCGGTGAAAAAATATGGGGTGCTAGATTATGATGAAAGAAAAGTAGCTCGCAATGACATAGTTGCTAATAAAAATCTTTTGGTTATCGCACCAACCTCCTCAGGAAAAACCTTCATCGGAGAAATGGCTGCAATAGCACAGGTCATTCACCTTCAAAAAATCATCTATTTAGTTACTTTAAGAGCACTGGCTGATGAAAAACACAGACACTTTAAAAACCTCTACAGTCATTGTGGAACGGATATAGTCATCTCTACCCGTGACCGTAATGAAGATAACCATAATATCATCTCCGGAGATTATGATGTTGCGGTAATGACTTATGAAAAATTTATTTACTTTTGTTTGAAATGTCCTCAATTTTTAGACATTGTTTCTTTAGTCATCATCGATGAAATGCAGTTGATTAATGACTCAAATTGGGGTCTTCTGCTGGAAAGTATGGTAAACCATATCGATAAAAAGAATAAAAATATTAAAATCATCGCCCTTTCAGCTTTTATTGAAGAGCAAGAAACTCCCTTAAGATGGTTTCCTGCACGAACCCTTATTTCCTATCAACGCCCGGTGGAGCTGCGAAAAGGCATAGTAAGAGATGGTGTCTTTAAATATATTGCTTCAAAAAAGAAGGAAAATTGCAAAGAAGAATTATTTTTTAAACCAGAGGCAGTTCGTGAAAATTGTTTTAAGGATTATTTGTTAGAGACAGTCAGGTATCTGGTAAAACAGGGAGAATCGACTTTGATATTTTTTGCAACCTGTGCCGAAACACAAAAATGGAATGTTGCCTGGAAGAAGCTGATCGAGATACTGGCAGATAAAAATATCAGTTTAAGGAAGAGTGAGGAGAAGGTAGTAAAGACCATGATGAAGGCCAATGTGAGGAAGATTAACCAGCAGACCTATGATGTCCTGCTAAAGAAAAAATTAATCAAGGATAAAGTAATGGTCCAGCAGTCACTCTTAACTAGTCGTTAGTAAGAAATTAGGGGTACGATGCATCGTACCCGAAAAAGGACGAATCGAATGAATTCGGCCCCTACCTAATCGGTAAATTGGAGAATCGGTCAATTAGAGAATTTATTTATGGCTAAATTGGTCAATCAACTAACGACTGAAAGGAGTATGTTTTCATGCAGATGCTAAATGAAATTAATCATATCATGATCGCCCTACACTTCAACTTATCCGAATTTGCCTGTCCCTGCTGCAGGTGAATAATGCTTCATCCTCTTCTCTTAGAAAAATTAGAAAAACTAAGAAAGATAATTGAAAAACCCATCCATATCACCTCCGGATACCGTTGTCCGAAATATAACCATCAGATTGGAGGGGTAACAA
>Ga0307375_10003703_pt1 | contig 14903 bp, 11 predicted proteins | sample TR1MG_FD_202531 | JGI IMG/M metagenome (GOLD analysis project Ga0307375, IMG submission 202531) | Soil microbial communities from Risofladan, Vaasa, Finland - TR-1 | ecosystem: Environmental > Terrestrial > Soil > Coastal area > Acid sulfate soil | place: Finland: Risofladan, Vaasa | collected...
ATGTGGATTCCATCCTGCGCCTCTACAGAAACAACCTCACCCTTCTTGCCATTAAAACAAGCCGCAACAATGGGGTTGTTGTCAACTTCCTTAAACCATCCAATTTCACCACCATTAGCAGAGGTTCGATCATCGGCAGAGTATTTTCTGGCTATATCGGCAAAGTTTCCACCCTTTTTAATTACTAAGGTGAGGCTATCGGCCAAGGATTTTGCGTTGTTGTAAGCATCCTGATTATTTTGATCAGGCCGAATAACAATTTGGCGAGCCTTAACAGAGTCCGATATCATTTTTGAATCTGCAAGACGGTAAAATTTATAGATATCGTTCTCGAAAATAGGGCCCAGCATATCCTCTTGCTTGGCTGTTTTTACAAATTCTGCCACTTGGCCATCCAGTTCTGATGGTTTGTAAAAATGCTTGTCATCATCTCTTTGAGAGTTGAGGGTTACAAATTGCATTGGATCTGCAGAAGCCTTAAATTCAGGTGCAAGTTTGTCAACCGTCTCTTTTGCCTTTGCATAGTCCTCCTGTGACGGAACAATTGGAAAAACGAGGTAGTCGATATCTCTTGAGGCGGTTTGCTGATATGAACTCTGGTGAGACTTGTAGTATTCTTTTACCTCGCTCTCCGAAACAGCAACGGACGAATCCGAAATGGAGTTATATGGTTTGCCAACATAGGTGAAAGAAACTTTGTGATCCAAATCGTTGACCGCCTCCTTGGCTTGCAGGCTAGTAACGTACATACCCTTGGATATTAGGGTTTGGTATTTGTTCTGCAGCTGAGACTTAATAATCTCCTGCTCAAGAGCCAGCCAAGCCTGTTTTGCCTTCGGGTTGGACTCCATGTTCTTCAGAAAATTAATTACTCCATTTCTATCAAACTCACCAGTTTTTGGATTGGTAAAGTATTGGCTTACGAGTGGAGAGGGATTTTTTCCCTGAACGAGGTCAAATAGCTCTTCAGGGGAGATGGAAACACCAACTTTTGCAATCTCCTTTTGGATGGTGTACTTTTCTACCAATGATTTCCAAGCGTAATCACGGAGCTGCTCCATTTGAGCTTCGGGAACGCTGGCTTGGTTAGTATTTGCCTTTTGATTATCTTCAAGTTGCGTTACCAAGGCTAAATAATCTTGATAGGAAATGTTTTCTCCAGCAATTTGACCAACCATGTTGTCCTGTTTGGAGAATAACGCTTTTCCCGAACTTAAAAAGTCACCAAGGATAAATGCGAGAAGAGAAAGACCAATAACTGAGGCAACGAGCACGCCAGCTTTGTTCCTGAGTTTTTCTAGTGTAGCCATTTAGCTTATAATTTATGATTTACTTTCAAAAATATGAGGTTACGAATATAGCAATTTTCATTTTTGCCTTTTCATTTAAGGCAAAAAAAAGAGCTCTTTACACACCGTAGTCAACTTCAGCTTCCATTATGCTCTGTAATTGGCTACGATTTTTCAAGCAAGGTGAGGTGAACAAGGTCGATTCGCGTCCCCGACATTTTTAAAACCTTCACACGAAATCTGTCAATGTTTATGGTGTCTCCCTGTGCGGGGATGCTTTCGTTTTGGAAAATCAGAAATCCTGCAATGGTTTCGTAGTCATCAGCCTCTGGAATATTGAGTAGGTAGGTTTCGTTAAGGTAGTCTACCTCCAATCGTCCTGAAAACACAAACTGGCTTTCGCTAAGCTTTTTTTCAACCAAATCGTCGGAGTCGTGCTCGTCCTCAATTTCACCAAATATCTCTTCCATGAGGTCTTCTAGGGTCACCATACCGGCGGTTCCACCAAACTCATCCACTACAATGGCAAGATTCTGGTGCGATTTAATTAGGTTGGTAAGCAGCTTGTGGGCAGGCATTGTTTCGGGGATGAAATCCACCGCCTTCAACATCTTTTGAATGTTTTCAGGGTTATGAAAGAGATCTTTTGAGTTTAGATACCCTATAATGTTATCGCGCGATTCCTGAAATACCAGCAACCGGGAGAAGTTGGTTCGGATAAAGGCACTTCGGATTTCTTCAAGGTCAGCGTCCAAATCCACTCCCTCGATTTCGGTTCGTGGAATCATACACTCCCTTACCTTCAAGTCTTGGAATCCCAAGGCGTTCCGGAAAATTTTAATGTCATGCTGCTCATGGCCAGTTACTTCGGCCTTCTTCGAAGATGTTTCGCTGATCAGGTCGGAGAGTTCAATTTTGTCGAACAGCCTTTTGTGTTTGGTATCGTGAATTCTTACCCTAAAAAATAGGCGGAGGATAAAAAGGGAAAGTGTGGTTGAAAGCTTGGCTAGCGGGTAAAAGAGAATGTAAAGGATGGTGATAGGGAAGGAGAAAAATGTAAGAATGGCATTGGGGTTTAGCCGGAATAGTGCTTTAGGTAAAAATTCTGCCGTAAAAAGGATAACAATGGTGGAGAGTATGGTTTTAAGGGTTAGGAGTGCCGCCTCCGAAGAAAAGTAAATTTTAAGGAAAGGTTCCAGCACATTGGCCATCTCAATACCATAAACCACCAATGCAATGTTGTTGCCAACCAGCATGGTGGCTATGAATTGGCCAGGGTGCCTTGCAAACAGCTCTATAATTCTTGCTCCCAGCGCACCTTTTTTTCGATCCAGCTCCAGCTTTAACCGGTTTGCTGAAATAAAGGCAATTTCAACCCCAGAGAAGAAGGCACTAAAGAATAGAGAAAGGAGAATCACCACTATATGGTTCCACATGCTTTCCATGCTTTACTTTGACACTTTTTTCATTACAATGCGTCGAATATAGAACATTATAAGAGATACAGTGCCTAATATAAAAAACATGAAACTTTTTCCAAAACCTTGCGCCATGGTTTGGTATACTCCAAACGTGAAGCAGGCAATGGCCAATACTAACCACAGGCCAAGTATTAACTTTCCAAGCTTGTTATTCATTTTTAATATTTATGTTTCCGGAGAAGCCGGATAGCGTGTAGTTTTCGAAGTGGTCATCTGACTCAAATTTATTCCCGCGATATACACTTCCATCAACACTCTTTACGGTGGTATAGTCATTGGAATATATTCTGCGTGTTTTTTCATTCCAGAAAAGCCGCTCAGTGTTCAGTGTCTCTCCTTTGGTGTTCTTGCCAATAACGTTGTTGCGGGCTTCCCACAACTTTTGTACCTCGTAGTAGATGGCGTAATTGCAGATAAGGGAGGATGATACCTTGTTGTTTTGGTCGTAGAAAAAAATTTCAAGACCTTGTGGAAAAATAGTTTTTGGATCCTCCGCGTTCTCAAATCGTTGAAGAACGGGGCTTATCATTTTCACCTTAATTTTTCCGCCTTCTGAGTACAAGGTGGTTATGTGCTTGCCTGTTTGAGTTGCCTGGCTTTCGTCTACATTAAGAGACTTAACCACATCTAAATCGTTGGTACAGGAAATAATGAAGGATGCAGCCCCGCAAAAGGCTGCAACCTTCAAAAGATGAATCAAAAATCTTTTCACTAAGGATAATTAATGTAATTACCTAACGGTTGTTGTTTCGTTGATCCAGCAGCCAACGGTGTACGATTGTCCAGCTGCAAGACCGTGGAAGAACACATCTTCCTTTCTGGGGAAGTATTGGCTATAGGTATCAATAAGTTTGGTGACCTCAGTGGCAAGTGAGGGGTCAACCTGCTTTGCTTTGGTATATTTGTCAACTGCAAGCCAGTAAATTGCCGATTTAGCAAAATCATCATCGCCACAATTTTTAACGCCTACATAAATATTGCCGAGGAGAATGTAGGCATATCCGTTAGCTGGATCAGCCTTAATTGCGTCGTAGGCTAAACCTTTAGCTGTGGGCTTGTCGTTAAGTTCCCTATTGTAAAGCACTCCAAGTACTACATCGATTTTCGATTTTTCTTTGAGATTGGTTTGGCTGCTGATGGCCGCTTTGTAGTATTGGGTAGCCTTGGTATAATCTCCCTTGGTTTCAAACATTTTTCCAAGATTGTAGGCTGCGTCGGCTGTTGGTTGTGCCGAGTATACCTTTTCACTGGCGTCGTATAGTAGCGGATCTTTACAGTTTTTGGCTGAAAGCATGGCAACTATCTTCTTGTTTTGGTCTAAATCGTCCGGGGTTGCCTTAAACTTAGGGGCAAAAAGGTTAACCAAATTGTCGCAGGAGGCAACCTCGCTCGAGGCAAACTGCTGCTCAAGAGTCTCTTTTACATTAAGGATAGACTTATCATCGGGTTTGGCTGCAAGCTGATTAGTCAGATAACCTTCACTTTCAGTATAGAGATTAAGTACATCGCTGGCAGTAAGCACTTTGTTAGCGTATAGCTGCAGGGCAACCTGAAAGCGAATGGCCAGAATAATCTCTTCGGATTTACCTTCGTCAAGCGACACCGATTTGTTTAGCATTTTATAGCCAGTGGTTAAGCTGTCTGGATAGTAACGGATGTAATCCATAGCCTTTCTTCCTAGCACGTAGCCTCTACGGCCAAAGTTTTCGATACGCCTATCGTAAATCAACATCAGCGTATCAAGATACATGCTCTTTTTGGAAGCATCGGTTGTGTTGTCAATAAAGTCCTTGTATATCTTTGCGCCGTTGATGTAGGTATTTAAGCTGGCGGCGGGACATTGGGTGAATACCTTTATCCAAGGCTTTCTAGCATCATGGAAGTTGTCCTGCTTTATAAATTCTCCATAGAGCGAAAGATTCTTTAAACAGGTTACGCGGGCAGTGCTATCGCTGCCGTATTTTGGATCTTTGGGGTCTTTAATGTTCATCTGTGCCGCAGCCAACATTGGTAGGGCTAAAGCAAACAGAATAAAGAGTAATTTTTTTGTTTTCATTGTTATTATATTTGACGTTAATTACTAGTTCGTTCCAATGGTTACTCCTTGATTACAGGCACACAAACTTCTACCTCCTGAGCAAAATATAAATACTCAGTAAGCCGATTATGGTTTAGCATTCTATTCTTTTTGTTGTCCTGCCAAGCGTTATGTGTTGATATCGAGTTATTAAACGGATGTAATGCTTCAAAAGTTATGTGAACGTTGGTAAATTCTGTTAAACAATTCTTTATCCTTGGATAGTTCTGGCCAATTTCAACCAGCGGATTGTTTTCATCGGTGAAGTTACAAAATTTTACAAATTCTTTTTTCGCACCAAAAATCTGGGTGGAAGTTACGGTATATAATCCAATGCCTTCATTAACTTCCTCTATGTGAATATAATTCTGGTTGTTGATATTGTGTGCTGCTTGTTTATCAAAACCTTGAAAAATTATATTCACATCATCACCCTTAAAACCAACAAACAGATTCTGTTTAATCGAGCTGCTGCGTTGGAACGGTAAAGTTGCAGGGCCTACTCCAACGAAAAAAACAGGGAACGCAATTACTTTAGTCGTTTCTCGCATTCTTATTGTATTCTAGAATCATATTTAGGCCATCAATAACAATATTGAGGTTGACAAAGATGGGGTTTTTCAAATTTTCTACAAAATAGTTTGCATCACCTCCAGTCAAAATAACCATTAAACTGTCAACTTCGCTGCTGATAATTTTAATAAAACCATCTATTTCAGATATAATACCCTGATAAACACCACCTTGGATTGCCTCCTCTGTATTTTTCCCAATACGGGGAGCCCGAAAGTTTGCCTCAACTAGGGGGAGTTTTGAGGTAAAGCTATGGAGCGCTTTTAATCTCAGCACAATGCCTGGTGAAATGTTTCCTCCAAGAAATTCCCCAAGGCTGGTTGTGAGGTCAAAGGTTATTGCCGTGCCAATGTCGATAACCAAAACGTTATTGTTGGGAAACAGGTTGTGAGCAGCCACTGCGGCAGCAAGTCGATCGTTGCCTAAAGTTTCGGGTGTCGTGTAGCAATTCTTTATGGGGATTGGAGTGGTGTGTGAAAGAATGATTGGCTCTACCGGTATAGCCGCTAAAATTAAGCGAGTTGCAGTATCGGTTTCCTCCTTTACCGTAGAAACAATTGCCCCAGAGTAGGGTGCCTGGCTCTCAATCCAGCGCGTTAGTTGAATTAGACCTTCGTAATCCACGGCAAGTTGGTCAACTACCACGCCATTCTCGTAGGTGGCTGCTTTTACCCGCGTATTTCCAATATCTACAACGAGGTTCATTGCTTCTGAGTTGGTGAATTATTGTTTGTAGTAACTTTTTCAGAATGAATGATTTCCAACATTTTAGTTGTGAGCGCAAGGGCCTCTTCCACCGTTCGGGTATTCTGAACTACGAGGGAGAGTTTGCTGGTAGTTTCTTTCATTTTAAACCGCTTGGAGTTTTGTTGAACATATGCCATGGTAGCGGCAAACGCATCCGAAGAGAAAAAGGGAGACATTTGGTTGCCAATGAAGTTTGCCACCATGAAGCCATTTTTCAGAATCACCTTTTCAAATCCAAGCTTCATTGCGTTCCATCTCAGCCGAACTACATTTAGCAGCTCGTTCACTTGTGTTGGCGGTGTTCCAAAGCGATCGGTGAGCATGGCCTCAAATTTCCACACTGCGGCTTCGTCCTTTAAGCTATCAAGTTCGCGGTAGAGCTTTATTTTTTCGGTGGTGCTTCCTATATAGCTATCAGGAAGCATTATATCCATATCGGTTTCAATATGACAATCCTGAATAAAGTTGTGAGTTCCTTCTTCCAGCTGCTTCTCCATCTCCTCCTTAAAGAGATCCTTAAACTCCTCCTCCTTCATCTCCTGAATGGCCTCGTTGAGAATCTTATGGTAGGTTTCAAATCCAATGTCGGCAATAAATCCGCTTTGCTCTCCACCCAAAAGGTTTCCTGCTCCCCGAATTTCGAGATCCTGCATGGCAATGTTGAAACCGCTGCCTAAGTCAGAAAACTCCTCGATTGCTTTTAGCCGTCGGCGTGCTTCACCAGTAAGTGTGGCTGGCGGAGGCGCAAGAAGGTAGCAAAAGGCCTTTCGGTTTGTCCGGCCAACTCTACCTCTTAGCTGGTGCAGGTCGCTTAGCCCATGCATGTGGGCATTGTTAATGATTATGGTGTTCGCATTTGGAATGTCCAATCCTGCTTCGATAATGGTGGTGGATACCAGCACATCGTAATCGCCTTCAATAAAGGCAAGCATTGTTTTTTCCAGAAGTGCACCTTCCATCTGGCCATGGGCAACAACTGTTTTTACGGTAGGGCAAAGCCGTTTAATATAGTTTTCAATCTCAAGAATGTTGGCCACCCGGTTGTGCAGGAAGAATACTTGACCCCCACGGTCGAGCTCGTAGTTTATGGCATCGCGGATAATAGTCTCGTTGAACACATGCAGCTCCGTGGCAATGGGATATCGGTTGGGTGGTGGTGTATAAATGATAGACAGGTCTCGGGCTCCCATGAGCGAAAATTGCAACGTGCGAGGTATTGGTGTTGCCGTTAGGGTTAGCGTATCGACGCTTTTCTTCAGCTGGCGTAGCTTCTCTTTTGCGCTAACTCCGAACTTTTGCTCCTCATCAATTACGAGTAGCCCTAAGTCCTTAAATTTTATCTCCTTCCCCAGCAACTTATGCGTACCAATAATGATGTCAACCTTTCCGCTGGCAACCTCACCAAGAGTGGCTTTTTGTTCCTTCGACGAGCGGAGACGACTCACATAGTCTATTTTACAAGGGAAATTGGCCAACCTGTTTTTGAATGTTTTGTAGTGCTGCAGGGCAAGAATGGTGGTGGGAACCAAAATGGCTACCTGCTTGCTATCGGCCACAGCCTTAAAGGCGGCGCGGATTGCAATCTCCGTTTTTCCAAAGCCAACATCACCGCAAACAAGCCTATCCATTGGAATGGCCTGTTCCATATCTTCCTTAACAGTTTTGGTGGTCTTTAGCTGGTCCGGGGTGTCCTCGTAAATGAACGAAGCCTCCAACTCCTGCTGCATGTATGTGTCGGGTGAAAAGGCAAAGCCCTGCTGCGCTTTTCTTTCAGCATAAAGGACAATGAGATCTTTGGCAATATCCTTAACCTTTTTCTTGGTGGACTGCTTTAGCTTCTGCCATGCTCCGGAGCCTAGCTTATTAATTTTGGGAGGCTCACCATCTTTTCCCCTGAATTTTGAAATCCGATGAAGGTTGTGAATATTTACAAGCAACACGTCGCTGTCGCGATACACAAGCCTTACTGCCTCCTGAATACGTCCATTCTCATTGGTTCTCACTAGTCCGGCGAAGGTTCCAATTCCGTGGTCAATATGTACCACATAGTCACCCTGTTGCAGGTTATTAATATCCTGAATTGTGAGCGCTTCGCTGCGGTTATACTCCCCTTTAATTTTAAATCGATGGTAACGTTCAAATAGCTGATGGTCGGTATAGCACGCCAGCTTCAACTCCTTGTCAATAAACCCTTCGTGAATATTTACCTTGATAAATTCCACCGTTACGGGTTCCTTACAGGTTTGTGCAATTACCTCCTGTAACCGTTTCGTTTGGTTTTCGTTGTCAGACAGGATGTAGGTGGTGTATCCGTTTTGGTTCGACTCTTCCAGATTCTTGGCAAGAAGGTCAAAATTTTTGTTGAACGATGGCTGTGGAACCATGTTGAAGTCAATGGTTATCCCATCTCGAAACAGCGGATACTGGCCAAACTCAACAAGCGGGCTCTTGGTAACTACTGATTTAAAATCTTTGTCAGTAATTAGCACGCTGCCTTTATGCCGCCATCCAGGGCTGTCCTCCACACGTTCTCTCGACTCCTCCGTTAGCTGGTAAAGTGTGGCAACTTTTTCGGTGAAGAGTGCTCCATCTTTTAACCAAATATGGGTGTTGTGGCCCAGATATTTCAGGAGCGACACCATTTTCTCACCGTCGAGTTCAGCGCTTACGTGGGGAACAATGGCAATCTTGTTGACCTTGTTGCTGGAAAGCTGCGATTCGATGTCGAACTCCCGAATGGATTCTACCTCATCTCCAAAGAAATCGATCCGGTAGGGTCGGCTATTGGAGTAGGAAAAAACATCCACAATGCCTCCGCGCACAGAGTATTGTCCGGGTTCAAAAACAAAATCTACCCGCTCGAATCCATACTCCTGCAGCACTTCAACGGTGAATGTAATGGAAATTTTCTCTCCTACTGATAGTACCAGCGTGTTTTTATCCATCTGCTCCTGAGCAGGGATTTTTTCGGATAGCGCTTCAGGATAGGAGACAATAATTAGGCGTTGGCCGATGGCATCATTTTGCGACAGCTTCATCCGACTTAAAACGCCAGTACGTTGAATTATGCCTGACGGGTCAGAAATTCCAAACTGGATAGACCGTTTATAGCTGGAGGGGAAGAAGAGAATCTCTTCTTCCGGAAGCAGATTACAAAGGTCGTTGTATAGGTATGCGGCTTCCTCTTTATCACCAAGGAGAAACAGATAGTTTCCTTTAGTGAGAGTGTGTGCTGCAGCAATTGCCACAGCCGAGCCTGGAAGGCTTGTAAGCAAAATATGGGAATTCTCTCCAGCAGATGCTCCTGCCAGCTCTTGAATTGCGGTGCTTTTAGAAAAGAGGGACGTAAAGTCGCTTTGCGACATCGATACTATTTTTTGTTATTAACTGCCAGCTCATTTGACTGTTTCGGGTAGGACTTACTTTTTTTGTTCGGCATTCATGAATTCCATGGCCTTGTTCACCATATTTAACGATCCGGTGACAAACGAAACCCGCTGGTGCAACGATTTGGGTATAATCTCCAAAATTCTCTGGCTGCCAGTAGTTGCTTTTCCTCCAGCCTGCTCGGCCAGAAAGGCAATGGGGTTGCATTCGTAGAGCAACCGTAGCTTACCTTCAGGAGTCTTAAGAGTTGGGGGATAGATAAATATTCCTCCCTTGAGCAAATTCCGATGGAAGTCGGAAACCAGCGAGCCGATATAGCGGGCCGAATACGGTCTTCCGCTCTCTTTGTCGCTTGCTTTGCAGTAGGCAACGTAGTTTGCAACTCCCTGCGGAAATTCCAGCTCGTTTCCCTCGTTAATGGAGTAAATTCCTCCGTCAACAGGGGTTTTAATGTCGTGATGGCTGAGGCAAAATTCACCAATCGAAGCATCCAATGTGAAACCAAAAACTCCTCTTCCTGTGGTGTAAACCAGCATGGTAGAGGAGCCGTAGATAACGTAGCCTGCTGCAACTTGCTTGGTGCCCGGTTGCAGAAAGTCGTCAATAGTGGCGTGCCCTCCGCGCGGGCTTATACGTCGGTAGATGGAGAAAATAGTTCCGATGGATACGTTCACATCAATGTTAGATGATCCATCTAAGGGGTCCATGCAAAAGATATAGTTGCCATCTCTTGCTAAATCGTCGTCGAAGGTGATGATCTCCTGATTTTCTTCCGAGGCAATTCCACAGCATTCCCCGCTAGAGCGAAGAGTTGCAATGAATTGGTCATTGGCAAAAACGTCGAGTTTTTTCTGCTCTTCACCTTGAACGTTAACGTCTCCTGCCTCACCAAGTATGTCCACAAGTCCGGCTTTGTTGACCTTTTTGTTCACAATTTTGGCAGCAACGCCAACATGGTATAGGAGCCTGGTTAATTCACCCTTTGCGTAAGGAAAATCGGCCTGACGTTCAATAATGAACCCAGTAAGGGTCTTTATCTTGTATCCTTTCATAATATAAAACCAGCTGGATTCTAAAGTGAGCTAAAGGTAGTTATTTTGGGCTGGAATGAAAAAAAACACAGAATTTATTGCAACTTTACCTCTGTTTTAAAACAGTTTAACACTTCAGAAAACCTGATAGTTATCACAAAAAGTTTTGGTTAACGATGAAATCCAGATGTTCTACTCTTACCGTTGCACCGGAAACCAAGCCACTAGTTATAGTTAGCTGTCAGTAGGTCAATAGTGGTTTAGTAAACAGATCAATAGGGTCATTATTTTCATTCACCTAGATTACAAACACCAAAAAACAGATATTTAAGGATGAAAGTTTATAAGTTTGGAGGCGCCTCTGTTCGCTCTGCAGAGGGAATTATAAATTTAAACGACATAGCTCGTGCTTGTCCGGGTAGGTTGATAGTGGTGGTTTCGGCTTTGGGAAAAACCACCAATGCACTGGAGACGCTTTTAAATATGTATATTGACAATAGCGAGGTCCAGGAGGCGCAACTTATTAAAATTGAGCAGGAACATTATGCTATTGCTACTGGGCTGTTAACGGCGCCTAAGGCCGAGGCAATTTTAGCACCACTTTTTGTAGAAATTCGCTCGCTGATAGCTGGTAAACTTAAAGGCTCCTATGACTTTTGCTACGACCAGCTGGTTTCGTATGGAGAGATCCTTTCTACATCTATAGTCTTTGGATACCTGAAACAAGAGGGTGCCAGCATAGATTTGCTCGATGCCCGTAAGCTGATTGTTACCGACAGCAACTACCGTGAAGCGGGGGTCAACTTCGATGAAACGGCACAGCGCATGAGCATGGAGTTGGAGAGAAGCGAACAAATACTCCTTATTCAAGGATTTATTGGCGGCAACGCCGAGGGTTACACTACAACTTTGGGACGTGAGGGTTCCGACTACACCGCGGCAGTGCTTGCCAGCGTTACCAATGCCGATTCAGTAACCATTTGGAAGGATGTTCCAGGAATTCTGAATGCCGATCCAAAGCTATTTAACAATACCGTTCTGCTGCCTTCTGTCTCATATCAAGAGGCGGTGGAGTTATCCTATTTTGGAGCTCAGATTATACATCCAAAAACCATCAAGCCACTGCAAAATCTCAGCATTCCGCTTTATGTAAAATCGTTTGTAAACCCTGCTGCCGATGGAACAGTAATTGATGCCACGGCTACTTCAGGAGAAGTTCCTGTCTACGTGCTTAAGCACAACCAAGTTCTCATAACCATCCGTCCAAAGGATTTGTCTTTTGCGCTGGAGGAGAGTCTTAGCGAGGTCTTTGTCATTCTGTCGAGAAACAGGGTTAAAGTTAGCATGATACAAAATTCAGCCATAAGTATTTCTGTTGTGGTTGAGGGTGTTAAGCGCTACATTCAACCGGCACTTGCCGAACTTAAGGCTAAGTTCATCGTCCTCTACAACGAGAATCTGGAACTTTTTACAATTCGGAACTTTCGTGATGAGGTGGCCGAAAGTATTACTTCCGGTAGAAAGGTTTATATGCTCCAAAAAACCAGACGAACCTTACGGGTTTTGGTGGATACTGGAACGTATCAAGCGATATCCCTTTAGCGATTGAAGGTAAGAGCCATGGCTGGCGTGTTCTCTAAGTGGGAATAGGCCCCGTTTTGGTATACAAGTTTTCCATTAACAAAGGTATGGGTCACCTTGCTGCCAAAGGTGGTTCCTTCAAATGGTGACCATCCACATTGGTAGGCTAAGTTATTTGTCGAGACCGACCAAGGTGAATCAAGGTCTACCACCACAAGGTCGGCAAAGTACCCCTCTCTTATAAACCCTCTTTTCTCAATGTGAAATGCAATAGCAGGGTTGTGGCACATCTTTTCAACAACCTGCTCTACGGTGAAATACCCTTGCTTAGCCAGCTCTAGCATTGCCACCAAGGAGTGTTGCAGCAGCGGACCTCCTGAAGGAGATTGAAAGTATTTTTGATTTTTCTCTTCCAGGCTATGGGGTGCATGATCTGTTGCCACCACATCGAGCTTTCCATCAATAAGTCCCCGCAGCAGAGCAATCCTGTCGGCCTCAGTTTTGATGGCTGGATTCCACTTAATTTTTGCACCAAGAGCATCGTAGTTGGTATCGTTGAACCAGAGGTGGTGAACGCACACTTCGGCGGTAATCTTTTTTTCACCCAACTTACCAGTGGTGAAGAGGGCCAACTCTTCAGCTGTGGAGAGGTGTAGCACGTGGAGCCGAGTGTTATACCTGTTGGCAAGCGCAACGGCCTTGTCGGTTGACCTAATGCAAGCCTCATGCGATCGAATTAGAGGGTGGTACTTAAAAGGGATGTCTTCGCCATACTTAGCCCTAAAACTCTTCAAGTTGTTTTGGATGATAGATTCTTCTTCGCAGTGTGTTGCTACCAGCATGGGCGCCTCGGCAAATATTGCGCTCAGTGTTTTAGCATTGTCCACCAGCATACTGCCCGTTGATGAACCCATGAATACCTTTATTCCACATACAGTTTTAGGGTCGAGGCTACCTATTAATTCAGAATTGTCGTTGGTTGCTCCAAAATAAAAGGAGTAATTCACCAGCGAATCCTTGGAGGCGATTTCAAATTTCTTGTGAAGTTCATCGAGGTTGGTGGTTGGTGGTTTGGTATTAGGCATCTCCATAAAGGAGGTTACTCCACCAGCTGCCGCCGCAAGTGAGCCTCCATGTATGGTTTCCTTATGCGTGAGTCCAGGTTCCCGCAAGTGGACCTGATCATCAATTACTCCGGGTATTAGCAACTTCCCCTTAAGATCGACTGTCTCAATTGAGTCCTCATTTCTATATGGGCTCGAAGGCTGTATTGCAGAAATAGTATCCCCATTAATAAGGATATTCAGCAGCTGCTTTTTACCCTCGTTTACAACAAGGGCATTTCTAAGCCATAACTTCCCCATATTTCAGTCTTATATAATTGCTATACTTTTCTTGTGTAAGTTCTGAACCAGCTTCCAACCTTTAACTTAATTACACCCCAGAATGCCTCACCAAAAATTCCACCGCTCATCTTTGACGCACCTATTTTCCTGTCAGTAAATATAATGGGTACCTCCACAATGTTAAATCCTAATTTCCACGCTGTAAATTTCATTTCTACCTGAAAGCCGTATCCCTTCATTTTGATCTTGTCAAAATCAATGGCCTTAAGAACCTTAGCGGTATAGCATTTAAACCCCGCAGTTGTATCTCTAATATCCATGCCGGTAACAATCCGCACGTAGGCCGAAGCGAAGTAGGACATTAGTACGCGTGACATGGGCCAGTTTACCACATTTACACCTGTTTTGTATCTTGACCCAACGGCAATGTCTGCGCCCTCTTTGCAGGCGGAGTAGAGGCGAAGAAGGTCATCTGGATTGTGTGAAAAGTCAGCATCCATCTCAAAAACAAACTCATAATCATGATCGATAGCCCACTTAAATCCAGCAATGTAAGCAGTTCCTAATCCAAGTTTTCCTGCACGCTCAACAAGGTGAAGCTTACCTGAAAATTCACTCTGCAGATTTTTTACAATTTGTGCCGTTCCGTCGGGGGAGCCATCATCTATTATAAGGGTGTGAAAATCGCCCTGAAGTGAAAATACCTTTCTAATGATGTTTTCTGCATTTTCCTTTTCATTGTAGGTGGGAATGATAACAAGTTTTTCAGGCATCGTAAGCAATTTAAGTGGTGGATGATTTAACTTACCTATATAACTTAAGGTGAAATACTGGTGTAAATATCAATATTATTGTTGTAATCGCCAAAGGAGACAGGGGTGTTTCAAGCAAAATCGTTTGACTGTCAGTTTATTGTTTTAATCTTTGTTAAAAACGTTAATTTATTTTTGAAACATTTGGTACAATAGGGTCTCCTAACCTATATTTGCATCCGCTTTCAGCGAAAAAAATGTTCTCTAAATAAGGCCGCAAAATAGAGTCTCCCGAGCGAGACAATCTCAAAAAAAATTAAATCGAAAAATTTCGAATAATTTTTGGAGGTTTCCGAAAAGGATGTATCTTTGCACCCGCTTCACCAAATCACAAGTTGTTTTGGTGGACAAAACGGGATAAAAGTTCTTTGAATGGTTGGGAAATAGACAATTTTGTTGAACAACAAAATAATAGGATAGTAGCACTTTTAAGTCAGGATAGTAAACGCTAAGAATACTAATTAATAGGAAAAGCTTTTCACAACGAAGAGTTTGATCCTGGCTCAGGATGAACGCTAGCGGCAGGCCTAACACATGCAAGTCGAGGGGCAGCGGGGGTAGCAATACCTGCCGGCGACC
>Ga0307375_10003704_pt1 | contig 14903 bp, 13 predicted proteins | sample TR1MG_FD_202531 | JGI IMG/M metagenome (GOLD analysis project Ga0307375, IMG submission 202531) | Soil microbial communities from Risofladan, Vaasa, Finland - TR-1 | ecosystem: Environmental > Terrestrial > Soil > Coastal area > Acid sulfate soil | place: Finland: Risofladan, Vaasa | collected...
GTCTTGTGGGACGTGAACGATGCCTAGTCCAAGACGCTGCCTTGAACTTAGTCCACTGATTCCTTGACCTTTGAAGATCACCTCTCCGCCCTTGATGCCAAGCAAGCCGCTGATCGTTTTTAGGACGGTCGACTTGCCGGCGCCATTTGGCCCAATCAGACACACGATCTGACCCTGTTCAACTTGAAGGTCGACGCCCTTCAGCACCAAGCCAGCTCCGTATCCGGCAGTTACTTCATTGAGACTAAGAAGTGTCATCTTCTGCTTTCCATCCATCTCAATCACCCAAGTAGGCGTCGAGGACAAGTGGGTTTGTTTGGACATCGGACGGGGCGCCCTTAGCGATTGTCGCACCACGATCCAACACAATTACCGGATCACAGAGGCGCATAACAAGTTGCATATCGTGCTCGACGATAAGAAAAGTAACGCCTTGTGCGTGCCTTGATCTGATGTGGCGTTCCATGGTTTCAATCATCACGGGATTGACACCGGCTGTCGGTTCGTCGAGGAGCACCAACTTCGGGCTGCTCATTAGAACCGCTGCAAACTCAAGGAGTTTCCGTTGCCCATAAGACAGATCCGAGGCACGGTAATCGGAGAGATCGGAGAGCTTGAACTCTTCCAGCATCTCGCCCGCTGTTAACCGATCTGACTCCGTGACTCTAGAGCGGAAAAGGTTTGCTAACGGATAACTGCTCGCCACAACCAGATTCTCAAGAACCGACAGGTGTGGGAATATTCTCGCTTGCTGGAAAGTTCTCGAGAGACCTCGGCGATAGAGCTTTGCTGGGCTTGGCTTTTCGACCTTCTTACCATTGAAACTGAAATCGCCGGAATCGGCCTTGAGATACCCAGTAAGAATGTTGAATGCAGTGGTTTTGCCCGAACCATTTGGTCCAATCAGCGCCGTAATGGTTCCCTGCTCAACCTCAAAGGAGCAGTTGTCGACCGCGGTGATTCCGCCAAAGCGTTTGGTAAGTCCGCGGACCTCAAGAAGGGAGCTCATCGTGCCACTTCCTGATCGTTGGTTGCCAGTGACGCTAACTGTTGCATTCTCGATTTAGCACGCAACCGTTCCATGATTGTCGGCAATACTCCTTGCGGAAGCACGAGCATAATAAGCAGGAAAATTGCGGCGTAAGCGAGTAAGTAGAACTGGCTACCGCCGAATTGGTAGGCAAACGTCTGCTGCGCAGGAACCAGAATGAAGGCGCCGATGATCGGGCCCCAGAGTGTTCCGCGTCCACCGAGAAAGGTCATCAGAACCATTCCGATAGTGATCAAGGGATCAACGGCAAACTGCGGGTAAATGAAACCGCTGTAATAGGCCCAAACGCCGCCAACCATCGCCGCAATTCCGACGCTGAACCCAAACGCCACGATCTTCACCATGGTCACCCGCACTCCAACGCCGTGTGCCTTGTCTTCGTCGGCCTTTACTGCCGCCAACGAAAGGCCGATTTTTGAGCGCCGGAAATAGTAAGAGATTCCCATGGCAACCAGGAGCAGAGTTAGCATCGCGTAATAGAACGGCCAGGCGAAGTGTTCGACACCAAATGGCGGAATTGCAACGCTCTTTCCTTGAGCTCCACCAGTAACTGTCCGAAGGTTGAAGGCTAGAGTCTGGGCAATGAACAGCAGGGTGATGGTCACAATCGCGAATACGTCGGCCCTGGTCCGCATTGCGATCCAGCCGATTGGAATGCTCAGGACTCCAGCGCAGATTCCGATGATCGGCAATAAGAAAAATGGCGAGTATCCATTGCCGACACTGTGATGGAAAATAATCGCGACGCTATACGCACCAATTCCAAAGAACGCGGCATGGCCAAGCGATGGGTAGCCGGCATAACCACCAACCAAATTCCAAGAAGTTGCCAAGGCTGAATACATCAACGTGAAGATCAAGAGGTTGACGACCCAGACCGGTCCAATCCCGAGCGGCAAAATTGCCAGAGCACCAAAGAAAGTTACGGCGCGAAGAAGTCCGGCCCTGGTCATAGTGATCCTCTAACTCGGGCGCCAAATAAGCCTCGTGGTCTAAGGAGCAGAACCAACAGGAGGACTATGAAGAATGTGAAATCAGACCAGATTGGCGAAGCTAGCGCGGAAACTATCGCTGAGGCCACCCCCATGATCAAGGCGCCAATCACGGAGCCGCCGATACTGCCGAGGCCGCCGAGAACAACAACGGTCAGCAGGCGAGAGATCAGGTCGTAATGCGATCCCGGATTGAACGGAACGATTAAGCCGAAGACCGCACCCGCGGCGGCTGCGGTGGCGACGCCAAGGCCGAAGCCGAATGCGGATACAAGTTTAGAATTGACACCAAGCAACTGCGCCGACATCGGGTTCTGAACAGTAGCTCTGACCGAGCGTCCAAACTTGGTCTTTTGAAGTAGGACGTATAGCACACCGAGCATCACGAGTGAGAGCAAAAAGGCGTAAAAACGAACTTCGTTTACCTGATAACCGGCGATAGTCCAACTGTGGTTTTCATAGCCCGGCTGAATTGAACGGTACGTGGTCTTGTAGATGATCGCCATCAAACCTTCAAGACCAAGAGCCATTGCAAAGGTAACAAGTAACGAGAGCTCGACCATGTCGTCTTGACGTAACGGGCGAAGCAAGAACCACTGAGCCCCTGCGCCAATTACAAACATGATTGGGGTGGTGATGAGGATTGATAAAAACGGATCTAGCCCGGTCAACTGAAGGAGACTGAAGGATAGATACGAAGCAAAAATTACAAAAGCACCCTGGGCTAAGTTGATGACTTTCATGATTCCGAAAATCAAAGTTTGACCACTGGCCATAAGCGCATACACGCCGCCGGTAAGTGCTCCCAGAATTATTGCCTGAATTAATGAATGCATTTCGTTGGTCTCGAGCTCCCTATTCGATCAGCATGATCAATTTGACTACGGGCGATTGACTATTTGCACTTGGTCCGTGTTTCTACGGATACTTAGGGTTTTTAGGTTAGGTTTTTTAGAGACCCCCGAAATTTTTCGGGGGTCTCTAAAAAAGGACCTAGTGGATCTCAGCCACCCCAGTTTGGCTTAGGCGCCTCTGGAGAGGCTTGAGCCTTATCGGCGGGGAACACGGTTACCAGCTTTCCTGCTTGCCACTGCGTAAGCAGGTACTCGCCCTGCGGACGACCAACCGCATCCCAACTTAGGTCTCCGACCAGTGTTGGCCAGGTTCCGGTGTGGAGCGTCTGGATGATGGTTGCGTTGTCGACCTTGCCAGTCTGCTTTGCAACTTCTTCAAGAAGCATGCCAGCTGAGTAAGCCTCGGCAGAAGTGCTGTCAATGCCGTACTGATCCCCGCCGTACATCGCGATGTATGAGGCGATGAAATCGGCTGATCCAGCGGCAGTTGAACCTGGGTACCAGTCGCCGCTGGTGAATACCCCTTCGGTGTTGTTGGCGCCGACCTTGCTTGGGAACTCAGTTGGTGAATTCGCACCGTTGGACATGAAGATGAACTTCGGGCTGAACTTCAACTGGATCATGGCTTTCACCTGGGCAAAAGCATCGTTGGACTGAGTTCCGGAAACCACAACATCAGGCTTCTTTGAAGCCATCGCGGAAATGATTGGAGTCATGTCTGCAGTCTCTGATGGGTAGGTCTGGTCGTAGACAGTCTTGATCCCAGCGGCTTCAAAGCGTGCCTTGATGTTGTCTGCAATGGGAGCAGCAAATGGGTCATCAAGTTTGGCGTAAGCCGCAGTCTTTGGTCGCTGTGCGGCCGGTAGACCGAGGATGTAGTTGGCGAAAACGTCGCCACCTTTAACCACTTCAGCAGGCTGGACAAAGAACAGGTTCGGGTTGTTCTCCGCGAAGACGGCTGGTCCGCCACCGGCCGGCTCGATGAACGAGTACTTGTAACGAAGCGCTACCCGCGAGGCCGGAACCGTCAGGAGGCTTGAGAACGGTCCGAAGACGATGTCGACCTTGTCCTGGGTGATCAGGTTCGTGTAGTTGGTAACGACCTGGTCTGGGCTGGAGGCGTCGCTGACGATCTTGAGTTCGACCTGCCGGCCCAGAATTCCGCCACGCTTGTTGACGTCGGAGGCCCAGAGTTCATACCCCTTCTTCGCAGCCGTCCCTGGATCGGCAAAGTCACCGGTCAGTGAGAGTGAAATGCCGATCTTGAGGGGGGCCTTGGCAGCTGGCGCCGCGCTGGACGAACTCGAGGTGCTCGAACAGCCGGTCACCGCCAATGCTGCTGCCGCCAAGACGGCGGCGGTGCTGACTAGGCGCCGCCTAACTGTCGAGGGCTTGCTAGTTCGTAGATGCATCGAAAGCTCCTTAAAGGGTTGGAAGCTAATAAATTCAGCCGGGCGACGGCAGCCAGACGGGCGGTGGATCTCTGGGGGTTGGCCGCAATCGTTTGCGCTCACCTTGCACCGCGAACCGGCCCCTGTCAAGAGGCGACACCAGATGAATTACGAATCTGCTGGCCGCCGGGAAACTATTTTCTGGCCGGGCCGGTAGAGCCCCGGACGATCAACGAGACCGGAAGCGTGACCCTGGCTCCACTCGGCAAAGTTCCAGCAATTTCGTTAAGCAGCAGCCGGGCCGCCTCGACACCCATTTCAAAGTGCGGCGAGCGCACGGTCGTGAGCGGTGGCTGAAAATCGTTGGCGAAAAGCATGTCGTTGAAGCCGACCACCGACATATCCTCTGGACAGCGGAGCCCATGAGTCCGCAGGGAATGGTAGGTGCCAAGGGCTAGCAGGTCATTGCTGGCTATCACCGCTGTGTACTCATCTAGCTTCTGATCAAGAACTTTGTCCATCGCGCTTTGGCCAGCGGCGACGCTGTACGCCGTCGTATGAACCACATGTCCATCAATTCCAACCTGGCGGCAGGCCGCCACAAAGGCATCGGCCCGGATCCGACTAGTTGAGAATCCAGCTGGACCGGCCAGGTGTAGCAAGCGCTTGTGCCCGAGTTCGACCAGGTGTTTTACGCCGGCAAAAATTCCTTGTGAATCATCGCCGGTTACCGCGGGATAAGGCACCCCAGCGGCATCTCGGTTCACCATGACTGCCTGTACGCCCCGCTCATGCGCCTCGACCATCAACTGATGATTGCTGTGCCCAGTGGCAATAATGAAGCCGTCCACCTGGCGTTCCAGCAAAGAGCCAAAAAGATTCCGCTCGGTTTCGTCGCTGCCATCGGTGTTGACGACCAGCGAGGAGTATCCGCGGGGCGCAAGAAAACTATCAATCCCTCGAACTATGGGCGGGAAAATTGGGTTGGTTAGGTCAGGAACGATAACTCCGATCGTCATCGACTTATTTGTCCGGAGTCCTCGCGCCACGGTATTGGGCGTATATCCCAACTCTTTCGCAACTTTGCGGATCCGTCTGACGGTCTCCTGGCTGACCTGATCCTGGGTCGCATCGGTTAGGGCGCGCGAGACCGTCCCAGGATGAACCCCGGCAACTTTTGCCACATCAGTGAGCGTGACACGCTTGCGCATTGTCGAACGATACCGCCCGGCGTCAAGCCCCCAGCGCCGAGCCATAACTTTGGCAAAGTCCGTTCCAGAGAGTTGACGACCGAGGGAGAAAGAGCCAATAATAGTTTCATGCTGCAATCGATTGCGCTGCGATCAAGTAAGAATTCCGAATAGGGGCTAAAAATGGCAGGTTCGACTTCAGTCAAAATCGGTTGGATTGGTACTGGCCGGATGGGTTTTGCGTTGGCCTCTCGGCTGCTTGCGGCCGGCCACGATGTGACCGCTTATAACCGCACTAGAGCTAAGGCCGAGCCGTTGCTGGCTTTGGGCGCAAAGGTTGTTGATCGCCCCGCTGAACTGGCCGATTGCGATGTCGTTTTCATCATGGTCTCTGCCTCAAAGGATCTTGAGGCGGTCACGATCGGTGAAGGCGGACTTCTAACTGTCGAAGGCAAAGCGCCCAGAATCGTTGTTGACTCATCAACAGTGTCCACCGAGACCTCAATGGTGGTTCGTGATTTCGCAGCTACCTGTGGCACCGAGTTTTTGGCGGCGCCGGTTAGTGGGAACCCAGCCGTGATCGCGGCCGGAAAATTAACTGTTGCCGTCTCTGGACCCAAAACAACTTTCGATGAGGTTGAACCACTCCTTGCCTGCTTCGGACACGGCGTTACCTGGGTTGGTGAAGGAGAAGCAGCCAGATTAGTAAAAATTGCCCACAACATCATGCTTGGTGTGGTCACCCAAACGCTTGCCGAAATCACACTTCTAGTTGAACAAGGTGGAGTCAGCCGTCAAGCATTTTTACAATTCTTAAACGACTCAGTAATGGGCTCAATGTTCACCCGATACAAAAGCCCAGCATTTGTAAACCTTGACTTCACCCCAACATTCACAATGCCACTACTCAGCAAAGACTTCGACCTTGGACTAGCCGCGGCGCATGAACTCAAAGTCCCAATGCCAATCACCTCAGCAACGGCCACAATTGTTGCCTCAGCCATCGGAGCCGGCCACACCACCGACGACTTTGCCACCCTCCTCCTAGAACAAGCCCGCAGAGCCGGCGTTACCCTGGTTTCAGAGAACGCAAAAGTATTAAGCGGATTAGAGATAACACAATGACAAATAAAAAAATGGCTACTACCGGGCCACTGCCAGCTCCTGGCCACATGGGTGTCGATTACGAATCGAGAGTCAATTTTGATCGGCTCCGTAATTACCGCATAACAAGAGCTAAAGCAGCACTCGATGCAAGCGAGTGCGGGGCATTTCTGCTCTTTGACTTTTATAACATTCGCTACACCACGCAGACTTGGATCGGTGGGGCGCTCGGGGACAAAATGACTCGTTATGCCCTTCTTACCCGCAGTGGTGAGCCGATGCTCTGGGACTTCGGCTCGGCGGTACGTCACCACAAGTTGTATTCACCTTGGCTGGAAGTTGAGAACAACCGGCCAGGAATGCTTGGCATGCGCGGCGCAGTAGCTCCCGCTGCGGGCTTGATGGTTTCGGCGGTTAATGAAATTAAGGCACTGCTGATTGACGCCGGTGTTGCAGATCTTCCAGTTGGGGTCGACATTGTTGAACCGCCATTCCTTTTCGAAATGCAACGACAGGGTCTAAAAGTCGTCGACGCCCAACAGCACATGCTCGATGCCCGTGTGATCAAATCGATGGATGAAATCATGCTGCTCAACCAAGCGGCAGCCATGGTCGACGGGGTCTACCAAGACATCGCCGAAGCACTAAAGCCTGGTGTTCGCGAAAACGAGATCGTTGCTCTTGCCAATAAGCGACTTTATGAAATGGGTTCCGATCAAGTCGAAGCAGTTAACGCAATTTCCGGCGATAGGTGCAACCCGCACCCACACAACTTCACCGATCGGATCATCCGCCCGGGTGATCAAGCTTTCTTTGACATCATCCATTCGTTCAATGGTTACCGTACTTGCTACTACCGCACCTTCTCGGTCGGCAGTGCCACCGAAAGCCAGCGTGACGCCTACACCAAGGCGCGAGACTGGATGGATGTTGCAATTCAGGCGGTGCGGCCAGGCGTCGGTACCGACGAAATCGCCAGCGTCTGGCCCAAGGCCACCGACTTCGGATTTGAAAGTGAGTTAGCCGCATTTGGACTTCAATTTGGGCACGGTCTCGGCCTTGGACTGCACGAAAGACCGATCATTTCAAGACTAAACAGCCTGGAAAACCCAATCGAAATCAAAGCGGGAATGGTCTTCGCACTCGAAACCTACTGTCCAGCTAGCGATGGGTTTTCGGCAGCCAGAATTGAAGAGGAAGTTGTCGTCACTGAGACCGGAACTCATATCCTGACCAAGTTCCCTGCCCAAGAACTTTTTATCGCCAACGAGTACTAAACGCCGATGGAACTTCGGATCGGCACCTTCACTAAATCGCTTCTGATCGACATTGCACGATCAACAGGTAAATTGGAGCGCGCCGGAATCGAAGTCGCGGAGACCTCGGTCGCCTCTTCGCCAGCTCAATTTGCTGCGCTCGAGTCTGATGAGTTCGATCTGGTAATAACCAGTCCAGACAATGCCATCGCCTACCGTTTCTTGGAAAAAAATCCACTCAATCGCAATATCTCGGTCCAGATTCTCGCTGCGATCGACCGCGGCCTTGGGCTATCACTCGCACTTGGTCCGCAGGTTCTTGACATCGAAGCGGTGCGAGGTCGAGTTGTTGGTGTTGACGTTCCAAATTCAGGTTTTGCCTTTCTTGCCTACGCCTTGCTTGACCGAGCTGGAATTCACCCCGGAGATTACGACGTGACCGCACTCGGGTCGACTCCGCGTCGAACGTCAGCGCTTATTTCGGGCAAATGCGCGGCTACAGTTCTCAACGCCGGTAATGAACTAAGGGCCGAAGGTGCAGGTTGCAAAATCATAAGCAGGGCAACTGAACTGGGGCCCTACTTGGGCACGGTACTTGTGGCGATGGAGACCAATGATCCAGCGAGGCAGGCCAGTTTCCTTAACTTTGCGCAGGTACTTTTGGAAACTTCTCGAGAAATCGTTGGCGGAAATTTAGAAGCTGAAGTCATAGCGGCGGCCGGATCACTACTTGATCTTTCGGAGAGTGAGGCGCGCGATCACTACAAGTGCTTGCTTGATTCCAAAGAGGGTCTGATCACCGATGGCAAAGTCGACCGCGCGGCTATCTCGACGCTAATCCAACTCAGAGCCGAATACCTGCCTTGCGCAGAACTTGATTCAATCCAAGATTCGATTGATGAACTCGTGATCGATGACGCTCTCGGATAAACCCAATCTCGCCATTAGGCGACGTCTGCAACTAACCAGTTTTGTCACCACATTTGATCGCTTCACGATGCCCCCAATGCTCATCGCCATATCCCATGGATTGCACGTCCCGTTCTTGCAAGTAGCTGGCGCGGCTAGCGCCTACTTTCTAATTTACGGCTTGATGCAGCCAATCTGGGGGATCGCTTCCAACCGAATTGGACTCGCGGCCACAATCCGATGGTGCACTCTGGTGGGTTCCATTGTGACGATTTCAGGGGGCCTATCCCGAAATATCACAATGTTGGTACTTGCTCGCGTTATATCGGGTGTCTGCTTTAGTGCAACCTTTCCAGCGGCGCTAATTTACGTCGGCGAAACCGCCACCACGCGCCTGCGCCATCAGGAAGTGACCCACCTGATGACCGGAGTCGCCCTCGGCACCGGGCTTTCCACCGCAATTTCAGGCGCCTTAACCGCTTTTGCAGGTTGGAGATGGGGCTTCTTTTTTGCCGGAACGGTCGGAGCCGTTTCGGCGATATATATCTGGCGCCTAGCCGAACTTCCCCGCGTCCCATTTCGCGAGCCGATCATCGCACCCGTGCTCAGCAGCCTTAGAAATCGTTCGGTTCTCCTGCTTCTCGCCTTAGCCCTCATTGAGGGCGCTGCCATTTTGGGTGCGCTTACCTTCATTCCCTCTGCCGTGGAAACTACCGGCCGAAATGCCGCGGTATCGGCTGGCGTGACCGCCACTTACGGGGCTGCAGTATTGGTCGGTTCTGGCGCTGTTGGCCGGTTCGCTCAACGGTTTTCAAGAGCGATGTTTATTTTCTGGGGAGCACTGCTAGGTGCAACGGCTTGTGCGCTAATAGCGCTCACCCGAAACCTTTCAATTGTTGTGTTCGCTTGCGCCTTGTTGGGCTTGTCCTGGTCGTCGATGCATTCCTCGCTACAGACTTGGGCTACAGAAGTACTACCAGCCAAACGAGCGGTCGTGGTCTCATTTTTTGCCGGCTCCCTCTTCGCTGGTAGCGCCTTGGCGGCAGCAGTTGGCGGCCCGCTGGCCCAGCATCATGCCTATGGCGCCCTCTTTATCCGGGGTACTGCACTTCTGCTAGTCGTCGGAATTGTCGGATCTGTTGCAAGGACCCGTTGGGAGCGTCGAGAATGAACGCAATGAATAGTCCGCTATTTACCGAAGCCATTCCGGGTTCAACCCGCCCGGTTAACTACTTTCTTGCCCCAACGATGGATGGCCTTTATACGCCGTACGCACTCAGGACACCCGCTGATTCTGGCGTTTTCCCATTCATTTTCCTTGCCTATGGAAACGGTGGCGGGGGAATCGATTGGCTTCGCGGACGGATCCAAACCCACGCATACATTATGGAACGGCTCCTCACTGCCGGTTATGCCTGCGCTTGGGGGCGGTACCGATCTGAGGTGGAACTCGGCTTTCACCATGGTGGCAAGTTGATTACCGATCGTCGCCAAGGGATGGACCTGCTGAATCGAGCTCCATTGGAGTTCGAAGACGAGGTTTCCATCATTGAACATGTGCGAAATCACCCAAACGTCGATGGGAAGCGGATCGGCCACATCGGAGTTAGCCATGCCGGTGAAATGCTTTTTAAGATCGCTTCTCACTACCCTGGCGTAATTCAAGCCGGAGTCGCCTGTGAACCGGCGAACCATGAGTTCTTGGATCTAACTCCGGACAACACTGCTTTCGTCAACCCAGAAACGCATCTACGCAACATTGAAGAAATGCAGATGCGCGCGGTTGACTCAGTCCGCGCCCGAGTCAATGAATCAGTTGCCCTTGACCGCATTTCGGGAATCAACATACCCATCTTGGTCATGGGCAGAGACGACGATCATTTGCAGGGAATCTTCCGGTTGAGTTATGACCTTCTGGCGGAGAGCGGAAAAGACGCCGAATGGATCTCTTGGGATCACCCGCTCCACGGCTACATCTTTCCGGTGACCGATGAGCATGGCGTCGTCTTGGTCGATGATGTTCAGGAATCGGCGATCGACGGGCTGATCGCGTATCTCGATCGCTATCTCAAACCATTTGCTTTGGGGGCAACGCCTAATGATGGAGGAATGAAATGAACGAGAAGCCCGCACAACGAATCAGTTTCGTCCCGCTCGAGCTATTGGACGAACGGATGCAAGAGGAACTGCATCGATGTGCGCGTGAGGGCACCCCTCGCCCAGAGAGTTCTGCCATTCGTGCGCATGCGCCAAATGCTTTCTGGGCTTTTGCCGATTCGTGGCAGGCGATTTTTTATCATGGCGTCTGCGACCACTCGATCAAAGAACTCTGCCGCGTTTACATTTCGCGCACCGTAAAGTGCGATTTCTGTGGCAATCAGAGATCGCCGCAGGCTTCTACAGCTGGACTTTTGGAGCAGCAGTACGACGACTTGCTCAACTTTGAATCGTCGGCACTCTATGACGAAAAACAGAAGGCGGCTCTTGCCTACACTGAAGCCATCGCTTGGCGACTGGATACTGACGATGCTTTCTGGGAAAGACTGCGCGAGCATTTCTCCGAGCCCGAGTTGGTGGAACTTGGCTGTTTTGTCGCTCTCACTTACGGTCAGCAGAGTTGGATCAGGCTGCTTAACCTCAACCACCATCAGTACCTGGCCGGAACTAATGCCTCACTCGCGCCCGGACATGAAATGTCTACCGGGGGCTGAGTGTGAGTGAATTCAACCTCACAGTTAATGGGGTAACGCATAGCGTCGATGTGCCAGAAGGTACTTCGCTACTCGAGGTACTCAGAAACGATCTGGATCTGAAGTCGGTGAAATTTGGTTGTGGAACTGGGCTATGCGGTGCCTGTGTCATCTGGATTAACGGCCATCCGACGCCCTCGTGTGAGACGCCGATTGAATATGCAGATGGCGCAAGTATCCAAACCCTCGAAGGTCTTGGAACCGAAGCCAATCCACACCCACTCCAAACGGCATTTCTAGATCACCAGGCGGGCCAATGCGGCTACTGCCTCTCCGGGATTCTGATGACCGCCGGTGCGCTCTTGCGCGATAACCCTTCACCAACCGAGCAAGAGGTCACTACGGCGCTGGAGCGGAACCTCTGTCGGTGTGGGACACATCAAAGAATCGTCGAGGCCATCATGGACGCAACCCAAGGCGCGTCATGACCGCAGAGCTGCCGCCGACCCTCGCGGCCAATCCGAATTTGTCGAAGTGGATCAACATCAATTCCGATGGAAGCATTGAACTGCGAATCGGAAAAGTGGAGTTGGGCCAAGGGATTCTTACTGCGATTACCTTGATCGCCGCAAATGAACTCGGTGTCGACCCAGGCGTAATTACTATGACCGCAACCAACACCTCGCACTCGCCCAACGAGGGCCTAACCGCGGGGAGTAAATCGATTCAAGACTCTGGTCCTTCGGTGTCCTGGGTCTGCGCCGAAGTTCGTCGCCTCTTTGCCCAAGCCGCCGCGCGCCTAGCGGATCTGCAAGCCCTTGACCTCCGGCCGGTCAACGGAGAGTTCCGGAACCTTGATGGAACTTATATCGCCAGTTATGCGGAATTGGCCGGTTTGGTTGACCTCAATATTAAAGCAAGTGCCACTGACCTACCTAATAATGAAACCACCCAAGACTCGATCGACGAACTGCGGCGGATCGACCTTCCGGACAAGATTTTTGGACGTCCCCGCTTCATCCACGATCTGATTTTCGAGGGGATGCTGCACGCGCGTATCGCCCGTCCCCCAGGACCTGGCGCGCACCTAATCGCAGCCCCAGTCGAAGAAGTCAAAGCAATGCCTGGTGTGCGTACGGTCGTTTCAACGGGCGACTTTTTGGCCGTGATTGCAACTCGGGAAGGGCAGGCGCAGCAAGCCGCCGATTACCTCGCCCAGCATTCGTCGTGGACTGAATCTAAAGCGCTTCCTGATCAAGATGCACTGGTCGATTGGTTCCACGAGCAACCGGTGCAGACCATCCAAGTTCGAAATGATCCGATGATTGGTAGGCCCGAGCCACAACTCAGCGCCACCTACACGCGTCCATTTCTGGTTCATGGTTCGATCGGGCCAAGTTGCGCCGTCGCAACCCTACAAGATGAGGTGCTCCAGATCTGGACGAATAGCCAAGGAGTATTTGGCTTACGGTCTGCGATTGCCTCGGCCCTAGGCATTAAAGTGGAATTGGTGGTCGTTCAGCACGTTGAAGGGCCCGGAAGCTATGGCCACAACGGCGCCGATGACGCCGCCTTCGAAGCCGCCCTGCTCGCAACAGCGATGCCTGGGAATCCGATCCGCGTGCAGTGGACCCGAGCCGAGGATCTTGCCTGGGAGCCGGTCAGTTCTGCGATGGTGAGCCATCTTGCGGCCACCATCAATCAAGAAGGCAGAATCACTGAGTGGTCGACCGAACTCTGGAGCAATGGCCACGCTGGCCGCCCCGGATATAACAGAGAACTTTCGCTGCTAAGCGATGCCCACCGCTCCGGAATAGGCCAACTTCCACCCGCGGTGGATCCGCCGGCGGAAGCAAGTTATGGCGGCGCCCGTAATTTGGAGCCGCTTTACGATTTCCCCAGCGTCAATCTGCTTGCGCATCGCTTGCTGACCATGCCAATCCGGACGTCGGCCCTTCGGTCTCTTGGTGCACACCACAATATTTTTGCAATGGAATCCTTTCTGGACGAACTTGCCGATCAGGTCAACATTGATCCACTCGAATTTCGGTTGTCGCATCTTGTCGACGAACGTGCCAAGGATGTGCTTAAGGCCGCTGCCGCCGCCGCAGGTTGGGGCGAAAAGCTTCCGGATAACCAAGGCCGCGGAATCGCTTTTGCCAGGTATAAAAATCGCGGCGCCTATTGCGCGGTGGTCGCCGACGTAATTGCGGTGGACAGTATCGAAGTTAAGAAGTTGACCGTAGCAGTTGACGTTGGACGCATCATTAGCGCGGACGGTGTCCGCAACCAGATTGAAGGCGGCGCAATCCAAGCCACCAGTTGGACGCTGCGCGAGGAAGTGAAATTTGATCGGTCCAAAATCACGAGCACTGATTGGGAGACATATCCGATTCTGCGCTTTCGCGAGGTACCTCGTGTCGAGGTGCACTTGATTTCAAGGCCCGATCAGCCAAGCCTTGGCTCCGGCGAGGCTGCCATGGGGCCGGTGAGCGCCGCAATCGGCAACGCGATATTTAGTGCGCTAGGAGTGCGACTTCGTAACCTCCCCTTTACGCAGGAGAACATTGTGAAAGCGATCGAAGCTAGCTGACACCTAACTGATCGGCCATCCAGTCAGCCGTCCGGTATCTATGTTCGGCAAGCACATTAGCGCAGCCGTGATTACCTCGTTCGAGAAGGAGTAGTTCGCTATTCCTCGAATTTTCCTGATTTAGGCGCTCGGCTTGCTGCCAGGGAATTATTCGGTCAAGTTTTCCAGCGACAACTAGCGTTGGACAAGTCAGACTTCGACCTTCCATGCTTAACGTCAGCGCTATTTCCTTACCTTGTTTTTGATTGACCGCACCCGAGCGCACAGTGAAGGTGTCACGAGTGAGCGCGGGCAGCGCATCCCAGTTCTCACCGAAGTTGTAAGGGCCGCAGAGCGAGACGCACGCCTTGATCCGCTCGTCCCCACTGGCAAAGCGCGGCGCATAATATCCGCCGAGACTCACTCCCCAAACTGCAATCCGCAAACCATCGATTTCATTTCTACTAGACATAGCATCGACGATGGCACGCCCAGGAATCTCCCAATCCGGTCTTATTTTCAGGCCGTATTCGGCCTCTCCCTGCCCTGGCCCATCAACGCTTAAAGTCGCCAAGCCGCGCTCAAGAAAGAGAGCCTCAGTGGAACGGAACTCTTCCTTGGTTGAATCGAGCCCCGGCACCATAATCACCAGCGGGTGCGGCCCAGCTCGATCAGGCAATCGGAGCACGCCATAAATATTGTCGCCATCAAACGGAATCTCAATCCGTTCGGCCGGTGGATTCAAATACGGCAGTGCCATCGTTAGGCAGCGCACCGCAGCCATATGCGCGGTCTGCATCTGCGCCAAATCTGCGACATAGACGAACTTGGCAAAATGATAAAAGAGCGACGCGGTGCTGTAGTGAGTGCCGGCAGATCGGAAGTGCCCACCGG
>Ga0307375_10003705_pt1 | contig 14900 bp, 20 predicted proteins | sample TR1MG_FD_202531 | JGI IMG/M metagenome (GOLD analysis project Ga0307375, IMG submission 202531) | Soil microbial communities from Risofladan, Vaasa, Finland - TR-1 | ecosystem: Environmental > Terrestrial > Soil > Coastal area > Acid sulfate soil | place: Finland: Risofladan, Vaasa | collected...
AGTCTAGTCAGGTAATCGATTCTTTCCTTGTTTTGCTCAGAGGACGTCTTCAATTGCCGAATAATTGCGTTGTGTATTCGGAGAACCTCTTGGAGAAGCATCTCCTTCTTTTCCACAAGCCTTTTCTTGTTTTTCTGGGCAGTCCACGCATATCCGCCTACTCCCAAGAGAACCGCTGGAGCTGCTAGAACAGCTATTCCGCCAGCCATTCCAAGTCCAACGATAGAACCAGCAGCAGCTAGGGCTGATGTTATCCCTGCCGCAGAGAGACCAGTCACCCCAGCATAATACAATGCAGCAAAACCAATTGCTCCACCGGTTCCTATACCGCCAGCCGCAGCAAGAGCCGCATTCATGTCTCCATCCTCTGAAGCAACGCGTTTAGTATCAGAAATCGCTGCGCCTGCTTCCGTTACTAATTTTTCGACCGGCTTCAGCGAGTCAGCATTTTTGTATAGCGGCTCTTTTGGCATGTTGATTTTCCTAGGTTGTGTTGGAATAGTCAGAAATACTTGAGCACTATAAACCTGACGGTTGTCCTTAACAACCGGACGGTTTTCAATAAGTATCGGGCTTATTTCAAACTCCGCCCATGTCTACCGATGAAAAACTTGCTTTCACCAAACGCCTCAAGTTGGCACTCAAGCGCAGCAACAAGAAAATAAACACGCCTGCTGAGCTTGCACTGCAATTCAATTTGCGCCACCCGAATGAATCCATCACGCCACAAGCAGCTCAGAAATGGTTGACTGGCAAAGCCAGGCCCACTGCCGATAAAATCGACACCCTCGCAGAATGGTTAGCTGTTTCACCGCATTGGCTACGCTTTGGCTCTGCTAATGGGGAGCAATCTATTCCAACTGTGCGACAGACCAAGACGCAGACGAACATGAATGTCGCACTTTCTGATGTAGAAATGAATCTCGTTACGCAATTGCGCCAACTATCCGAGCATCAGCAGATGTTGATTGTTGATTTGGTCGAGCAGCTTGCCGCAGAGTGGAAAGGTATTCCCGAAAAATAGCATTGAAAATCCACCAACCTGTGTACGGACCAATCGTTGCTAATTCAGGGATGGATCGCTGACCTGACTGAGTCTGATCGTCGTTTTGTACTGGATATGGTCCAGGCTTGGTGTGAGAGGCTTAAGGTCTAAAACGCTTCCGGCAGCTCGTTCCAATCCGAAGTGTAATTCGGTGTCTTCATCTCCCTACGCATAGCCCAGCTTTGCTTTATTCCAGAAGCGGCAATAGTCAAACTGCCTTGTCCCATCTTTTGGTTGATTGCATCCATGACAGCCATCATAGAATCCGACTTTTCTTGTTCAACTGGATCATCAAACAAAGTTGCCTGGATTGTTCCCTTGGGTTGCAGTCCCATTAACAACACACCGCTTTTCTTGTAGCCGTATCCATTACGAAATATCGCTCTTAATCCCTGGAGTGAAGCTTTCACCAGCTTCGTAGTATCGTCCGTAGGCTGGAACAATGGCACGATCATTGACCGCTGGTATTGCGGTACATCTTCCTTGAACGGATTGGTGCGAACATAGACACATAAACTAGCCGCAACAGAGCCGTCATGTCTAAGCTTTTCTGCTGCTCGGGTGGTGAAGTAGGCAACTGACTCGGACAAGTCTTCTAGTTGAGTCACTTCCGAACCAAAAGAACGGGACACCATGATCTGCTGCCGTGGTGTTCCAACCTCCTCAAGTTCAATGCATGGAATGCCGTTCAATTCCTTTACTGTGCGTTCAAGCACAATCGAAAACTGCTGGCGTATGTATTCTGGATCAGCACGTCGCAGGGCTTCGATAGTGTCAATTCCCATGTTCCCAAGCCGCTCAGCGATACGCCTCCCAACACCCCAGACTTCACCCACCGGGATGCTCGCAAAGAGTGAGCTGCGTTGCTGTTCATCCAGCTGCCCGAAGTCGCAGACGCCATACTCACCAGCCAGTCCTTTTTTGGCGCAATGATTGGCCAGCTTGGCGAGGGTCTTGGTATCAGCAATGCCAACACAAACTGGAATACCAACATTGCGCTTCACAGCTTTCCGTATCTTCTGACCATAATCCATGAGTGTCTTCGGTTCAAACCCATCGAGATCAAGAAAGCATTCGTCGATGGAATAGATCTCCTGCCTGGGTGAATAATTGGAAAGGATCGACATCACCCGTGCAGACAGATCACCATACAAAGCGTAGTTGCTGGAGTACGCAATGATGCCATGCTGCTTGGCTATCTTCTCCATCTTGAACCACGGCTCGCCCATTTTGATACCAAGTGATTTAACTTCGTTTGAACGGGCCACGGCACAGCCATCGTTATTGGACAGAACGACGACTGGCTTCCCCTCCAGTTTGGGATTAAACATCCGCTCACAGGAAACGTAAAAGTTGTTGCAGTCAACGAGGGCAATCGGCATGGCATCAGCATTTAACAAATTTCTTTACCGTGGATGTCACCACACCCCACACTTGCAGCTCCTGGCCATCTTGAAGCTCGATTTCCTTGAAGCGAGGATTTTCCGGTTTTAGTATTACTTTCCCACCACGCTTGATGAGTCGCTTCACAGTTAAGTCACCGTCTACGATAGCAATCACAATGTCACCGGATGAAGGATTAAGCGATTTGTCTACAACTAGCAGGTCACCATCGAATATGCCTGCGCCCACCATGCTATTACCCTTGGCCCGAACAAAGAAGGTGGCATCCTTATGCTGAATGAGATGTTCGTCCAGGCTTAATCGGCCTTCGATGTAATCGTCGGCCGGAGAGGGAAATCCGGCTGTGACTTTATGGCTAAAAAGCGGAGCATGGATAGGCTGTATTCCTATCTTTGGCAGTTGGATTTGTTGGGAAGTACTTAACATGGTGGTCAACGAACAGGATGAACGTTTGATGCATGTTAGAGAACGTTCGTTCTGTTGTCAACAAATTACGCAGTCAATCAGCTTGTAAAAGCGTTCTTTTGGCGATGGAAACTTCCGCTGAAAGTAGGTCTGCCGGGTATTCTTTCAGCAGTCCCCGGCATTCCTCATTACTGACGTTCAACCAATCACCATATTTGTCATCATGCAGGATCACCACCATGCGTTTTTCATCTGCCGGCTTGTGAAGGGTACGCATCAATGGATGGGAATCAGCATTGATTGTAAGCATCGTATAACTATGAATGATCTCATTCTTGGATGATTTCCATGCGGACCATAGGCCAGCAATTCCCATGGGTTTACCATCAGCTCGACTGATCTTAGTGGGGACGGCCTTTCCGGAGCGCCAGTCGGGTTCATAAATGGCAGCAGCCGGAATGATGCAGCGTTTAGCTGAACGCCAGGCGTCACGATAACTTGGTTTCTCGGCTACCGTTTCTGATCTGGCGTTGTATGTATTTCGGGCAATCTCGGTATCTGTAGACCAATGTGGGATCAAGCCAAATAATCCCAACAGGATTTCACGTTCAAGAATTGCATTGTCATCGGCAACTGCTTCAACATGATTTCGAACGAATAGCCCCATGTAGGTAGGCCACATGTCTGCTTTAAATTCCTCCGGAAATCCATCAGCCTTGAAGTGCATCTTCAGGGTATGACGATCTGTTACGGATTCATAATGACTGCACATTCACTTATATGTACTTTGCCAATTTATATGTGACGCTGTACTCATTTTGTTAGCGCCTTCTAGTGATAGGTGACGGTTAGTTGCGGTGCTGAAAGTGGTCGGTTTGATCCCGTCGTGTCGTTAATTTCGATAATTCCAGGACTTGTCCCAAAATCCTCCAATATGCGCACTTGGAAGTCTGTGAGACCCCTGAATTGCGCTTCCCCCATCAATGAAGTTACATCAATAGCAATATTTTGACCGACATCGGCCGGAGAAGAAATTGGCGGACTTATCGTCGTGTAAGCCAATGCTGGCTGGATGCTACGGTCAAAATCCGTTGAAAGTAATGTAGGAGGTTGAAAGGCTACAAGTTCAATAAGAATGGGAATCGTGGCGTAGTTCGGCTGGATGGTATTTATAACTATGTCTAGTTTCGCAGAATCAATGATTGCATTGGATGGGACTCCCCCTGCACCACCTAAGGGGAAGTCCAAAAACGCCCGGTATTCATTTTGTGTAACAGGATCAACACCGCCAAAAACACTCTGAACAGATGAGGACATTCCTTGGGTTATTGTGAATGAACTCGGGGTTTGTTCGATATCACCGTCGTAGACTGGGTCGCTGAGTATTGATGTAGTAAAAGTCTGGGGATAACTACCGCCTCCACCTCCACCACAACCAGATAGCGCCAGTATAGTGAACCCCATTAATAACGCACAGAGCATTCTTTGCATGGCAACATCCCCTCTTCTGGCTGAATAAATATTATACGGTATAACGCAGGAACCAGAAATATTGGGTACTTACCCATGTCGGTAATGACAACACTAGCGCAAGGCTGGCCGGCAGTAGAACGAATCGAGTACAGTAGCTCTTCATCCCAGGAGATTCCACCATGTCTGACCTATCAACGTTCCAACAATACTACAAACTCGCCGACCAACTCATCGAAAAAGTGAGCAAAGAAGACTTGGCTGAATGTGCCAGGCTAATGGCACTGAACGTTGCCCACTACCAATCAAAGTACGGTGAGCTGCCCCTGGACGAAACGCTGGCCATGATAAACATGGAAAAGACAAATGAAGCGCAGCTTCAGCTTATGACGGATGGAATGGAAATATTCGTTGGGGTGTTGGGCAATGTTGTAGTGGGCATTGGTCAGAAGAGGCATTGAGACGTTTTGATTAATTGGCGACAACCAGATATTGTTCTATTCTGGTATGAGTTTCCTTACTTTGGATTCCGCAGCTACGGGCTTATCCTGGTTCTCGAAAGCACGGATCTGTGCCACAATTGTTTTAGCACGTTCCACCTTATCTCCAACGGTTCGGTTGCAATCACTTGGATTAAGTCTATCGAAAACGTAGAAGAGGTAATCTTTCTGACTGGCACATGACCAGAAGCCGTGATCTGTGATCCGCTTCTCTAAGCCATAAGATTCAAACGGATATCCATTTGCAGCATTCCAGTATTTCATAAGACGGATTGTTGGCTTTATGAAATTACCCTCGCTCTTATTCTTGTCAATTAGGTCTTGGTTGAAATCGTTTGGATTTGTGCCCATCCAACCCCCATCGCTGTCAGGTATCTTGTATCCACTAAGCCACATTCTCGGGATGGCAGGCACTAGATCAAACTTGATATGATTCAACTCTAGGACAATTGTCGGCTTTGACTGTCGGATTTCAGAGGTTCGGTAATTGTTGTCCGCAAATCGCTTCAGTCTATTCAAAAAGGTTTGCGGTACGCTCCCATCTTCTTTGAACACAATCAAGTAATCAATGTCCGAGTGCTCGTCCATATTGCGGGGCAGGATTGTATCCCGAGTGGAAGAGCCAAACTGGAAATGATCTACTAATTCGTCTCCGAAGCAACTCTCCAACCTCATTCTGAGGGTCGAAATTGACTTGGTGATTGAATTTTTCTCGGTATTAGAAAGCACTGCGGCACTAGCCATATTTTGCAGGTAGCTCAACACTGACATTCAGTTGTACCCCGATTATTTGAGTTTAAGTATCTGCTTGATCTGTTCCCATTCAGCAGAAAGCGTGGGGTTGAGTTTCAGGAATATCTTCTCCGTAAAAGTAATGCCAGCATTAGCTTTGCTAGTTTCGTAAGAAGTAGCTGCCTCAAACACCTTAGCGTTAAGTATGATCGAATTCGGCGAACTCTGAAATAAGGCATATAAATCATTGTAAGTGCCCTCACATCTTGAACGTAGCCACTCTACTCTGAACCAACGTGAAAGAATCTGTTCGCTAAATACAGCAGTAGCAGCAGTTGCAGCAAATGCCAGATCTGTGTTTCGATTAAGAACAGCGCCCAGAAAGCAAACTATGTAAATCGATACTTTAATCCGCTCGTGCTGCGACATCTTCAACAATACTGCTTTACTAAAAAAGCTGTTTTCCATATAGGCGACCCCCAAGAAGCGGGACGGATTACTTTGATCGTTGTTGTAGTAGCCGACAGTCTGCTCGTGCGTCAGTGCTACTTTGAAAGCCTTTGAGGACAAATCCTTTCTACGCATTTCCTCAGCTCTGGGAGTCAGATATAGCCTGATGACCAAGGCAATGACAAAAACAGCAATTACAGCCAATACGAACACACTCTGGACAAGATTATAGGTAAAGGGCATCTCCTTTTTATCGACCAATAGGGCAGCAAAAGAAAGTGCGGCTACCACATAGAATAGCCAGCCTGATGCGCTATCAGCAACTTTTACTGAGGTGAAATATCGATCTCGAATAGGATCGTGCCGTTGTTGTTTATCCATAGGAAGGAAACTGGTCTCCAAAAAGTTGTTTCCAACACCTGATTGCACCCTGCTGGTCGCTGTTGGGTAAGTGCGTCCGATACCAAGCGTCTCGTGCAATTCCGATAGCTGTATCAAAACGCTTTATGATTTCGTACCGGTCTCCAGATCCGAGGTAGCTGTCGACAAAGCCTTTGTCGTGCCATAGCGGCATCCCCAATAGAGTTTTAGCCTCGTTGAAAAATGAGAACACTGACCAAGACAGGTTGCTAGTATTGCTGATAACCACTTTAAGGGCGAGTACTTCAATGTGATAACTCTGAAGAAAGTTTCCGTGGCCCAGATTCCATGCTTTTATCATCTTAATTATCTTGCGAAAATTCTCGCCAAACTGAGAAGCTGCATATTCGATAGCTGCCGCATGCTCTTTTGGACGAGAGGGAATCCATGTACCAGTATTCATATCCGGAACGTTGTAGTGTGTGAATGTCCCGTTCAGGTGAGTGTAAAAAACGGGAACAATGTCTACTGAAGGCCAAGTGGTATAACTCAAAGAGACGGCTTGACCGTTCCGCCGTACAGTCGTCTTGTAGGCAAGCACCTCCCGGACGCTATTCAGTACTTCCGAAGGCGATTTATTCATGCAGTGTTTTTGATAGTGCAGTACCAGAAAAATATCGATATCCGCATGTCCCTTGAGAGCTGTGTATTTTGGAATCGAGCCGGTTCCGAAAGAATCGACAATTTCGAACTTTCCCCCGAGCAGTTCTATTAGGTGATCCTTCCTATTGTTGGCAGTTTCACGATGTTCTCCTGGTAGGTTGATAGCATCGTAGAATTGTGCAAAAGCTGATTGGACGGTGTAAGCCATGTGCTGAGCAGATACAATAGGATTGATGCAAGCAGCTTTAAGACTACTTGCATGATTTCTATAACGAATGGATTAACGTTTGCTATCTGGAGTAATTTTCACTGGCTTCCATCCATCACCAGGAATAGTCGTTGGTGGAAGTGGCTTGTGATCAGGAACGGTTACATAATTTGGCTTTAACCCTCCCTTTGGTCCTACTTGTTGATAAATGCCACCATCTTTGCCAGTATTTTGGCCAGGTTTCTTGCTCATAATATAAATTCCTTTTAAAAATAACGATTATTCACAAAAATTGAAATGTAGGGAAAGGCCAGAAATATCTCCAGCCTCCCTTTGCTTTACAACTTATCTACTCGGTGGGCTTCGAAAATGAGAAGTAACCAATTCCCACTTGCCAAGCTTATATCGAGGATAAGAAACGACATGAACGATCTTCGGTCCCATGCTGTTCTCCTTATGTCAAATTATTGACACTTGTGAATGTGGACGCTTAAGGAATTTAATGGTACATTTTGATTGTCACACCAAAATAATACCGTCCACTCACGTGGTTGGCGGTCAAAAAACCAACACCAAACTGATAATCAGTTTGCCTACAGATGACCTAAACGTTCGAGCGTTTGGGTCATTGTTTTTTCTAAGCCTCTTCTGCTAAAAACCACTATATGTAGTGTTACTTTTAATCCGACACACTGATTGTAGTAGCTAACAAAAATATTGCAAGCAAATAATAGCACTCGTGCCACACGAGTGCCAAAACACAATTTCCCCCTTAATAATCAAACAACATAGTGAGTTTTTGATATATGTGCCGATGACGGCAATTTTCTGCCCACTAAAAGACATTACCCCCCGATTAAATATCACGCCTCATCCTTGGTATAAGAAACATGAAACGAACTCAGCCCCGAGTCCGCTCATAACTCAAGGAGAGGAGACAAATGTGAATCAAATATTAGCAGCCGTCGTTAAGGCCGTGCTGGTCACCCTAGTTTCAACATTGGCGGCAATCGGAATAGAGAAAATCCGCCGCTATAACGAAGAACGAAACGAGGAAGGTTATTACCAGCCAGGTTACGACGAATATGACCGGTATTAACTGACCCGCCCAACCTTTAGCTTCTGTATCACCACAACGCCCACACGAGATCCGTGAATGGGCTTTATTCATTTCTGGAAAGGAAAATTATCATGGCACACGAAGTGCAAACAATGGCGTATGCCGCAAATAATGGAGTTCCTTGGCACGGACTCGGAGCAGCTTTACCCAAGAACCAGCCCATCGAAATCTGGCAGAAGTCGGCCGGTATGGATTTCGAAATCAAACAAACTCCGGTACTCTTTAATGCCGCAAACGGTGACGGGAATCTGCTCAACCTACGCAGTAATCCAGACGCAACAGTGCTGTACCGAAGCGATAATTTTGAAAGTTTATCGGTGGTCTCGAAACGATACAAAGTTGTACAACCTCGGGACGTGCTGGAATTCTACCGTGACCTGGTTTCAGCTGGTGGGTTTGAATTGGAAACATCTGGCGTACTCAAGGGTGGAAAAAAGCTGTGGGCACTCGCCAAAACGGGGCAGGAAACACTACTGCCAGGACTGGACAAGGTTAAAGCGTATCTGCTTCTTGCCACATCCTGTGATGGCAGCCTTGCCACTACCGCTCAATTTTGTTCAATTCGTGTCGTCTGTTCAAATACGCTCAACATGGCAGTGGGTGAATCAAAGGGTGCTGTCAGAGTCCCACATAGTCGAGTCTTCGATCCGGTCGCAGTTAAGCAGGAATTAGGCCTTGGCATGTCAGCTTGGGATCAGTTCATGGCCAGCATTAAGGACATGGCAAAGCGGCCGGTCAACAAGTTCGAGGCGATGAGTTATCTGGTCAATGTCCTGGGAGATCCAGACCTGCCACTGAACAAACAGCCCAACCAGAAAAACATCCAAGCGGTTTATGGGCTTTATTCCGGTGGCGGCAAGGGCAGCAATTTACAAAGCTCTGCTGCCACTACGTGGGGTCTTCTCAATGGCGTCACTGAGTTTGTCGATCATGAACGTCGTGCAAGGAGCCCAGACTCGCGGCTTGATTCGGCTTGGTTTGGCACTGGAGCTGCGATCAAGCAAAAAGCCCTGGAACGAGCAATGTTATTGGCAGCGTAATCCTTATCCACAAAATCTGTGGGCAACTCTGTGGATATACATCGCTACCTGTAGACGCAATATGACGTGAAGCTGGTTTATTCAATTTCAAAGCAAAACAACAAGAGCTGTTGACGGCATTGCTGGGCTCAAAAAACATGACAAAGCCGTAGCACTGGTCTATGACCACAACACATAACCCCGGTACCGATCTTCGGATTGGCCGGGGTTTTCTATTTCAAATATTGTAAGGAGGCTACCGTGAACAATGCCGCAAAAGTGAATCATTCAACCGCATCAAATCGTCCAGCATTGCGCCTGGTCAAAACCAATGACTTAAGCCGTGAAGATTGGCTGGAAGTACGCAAGAATGGTATCGGCAGTAGCGATGCCGCAGCAGCAGTCGGGCTTAACCCATACAAGTCGCAATTGGAACTATGGATGGAGAAAACAGGGCGAGATGCTGGCTTGCCCAAGCCCGATCCGAACGATGATACCAGCCCGATGTACTGGGGGACTTTGCTTGAGGTATTCGTGGCAGCGCATTACACGAAAAAATCAGGCAACAGAATAAGGAAGGTCAATGCCGTCCTGCAACACCCTGAACATGCCTGGATGCTGGCCAACCTCGACCGGGAAGTTACTGGGGCGACTGATGTGCAAATCCTTGAGTGCAAGACGGCTGGAATGAATGGGGCAAAGTTGTGGCGGGATGGTGTACCTGAATATGTGCAACTGCAAGTCTTGCACCAACTGGCCGTTACCGGAAAACAAACCGCCGATGTAGCGGTGCTGATCTGTGGCAACGAGTTCAAGATTTATCGGATCGAACGTGATGAAACGATGATTGCCCGGCTCATTGACTTGGAAGCCAGGTTCTGGAACTACGTTGAAAGCGACACGGCTCCCCCGGCGGATGGTTCTGATTCTGCCGCTACAGCGTTGCAGGCTCTCTACCCGCAAGACGATGGAGAAATATTGGACTTGTCCGATGACGTGGCAATGTGTGCGGCCTTTGCAGACCTGATCTCGGTCCGAGCTTCGATGGCCGAACAGGAAAAGCTGGAAGCCACGCTCAAACAAAGCATCCAGCAGCGCATGGGTAATGCCAGCAAGGCAATATTCGAAGGTGGAGAAGTGAGCTGGAAGCGCAACAAGGATGGGACAGCTTTGGATGTAGCCAAGCTGCTCAGTGACCAGCCAGATTTGTTGCAACGTTACCCACTGGTGAAGACTGGAAGCCGGCGGTTCCTGATCTCAGCTTGAAGAGTAACAAACCGTAGTTGTATCCAACGCCCCCGCAAGAAGTTTTTGTCGGTGGCTTTTTGTTGTCTGAATTTTATAAGGAGCAAGAACATGAGAGCTCAACTACTCACCGCAGCATTTTTCATGGAGGGGTTGCACAAAGTGAAGCCTGGCGGCTATGACGCAGTTATTACTGCATGGGGCAAAGGCTGCATTGACTTGGTGGACGCATTGGTGAGTTATGTGCCCTTCACCATCCAGCTTTGCAATTACGGAGCAATAGCCAGTGATGGCCAATTCCCCGGTGTGTTTGATTACGAAGTCAGCTCCCCATTTGGAAAATGGTTCGGTGAATACATTCTGAAACATGGTGGTCATGAGCCAAGCCAAAAGGAAGCTGAGGCATGGCTGGTGAAGGAAGTGAATGCATTCTTCAAGCTTGGGCAGTAGCAAACAATAAACGAAGTTTTATCCAACGCCCCCGTTCAATTTCTGGCGGGGGCTTTTTGTTGTCAGGATTTTATAAGGAGCAAGAAAATGATTAAAGGATTAGCAATAACGCCGCCCGTAATAGGTCGGATTTCAATCGGAAAAGTGGTCGAGAAAAACGGCAAGCGCCTGCCAGAAAAAGATGATTGCTTCACGATAACAACTCAGGTGCAAAACAAGGATGGCTGGCTGCTTCACCCGCTTCACGCCAAGCTTACCGAGGGTTCTGTCAACGCCAAGATCCGAGCCATACCAGTCAAGGTTCTGTTCAACAGCAGCGACCTGAATCTTCGGGCCGAGTACAGCCTGTTCGACCGTAATACTGGAAGGCCGACATGCGTGGGGAATGGCGAGACTGCCAAGCGTGTAACTGCCGAGGGAATAAGCGAAGTTGCCTGTGCCTCACCTGACGGCTGCGAGTTGGCCAAGACTGGCGGTTGCAAACCGTATGGCAGACTCAATGTGGCCATCGAAGGACAGGAAGAGGAGTTGTCGTCGTTTGTGTTCCGTACAACCGGCTTTAATTCAATCCGCACGTTAACGGCCAGGCTCCAGTACTTCGAAGCGGTCAGTGGCGGCAATACTCGCTACCTTCCGTTGCAATTAAAACTCAGGGCAAAGTCCACGACGCAATCTCATCGTGCCGCTGTCTACTATGTTGACCTGTGCTTACGGGACGGTATCAGCCTCGAAGATGCGGTCACCCAGGCGGTCGCTGAGGCCCTCAAAAGCGAACAGGCTGGTGTTGGTATCAAAGCACTGGAACAAATCGCTAGAACAGGGCTTAGCAACGGCTCATTCGAGGATAGCGAAGACGATGTTCCTGCCATTGTCGAGGAGTTTTATTCCGAGGCGGGTGAAGGAACAGTGACAGGCCAAAAAGTGGTGCCGATACCTACCAAACTTACGAACAAACTGGCCGGGGCGAATCACTGATTCGTCAAAGTTGTGCGTGGAGGCCGGATCATCGGCTTCCACTTTCCTTGCAACTATTTCCCAAACTAACCAAATTAAGGAGAATAAAATGAACATCAAAATAAAGGCGGATATCTTCGCCGCAGCTTCACTCTTTCGTGGCATAAACGACGTGCGCTATTACCTGAACGGGCTGCTTCTTGAAACAGGTAAATCCGGTGCCCGGCTGGTCGGTTGCGATGGCCATCAACTGGCAGTAGCGAAAATTGAAGGCGAGTTTCCAGTCTCTTCAATCATCATTCCTGGCTGCCTGGTTGCTGCGGTTAAATCGAAAGCAAAATCACCCCAGTTCGTGACACTGGATTTCGCCAAGGGCAACAAGCAGTACAGGGACCAAGGCAATGTCAAAGGGATATTCGTTCCCCGTGACATTACCCTGTCCTATGGCGAGACAACCACCACAGCCAAGGAACTGGACGGAAAGTATCCGGACTATCGACGTGTGGTTCCCGACAAAACGGATGGCATCGTTGCCCAGTATGACCCTCGCTTCGTAAATAGAATCGACAAGGCCTGTTCCATACTTGGCCACAAGTTCTTTGCCGGTATTGCACATAACGGGAACAGCTCGGGGCTGTCAGTCATCGACGAGGGATTCGTGGTGGTCACTATGCCATTCAAGGCAGATCCCAGGAAAAACCCGCCAGCTTGGGTGAATGAGCTAACACGAATGCCGAGAAAGAGTTCTATCCAGACCAGGCCGACGAACAAGTTGGCGGGGGAGGCAGCATGATTCCAAGAATAATGTTATGGATAATTGCATTCCCCTGGGTATTGGCCACCATCGGCGTTATGTATTTATGGCATCTGGTCTTTTGACTTGGGAGGATTAGGCCATGTTGACTTTCCTCTTTTGGGTGGCAGTAACGCCGCTAATTCTCTACCTGGTATTTGTGGGGTTGCTGGTGGTTATTGCCAAGTGGTTCAAGAAGTGACTGTATCCGCCAAGTCGAATATGGCTTGGCGGATTCAATTGAAAGGGTGGCGGCAATTTCAATCACGGTTATCATTATCAAACTGGAGGATTAGATGAAACACGATGTTGCATCAATGAGTAATACTGATATTGGCAAAGCATTCAAGGCTATTGCAAAAGCTATTGGTCGTGATGACCTTGGCGAAATCCTGTTCAATTGGAACGAGTCTCAACTCAACGAAGAAGGCAATAAGATTATCGGATATCCCGGTAGAGATGGCGTTTATTCCAGAGGCAAGGAAGGTGGCAAGGTCAATGTCAGCAAGCGAGAGTTTTTGGATTGGCTACTTAGTGATAGTTCCTTTGACGAAAAAGTATACGGGGCAAATATCAAGAATGATGCTCACTGGACAGGGCTAATCCAGCGTGCACGAGTGGCTGTATTCAACAACGAATAAATATCGGATTGCCTTCCGATGAAGATTATCGTTGGGTCGAGGCAAACTACCGGGGGAGAGAAGTAGAAGTAAAAAACCTTGCCAGATTTTGGTAGGTTTGTTTAGGTATTAGAATCTGGTGTGGGAGAGCGTTCACCCAGCTTTTTGATTGCTGGTTAATCATTGATTAAACGGTGGGATGATATTTGGCGCATTGCTGGTTTCGATCCATTGCGGGATTTACTTTCGTACGAAGCGAAATTGCAAAGATCAAATGGATGTACAATGGGAACACATTGGATGTCGAAAAGGGAATACATGAAAGAATCTGGGTTACGAATAAGGGTTGATAACCAGTTAAGGGAAGATTTTCTCGTCGCCTGCAAGAGTGAGGATTTGACTGCTGCACAGGTACTTAGGGCCTTTATGCGCTCATATATTGAACAGCATTTTCGGGGTAAGCAACCGGACCTATTTAGTGGAACCCCTAGTTCCAGCACCATTGTTTTCGGAGAGAGAAAATGAGGAACTCAGCGGCTCTTGCGGTCGAACGACGGAATGAATATCTCTTGGAACTTGATTCGCTGGTCTTACCCAAAAGAAGTAACGGCTTTGGCTATGCCTCTGTTTTCTGTGGTGGGGGAGGGTTGGACTTGGGTTTTGCCACAGCGGGGTTTAAGCCCCTGTTTTCTTCTGATGTAGTGCCAGTGTTCTGTGAAACCATTCACATGAACCTAAAAAAGCATATCGCAGAGCCGCACGACATTACAACATTGTCAGGTGAAACTGTGTTGGCCCGGATTGGGGGGGCTGTAGATGTTGTTATCGGGGGACCACCGTGTCAGTCATTCAGTATTTTAGGAAGTCGAAAATCCACAGAGGATCCCAGGGGGAAACTTGTTTATGAGTACGCTCGTTTTATTAAAGAAATCGGACCAAAAGCATTCTTGTTCGAAAACGTACCTGGTATATTGACGGTCAATAAAGGGGCCGACTGGAAAGAGTTGCTCACATTTTTTGAGGCTGAAACCGGTTACCACATCCAATGGACAAAGCTCAATTCCGTTTGGTTTGGAGTACCTCAGTTTCGGCAGCGTGTTATAGCGGTAGGTTTTCGAGATGAAGACGCTTTCTCTCGTTTTAAATGGCCTCGTCGTACCCATTCCGAATCATGGGAACAACCAGAGCTTGGGTTGTTATTGCCTCGTCAGGCAGATTTGGCCTTTGAGGATGTGCACCTGCTTCCGAATCACATCCTAAGAGAGCACTGTGAACGGGTAACGACCAGATATAGTCAAGTACCTCCTGGTGGCCGGGATCGGAAAGATCATACTGACCGTGTTCATCCTGAACGCCCATCTGGAACAGTATTAGTAGGATCTGGAGCAGGAGGGGGTAGACCATTCATTCATCCTCATGAACATCGACACATCACGGTAAGAGAGGCTGCACGCCTCCAATC
>Ga0307375_10003706_pt1 | contig 14899 bp, 13 predicted proteins | sample TR1MG_FD_202531 | JGI IMG/M metagenome (GOLD analysis project Ga0307375, IMG submission 202531) | Soil microbial communities from Risofladan, Vaasa, Finland - TR-1 | ecosystem: Environmental > Terrestrial > Soil > Coastal area > Acid sulfate soil | place: Finland: Risofladan, Vaasa | collected...
GCCCGCTGAGTTCGATCAAGTATGCCGGCGCGCCGTGGGAGCTCGGCCTGGCCGAGACCCAGCAGACCCTGCGCCGCAACGACCTGCGCGGCCGCGTGCGGCTGCAGACCGACGGCGGCCTGAAGACTGGCCTGGACGTGATCAAGGCGGCCATGCTCGGCGCCGAGAGCTTCGGCTTCGGCACCGGCCCGATGGTGGCGCTGGGCTGCAAGTATCTGCGCATCTGCCACCTCAACAACTGTGCCACCGGCCTGGCCACCCAGCATCCGGTGCTGCGCAAGGAGCACTTCACCGGCCTGCCGGAGATGGTGATGAACTACTTCCGCTTCGTGGCCGAGGACGTGCGCGGCCATCTGGCGCATCTGGGCGTGCGCAGCCTGGGCGAAATCGTCGGCCGCAGCGACTTGCTGCAGCAACTGGAAGGCAGCACGCCGGTGCAGCACCGGCTCGACCTCACGCCGCTGATCCACGGCCAGGGCCTCGGCGCGGATGTCGATTTTTCCTGCACGCTGGCACGCAACCCGATGCGCGACCCGGCAGCGCTGGCTGCGTGCATCAGTGCCGATGCGGACGAGACGGTGGTACGCGGGATTGGCGGCGCCTTCGCCTATGCCGTCGCCAACACCGATCGCGCGATCGGTGCACGACTTTCCGGCGACGTGGCCCGCGTACATGGCGATCACGGCATGGACGCCAACCCGATCACCCTGAAACTCACCGGCGCGGCCGGGCAGAGCCTCGGTGCCTGGAATGCCGGCGGCGTGCACATCGAACTCACCGGCGAAGCCAACGACGGCGTCGGCAAGGGCATGGCCGGTGGCCGCATCATCGTGCGTCCGCCGGCGGACTCCCCGTTCGCCAGTCAGGACGCCTCGATCATCGGCAATACCTGCCTGTACGGCGCCACCGACGGCGAGCTGTTCGCCGCCGGCCGCGCGGGCGAGCGCTTTGCCGTGCGCAACTCCGGCGCGCTGGCGGTGGTCGAGGGCGCCGGCGACCACTGCTGCGAGTACATGACCGGCGGCGTGGTGGCGGTGCTGGGCAAGGTCGGCCTGAATTTCGGCGCCGGCATGACCGGCGGTTTCGCCTACGTGCTCGATCTGGAACGCGATTTCGTCGACTGCTACAACCACGAACTGGTCGACATCCTGCGCATCTCGCCGGAGGGCATGGAGAACTACATGCAGCACTTGCGCAACCTGGTGACGCGGCACGTCGAATACACCGGCAGCGAATGGGGCCGGCAGATCCTGCGCGACTTCCGCGGCCTGCAGTACAAGTTCTGGCTGGTCAAGCCGAAGGCGGCAAGCCTGGCGGCACTGGCCGAGGAATTGAGGAGCGCAGCGTGAACGAGAAGCGAGTGAAGAGGAGTGAGGAGCGAGAGAAAGCTCGCGTCTCCATGCTTCCACTCACTTCTCTCTCCTCTGCTCTCACTCCTAGGCTTATCCCATGACCGACAAACTCTTCCAGTTCCTCAATGTGCCCAGGCAGCCGCCACGTACGGTGCCGGTGGCGGTGCGCGTGCTCGGTTACGGCGAGATCTCCGGCGACTTCGCCGTGCCACAGGCGGCGACCCAGGCCGAGCGCTGCATCGACTGCGGTAATCCCTACTGCGAACACGCCTGCCCGGTGCACAACTACATTCCGAACTGGCTCAAGCTGGTGCAGGAAGGCCGCATCATGGAAGCGGCCACGCTGATGCACGAGACCAATCCGCTGCCGGAGATATGCGGCCGCATCTGCCCGCAGGACCGCCTGTGCGAGGGTGCCTGCACGCTGGAGCAGACCGCGTTCGGCGCGGTCACCATCGGCAGCATCGAGCGCTGGGTGACCGACGAGGCGTTGCGCCAGGGTTGGCGGCCGGATCTGTCGGCGGTGCGCGAGACCGGCAAGCGGGTGGCGATCGTCGGCGCCGGGCCGGCGGGCCTGTCCTGTGCCGACCGCCTGCGCCATGCCGGCATCGCGGCCGACGTGTACGACCGCCAGAGCGAGATCGGCGGTCTGCTGACCTTCGGCATCCCGCCGTTCAAGCTGGAAAAAGATGTGGTGCGCACACGCCGCAAGGTGCTGGAGGAAATGGGCGTGCGTTTCCTGCTCGGCCGCGAGGTGGGGCGCGATGTCGAGTTCGGCCAGTTGCTGGAGGATTACGACGCGGTGTTCGTCGGCACCGGTGCCTACACGTATGTGGACGGCCAATTGCCCGGCCGCGAGCTGCTGGGCGTGCACGACGCCCTGCCGTTCCTGATCGCCAATACCGAGCGGCTGCTGCTGGGCGAGCCGGCGGCGATCGACCTCGCCGGCAAGCACGTGGTGGTGCTTGGCGGCGGCGATACCGGCATGGACTGCAACCGCACCGCGATCCGCCTCGGCGCGGCCTCGGTCACCTGCGTCTACCGCCGCGACGAGCCGAGCATGCCCGGCTCGCGGCGCGAGGTGAACTACAGCCGCGAGGAGGGCGTGCGCTTCCTGTTCCAGCGCCAGCCGCTGGCGATCCTCGACGACGGCGCAGGTCGCGTGCGTGCCGTGCGCGTGGTCGACACGGAATTGGTGGATGCCGGCGACGGTCGCCCGCGTCCGCGCAACGTGGCGGGCACGGAGTCGGAGATCGCCGCCGACGTGGTGATCCAGTCGTTCGGCTTCCTGCCCAGCCCGCCGGACTGGCTCAAGGCGCATGGCGTGCGGCTGGATCGCACCGGCCGCGTCGTCACCGGCGCCGACAGCGCGCTGCCGCTGCAGACCAGCCACCCGCAGATCTTCGCCGGCGGCGACAACGTGCGCGGCGCCGACCTGGTGGTGCGCGCGGTCTACGACGGCCGTGAAGCGGCCGCCTCGATCGCGCGGATGCTCAGCGAAGCCGTGCAGCCGGGCATCGAACGCGTCGCCTGAGGTGTCACGCATCGAACTGTGGCGACGGAAGCCGATGCCGGCCGCAACCGGTTTCGGGTTCCGTCGTCGCGTCCGCGATGCCGGAAGGCGGCGCTGTCCACCGATGCGCATGGCCCGGTAAGCTCTGATCCGATGACGGCCGATGGCGGGTGGTGTGCTCAATAGACTCTGGCTCGGGTTTTTCCTGACCGCCGCGGTGGCCGCGCTGGCGCGCTGGCTGGTGGGTGGCGACGAGGGCGTGTTCGCCGCGGTCGTCGCCGCGCTGTTCGACATGGCCGATCTGTCGGTGAAGGTGATGCTGCTGCTGTTCGGCACGCTGACCCTGTGGCTGGGGTTCCTGCGCATCGCCGAGCAGGCCGGACTGGTCGATGGACTGGCACGCCTGCTGGGACCGCTGTTCGTGCGGCTGATGCCGGAGGTGCCGCGCGGGCATCCGGCGATCGGCCTGATCACGCTGAACTTCGCCGCCAACGCGCTGGGGCTGGACAATGCGGCCACGCCGATCGGCCTGCGTGCGATGCGCGAACTGCAGACGCTGAACCCCTCCGCGGACACCGCCAGCAACGCGCAGATCCTGTTCCTGGTGCTCAATGCCTCGTCGCTCACCCTGCTGCCGGTGACCGTGTTCATGTACCGCGCGCAGGCCGGTGCGCACGATCCCACGCTGGTGTTCCTGCCGATCCTGCTGGCTACCAGCGCCTCCACCCTGGTGGGTTTCCTCAGCGTGGCGTTCATGCAGAAACTGCGCCTGCGCGATCCGGTGGTGCTGGCATGGCTGGGCTGCGGTGCGCTGCTGCTGGGCGGCTTCATCGCACTGCTGGCCTCGATGACGGCCGCGGCGCTGGCATCGCTGTCGGGCCTGCTCGGCAACCTGCTGCTGTTCGGCGTGATCGTCGCGTTCGTGAGTGTGGGCGCGTACCGCAAGGTGCCGCTGTTCGAGAGTTTCATCGACGGCGCGAAACAGGGCTTCGAGGTGGCCAAGGATCTGCTGCCGTACCTGATCGCGATGCTGTGCGCGGTCGGTGTGTTGCGCGCGTCCGGCGCGCTGGATTTCGTGCTGGGCGGCATCCGCTGGCTGGTGCTGCATGCCGGGCTGGACGCGCGCTTCGTCGACGCGCTGCCGACCGCGCTGGTCAAGCCGTTCTCCGGCAGCGCCGCCCGCGCGATGCTGATCGAGACCATGCATCATTATGGCGTCGACAGTTTTCCCGCGCTGCTCGCGGCCACCGTGCAGGGCAGCACCGAGACCACGTTCTTCGTGGTGGCGGTGTACTACGGCGCGGTCGGCATCCGGCGCGTGCGCCACACCATCGGCTGCGCGCTGCTGGCCGACCTGGCCGGCGTGCTGGCGTCGATCGGTGTGTGCTACTGGTTCTTCGGCTAGGCCGATCCACGGGTGGGCACGCGGGCGGTCAGGGTCAGCGTATCGAGGTTGAAACTGCCATCGGCGGCGGTCGCGAAGTGTTCGCGCACGCTGGCCGGCGCGGCGCGTTGCAGCAAGCGGATGGCGACGACGTGCTCGGCGCTGGTATGCGTGCGCGCTATCCAAGCGTCGAACGCCAGATGCAGTTTGCGTGGGGTCAGGGTTTCAACGGAGAAGCCCGCGTGGGTGATCGCGGCGATCCACTCGGGCGTGCTGTAGTTGCGCACGTGCGAGCCATCGCGCAGCAGTTCAAGCGTTTGCAGGTGGGTATCGAGCAGGGCTGATCCGGGAGCCACCACGTCGATGAAGATCGCGAGGCCGTCAGGCTTGAGTACGCGCCGTGCTTCACGCAGCCCCGCGTCCAGGTCGTCCCAGTGATGGCTGGTGTAGCGGGCGAGCACGACATCGAAGCTGGCGCTTTCAAACGGAAGGTTCTCCGCGGCAGCTTGTTGCGTGGTGACGTTGGCATGGCCGCGCGCCGTGGCCGTCTCGGCGACCACGGCCAGCATGGTGGAGGTGACATCGCAGGCAACCACGCTGGCTACATGCGGCGCGGCGCGATAGGTGATGTGGCCGCCGCCGCAACCAAGATCGAGCACCCGTGCGCTGTCTCGGCCGCGCAGGGCGGCCTCGACCTGGTCCAAGTCGGCACCGCTGCTGTGGGCGGCGCTGTGCAGGTATTCCTGCGCCCGCGGTGCGTACTGCGTGGCGACGAAGTTCGGTTCGGAAACAGTCATGGCGCGATGCTGCAGTGAGGTGGGAGGCGATTGTGGATCGCGCTGGACACCGGGATAAGTTGCCTGCTTATACTGGTATTCATGACTACCTCCCACGACACCGCGGCTGAAGATCGGCACCTGCTAGGCGATTTCCTGCGGGCGCGGCGGGCGGCACTGAGCCCGGCCGATGTGGGGCAGACGATTTCGCCCGGCGGACGTCGACGCACGCCGGGTTTGCGGCGGGAAGAGGTGGCCCTGCTGTGCGGCCTCAGTACCACCTGGTACACCTGGATCGAGCAGGGGCGCGACATCCAGATCTCCGCTGCCGCAGCAGCCAGACTGGCCGATGTGCTGCGGCTCAACCTGGCCGAGCGCGGCTACCTGTTGGAGCTGGCGCATCGGCGCGATCCCTCCCCGGCGGCTACCGCTGCCACCGGGTCGGTCGATCCGGCGCTGGACGCGCTGCTGCAGACCATCGCGGCACCGGCCTACCTGCTCGACGGTGGCTGGTGCGTGCAGGCGCGAAACGCCGCGGCCGAGCAGCTGTTTCAGCGGTGGTTCGGCAGCGGTGAATCCTGCCTGCTTCGATTCGTGTTTCTGCAACCGGTCGCGCGCAGCTTCATTTGCCAGTGGGAGCAGCGTGCACAACGCCTGCTGGCCGAGTGCCGGGCGGATCTGGTGCAACCGGCCAACGACAACCCGTTGCGCGAACGTGTGGCCGAGCTGCTGAAGGAGAGCCCCGACTTTGCGCGGCTCTGGCCTCAGCACGCGGTACTGGCGCGCGAAGGAGGTGAGCGCGCGTTCCAGCATCCGCAGCGCGGTCTTCTGCGCTATCGTCAAACCACCTTGCTGCCGGCCACCCAGATGCACTGCAAGGTGGTGATGCTGGTTCCGATCGCGCCTTGAATCGAGCAAACGGTCTGATGCGCAAATGGGTTCCGTCGCCATCGCCTGTTTTGTTTCTGGGCTCGTCTTCGGGTTGATCCCGCAGACGAACCAGCAACCCCGACCATACGCGGAGCAGACACCATGCGCCTTGGCCTTGCCGCCAACCAACTTCATCACAGCCACGATGACGCGGCGCTGTTCCGCTGGCTGCAGGCGTGTGAGCCCGGCATCCGTGAATTGCAGCTGGGCCTGCACACGGTGGGGCGCACTTACGATGCGATCGTGCGGGCCGGGCGGCTCGCCGACTATGCCGCCTTGCAGCGCTATCCGAATGGGCGCGAAGGCGGGCTGATGAAGCTGGTCGCCGAGGTGGTCGGGTTGGAGCAGCCCGGGCGGGTGCTGGATGGCGCCATTTATCTGGTGGATCCGGTCGACCCGTCCTCGATCTTTCCCGAAGCGGTGGCGCTCAAGCGCCAGTGCGTGATCCACGGCAAGCCGTTCATTTCCACCGTGGCCTCGGCACGCGACTGGATCGAGATGGAACGCATCCGCGCCGGCTTCGCCTCCGACCCGGGGGCCGACAGCTTGCACGCGCTGGAGAGGCAGACCCTGGCCCTGATCGCGCATGATGCGATGAAGCCGCAGATGCTGGCCTATGCCGCGGAGCATTTCGACCTGCTGTCGCGATTTGCCCGCCGGGTCGCCACCGGCACCACCGGCCAGCGTCTCAACGAACTGGCCTGGAGTCGCGGCTGGCCACAGCATCGGGCCTGGGTGGACCGCTACCAGAGCGGCCCGATGGGCGGCGATGCGCAGATCGCCGATCTGGTGCTGCAGCGGCGTTGCCAGCGTGCGATCTTCTTCGAGGATCCGCACGTGGCACGCCAGCATGAGGCGGATATCCAGTTGCTCGAGCGCGCGGTCACCACCGTCACCGACGAGGCCGTCTGCATGACCTCGCCGTCGGTGGCGAGGCGCTGGGCCGGGGCCGTGCGGCGTCGGGCGGAAATGCGGCCATGCTGACCGGGCGCACAGGATACGGACCATGTGCCTGATCGCCTTTGCCTGGCACGCGCATCCGCGCTGGCGCCTGCTGCTGGCCGGCAATCGCGACGAATCCCACGCGCGCCCCAGTGCGCCGCTGGCGCGCTGGCGAGACCTGCCGATTGTCGGGGGCCGCGACCTGGAGGCCGGCGGCACCTGGCTGGGCGTGACCGACGCCGGTCGCTGCTGCGTGGTGACCAACGTGCGCGACCCGCGCGATCCGCAGCTCGGCGCCTCGCGCGGGCTGCTGGCGACCGACTACCTTGCCGGCACGCTGGACGCAGCAGGCCATGCGCAGGCCCTGCTCGCGGCGGCGGCGGACTATCGCCCGTTCAACCTGCTGACCTTCGACGCGCGCGACGCGTTCTATCTGGGCAATCGTCCGGCGCCGGGCGTGCAGGCGGTGACCGCTGGCGTACACGGCCTGTCCAACGCCGACTTCAACACGCCGTGGCCGAAGACGCGCGGCTTGATGCAGCGCCTGCAGGGCTGGATCGATCGCGGCGGCGACGATGATTTCGCCCCGCTGTTCGACGCGCTGGCCGGTGAACGCGTCGCGCCCGATGCGCAGCTGCCCGATACCGGCATCGGGCTGGAGCGCGAACGCTGGCTGTCGTCCGCCTTCATCCGCGGCGAGCACTACGGCACCCGCGCCAGCACGGTGGTGGCGCTCGGGCATGACGGCCACGGCGTGATCATGGAACGGAACTTCGGCCCGAACGGCCGTTTCGACGGCGAAACGATGCTGCGCATCACGGACTCGTCCGCTGCAACCGCTGCGACGGACCCGTGATGCCGGCAACCCGAGTCATGCGAAGCGGCGTCCGCTGAATCCGCGCTCCGGTCGACGCCTACGCGCCGCATCGGCATCGCCGACTGCCGGCGCTGCCGGTTGCCGGCTAGCCTGTCGACTCCAGCAAGACGAGGGCAACTCCATGCGCAACCGATGGCTGTGGCTTGTCGCCGGCATCGCCGGTTTCTGCGGTGCATTGCGGGCGGCCGACTGTCCCGACTGGACCCCGGCGCAGGCGCGGCAGGAATTGAACGCGCTGCATGCGCGGCTCGACGGCTGGAACCACGCGTACCGGGTCAGCGGCCAGTCGCCGGTCGACGATGCCGTCTACGATCAGGCGCTGCAGCGTTTTGCCGGCTGGCGCGAGTGTTTTCCGGCGCAGTCGCCGGCGCCGCCCACGCATCTGGCCGATGCCGGCGGCAGCACGCGTGCGCCGGTGGCGCAAACCGGGCTGGCCAAGTTGCCGGATGCCGCTGCGCTGGCGGCGTGGATGCATGCGCGCGGCGACCACGACCTGTGGGCGCAGCCGAAGGCCGATGGCGTGGCGGTCACCCTGCTGTATCGGGACGGCCAATTGCGCCAGGCGACCAGTCGCGGCGACGGCATCCACGGTTCGGACTGGACCGCCCGGGCACAGCGCATCGACGCCATCCCCAAGCAGCTGCCGCATGTGCCGGCACGGGTGGTGCTGCAGGGCGAAATCTACTGGCGCGTACCCGGTCATGTGCAGGCCCGCGACGGCGGCGCGAATGCACGCTCGGCGGTGGCCGGGGCGCTGGCGCGCGATGCGCTGGATGCCGCCACGGCCGCGAAGATCGGCCTGTTCGTGTGGGACTGGCCCAACGGTCCGGCCGACATGCCGGCGCGGCTGGCCGGGCTCAAGGCGATGGGCCTGAACGACAGCGTGAGCTACACCCAGCCGGCCGGCAGCCTGGCCGAGGTCAAGCGCTGGCGCGAACAGTGGTATCGCCACGCGATGCCGTTCGCCGCCGACGGCACCGTGTTGCGCCAGGGCCATCGACCCGCGGCAGCGACCTGGCAGGCCGCGCCGCCGGCATGGGCGGTGGCCTGGAAATACCCGGCGGCGCAGGCACTGGCCGAGGTACGTGCGGTGAGCTTCACAGTCGGCCGCACAGGCCGCATCACGCCGGTGCTGGAACTGGAGCCGGTGCAACTGGACGACCATCGGGTGCAGCGGGTCAGCGTCGGTTCGCTGCGGCGCTGGCGGCAGCTGGACATCCGCCCCGGCGATCAGGTCGAGGTGGCGTTCGCCGGCCTGACCATTCCGCGCCTGCAGTCGGTGGTGTGGCGCACGCAGCAACGTGCCGTCGTGACGCCGCCGGATCCGCAGGCATACGATGCCCTCAGCTGCTGGCAGGCGGCGGCCGCTTGCCGGCAGCAGTTCCTGGCGCGCCTGCTGTGGCTGGGCGGCAGGCAGGGCCTGCAGCTCGACGGCCTCGGCGCCGATACCTGGCAGGCGCTGATCGACGCCGGGCTGATCCATGGCCTGCTCGACTGGATGAACCTGACGCCGGCACAGCTTGCCGGCGTGCCGGGCATCGGCCGGGCCCGTGCCACCGCCCTGGCGCAGAGCTTCGCCTCCGCTCGCGGGCGTTCCTTCGAGCACTGGCTGCACGCACTGGGGATGCCGGCCAGCGGCGGCGCCGGGTTGCCGGACTGGGTCACGCTCAGTGCGCGCCGTGCAAGCCAGTGGCAGGCGAGCGAGGGCATCGGCGCCGGTCGCGCCGATCAGCTAGTCGCCTTCTTCGGCCACCCGGTTGTGCGCGAACAGGCCGCGCGGCTGCATGCGGCCGGCGTGCAGGGATTTTGACGGTCACGTTCAAACTGTAGGAGCGCACCCTGTGCGCGATGCTTTTTGCCACATTCGAGAAGAGCATTCGCGAACAGGGTGCGCTCCTACGGGAGCACGCACGATATCCGCTCAGCTCTTGAGCTCGCCGTCGAGGTAATACCAGCGATCGTGTTCGCACACGAAGCGGCTGGTCTCGTGCTGGCGTTGCGCGCGACCGCCGCCGAGACGATAGCGGGCGACGAACTCGACGGTCGCGCGCTGCTCGTCATCGGTCCGCTGTTGCCGGATTTCCAGCCCCAGCCAGGTCGGTGCCGGCTGCTGTGCGGCCAGCCGCAGCGTGGCCGGGCGCGTATCGGCATGCCAGCTGGCCAGCAGGTAATCCTCGCGCATCAGCACGTAGGCGCTGTAGCGTGCGCGCATCAATTGCTCGGCGGTTGCCGCCACGGCGCCGTCGTGCAACGGTCCGCAGCATCGCGCGTAGCCGGCCGGATTTCCGCACGGGCAGGGCGTCATCGTGTCGATCGACTTCATGCCGTCTTTGTACCCGGTTTGGCGGTTTTTCTACAGCCGGTTACTGCCGCGTCGCCAGATGCGGCAGCGGTTGTTGGCCGGCATCGCGAGATCGTCGATCAGTGCAAAGCCGGCGCGATCCGCCAGGGCGTCGACCGCGGCAGCGTCGCGGATCGCCATGTGGGCGCCACGTTCGCGCAGGCATTGATCGAAGGCGGCGTTGCTGTCGCTGCTGTAGCGGCCCTGATAGTTGAACGGGCCGTACACGATCAGCGTGGCGCTGGCGCTGGTGACCCCGGGCAACCGGGCGAACAGCTGCTGCACTTCGGGCCACGCCATGATGTGCAAGGTATTGGCGCTGAATACCGCGTCGACCGTGATGTCAGGCCACGTGCCGGCCACGTCCAGCTCCAGCGGCGCCGGCGTGTTTGGCAGTGCGGCCTCGTCCAGCCAGGCGCGGATGCCGGGCAGGTTTTCGGCGCGATCGGAGGTTTGCCAGAGCAACCGGGGCATGGCCGCGGCGAAATGCACCGCGTGCTGGCCGGTGCCGCTGCCGATCTCCAGCACCCGCTGCCGATCGGCAAAGCGGTCGCGCAGCACGGCAAGGATCGGTTCGCGATTGCGCTCGCACGATGGTGCGTGGGGTTTGATGGCCATGGCTATAGCAGTGGAAGTTGATCGCTTTCTGCATCGCGGGCGACTTCGGCTCGGCGAATCATCTGCTGAACTGCGGGGACTGTGTGCATCGCGACCAGGGTGACATCGGGGTGGTCATGCGCAAAAACGCGGAACACTTCATCCGCAAAGGCTTGGCCGATGGTGGTTACCGCTTCGAAGTCGAGTACCACCGTGCGGAATCGCTCTAACCGTTGCATCAGGCGCTTGGCTTGCGAGCGCGAGATAAGGTTCTCGTCGCCGACCTTGGCCAGCCTGACCGGAACGACCGTCTTGGCAAAGGTGTAATCGTCCGGACCGCTGGAGTATTGATCAAAGATTTCCTTCGCCGTCCTCGCTGTGCTGGTCCTGATCTCCATGAGCACGGCGGTGCCGTGCCGGACATGGTGCATGTCGATGTCGAAAAGCAGATCGTCGCCTGCGCCATCGTCATGGTCGAAGACCAGATCGCCGGAAGCGATCTGGAAACGATCGAACATGCGCGAAGTGAAAAAAACTCCCTCGCCGGAATGCCGCCTTGGATCGGTGGTCAGCTTTCCCTTTGAAAGCTCAAGAAGTGCCAACCGCTCGTCCGGAAGATCCAACGCGCGAGTGATTTTGCGGAAAATGCCGATCCCATCGTCAACCACCATCATCGCGATCCGGCTGTCGTTGCGATCCAGGAAAACCCTGAGGTGCTTCCCTTCGGAGTGATCGATGGCGTTGTTGACCATTTCGGTCAGACCGTGGTGGCTGATATCGATGATATTCCCCGGCAGGCCTTTGAGCTGTGGCGCGACATCGCTTGCCCACACGCGATCCTCGGCAAGACCCAGCAGTGGGTAGCGGAAACTGGCGCGGCGGAAGATGCCCAGACGATAGGTTGGTCGTGTAGTCCCGACCTTGGCCAGATAGCCTTTGCTGATCAGTGCGCGGGCACGTGTGGCCACGGCTGCTCGGCTCAGGCCCATTGCCTCGGCGATGACGCGTACCAGATCGTTGGGGTGGCTCTGCACCCCGGCCAGCAGCGCGGCGTCAATTTTCGCAGAACGATTAGGGCGGGCCATGGGAACACTATAAAGTATGCAGGGCTTATTGGATAGTTATAGAGATATATTGTAAAGTTATGGCGCGCAGCTCAGCGCATTGCGGCAACGGTGTGATAGTCGGAGCCGGCTCAGACCGGGCGGCCGCGCAGTACACGCGCCGGCAGCATCAGCAGCGCACCGAGGAACGCGAATACTGCGGTCATCGTGATGCCGACCAGCCGCAGCGGCAGCAACAGCAGCCACACGAGCGGATAAAGCACCAGCGCCAGCAACGCCAGCGGCCAGCAGAACACCAGCAGCAACAGCCAAAGCAGGAAACCAGCCATGACACGACCTCGCAATGTCGGGAACAGGCCAGACTCTAGCAGCCTGCCGGACCGATGCGTAGATGACTCCCGCCACCTCTGGGGAATCTCGAATAACCTGGTTCTTGGCACTTGCAGGAGCGCACCCTGTGCGCGTAAACCAGATTACCTCGACGCCTGATTTCGCGCACAGGGTGCGCTCCTACAAATCGGGGTTATTCGAGATTTCCCTTGGTGCTCGCGAGCAGCCGCTCACGCCAGCGGATTCACGCCGATCAGCCACAGGTGCAGCCAGAGCGCGAAAGCGACCCAGACGGCGAGCCCGATCACCACGGCCAACGCATCGCCCGTCAGCGTGCCGGCGGGGTAATGGGTATCGGCGCGGCAGTCGCGGCGCCGCGATACCACGAACAGCACCACGGCCCACAGCAGGAACGCGCCGAACAGCACCACGTCATGCAGCATGCCGGTGGCCAGCAGATGGCCGAATGCCCATATCAGCACCGCCAGCACCTGCGGATGGCCGAGTTTCGCCTTGAAGTGGTTGCGCGGCACGCGCGCCGCGAAAAACAGTACGAATGCGAGCAAGGTGAACAAGGTATTGAGATGGCGCAGCCCCAGCGGCGGCACGTACAGCAGCACGGGTTGCTGCCGCGCCAGTCCGAAGCCCCAGCAGATCAGCACGAAGCCGATGATCGACACCAGCGCGTACAGGCCTTTCCAGCGTTTCACCCCGAGCCGCTCGACCTGCCGGCCGCGCCAGCCGTCGGCGAAGATGCGCAGTGAATGCACGCCGAGAAAAATCAGCAGACCGAGTATCAGCACCAGCATGACGGTTTCCCCATCGCGGCGATGCGCCGAGTATAGACGTTGCGGGCGTCGGTCAGGCTGGCCGCTCGATGCAGATGGCCAGTGCCTGCGCACCGCCGCGCAACGTGACGGTGCCGGCAGCCGGTACCGATGGCCGCCAGGCATCGCCGGCCTGCAGCGCGCCGTCGGCCGTATCGATTTCACCGCGGGCGGCATAGACGAGGACGGTTTGCGGATCAAGCCGGTGCACGCCGGGTTCGTGCCACACATCCACCGTGCCGCGAGCCAGCGCCCGCCGCACCATCAGGTTGAAGTCGCGGGTCGGGCCGGCGACCAGCCGCACGGATATCTTCGCCTCGCCGGGAAAGGCGAACGGTGCCAGCGGCGTGGTCAGCGCATGTTCGCGATCGTCGTCCAGCGTCATCGTGAAGCCGGCGCCAGCGAGCAGCACGATGTGCCGGTCGATGCCGGGGAAAACGGAGAACGGCGCGGCGCTGTCGACCTCGGCCACGCTGACCCGCCACAGGAAATCGTCGCTGCCGGCCGTGGACGGCTGGACGGCTATCTGGCGTGTGCTGCCGAGCCTGTTCTTCCACGCTTGCGGCATGCAGTCGCGCGCACGGATGATCGACGAACTCATGCGCTTCTCTCGATCACCTGCCGGAACGGCGGCAGCGCACGGAGCATGCCGCTGCCATAGCGCCGGGTGACCACCCGGCGATCCAGCAGCACGATGCGGCCGCGATCGGTTTCGTTGCGGATCAGGCGGCCGCAGTATTGGGTGAGCAGGCGGGTGGCTTCGGGCACGCTGACCTCGATGAAGGGGTTGCGCCCGCGCGACTCCAGCCACTCGGCATAAGTGGCGCCGACCGGGTCGGTCGGCACCGCGAACGGCAATTGGGTGATCACCACCGTCTCGCACAGCTTGCCGGGCAGATCCAGGCCCTCGCCGAACGAGGCCAGCCCGAACAGCGTGCTGCCCTTGCCTGCCTCGATGTCGGCGCAGTGTTCGGCGACCAGCTGCGACTTGCCCAGCGAACCCTGCGCGCGCACCTTGCGCATGTGCGCGATCGGCAGCTTCTGCAGCACGCGATCGAGCTTCGCGCGCGAGGTGAACAGCACCAGGTTGCCGGCGTTCCAGTCGAGGTTGTCGGCCAGCCATTCGCTGATTTCGTCGGCGTGCGCCTCGCGCGCGTCCGGCAGGGTGCGCATCGAGGGCACTTCCAGTCGCGCCTGGCCGGGCAGGTCGAACGGCGAGGGCAGGCTCAGGCAGACCGCATCGTCGGGCAGTCCCACCGAGTCGGCGAAGCCGCGGAAGTTGCCGCCCGCGCTCAAGGTGGCCGAGGTCATCACCACGCCGCTGGCATTGCCCCACAGCACGTTGCGCAACAGGCTGCCGGCGGATACCGCCGAGGCGTGGCAGACCAGTTGCTCGCCGCTGATCGTGACCCAGCGCGCCAGCGGCGGCGCGTCGTCCGGATCGCCGGCGGACCACGCGTGCCAGCAGCGCGCCTGCTTCTCGATGCGCTCCAGCGCCATGCCCAGTTCGCGCGACAATGCCTCCTGGGTGGGCCCGCCGTCGGTCATCTCGACTACCGCGCGGCGCACCGCGACGAGCCAGCGCTGCACTTCGCCGGTACTGACGCCGAGCATGCGCGCGTGTTCCACCCATGGCTGCGGCAACTGGCCCAGCGAGCCGCGGTACATCGGCTCGCTCTCGGCCGGATCGGGCAGCCAAGCGAGGCGGATATCTTTCTCCAGTTCCTCCAGCGCGTCGCTCAGTTCCTGCAGTTTCGCGTCGCCCTGATCGAGGCCGAGCTTGCCCAGGGTTTGCTTGTCGGTCAGCGAATACGCCGCGTGCACCTGGCGGCCGAGCCGGCTCAACTGACGCACGGTGGCGTTCATGAAGACCTCGGCCGCGCCGCGTTCGATCGCCTTGCCGGGCACGTGATGGCCTTCGTCGAAAACGTACAGCGTCTCGTCCGGGCGCGGCAGGATCACCCCG
>Ga0307375_10003708_pt1 | contig 14890 bp, 7 predicted proteins | sample TR1MG_FD_202531 | JGI IMG/M metagenome (GOLD analysis project Ga0307375, IMG submission 202531) | Soil microbial communities from Risofladan, Vaasa, Finland - TR-1 | ecosystem: Environmental > Terrestrial > Soil > Coastal area > Acid sulfate soil | place: Finland: Risofladan, Vaasa | collected...
GTTCCAAGTTCTCCATCACCTCCAACTGAGTGCAGTGTCTGCCTTAGCTCTCGCATATGCTCCAGGCAATCACCCCCTCTATTATGTGTCTCAAACATCAAATGAAACGTGATTCCCAACTTGCCAACCATGCAACAGAATGAGGCCATCGGAAACGGCGCTTGATTGGGTGTTTAGTTTAAGGAAGGGGTATTTGAGTTCTTCATTTTGTAGTTTGAGCCTTTTGATCACGTGGTATCTTCGCGCTCAGTCGTTCTTCTTCTTCTCGGAGAGGAAAACAGATGGTGTCTGGAGATACATGAGAGCGTAGATGATCACGAGAGCAGTAGCAGTGAAGAAGAGGAAGGTGACGAGGCCCTCCCAGAACCAGGCGGGGAAGTAATCGGCCCAGGCTGGCGGGTTCGTTTCGTCAGTGGTGTCGTCCATGGCTGCTTCAGCCTCCTCGATTTCCTCGACACTCCTCTCCGTTTCTTGCTGTTCTTGTTGTTGGAGTTCAAGAGTGACATGGACGTGAGCCTTTGAGTGTTGGAACTCGGTCTCGATAGGCGGGAGAACGACGGACTCGGCGGCGAAAAGTGCTACATATTTTCCATTCGTGGCCTGCTCAACGACCTTCTGCACGTTGTCAATCTGCTCGTCATCCTTCGCAAGCTTGGCAGAGAGTGACATATCGATGGAGGAAAGCGAAACAATCAAGAGGTCGGTCTGACCATTGTGGAAGACGGCATTGTCATTCTGGAGGGTTTGTGCGTCCACTGCCTCGACTGAGGGGACGGCGCGCTGGAGAGACTTGAAGAAGGAGCTGCGCTGAGAACCATGGAAGAGCACCTTGGAGCCATAGGGGAGAGAAGCGGCAAGGGAGGCAACAGAAGAGGCCACGGGATTCTCTCCGGCCTCGTACGCCATAAAGGGGATGGCCACGCTCGACTTGGAGGCGGTCACCTGCTGTCTCAAATGGCTAAACGACTCACGGTTGTTCGACACTTGATCGCTACGGAGCTAGAATCGACACACACACAGAAGAAGCCGAGAAGCCGGGATGAAACGAAGCGGAGGGACGAGAGGCAAAAGGTCAGTCCCGAGGCTCAACACTAACTTCAGACACTGCATGACTGGCAATATCGCAAAGAAGACACACAGAGGAACCACGAAAAGGTTGAGGCAACCAGACGACATACGCACAGTAGGCTCAAGGTACAGAACCAAAACTTCGGGGGTAGAACGATCGTTTCTGAACACAGTGGCAAGGTTGGCAGACTAGAGGTGCAAAAAACGGCACCAATACAGCACAAAGAACGCAGCACGCATAGCGAGACGCAAGAAACCGAGTCAATATGGGAACAAAACACTCGAGATGGCCACACACCGACACACGAAACAGAAAGTTCCACTCGCGTACCAAATCCTCGGCCTTGTTGGAAGCAATCTTCGATAAAATGGCATTGAACTGACCAGACGCAACAGTGCTTTGGATTTTCATGTCCTTGCCAGCAAAGAAGCTGTTGCCAAACAGAGAAAGCGACGAAACACAGAGTTAGAATCCGAAATCGCCCCTTTCGCCAATCAACAGGATGGACGAGAACCATCAATGACCAAATAACACGAAAAGCAACCAATACGCAACAATACCAATTGAAATGCAATACATGATAGAGGCACAAACGACAAGGGAGCTCGACAAGGATCCGCGTACTTGGAACCAGACCACATCAACAGAGGGGCATCAATAGACCAAGCCACGCCCAGGATGGCCAAGAGCGCAACAGCTAGAAGAGGTCCACGAGCTGAGTGCATGATGGACCGATGAGCAAACGACTGGGGAGGGGGGAGTGGAAGGACGAGCAACTTTTGCAATTTGGTGTGAAATTTCGCTCCCAGAAGTCCGGCTCTTTTGGTCTCGATCATGTGTCTCCTTTCAGTCATGGATTCAGCCATGAGGTACGGACATCTCTGGTGAGAACAGCGATGGTTCTATCTCGAGCGCCCATTTTAAGTCCTATGCACTTCTTTCCCTCCTCTAAAATCGATGTTGATCAATGCAGCTGATCCATTCCCTACTGCTGTTGTCTTTCCATCTAGTTCGAGTCGCAGTCCCCTATTCTTCACAGTACCCACTGAAAAGACCATTGAACAGCTCAATGTGTTGAATAGCGCCATCCTTCCTGTCCGTTATGGTCCAAAGTTCTACTCGAGCATTCTGACCGATCCTACCTACTCTGCACACATTGGTACGCTCTTGGTATCCCTTTTATGTATCTTAACGTAGAGTGTTTGCGGTATTAACTCAATTGCAGCCCTATACAACGAGGTTCTGGTCGGAGGAATCACTACAAAGAAGTTGAAGGACAAGGATGGCAAATTCTACCTCTACATCATGACGATCGGCGTCTTGGCTGCGTATCGAGGTCGGGGCATTGGACGTCAGTTGCTGGAGAAGGTAGAGAAGCAAGCAGAGGAGGACAAGGACGTATCGTACATCGAACTTCACGTGCAGCTTGGAAACGATGATGCTGTCGTCTTCTACACCAAACACGGCTACACCAACGTGGAACTGGTAGATCAGTACTATCAGAAGGTAACTCCGGCATCTGCCTACCGTTTTACGAAGAATGTACAACACACCAACTGATCGGCGCACGTCGAGGGTCTGATTTCATACTTAGGTCTTCCATCCCACTGATGATGTTCGAATTCGATGAGATATGAGAATTCGACAATAGGTATTTGCAGGGATTTCAATTGTGACCGGGAATATGGGAAGGATCGAAGGGGCAAACTTGAACCCCTGCAATCCGTTCATCGTTTGTTCGTAGTAGAGTGTTTGACATCTTTATTAGGAAAGATCGCTGGATGTTCTTATACGCGAGACACGAGGGTCTTGACGTTGAGGTACTCGAAGAGAGCGTCCTTTCCGAGATCTCTGCCGAAACCAGTTCCTTTGACGCCGCCGAATGGCGCGTTGTACTTCACTACGTTGTAAGTGTTGGTCCAAACTACTCCAGCCTTGATGCGCGTGGTGAAGGCGTGTGCGGTAGACATGCTTTGCGTCCAGACGGCAGCGGCGAGTCCGAACTCAGAGTCGTTTCCCTTGGCAATGGCGTCCTCGAGATCCTTGAATTTGATGACGACGAGCACGGGTCCGAAGATCTCCTCCTTGGCGACGCAGAAGTTCTGTCCGACGTTGGTGAAGACGGTGGGCTTGACGAAGAAGCCCTTGTTGCCGATGCGGTAACCTCCGGTGGCTACGGTTGCGCCTTGTTCCTTGCCCTTCTCGATGTATCCCATGACCTTCTTGAACTGTAGGTGATCGATGAGTGGACCGTGGACGAGTTTGCCGGTAGCAGCGGCATCCTTGGTGGAGGGATCGAACGGGTCTGCGACGTGGATTGCCTCCACCTTCTTGACGAGAGCGGCGACGAACTTGTCGTGAATAGACTCCTGAACGTATAGGCGAGATCCTGAGCAGCAGTTCTGACCCATGTTCTCGAACAAGGCCTGGGTGGCACCGTCGACGGCTGCGTCGAAATCAGCGTCCTCGAAGACTACGTTTGGAGACTTTCCACCCAACTCGAGAGACACCTTCTTCAAATTGCTCGCCGCTGCGGCTGCCATCACTCGCCTTCCAGTGACAGTGGATCCAGTGAAGCTGACCTTATCGATATCCATGTGAGCGGTGATTGCGGCTCCGGCAACAACTCCAAGTCCAGGAACGATGTTCACAACTCCAGCAGGGAATCCAGCCTCCTTGATCAACTGGCCAAGATAGAGAGCACTGAGGGGAGTTTGCTCAGAGGGCTTCAACACAACTGTACATCCGACCGCGAGAGCAGGAGCAAGTTTCCAGATGGTGAGCATGAAGGGATAGTTCCACGGGACGATCGCTCCAATCACACCGATCGGTTGACGTCTCACCACCACCGAGTGACCTGCATCTGATGGGATCAACTCTCCAAGCGGGATCTTATCGCACCATCCAGCATAGTAGCGCACAATGCGTGCAGATTGGGCAATATCATAGCCAGAAGAGGAGACCTCGGATTTACCGTTGTTCACGGCCTCAATAGCACCAAGCGTCAAACGGTCGCGCTCAATCAACTCGGCAAGCTTGAACAGGAGCGTCGCGCGCTCAAGGGGGTCCTTATTCGCCCAGCTGGACTCGAAAACGGCACGAGAAGACTTGACCGCGCGATCCACGTCCTCCTGCTGCGCCGCAGAGACCCTGCACAGCACCTCCTCAGTACTGGGGTCAATCACGTCGAAAGTAGACTTGTTGCTAGACTCCACATACTCATTGTCGATGAACAGACGAGTGGGCGCATTGAGCTTGGCGAACAGTTCCGCGTGGTTCGGCACAGCCATTTGTCCTTCTACGCGGCAGAGCAGGCGCAAAACACAATATCGGTCAGGAAAAGGGGAAGATCACAGAGGGAGGAATCGAAGGAAGAGGGAGAGGACGGGAAAGAGGAGGATGCAACAGGCACAGGAGGGGGAAGTACGCACGATGCGGTGGTCAGCCGAGGACTGCCGCCACCCTCGATAACCCACACGTACCCACACTCAAAGTCACGCGTGACATTCAGAATCGCCCATCTCTTTTAGTTTGCTGTTTTAGCCTCTGTTGGAGTCTGGTGATCGTCCTCTCTGACACTTCGATGGCTCAGAGGGATCAAATTTCATGGTGTGCACGATGACCCCCCCACCCCTCCCAAAGGCGAGGCGATAGCGCATGAAATGGAGGCTCTTGCTCAAGCACTGTGCCTGTTAAGTCACCATAACTGCTGCAATACGGTCAATATCGAAGCGAGAAATCTGACCACTTTTGTTCTAATTAATTCTGTAGCCGCTGGCAAAACTTAGAGTGTTCGCATTCCCGCTCAAGTAGTTTATGAGATGGCTGCGTCCTGTTTTATCCGTACCAGAACGCCTCCCTCGGTACTGGAGACTGAGGAGATGGAAGCAGTGTTTGGCCACTTTATCGGGCTTCCTCCGAACGCAGAGACTCTCTATGACAACTTCACCTCTCTATGACAACTTCGCCTTCCGGATTGAGTCAACCATACTGGAGGATGTCCGTTTCCGCTTTTGTGTGTCCGAAATAATCTGAAGTAAGAATGCTTCCGCTCTTCCTGCTGCGCAGTTTCTGTCCCCAACTGATGCGAAAAGCAGCTCAAATCGGTCAATTTGGATTGCTTTTCGGGCGGGGGCGGGGGTAGTAGTAGGTACTACTATGGATCCGAAAAACGTTAAACAGTAAACACATTGTAGCAGACAATACCTCGGTGAACTGCAGAGATATGGAAGCCTGGTCAACATGCAGTCTACGTTCCGAAGCTCCTCGAAAAAGGGCGGCGGAGAGCAGGGCGCTCCATCTGTTCGTGGTGTTCAGAGCGGCCGCGGTTCTTCGGGAAACTTTCAGTCTCCACTCATCTTCCCTTCCTCCAACATGGTCACTTTCAAGCACGTGGACACGCTTAAGGTTTCGGATTATTCGAGCATCAGCTATCTCAAGAGCGCCATCACGCAGAAGGTCCAAGTCGAGCACCTTTACGTCGGCTTGACGAACGACGTGCAGACTCGCTTCCAGAACGCTAAGCCTGGCACTGTCCATTACAAAGCCAAATATGTGTTGTTCGTGGAACTTGTTTTCCATGGAAATACGCTTGAAGAGACCAGAACAGACACATTGAAGGAGCTAGAAAATCACTATCTTGGCTGCCTCAACGAAATCAAGAGTGGCTATGCCGCGCAGGACGGAAACTTTGTTTACCACCTGTACTTCATTGTAGGATAAACGTTATCAACGTACAATAAACCAGAAAGCAGCAAAATCTCCTTTCCCGATTCATTCTCACGCCGCGTCGTGTATCTAGCATACTTTCTAGGATACCCTACATTACCCTACACTACCCTACATGAAGTACATTCGTAGTACTAATGTACTACTACTAGCTATAAGAAAGCTGAAAGAGGTGCTCTGAATTAGCACAGTGCCATGCGCCCCTGGCGCCCCAGTGCAGACTTTGAGCATGAATAGCAGCTTGAATATAGCTTTTAGAGGTACTGAGAGGAGCTAGGATATAAGCCACTCAAAAAAGGAACGCTACGCCGTTCCGTCTCCGCCGCCCTTTTTCCTCGGCCGCGAGAAACCGTTTCGCGACCCACAGCATGATCTACGAACCAATTTCTAGTACTAGTAGATTGATGAAGAATATGGCACAAAGAATTGGACGAGATTTTGGGGTGTCAGGACGATGATGAGGGCGGATGCGCCAGAGCTGGATGTCCCGGGTTTCAGCAAGGCGTTCTCTTTCCTGCTTAGAAGCCGATACTACTGGGTATTTGTTCGCCGAATATCACAATTTGAGATGTTAGGAGCGGCTTGAACGTCATTTCCGCCTTTTTACATTCATTACAGTAGTGAGTGCTCGAGCAAGTTGCTGGATGGTTTTGGGGTCAATGTCTGAGGAATCACCGTCCACTGCAGTTCGGAAGTATATCATCCCCAGATGAGCTAACACTGTCTTTTCGAATGGCAAACCCGTCCAACCGGTTTGCGAGGGTAGCTGAGGATGTCAGGAAGACCTGGTAATCTTACAGCCACTTGTTGGGTTTGATTGCGATGCACAATTCGAATTGTCACCAAAGTGTCGCTCCAAAATACCAGTAGATTACGCTCTACATCTTTCCAGCTGATATGCTTACCAGGAAGGTACCGGACCCGCGAGGCCATTTTGTCAGCGGTGTTCTCGGGTTACTACACGGTTTAGAACTATAAAAGGGACGAGCGACAACAAATTACAAGAGACTGGGATGGATTAATATATGTGATGAAGGAGCAACCATCACACGGACTGACGAAAGAAGCCGAATCTCGCCGCCGATCGTATCCATGTAAGGTGGTCGCGTGGCAAGCAGTAGCTGCCCAATTGCACAAAGCTCAGGAAAGCAGGCTCGTCAGTTTAACAAAGCAGTCGTAGTTCAAAATTATGAAGTGGGTGATGCTGTAGCCATCTGGTTTCCAGGAAGAAATTACCTGCGGGCACCTCCACGACTAATTTGTGACCTAGAATGCGCGGACCATTCATTGTGACAGAGAATCTTTCCCCTCTGCCACTGTCAGAGTTGCCCCACTGGACAAGCAAACAGCAAATGCTGGGCCACGACGTGATCCATGTGAATCGACTTGCCAAGTTCAACGTGAGGCCGGAATCGTTGGAAACTGGGCATTTCGAAAGGGAAGACAACTATGCGAGTGTGGGGACATGAAACTGATTGATGAGGCGGATGTGCATCGGGATCCATTCGGAAACGAAGATGACGAAATGCAGACCCCTATCGCAGCCACTACGACATTCTCCGCAGACCGCAAAGAGACACAAGAAGATAGGTTAGAGAGAGAAGCGAAGCAGTCAACTACAAAACCACTCAACGGTGAAAACGGATCCTCGCCTGCCGACGATTCGCAAATCACCACTACGCCCTCCTCGCTCATGCCAAACTTGAGGCGTCTCCTCTTCGACCACCTCAACAACATCATCAACCAAACTCTTGGGCCGAAGTTGAGCTACAAGCTCATTCGGGACGCCACGATGCATCGTGCCACGATGGACCCGAACCTGGCTGAGCGACGCTCAAACCTGTTCAGGGCACTCCTAGAGAAGTAAAATAACCTCATTACATACCTTCTTTCTCGGACACTCGCGCAGAAGGAGGGGATGGAGTAATGTGACTCCGTCCTACTGCTCTGGGCCTAGTGACCCCCTGTACCCCTTGTCCAGTCCAGTCTTGCCTGGTCTTGGGTGAGTATCTTTATATAACTCTGTATCATAGTATACTACCCCCGGTTCCAACTAGTTACATGGATGAACGACGCGCTACGGACTTTGAAGCCCTTTCTCCGCAACAACCCTCTCTGCTTGCCCGAACCATGTTGTAACCATATGTAGTCCCTATTTAACACCAACCAAGGACCCTTGGCCTCTCTCGTCTTCTCCACTATCGGGCAGCCAAACAACAACCGTATGGGGCAAAGAACGGCCACATGGGCGCAACTGCTGGCAAATTGAAACTCATGTGTGACCTCCATCGCCCTTGATTCAACTCCAAACCCCTCATTTGCAAATGGAAAATTGTAGACACCAATGAAGGCAACATTCGATACGAATACACTCTCCACTTCTGAAGTCGACTGGGGGAAATATAGCTAGCAGAAGCTTGGCAGCTAGAGCTCTAGTCAACTGAGATGTGCGTCCGCAAACTCGATAGGCGAGCCTATCTGGCTGCTTTTACAACTGTTTTTCGTTAAGTTTCGTCAACATCATAAGTATTCGTTCCCAAACATCCTCCAAAGAAACGTGCAGAAGCGTGACCAGCAAATATCCGTGCTTCACGCACTTTGTAGAGACTCCCTCTTCTTCAGATCGTCACGCTTGGCAAAGAATCCATTCGGGCCACATCGACAACACACGTATCCATGGTAATTAAGTCTGCGTGGCAACCCGACCCTCAGCATCCGGAAGTGGAGCTTCGGCCTCGGAAGCGGGAGGATCTCTTCTAGCGCTTCGCATCACTCTCCTCTGCGCGTCAGTGGTGTTCTGTAACTCTCATTGGCATCTCCTTTCGCTATTCTCTCGATTACCTGCCGTTCTTCGCTGAAAGGTGTTGTGCTAAGCGCGTTAACCCACCTACAAGTTCTGCTCGGTTCGTCCTCGAGACTTTGTGGCCCAAACCATGTCTCTTGTTTCCGATGATAGTGTTTATTCCCTGGATAATGGTGTTGTAGAGAAGAGCGCGCCATTTGCGCCTCGTTTAGGTACCGATATGACCCTTGAGACGGTTTTGGATTCTTCGGCTCTTGGCGGTTCTCCGATTTGCCTTCTTTGCGGTCCCTCTGGCGAACTCTGGATTATTCTCTCGACCCATCAAGTGGTGGCTTACAACTCACGTTTTGAACGCATTTTCGAAGCTGGTAAGAGTGGCATGAGCGGTCACGAAGTCGGCGAAGTTTCCGTCGCTCTATTTTCCTTCTCGATGCTTTCTGGCCTCTGTTTCGATAGTAATGGCTTAGTTTGTCTCTCAGACTCTGGTAACCATGTGCTGAAGCGCATCAATCGCAGCTCTAATTCGGTCTCTACGCTCGCTGGAAGTCTCAAGGGCTGTTTCGATGGCGAAGCTTTGGCATCCCGCTTTTCGTCCCCTACTTCGATCGTTACCTCTAGCCTTGGTCATCTTGTGATTTGTGATAGTGGAAACAACCGTATTCGCCTCTTAGCTGATGGCATGGTGTACACAGTGGCCGGCAGTGGCGTGAAAGGCCATTTCGACGGTCCTTCGCTTCAATCCCAATTTAACTGGCCCACTGGACTTGAAGTGACTGGTGATGGAGAAATTCTCGTTGCAGATACTGGTAACCATGCTATTCGATACATAGAGGACGAATTGGTGACGACTGTAGCTGGAAATCCGTCAACGCCCGGTCAACGAGACGGCGCCATGTCCGAAGCGACCTTCTCCTTTCCCTCTCGTTTCTCGTGGCTTCCCTCTGGTGAACTTCTGATTGTCGACATGGGATCTCACACCATTCGTATCATGAGTCTCGAAGCAAGAGTATCAACGCTCATTGGACCATACTCGAAGTTCACCTCTTCTTCCTCAACCCATTCGACCTCTTCTGCCTCCACTTCCCCCTACGCATCTCTGAATCACAAAGATCTCGATGCCTTCCCAATCTCACTCTCTCTCCTCGACAATCCTGTCTCGGTAGACTCTATGGAAGATGGACGTGTCTTTATCGCCGATAGGAAAGGCATTCACATTGCTTCTTGGTCGAAAGCACCTGTTGCAGATGATGTAATCACGAATACGACGGTGGATCAGGCGCCGGATGGCACCAAGAAGAAGGAAGAGGACCCTTCACTTTCTCCACCAATTCAAACGATTCCTGCCCCCTATCGACTCATTTCTCGCAAACCCAAGGAAGAACGTATCGCTATCAATGCTTTTGGACCAGACATCAAGACTTTGGAGATAAATGCGATAGCAGAGGATGCGGAAATCAGTGAAACGTCGCCCGTGACGGTTAGCTCTTCTACTGAGACTGAATCTGGTATTGTCCTGGAAAACGATACTCTTATCAACCAAGAAACACAATTTCTCCCCGAGGCTGCGACTACTATCGATACACGATCACAACAGCAACATGACTCGTCGTCGACCGATTTGAACCCTGATTCCGATACTATTCCCCCTCCTCCGTCCCAATTCATTCAAATGGATATCACTGATGGATATGATCCGAAGATGGCTTCCGACCCGTCCATCGTCGGGCCAGAACCGACAGTTGTGGCTCAATTGGCTCATCGCATCGTCTCTCCACCTGCCTCTCCTCGTCTTCTTCAATCTGCCACCGTAGTTCATTCTCCAAAGCTCTCTTCCAAGCACCTTGGACTCATCCAGGCTTCAAAGACCTTTACTACCGACAGCATTGGTCTCTCCCAGTTGGTCTTATCTCCCGAAGCTGCTGAGATCATCGATTGCATCCATAGTATTGTGGATATGACGAACCACGTGATTCAAGAACAAGCTTCCATCGATTCTGCGTTTGTGGACAAGCTGAAGGCGAGTAGCCGAACGATCGTCAGAAGTTTCATCATCATCATTAAGCGTTACCAGGAGTGTGTTCAGTCCTCCCCCACTGAGGCATATCTCGATACTCTCATTGCATCGTTTGAGCCCGTTTGCAGGTCCATCAATGCTATCGGTTCTTCGCTCATCGCCTTGTCTTCTCCGTCTGGAAAGAGTGCCTCCGGTCTCAACAACTTCATCGAAATCTGCCTTCCCATGCGAGAATCCGTGTCTGTTCTAGAATTTACGATGTATTCCAGACCCGAAGGATCAGATAAGGCTTCCGAAGCCGTGACAAGACATGCCGCGCTCAGCTCTGCGGATTCATCTTCTCTCTCCTCTCCTTCCCCATCTTCAGTCTTCCTCTCCCGTCAATCTTCATCTTCCGTTGATTCTCCTTCTTTTGCTGCGCCAATACTGAGCCAAGCTGAACTAGAACGTTCTGGAAGAGTATCGAGGTGGGCTCCCATCAGGAGATCTTGCGGTCTCTTCGCCAGCTCCAAGCGCAACGGTGTCGTCTTCTCGACCACCACCGATCACCTGGTTGTTCGCTTCGAAGAGGGCGGTACAATTGAAGTGCTCGCCGGTCTATCTGGAAGTGGAGGATACGTCAACGGAGCGGCAACAATGGCACAGTTCCGTTTCGTTCGTCTTTGCGGTCTTGCCGAGGATCGATTTGGTGGTCTTATCATTGTCGACTCTGGAAATCATTGCCTGAGATACCTCACACACGATTATGCGACGGTGTCCACATACGCTGGCGATGCTAGACGCCCTGGCTACAAGGACGGAACTCTGGAATCTGCCCGTTTCAACACTCCCTCCTCCATCGTTCTCTCTCCTCACGGCGATGTTATCCTTGCAGATACTGGAAACAACCGAATCCGAATGATATCCAACGGAATTGTAACAACGATAGGAGGATCTGGACTGAGAGGAAGCAACGATGGCCCGTTCCTTGAGGCCTCTTTCAGGTCTCCCTCTGGACTGTGTCTCTCTCCTGATGGCGATCTCTACATTGCCGATTATCACAATCATCTCATTCGAAAGTTATCCGGAGGATTCGTCTCGACCATTGCTGGAGATGGGCAGGAAGGATACCTCGATGGAGAGGCCCTCAAATCTAGATTCGCCAACCCTACTTCGCTCACAATGACTTCTAATGGCGACCTCATCGTCTCTGATTACTACAACCACTGCTTGCGATTGATCTCAAGTGGAAAGGTCTCCACTTTCGCTGGAATCGCAAAGATGTCTGGAACGAAGAACGGCTACGGAAGGGAGGCGCACTTCACCTTCCCTATGGAATTGGCGATCCTCACACCTGTCCGAGTACCTCTTCCGAGAACTCACGGTCACACTGTTAGCAATACAGGAGGAGGTGGGAAGGACGATTCGTCTGCAATCCAAGCGATGCCAATGTCCCCACCTACAAGTCCGCGCTTGCCTCCCGCATCCTCTCCTGCTGCATTCATCCCTCCTCTTGCTCTATCTGAGATCGGTTCATCATCATCATCATCATCATCATCGACGACAACAACAACAACATCAACATCCACTGCAGCGCCTCCCTTAACCACTCCCAGAGCGATCTTGAACTCTGACGCGAGAATCAGGAGAGCCACCGTTGCGTCCAGCACATCCTCCCTTGCATCATCATCAACCGCCATCTCTTCACCACCACAATCGCATATGGGATCAGTGTCCATATCAGGATCATCATCAAACATCAACGCTGCGAGACGGGTCGAGTTTGGAAATCCAGCCTCCTCCTCTTCCCTGCCCTCCTCCAACTCCTCAACATCATTGACAGCTATGGCTACTACAACGGCGCCATCATTATCATTATCATCATTATCATCATCAACCGCGTCATCTGCCGCCATTTCGGGAGATTTGGAAGAGACAAGAGCCGAGACGAGACTCTTGGTTGCCGATTCGTACTCGATTCGTATCATTAGCGACTTCGTGCTTCCGATGACAGTTCGCCAAGGCGATATTGGGCTTTCTCTTGTTCAAATGTCATGGGAGGCAGGACATCGCTTCCAACCACAGCCCTGGATTTTGGATGCCATCCTCTCTCTTCATTCTACTGGTCTGATGATTCGCGACCTCTGGACCCTCTCTTCCGAGCCGTCTCACGTTCGCCCCATCATTGAGCGCATCCTGAATGGTGTGCATGTCGATTGGCACACGGTTCCTCCGAGAGTGACAGCCACGGTGCTGAAGGCCTTCTTCCAGAAGCTGCCATGCCCACTTCTGACTATGGAGCTCCAAGACATGTTCATTGCCGCTGCTCAGCCAATTAATGATGCAACAGATAGGAGGCTGGACTTGCTGCGTCAAGTGGTGCGAGCGCTGCCCATCGCAAATCGAATCCTTCTGAAGCACCTCATGGACCTGTTCTCCGCCTTCGACGATCCGCTTCACATTCCTCCTGTTTGGGGTCCCATCCTTCTTCTGCGCAGGAGCTTGGGCTCATTCCAAGATACTGTGCGAGCAGCCTCAAGAGTCGTCTTTACACTCATCGAGCACAGCGCTTCGATCTTCGCGGAACTCGATCTCATCCGTGGCACGCCTCCCGTATGGCTCACTAGGATCAATCATGCCGACAGAGTTCAGGAATCGTTTGGTCCATTCATTCGCGCACTCATCATGACACACGACAGACTTTGGAGAGTGAAACACTTGGTAGACATCGCGGAGCTCTTCAGGAGCGTGGAGCTGATGAGGAACGTCTTGTTCGCCCTACAGGAACAGTTTTTGAGTCACACTGTGCTACATGTCATCGAAAGGTATCACTTGGACAGATTCCAGGCCTATCTCACGAGTTTTCAGGACGCTTGGGTCAAACTTGAGGATTCTAGCGCTTCTTCTTCTTCTGCTGCTGCTGCTTCCAACTCCTCCTCCTCATCCTTCCCTTCTGCTTCCAATGGTCATCATGCTGCGAAGATACGCAGCGCTTCTGGAACTGGTGCAGTCATTAGTGGAGGCGGGGATGGCGGCGTTTTGGCTTCGTCCCCACCTGGCTCCCTAACCTCTGCTCGCAGACCTGGCGTGCCGATTTCCAAGGCTCAGGCGATTCGATCTCAACGGGAACTCAAGAGGGCGAACTCTTCATACGATTCATCAAGCACCACCTCCACGAACTCGCGGGTTCAGGAGCTTACCAACTTCTTCGGTGGCCTCAATTCTGCGACCTCACAGCAGCCTGAAGAACAACAACAACAACAACCACATACGGAATCTCCTGCTACGACCAACTCACCTGTTTCGCACGGTGCAATTCCATCACACTTGCGCGGCGGACATCGATCCTATTCCTCCTCCTCCGGCATCCCTGGTCTCATGAGACTTGCTGAGAACACGCTCTCGATTTCCAATAGCGATTCTGAGAATGATTTTGATGTTGTTGCTCATTTGAAGAGTGACGATGCTACGCAAATGTCAGACGAACTTATCGCGCCTCTTGTCGCGGTTCCGGTCGGTTCTGCTCCTTCACAAGCACATGCTCATTCGGCGCCAGTAACGATGTTCAATCCTCTTCAAGCCTCGAGCCCGGACGACGCTGCGCCAATCGAATCAGAGCAGCAGCGCGTTCCGGATTCCGATGCCCCTTTCACCCTCTCTTCTGAACACGATACTCAAGTGGTGAGTCCAACACCGAAGAGGAGGAGTAGTGAGCTTGATTCGAACGAGCTGGAATCGGTGCAGAGCCCCGATTCCCCCCGATTCGTCGTTCCCACTGTCAAAGGCGTTTCCCCGTCCCTCGTCGTCCCTATGGCCGCAGGTGTCAAAGCTTCTTCTTCTACGACTCTTGTGGTCACTTCTTCGAATGCGATCAACTCTTCCATCAGAATCCCTCTCTCGATGCAGAAGAGGGCTCCTTCTTCAGCAGCAGCAGCAGCAGCAGTTGGGTCCAAACACCCCGTAGGCAGCGAACCCTCATCTGGTAGTCATAGCAATGGCGGTGGTAATGCAATAGAGGAGGATACATACCTCATCAGTCTGCTTAGGACGACGAAGATTCGCAACCAATTCGATCGTCTCATCCTCGCCGCTCTCTATGAGCTCATCCTCTTCTCCTTCTCCGTCGATATGGCCTATCGTGGTGCCTTGTTTGCCAATCCTCACGTCATCTCCGTTTTGGACACCATGAGGAGCAAACTCTCTGCTCACGTCGGTGTCCCTCAGTTCTGGAATACTCTATCCAATAGTCCCGTCGTGTCTTGGAGGACGTTCAAACACGCATTTGTCACACAAATAT
>Ga0307375_10003712_pt1 | contig 14885 bp, 18 predicted proteins | sample TR1MG_FD_202531 | JGI IMG/M metagenome (GOLD analysis project Ga0307375, IMG submission 202531) | Soil microbial communities from Risofladan, Vaasa, Finland - TR-1 | ecosystem: Environmental > Terrestrial > Soil > Coastal area > Acid sulfate soil | place: Finland: Risofladan, Vaasa | collected...
GGTCCATCCTCCATAGAGCGTGACACGCGTTCGGTCCACATCCACGTAGGAACGAGTAACACGGACGCCCCTCGATACTACACGGCAGACCGGCACGTTCCCGCGGCCCGGCGTCCACTGCTATGGCGGTCGGATAGTGCTTGCGCATCTGCGCGCCGCTCGTGTTTCCGAACGCTCCCACGACCGGAACGCGCATGGCTGCTGCTACGTGGTATAACCCGGAGTCGCATGTGATCATCGCGTCGCATCGTCCGACTATTGCGAAGAGCTTTGCCCAATCCGGCGCCACGAATATCGGCGTCCTCGTCTTCTTGATCCAGTCCACGATACCGCGCTCATGGTCCTTCAGCGCAGTGTGCCTGCTATGCATGTAGAGTACCTTCACGCCAGACGACCACAGCATCTCACACATTCGCCGAACCTGCCCAAGCGAGAACGAACGCTTCGCCGCCACTGACAACGGCTGGATTCCGACGAGTGGTGCCTTGTATCTTCCCTTTGCACCGATGGCATCTAGCCATCCGTCTGCCCATCCAAAGACCTCCAGCGGAACGTTGACGTCCGCGACGCGCGGCTTCAGCTCGACTCCTAGAGTCTTGGCGGCCTCCGCCGTCCAGCAGTCTATGCGATCTAGGTAGACGTTGCCGCGCGTCTCACGCTCGTGGACGTAAGCTGGGCAGAACATGTCAACGGTTGCATCCCACGGTCCCGGATGTCGTGATAGATACCCGTGCAGGTGCGGATTGGGAATCGCGTCACGCCCACGCCTTTCCTTCATGTCAACGGAGACAACCCTGTTAACGTGCGGGCACATCTTCGCGATGGACGTGTATCCGCTGAGCACATAGAACCACATCTCTGCATCTGGCAGCGCATCCTTCACGGCGCCGACAACGCCGAGGCATCGCGTGACGTCTCCGATTCCGCCGGCCTCGCGCAGAAATCGTATCCTCACCCGCGGCATCCTCCCGAACCGTGCACTATCATCGAGAGCGCCTCCGGATCATCAGCGAGATCTGCGACGACGGATATCGCAGCAACTGAGCGCGCCTTCCCGACCGCGCATGACACAGGTCCAGACTCCGGGATGCCGGACTCATGCCATCCCTCCATCCTGCAGCCTCCTCCGCACAGGTGGCGTGCCCAGCATTTGGCGCACCTCTCGCGTGCGCATAGCCGGTTGTCTCTCCAGGGAGCGCACGCTTCTTCATCGAGGCCGGAGCGCACGTTTCCGACGACGAACCCCTCGTGGTGACAGGAGTGTATCGTTCCGTCCGGCGCAACGGCTACGGCACCCCTGGTCGCTCCGCACTCTGTCCAGCTCGCATCACGAGACATGAGTCTCCCGGCCGTCTTCGTTAAGTGCATCCAGCGAACGGTCTTCCCTTTCCGCGCACGGTCAACTGCCCATCGCGCACCAGCTTGCATGAGACGCATGATGTCTCCACGCACCCATCCTCCCGGCGCCGTGCCACAGGATGCCGTGCAGTATGTAGCCGGTTCTACGGATACTCCCTGCGCGTACCTAGCGTCGCAGAGATCGTTGACGTGCTCCAGCCTCTTGACGAAGTCGCTTGGCGTCTCACCTGGCATGACCGTTCCACGAAGCGACGTGCGCTTTGCGAGGCTCGGTCTTGCCCTGATATACTCCAATCCTCGCATGACGTCATCATATGATCCTCGTCCGTCCGGATACGTCCGTGCATCGTCGTGCAGATGCTTCGGTCCGTCGAGCGATACTATCATCGTGAAGCCGTGTTCGTCCAAGTATCGCACGCGTTCCTCGTCGAGCAGCGTGCCGTTGGTCGTGACGTGCAAACGCGGCTTCGTTCTTCTCGACGCACACAACGCCTCGACGCGCTCGACAGCCCAGCGCATCTTTCCCCATGCGATCAACGGCTCTCCTCCGAAGAAGCTAACGCGCGGGCTTCGCGCACGAGATGCCAAGTCAATGGCTCGGCAGACAGTCCGGTCTGTCATCATGTCGTTCGGTACGCCAAGACCTCTGCCTTGCGCGCGCTCGAAGCAGTAGCGGCACGCGAGGTTGCATGCGTGAGTAGGAAACATCACGACGAGTTGTAGGCCAGCCTTCGGAAGCGATGGTGGCAGCATCTCCGATACTAGCCTGCTTGGTGGGCGCTCTCCATCGTCAAGAGCGTAGACGTGCATGTCGTCTGGGTAGTATGCAGCCCGTCTGGTATTGGATCGGAACGTCTTCGGCGCGGACATGACTATGTCCGACGAGGTAGGAGCATCTCGTCCCTGCGGATTCAGCCTTCGCATTGCACTCGCCCTTTCGTCAGTCCTCCTAATGCTCCGTGGATGAAGTCTCACACGACTCGGACTCACACGTACTTTGACATGACGTCTGGCAGAATCCGCACGGGACTCCGACTGCCATCACAGCTACCTGGCACACGATCTCGCAACCGACGACTAGCGACGTCTCACACGCATGGTCCGAGCAGAATAGCTCCCCGCCAGTCTCGCAGAAATGCTCGCAGGCTGTTTGGCAAGACGTCTCACACGTCCAGCATTCTCCGGACGGCTCGTAGTAGCTCTCGCAGCTAGTCTCGCATCCCGTCGTCTCGCAGGACCCCTCGCACGACATGTCGCAATCGGCCCATCGGAACAGACGCAGGTTGATATCTTCTCTGGCGAGGACGTCTGGCTCCGCTCCCGGAGAGTGGACGACCTCGACGACTCGCGCCTTCGTCGGAGCGAAGACGAATGGATCGTACGCTGTCGGGTTCGTGAGTATTACATTATCTCCGATGACGTGACCATCTCCGTCGACGTCACCCGCAACGCGAATAAATCCGACTCCGTTCTCGGTGATGAGATACTCATCATCTCCGATGATCAGCTTATCTCCGAGGTGCGCGTTGCGCGTGAGATTCGCCATGGAGAGACTGACGTTCGTGCGGACGCCATTGCGCTTCCACGTCGGCATGTACTCGTCAATCGTACGTCCGGAGTAGAATTGCGCACCGGCGATGTAGATGCCGTTGCCGGCTACACCCAGATATAAGCCAGCCGTACCATCCTTAACGGTTAATATGCCCGCCGGTTGTGCAGCAGTCCCGACATTGCAAAGTCCCTCTATCCAACACAAATACCAACCATCGTTGAGTGCTGACATTCCATAATCCGTCGCGCCTACGCCGGGCGTGATAACTCCGGTGGACAGGTTGAAATATGCGAACGTACTTGCTGCCATGCCGACAGCCGGTAGTGTAAGATATACTTCATCTCGCTCGGCTGCCTTCACTCGACAAGCCCAGCGATAGTATTTTCCGGGCGTAACGGTTAACGCACCCTGTACGATATTGTGCATAACCAAGCCGTCTGGTTCCACCAGCTTGTATGCACTGTCTATATTGTCCGGTGGGGACGTGGCGTTCGGGATCACCGTAAGGTTAGTAGGTGTCCATCCCTCGACAACGTCGAAATCACCAGCATACCACAAGAGGTTCGCGTCGAACTCCGTTATGGCGTTCGTCTGCTGCGATGGATTCAACTGGACGATGTCGCCGGGCTCCAGTCCGACACCGTGCAATGTCACAGCCATCGCCGCGCGGTCGTGCAGCTTCTTCATCGTCTGCAGGAAGAACCTCGCCAGCGAACGTGGTTCCTCAATGGTATCGTATGCCCAGCAGTCTACGCGATACTCACGTTCACCTATCTCGGCTTCGGCATCTGCATCAATTTCGGTGAGCGATCTCTGCTCTCCATCCTCATCCCACGACACGGTTACGCGTGATGCACCGAGGTCACGCTCGTCTCGCCCCACCGTTGCCGAGTTCTGTAAGATGTTACGCGAAGCGATTTCCAGGTCGACGTCCCCGCCATCTACTCCGAGATAGAGCATCTCCGGGTCGTCACCTATCCACCGTATCCTGCTGCGCCCCTGCATGGCGAGGTCGGAGACGATGTCGCGGAGAGGAGAGAGTATCTCGCGTCCGAAGTTCATCTTCCAACTGACAAGTTTCTCTTGTGCGTTGGTACAATCAAAGCTAGCGACAGCCGGGGCCGCGAGAGCTGCGATCTCTGCTGCGTTCAGGAGGCGGTCGTAGATGCGGACGTCGTCGAGTGCGCCGTTGAGATACCCATCACCGAGAGTCGCTCTTCCTATTCTCAACGGGTTGGTATTTCCAGGCACCGTGGTGATCACGCTGTCAGTCATCACTAATGCTACGCCGTCGACGTACATACTCACCGCAGTATTATTTATCACCACGGCATAGTGATGCCAATCATTGTCTGTGATGCTAATTGTTCCAATGGCAAAGTCAGGCCCACTACTACTATAGAGACGGAGGGCGTTGGTAGGTACGTCGACATTTATCTGAAACCCAGCCGGAAGCTTCGTCATTATTGAGCTGTTCACGCCAAGGTCGTCCAGTTTCGCCCAGAACGCCACGCTGAGCACGCCGGCGCACGCTGCCTGCAGCCTAGCATCGTTCGGCACGACTACCTCGTCATCGATCCCGTCGAGGTCTATCGCACCGTCGATCTCCCCACCTGCGGGTAGCCACGTCGGGTCTCCGACTAGGTTACCGTCATGCGTGTGTCCCGAAGAATCCTTTGCTACGGTTCCACTCAGCTCGTCGAACTTCCACCACGCCTCCAGTCCGCGCTTGCTGGCGACGTCGGCATACGTAGCATAGAGGTGCTCGATTACCTCGGCTGGATTCACGATGACATCATCGGAGTCATTCGTCGGCCCGGTCACGTCGATGAGAATGTCGTCGGTCGTGCAAATGTAATCCGTCAACTGCGTCGGATACCGCACGAGGTTTACCCGCGTGAACGTCTTCCCCTCCGCGGTCGACGTGTCGACCGTATAGAGGTCTGGCCGAAGTGGTATCCAGTCGTCCTTTGACTCTGTCCTCTCGGCGTTCATCTGGTGAATCGCTGCTTCCGTCAGCGAACTCATCGTTCCGACGTATGACGTGAGGTGCCCGAGGTACAGAGTCCTCGGCTTATAGAGGTGCCCGTGGACGTATACCTGTCGTACCGTGCATTCTCCCATAGCAACGGCGTACTGCAGACTGACGGTATTTCCAAGGTATCGGAGCACGTCGTCACCTGCTTGGTGCGTCTGCGGGACGGTTCCGATGATATACGCTACATCAGCACCAACGTTCAACTGCTCGCCTTCGATAACCCAGTTCCCGGCTCCGTCATCGAGGATGGACTGCTCGATGACGTAGGGCTTGTTCCATTCAACCTTGTGCTGGCTCTTGATGATGCGGATGACGCGTCTTACTTCGTCCGCTCCCCACGTCATGAGGAACGTTGGAAGCATCGATTGCATGATGCACTCGAAACTATATCCATATGTAAAGGTCGGTCCCGGACTCGTCGCGATGGTTATTTTCAGCTCATACCCGACGAACCTGTTGTCTGGCCACGTTTCCGCCGGAAGCGTATTGTCGATGAGCGTACACGATCCCGTGGATGCTCCGGTCGTCGTGCTAGAGAACAGGTTTACGCCACGACTAGATACGGTAAAGAGATTTCCGTCGAACGTTCCGGTGATGATCTCATTTCCGACCTCTATGGATATCTCAGCACCCTGCGTGAACTTCTCGGCATCGGTAACGACAAGCGAAGTAGCGTTCTCGGTAATGAATCTCGCCATGCGCGTAGATGGTCCCCGATTGAGCAGGACTGGGCTGACGCGGTCAACGTATCCGTACACCGTTGGTATGACGCGGCCCTCCTGGTCGTCGTCTATCCAAGGGAACTCGTCACGATTCGCACGCGCTCCGACTATGACCTCATTGTACTCTGATAGGTCGGTGACGGCAAGCGACACGCTCCGGTCACCTTCTGCCCACTGCGTAGGACTCACTACGGTTCCGCGCAGTATCTTGACGGAGTCCTGATACGTCGGAGGCGCCTCTCCCGGAGTGAAGACTGCCCAGTATAGAGAGCAATCTCTCCCCTGGAACTGCTCGTCCTCGAACATGTCTCGCAGTTCCCCGTCCGGGTCTCCGATGTTTACACCGAAGCGAGCTTGCGAGAATGCAGACGGGTCGCTAGCCTCCAGCAACGTACCGACTTCTCCCCAACTAAGGACACGCTGGCGGTTGACGCAGTTTGGTATCTGCGGATCCCACCCGTCGGACGTGTAGCAATATCGACCAGACGTGAATTTGATGAGTAGCGCAACGCGTAGGCCGATGCCTCGCGCACCCTTCGACTCAGCTGCGATGTGTGGTATGTACTTCACGAGACACTCACCTGCCCGACTACCTCAAGCTCTATCGACAGGTTCCACCACCCATCACCGGGGTCCCAGCTCTCCGTCCAGTTCAGTCGGTCATCGAGAAAGCGCACGTACCATCGTACGCCGTGTGTATCAGTGTACGTCGCTATCACTGCACCACCGATGGCGTAGGTGTTGACGAAGGTTTCGAGGTTGTCCTTGTCCGTGTCCGTCAGGAATATGTACGTGAGCGAGAACTGTCTGACCTGCGCGCCCTTGTCAACGACCATGAGGAGGCCGTCCTGCGTGCGGTTCTTTGACTGGATGCGGCCCCACGTCTCCCCGTTTTCGAGCTGCGGGTCTCGGCTGAGCGTGACAGACCCACCTCCGGCAGTGAAGGTTGTTCCCACCTAGAGCCTCCCGCGTCTCTGCATGCGCTTCGTATCCCTAGTGAGACGCTCGATGTCGGAGTTGTCCTGCTTGAAGAGATTGTTGACTGTGATGTTGCTTCCGGATCCTCCACCCGGACTTGTGGCCATGGATGGATTTAGCAGAGGGTCGTTGACCCCTCCGATATCACCAGCGGTAGGGGTCGATGGTGATATCTTCTCCATAATACCAAGTGGGTCAACTAGAAACTTGAGCGTTGGGCTATTCTTCATGAAATTGTACATCTTGTCACCAAGTAGACCGATTCCCTCTTTGAGAACAATCCATAGCCCGGAGAGAATTCCTGCACCGATATCCTTCCCGACCTGTATCCAGGTAGCGGAGTTGTCCTTGACTAGCTTCAGAAGGTCCGTTCCGATTTCTTCGACCAGCTTCTTGATCTTGTCAAACGCGCTCTCGCCACCTTCCCCCTTTTCTGTGAATCCATCTATCAGCGCCGTATAGATGTTCACGCCGATCTTCTTGATGTTCTCGTACTCGTCTAGAGTGACTTGCGCGAGACCTCCGATGACGTCTCCTATCAGAGTACCGACACGGTCGACTATGGTCTTCCCCGTCTCTGGGTCAGCCTTCGTGAACGTATCAAGAATTGCACTGACAATCTTCCTGCCTACCTCTGCTATCTTTTCCTTGTTGGTCTCGACTACAGTGAGCGCGCTCGTCAAGATCAAATCGAATAGCTCGCCGAGCATATCTATCACGCTCTTGTCCGTCTCTTCATCCTTCTTGCTGAGACCTTCGAGGAGACTGCCAATCATCATGTTACCGAGCTTGACCATGAATGGAGCGAACTCGATAAACTTCTCTAGTACCTTCGTGAGCGCTGTATGGATTGCTTCAGCGAACGCATCGCCCAATGATGTTTTACCAGATAGCACACGCTTGCCAAGACCAATGAAGTAGTCTCCAATGTCTGATAGGATGCGCACGACGAACTTGTACGCAGTGTCCAATGTAGACTTTATGCTTTTACCGTGTTTCCTCATCCAGTCTGTCAGGGACGCGAACGCCTTCGCTACCCCCTGTGCCGCCTTTACGACGAACGGCGCGACAAACGTCCCGAATGTCACGAATGCTACTCGGATGGTAGACCACGCCTGTGCGAGTTTGAACCCGGCAGTATTCGCCATCTTCCTGAACGCGGCATCCGTCGCTCCGGATGCATTCTTCATATTCTTCAGCTGCCTCTGGAACTCTTTCGCTTGCGTCCCGGCCAGGTTCATCACGGCGGACAGTGCCCTGATGTTCGGGAACAACTTCGACATCACTTCGACGTTGCCCTTTGTTGCTGCCTTTACTTGACGTAGTATAGCCGGAAGACCAAATGCACTCAGCGCCTCCGCATTGAATGCTATCCCTAGTTCCTTAGCTACGTCAACAGCTTCGGCAGATGGAGAGATGATGGAAACGAGCGTTGCACGGAGAGACGTGACTGCCATGTCCGTCCTGACGCCGCCCTTCGTCATCGTAGCTATGGCAGCCATCAAGTCTTCAAAACCGAGACCGGCTTGCGCGGCTAGTGACGCTACTGTTCCGAGCGTACCTGACAGCTCACCAAACGTCGTCTTTCCTTCTCGAACAGCCGTGAACATCTGGTCTGAGATGAGTGTGGCCTCTTCGACGGTCTTGCCATACGTGTTCATGACCGTCGTGATCACGTCTACAGCATTGAATGTGCTGGTAAGACCAGCCGTTGCCGCCTTCGACGCGATGCCTAACAATTTCATCGCGTCATTCGTATCAGTTATGCCTGCTGATATCGTCTGGTACAGCGCCTTGGCGGTGTCGACCGGGGCTTGCCCGAACGCGGTGGACATATCAAGGACTTCTCGTGATAGGGCGCTCATCTTGACAGCGCCGACACCCAAGAGTGTCCACACCTCAGCAGCTGCTGTCTGGAAACTGACGAATTCCTTTGTTGCAAAACCTACAGCGGCGCCTAGCACGACCAGGCCTCGCTTCACGTTCGTGACTGCGAAGTCCTTCAAGCTCCTAGCGGCTGCAAACACAGCACTTCCGACGGCCTTCATCGCGCTGACCATCGTCTTGCCAAGCGAGACTACTATCCCAGCGGCACCCTTGATACCACTGGCAAATCCCTTTACTAGGCTGGCCGCTGACCCGAGCGCAGACTTCAGCTTGGAGGTGTCTCCGCCGATCTCGATGTATGCGCCGCCAGCCTTGACTTCACTTGCGCCTGGCATGCTTACTCTTCTGCCTCTCCTGGTACAACGCGAACGTCTCCTTCGTCATGCTTACGCCGTTCATGGCGAACCGGATGCGGGTCTTCCCGTCCCACCCCAGCATCTTTTTGACACGGTACGGGTTCATCTCTCCGGGACGCATCGGTTTCTTGCTGAGCATCGACCCGATGTATGCCTCTAGTCTCGTGAGTCGTCTGTGTTCGGCGCGGTCGATACCCTCTGCCATCCACGCGATCTCGCGCAGCGTGAGTCCATCGATATCGTCTGTGCCAGCCTGGCCGGCGAGCAACCAGACTACCCGCCAGCCGTCTTGGGGTCCGAGCTTACCCCAGTCAGTGTGGATGCATCTGCCGTAGCGCCGAGGTGCTCCGTGAGTGCGTTGAAGACTGCGGCAACGGCATCCTTCAGCGCCTCTGGACTGAGCACGTCATCACAGAACTTCTCGAAGTCCATCTCGGCCTGTTGACCACGAGGAACGCTGCACTCGTAGATGAACCGCGCGGCGTCGTCCATAGACTCGAACACTTGCGCGATGCCGTCGAACATCGTGCTCGCTATCTCATCCTCGGATTTATCAGCGAGCGTGCGCACCGAGCCAAAGCACACCTTGAGCAGCTTCTTCCCGGTATGCTTCTCAAACCGACGGAGCGCTCCCATGTTCGCACGGAGAGCGTATTCTACACCGTCAGCACCCTTGAACCGTGCCATCTCTCACCCTCCTTTCGGGCGTGCTACCTACGACGTTCCGCCGACCTTCACGAGCGGACCGGTCGTGCGCATCGACACGTCTACCGTCTGTGCATCGTCAAGCGGTTCGTTCTTGGTGTAGGATATGACGATTGCGCTGAAAGACCAGCCCTCGCCGTCCTCGTCGAGCACCTGCACCGCAACAGCGCTCTTCGCGACGAACGCCGTCTCGATGGCGACCGCAGCTACACTCAGTACACTCAGTGCGGACTTCCAGACTATCGTGAAGTCCAGCGTGGCCCTGCGGATACCAGCGATGTACGCACCGAACCCATCGTCTCCACGACTCGTCGTCTCGATCTCGGTGTTGTCCTGCGAGAGCGTGACGTCCGTCGCCTCTGTCAGCTCGTTTCCACTGATCAGAAGTCTTCCGACATATCCTGCCTGGGGCATCTTACCCCTCCTTCTACGCCCGTAGTACCTTGACCCTGACGTTCAATACAAACCCAGGGTAGTCGTCTGGATCGTTTAGTCTTCCCGGAGGGTCAGCTATGCACAGAGCGCCGACGTATCCGAACTCCTCCAAGTGCGCGTCGAGCGAATGCCTGTCGAGTGAGCGCTTTACCTTCCACGCCGTCGCACGCAGCCTCGCCATGTTCCAGTTTCGGTTTCCATATACCCTTACGCGACAGAAGCATTCTCCGCCGGTCTGTCCTCGCGTACCCCAGTTCGCTCCTGGAAGCTCGTCAATGATGATGACGGGATAATCTGCCGTGTCGGGAACGCGCTCGGTCGTGAAGATGGCCGGCTCTGGCAAACCCGTCGCGAACTCGAACGTCGCGAGGTCGTCCGTGACCGTTGAGTCCGAGTTCAGTATGTCACGTAGCACGTCAGATATCACGTCTTCCTCCGGTTCAACTTTCGGCCTGCCGGCGTCGCGGCGAGATTCAGGCTCTTCCACAGTGATGCGAACGCTGTCTTCACTCGCATCAGTGCTGGGCGCATAAATGGTCTCGCAGCCATCTTTCTCGTGCCGAACTCAAGATGCTGACCATACGATGCTGGTGGGCTGGTCGGACCGACGACGACCGTCTCGGACTTCGTCGGAGACGTAGCGATGCTGGCACGAAGCACGCCGGTACGGACGTGAGGCGGATCTCCCGGAGCAGATGATTCAAACCTCGTGCCTTGCCGTAGTCGCTTTACGCGCTTTCCACTCTTCAGTGTAATGGTCTTCATGATGCCGACCTTCCGACCACCGCCTTCCATCGAATCCTTCGCGCTTCTTTCAACGAGAAGCCCAGCCCTGAACAGCGGCTTGACCTGTGCTTGACGGACGGCTTTGACAACGCCCTTCACGTCCATCCAGGTATTAGACTTCATACTAATCATGTGGCTCGACCGCCTTCGTAGTGCGTTCGACGACCACTCGCATATTCGGCGACCCAGGCAACCTGTCCAACCGAACCACGCGATACCATCCTACGTCGGCAGTGCTTGACACCGACGGAACGACTATCTCCACGAGGTTGCTCGGGTTTGCGCTGGCATCCGTAGTCTGATACGCCTGCACGAACTTCCGACCGGAACCAGCTGGAGTAAGCGTCCCGACACCGGAGCCGACCCTGACGTCTGAATCATCTATCGTCACACCGTCTGCCGACAACAGTCTCGTCGTGTATGACGTTCCGGCCGTCCCGGTAAGCGTATACGGGACGCTGGTCGCCGTGACGGCGTTCGTGTTGACTGCTACGGTCGGTCTCGTCGCCATTACATAGTCCTCATAGGTGCGTCGCCGGGGCTACGTGACTCGCCGTGCCCTGCGGTGACCCGGTTGGCCGCCGCAGCCCCGGCATCGCTTCAAGCATCTGTCTTCGTCTGCGCCACGGCCTGTGCAATCTTCTTCTTCTCGACCTTGTACGTGCTCACGCCGTACTCCGCCTGTATTTCTGGATCAGACAGTTCACGCTTCAGCGTGTCCTTGTCAGCGTGTGCCCCGGCGAACTCAAACATCTTCCCGAGCACATTGTCCTTGCGCTGTAGTTTCTTCTTGTCCAGGAACATCTTCAAGAGAGACATGCCGATGGCCAGTGCTCCGCCTCCGCCGATCACGTTCCCAAGACCAGCCTTCTGGAGAAACGGCGCCACCATCCCCCTCCATCGGTTTTCGGTGTTGACCTCTTCCTCGAAGACCTTCGTAGCGTGGTATACCGCGGAGAAGTCTCTCACGTCCGGCACGTCCACGTCCGTCGGCCCGAATAGCTTCAACTCGACGCGAGTCAACTCGACTCCCTGGCTCGCAACGGTGACCATATCCGTTAGGCGCTTTGCCTCTCGCTCGGTCTCCGGAGGACGTTCTCGCGCCTGCTCATCTACGGCCTCCTTGATATAGGAGAACTGAGCGTTCTCAATGGCGTTGGGCATGCTGAGGTCCACGCAGCCGGTGAGTAACAGCACAATGGTCACCAGAGACCTTCTCATCCTAGTCCTCCCTCAGCCGAAGCAAGTCACCGACTACTACGTCATCATGTCTCTGCATTATGATGACCTCTTCCGTATCGTGGATGCGCATGACTCCATACATCGTTATCGGAGTCACGCCGGAAACGGACTCCGTCATGCCGCCGTAACCATCTCGAACGGTAATCGGTCTGTATCTATACCACGCTTCTCGCAGCTTCATCCGATGGCTCCGCCCTGTGCTCGGAAGGGCTCTAGAAGAAACAGGATGTCGCTTCCGGCGAGCGTCTGGAATGCGCTGTCATATCCGCTAGCTCCCTGCGACTGCAGTGCCTCCGGATTCGCCCACGCACGTGCGATGAGCATGAGCAGCGACGACTTCACTCCGGCTGGTATTCCATCATAGCCCCCAACGTACGTCACGAGCCATCTATTGTGCGGGTGCTCCGTCCATCGCTCATCCGTTACCTGGAAGATGAGGTCGTCGCGCAAGTCGTAGTCGTCCTCGCTCTCGATGATACCACTCTCGTCGTCGTATACCTCGGACACACTTTGCACCGGGGTCGTCGTCGGTGCTAGCGAGTATCCTCCCCCGTCCAGGTACTCCTCTACCGTAGTTTGTATGAACGACACACCAAGGTACTTCTGTGCCCACTGCTCGACTCCGTCTATGAGCGCCTGCAGGAAGACGTCCCTGGACGTGTTCGACACGTCGCACGCGTTCTTCGCTTCCGCCAGCGTTATCAAGCTCACGCGCCATCCTCCTCATCGAACGTCAGCATGGGAACGGTCCTTTCCGCTGGCCCGATTATGTCGACGATCCCCGACGCCTTCAGAAACCTTGCCTTCTTCTGTAGCAACACGTCCTCGTCTCCCGGAAGACGCAGCTTGCCTTCAGCTACGCCACGGATGATCCACTTCACTAGGACCTGTTGCTGCACTATTACATCCCCTGCGCCAACGCGACGCACTTCGGGTTCGGGACTGAATCCGGCCACTTGTATTCAAGGTAGTTTGGATGCCATTCGATATTCAAGCCGAGCTTATGCGCTATTACACTTAGAGCCGTCTGATCATGTCTGTGCCCAAGGACACGCTTGTCTAATGATGCCTGTCCTTGCTCGTTTGTCCACGGCCCACGGAGGCTGCCATCACGCACGCGCGCACGCATGTATCCGACAACCTTCCGCGCGATATCTGATTGCATATCGAAACCGAACATGGTTGCCGAGATCATTGGGACACTCCAGTAGTCATCTCGTTTGACGCCTAGTAACGGTAATGCCGAATCCATACACCATTCTGATGTGCACCATCCGAGTGTCATAATCCAATATCCGTTTTCCTCTATTTGTTTGAATAGCGGTGATGGATCACGTATGAACCAAACTGATCCATCACACCACAGCGTCGCGCCCATACCCCGATGGATTGCCATCTCCAGCGCGGCGACCTTGAACGCGTACGGCTGCTCTTGATGCGTCGGGCATCCTGGAGGGTATTCACCACTCCAGAGGAGTAGGTTACCATCGAAGCCGACGTCGGACAGGCTCCTCCGAAGGCGATCTTGCCCGCGTGGATACCACGATCCGACAGATACGTTGGTTACGCAACGTTGCGACAAAGCGCTACCCCTCCCCGACGACATAAACCTTGAATGCGTACAACGCATCAGCATAATTTAGAGATATCGGAAGAGACGCATCAGTGTACCATACAAATCCAGTACCCCCGTTACTATATGTGAACAAAGACGTTAGCAACATCTCTGCGTACGCATCTCCTAGTCGCGTGGCGATGTCTACGATTACCTTGCGAGGTGATATACTTCGTCCCTCAACACGTTTATCGGCTTTCACGTACATTGGCGGTTCCATCTAGTACACTATCATTTCCGGCTTTGTCATCTATCCACAGATCGTAATGCGGCTTGGCAAAGTGGAGTTCATTATACTGCGCGCCCCACTCTCGAAGCTGCTGCTCCGTGATCTGTTTCCAGTCCTCACCAGTAGTTCCTCCACGCGCCGTCCAGTAGATGACGTACCATCCATCCTGCTTCATCTCATTGACACGCGTGATCCTTGAAGGTATCGGCATTGCAGATGTGTAGTCGTCTCCGGTAACCTTCGTGCAGATGGTCCCGTCGATGTCCACGACGAGTACCCTGCGCCCGGGGACTATCTTGCTCCCCCACTGTGACAGCATGCTCATACGCAATCCAGCACGCAATGCATCAACGTCGCGTGCGCGCTCTCAACCTGCCCGTAGCTTTGAGATGGAACATAGAAGTTCACGTCACCGATCTTCCGGAGCTGGTTGCCGATGTTCATGCCTGTGAACGTGACTACGGAGCAATTGCGGTCCTTCGCTTCCCGAGCGGCCAGTATCACGTTCGAGGAACTCCCGGAGCTGCTAACCACCACCACCACGTCACCAGGATCTGCGAGAATGTCTATCGGCACGGAGAACACCCTCTCGAATCCGAGGTCGTTCCCGAGACACGTTAGCATCGGTCCTGACAACGGTGCTAGCGCACGAATCCTACGCATCTTCATCAGGTCTTCGACCATGTGAAGTGCTATTGAAGCACTCCCACCGTTTCCGACGATGATTACCTTCTTCCCTCTAGTCTTGGCTGATTCAAGCAGTGCGTTTACATCACGCACACCTGTCGCGATGTCAAGGTTCCTCCCATCAGACGTCGTGACGGCAGTCGCAGCGAGAACGCGGCCCTGGTCCGCTATGTACGTAGATGGTTTGATCATGGAAACCTCCTGAGCTTCTTTGCAGCAGCTTCCTCAGATGGACGAGGATCTAGTGAACCGTCGCCCCATCCACGCTGCAAGCGTGCTATATGCTCCATGACT
>Ga0307375_10003713_pt1 | contig 14879 bp, 17 predicted proteins | sample TR1MG_FD_202531 | JGI IMG/M metagenome (GOLD analysis project Ga0307375, IMG submission 202531) | Soil microbial communities from Risofladan, Vaasa, Finland - TR-1 | ecosystem: Environmental > Terrestrial > Soil > Coastal area > Acid sulfate soil | place: Finland: Risofladan, Vaasa | collected...
GCAGGAGATCGACCATGACCCGACGGCGATCTTCTGGGGATAGGACGGCAAGGATGAGGCATTCAGACACTTCTGATATCCGACTGTGCCGTTACACGTGCTGCAGGAACTGGAGATGCAGACCCGGATACAGCTGATCCCCGACGACTGGGACCCGGCCCCGCCCGTCGGCGGGGCGCCTTGACCGGCGCGGCGCCGGCGTCGCGCACGGGGCCGGGCCGCCGCTCACCGCTGCCATCAGGGGGCTACCAGCGGCCGGCCGCGGCAAGGGCCGGAGCGGGCGGCCCGGAAGTGACCTTCGAAGGCGATGACGGGCGCCGGAGCGCGTTCAGGTTCGCTGGCCTGCCGCTTCCCGGCTGGCACGAGCCGACGGCGACGGCGTTCGCCGCCCGGACCGGGCCGGGCGGCGGGCTGCGGACGCTCGCCTCCGCGAGGAGCGTGTGGGACATCACCGCCCGGTTCCTGCGGTTCCTGGCCAGCCAGCAGCCCCAGCCAGCCGAGCCGGGCAGCTTGCGGGCCGCGCACCTGGACCTGTTCCGCTCGGCCCGGGCCGCGGCGGCCGGGCCGCCGGCCGGGCTGCGCGAGCTGCGCCAGGTCCTGGCCCTGCTCGGCCAGGAGCCACTGCGCGGCCTGCTCTGCCCGGAGGCGGCTGATTACCTGGACCGCCGGTGGGCTGACCCCCCGCCGGCCCGGGCAGGCGGGGTATTCCGACGGCGAGCTGGCCCGGATCCTGGCCGCGGCTCGCAGCGACGCGGCAGCGATCAGCGGCCGGATCGGGGCGGCCGGGGAGCTGCTGCGCCGCCACGAGCGTGATCCCGGCGCGCTGACCGCCGCTGACCGCGCCCTTGCCGAGCGGCTCGCCGCGATCGCCGTCACCGGGATTGTGCCCGCCGGGGGGACCAGCGCCGCGCGCAAGCGGCTCGCCGCGCGGCTGTTCCTGACCCGCGACGACCTGCCCCCGCTGCTGATCCTGATGGTCGCCTTGAGCGGCCGCAACGGCGAGACGGTCAAGGAGCTGCCCGCCGCGCACCGGCTCCTGGACGGCAAGGCCGTGGAGGTTACCGTGATCAAGCGCCGCCGCGGTCCCGGCCACTGGTCCGGGCAGGCGGTCTGGGAGACGGGCCCGCCGAGCCGCCGCCTGCACACCCCGGGCGGCTGCTACCTGCTGATCTGGGAGCTGGCCGCGCGGGGCCGGGAGATCACCGGCTCGCCGTCGCTGTGGTCGGTCTGGCGCAACGGCCACAATGGCGGACCGGCATCGCCGAGCACCACGACCCGTTCGGCGGACGGCTTGGCGACCTGCTGTCCCTGAACGCCTGGGCCCGGCGCCACGACCTGCTCGGCGATGACGGGAACCTGCTGAGCGTGCGGCTGGGACGGCTGCGGACCAGCGCCGAGGTCCGCCGGACCCGGCAGCTCGGCGGCCACCTGCCATCAGTGGCCCGGACCAACACCATGCAGGTCCTGTGGGGCAGCTACCTGCGCGCCGACCCGGCGGTCACGGCCTGGGCCGAGCAGACCATGAGCGAGGCGCTCGGCGACGCCGAGCGGGCCGCCCTCGACGCCCACGCCCTGGCGATGGCCGGCCACGGCGGGACCCTGCGTGTCATCCCCGGCCCGTCACCCGCGCCGGGGACAAGCACGGCTGCGGCGGCGGGGCTGGACGCCGGGACTGCGCGGCGGGCCGTGGCCGGGGAGCTGGACACCGCGTGGGCGGCGTGCACCGGCCGGGAGGCCAGCCCGTGGAACTCCGGGACCTGCCGGGCGTCGTTCCTGGACTGCTTCCACTGCGGGAACTGCCTGATCACCACCGCCCACCTCCCCCGGCTGCTCGCCCTGGCCGCGGACCTGGAACAGCGCCGCGAGCAGCTGAACGCCGCCGATTGGTGGCGGCGCTACGGCCCCGCGTGGGCGGCGATCCGCCATCACGTCTTGCCCGAGTTCACCCCCGCCGAGATCCAGGCAGCCGAGGCGGCTATGCCGGCCGACAGCCTGCTCGACCTGGCCGAGGGCATCCGGGAACGGCCATGACACTGCCCGCTGCCAGCCTCTCCGCCGGGCCAGCCACCGCGTCCGCCGGGTCCGCCGCGCCGGGCCTGCTGGTGCTTCACGGCCGTGAGCTGCGCGACGGCGTCCGGCTGGAGCAGACCTCGCGCTTCGGTGACGACAGGTGGGTGCTCACCCCGGCCATCTTGCAGCGGCACGAGCGGGGAGCTGTCCTGGACTTCACCCGGGTGCCCGCCGCCCACCGGGCCGTGGCCAGGGAACTGTTCTACGGCGTGCTGTCCGGCCCGCTCCCGCCCGGCCTGCCCAGGGTCGCGATCACCACAGTCCGCAAGACCTTCACCGCCGTCGGCTACTTCCTGACCTGGGACGCCGCGCGGACCGCCGCCAGCCCGGCCCGCCCAGCCGCCCTGGCCGGGCTCATACCCGCCGACCTGGAAGACTTCCACCGCCACCTGACGGTCACCACCCGGACCAGGGGACTGCGGGCGCACTACCGGGCGTCGGCCCGGCTGCTATGGCACTACCGCGCCACTCTCGCCCCCGACATCCTCACCGCCGCGGCCGAGGGACTCCAGCTGCACGCCGCCCGGCTCTCCGAGCCCGGCCGGGCCCTGCGCCCCGGCGCGCTCGAAGAACTGCTCGCCAGCTACGAGCACGACCACCGGCCGCTGCCCGGCTTCAACGGCAAGCCCAACGCCACGTTCCTGGCCCGCAAACTCGGCTGCTACCCCTCCACCCTGCGCCGGTCGGCGCTGCTGGCCGCCGCCGCGGCCCGCACCGGGGTCGACACCGGCACCTACCGCGACACCCGGCCCGGCTTCCTGCTCGGCGGGCGGCCGTGGCTGGAACGGATCGCCTACAGCACCCGCGGCGAGGACAGCCTCGGCACCGCGACCCGGATGCTGCAGACCGCCTGCTACATCCTGATCGCCTACCTGACCGGGATGCGCGACAGCTCAAGCACCTCACCCGCGGCTGCGTGACCACCGAACGGGACAGCGGCGGCACCGCCTACCGGTGGAAGATCACCGGCCTGGCGTTCAAGGGCGAAACCACCACCCGCGGCGTCGGGGCCACCTGGGTCGCCGGACACCCCGCCGCCCGCGCCGTCACCGTCCTGGAACGCCTCCAGCCACCCGGCCAGAGCTTGCTGTTCGCCCGCCTGCCCTACCGCGAAGGCACCCGGCCCGGCTCGTCAGCCGCCGTGCTCACCACCGCCGCCACCCAGCAGGCCCTGGCCGACTTCACCGCCTGGGTCGCCGCCTACTGCGCCCGCACCGGCCACACCGGCATCATCCCCGCCCCCGGACCTGGGGCCGGGCCGCTGACCACCAGGCAGTTCCGTCGCACGCTCGCCTGGCACATCGCCCGACGGCCCGGCGGGGTGATCGCCGGGGCACTGCAGTACCGCAACCACGCCATCCAGATGTTCGAGAGCTACGCCGGGACGAGCGCCAGCGGTTTCCGCGCCGAAGTCGAGGCCGAGCAGGCCATAGCCCGCGGCGAGCACCTGCTGTCCATGACCGACCAGCACCAGCACCACGACCTCACAGGCCCCGCCGCCGCAGAGGCCACCGCCAGACTCGCCACCTTCTCCGGTTTCGCCGGGCAGGTCACCACCGATCCCCGACGCATCGGCCGCCTGATGGCCAGTCACGACCCGGCCATCTACCCCGGCGAATACGTCACCTGCATCTACAGCCACCCCAGGGCACTCTGCAGCCACGGCGACGGCCCCGACCTCGGCACCTGCCAGCCGCTGCGATGCCGCAACGCCGCCTTCACCCCCGCCAACCGCGACGCCCTCCGCACCGAGCTGGCAAGGATCGACGCCAGCCTCGCCCGCGCCCCGGCCCTGCCGCCTTACCTCCAGCACACCCTCAGTGCCCGCCGCCAGGCCATCACCGCCCTCCTGGACGGGCAGGAAGACGAGCCCGCATGACCCGAAAGATCGACCTCCCGCCCGAAGAGCACGTCCGCGCGGTCATGGCCGGGATGCTCGCTGACACGGCCGCGGGCGGCCCCAGGCCCACCGTGCTCGCCCTCGCCCGCAACCTCGGCCTCACTAACGCGGCCTTGCGCCGCGAACGCGACTACCTCGCCAGCCAGCTTGAAGCCGCGCTCAGCCACCTGCGGCGGCTGACCATCGACAACGCCGAGCTGCGCCGCGAACTCGAAACAGCCCGCGCGATCACCCGCATCGGCAGGCTGGACGCGGCCGGCCACGGCTGATCGTCACCGGGCCAGGCTTATCGTTCGTGGCCAGGAACACTTTCCCATTTCGGCGCGCCGGCAGCGCCCGCTTCCGTCAAGGGCCGGGGGGCAAGGGATGGGCCGGCGGATGCAGGCGCACCCGCACGCTGACGGTCGTGCCGTGGCGGGTCAGGGAGAACTCACCGGGAACCTGGCGCAGCAGGTCTGCCGCTGTGGCGTTCTGGGTGAGGACTGACGCTGTCAGCTCGGTGATCTGGCGGGCGGGGGCAGCGGCGATCAGGTGCGCAACGAGCTGGCGGCCGATCCCCCGGCGCTGCCAGGCGTCTTCCACCAGCACGCCAAGTTCGGCGGAGCTGTCGCCGCCGGGAACGAGGGAGGCCAGGGCAACCACCACACCGGAACGCCCGGGCACTGCCACGAGGCTGGCGGACGGATCGGACAGCACGGCTTGCAGGTAGGAGGCCGGGATATCTCGCACCGGGGCGTGAAAGCGGGCCATCCGGGTTGCCAGCGAGCAGCGCTCCCACATCGCGGCGATACGCGAAAGATCGCAGCTGGCCGGGGGCCGCAGCCACAACCGCACAGCACCGCCGCCCGCCCGGGCATGGCCGGGGCAGGGCAGCACCGGCCAGGCGGGCCAGGGATCAGCGTCACCGGCGGCGCCCGTGGCCAGGCCGCCTGGCGGCCCTGGCCACATGCCCAGGTCAGATTCCGCTGGCATCTGGTGCTGCCGGTGCTATCGCCGCCTGCAGTGTCGAGTCCAGCGCGTCCTGGCCTGCCGCGCCCCAGGTGAGGGGGAAGACCACCGGGACGTCAACTCCGGCCCGCCGGTAGGCGCCGATCGTGTCGGTGACCAGTGCCTGGTCGCCGGTCACGTTGATCGCGTCGACCATCTCGTCAGTAACGGCGGCGAGGGCGCCGGCCCGGTCTCCTGCCTGGTGAGCGGCCCGGATGGCCTGCACGGCCTGGCCGAACCCGGCCTGGGTGAAGCTGCGGGCGTAGGCGTCGACGACGGCGTAGGAGAACAGGTCGTAGCGGGCCTGCGGGGCGGCGGCTGCCCGGTCGCCGACGCCGACGTGGATGTTGGCGTAGATCGTCGCGTTCCCGCCGCGGCGGACGCGTTCCACGCACCACGGCACGTGGCTGGCTGGCAGGTAGTTCAGCAAGACCCCATCGGCCTCGGCGCCTGCCAGGCGGAGCATCCCCTCGCCCAGGGCGCCCAGGACGATCTTGGGTCTGCGATCGCCGAGTTCGACGCCGAGGCGGAAGTTGCGCACCTGATAAAAGTCGCCGGCGAAGGTGACCTTGCTGCCGGACAGGCACTCGCGCAACAAGGCGATGAACTCGCGCATCCGGGCTAGCGGCCTGGCCGGATAGTCGGCGCCGTGCCAGTCTCCGGCCACCACCGGCGAGGAGACGCCCACGCCGAGCAGGATCTCCCGGCCGGGAGCCAGGGCCTGCAAGCAGGCGGCCGCCATGGCCAGCAGCGGCGGCGTACGGACCTGCATGGGAAGCACGCCAGTGCCCAGCCCCAGACCCGGCGCGTCACGCGACACCGCGCCAAGCACGCCGAATGCCTCGATGCCGGTCACCTCAGCGACCCACAACGAGCCGTACCCAAGGCGATCAGCGCGCCTGGCCAGATCGAGGACGGCGGCAGGCCCGGAGCGGAGGAACGGCGCGGCGGTAACCCCAAGCGAGCCACCACCAGCCAGTGCCACCGGGTCGGCAGCCGGTTGCTTGGTTTCCATGACCGCTACTATCCGGCTGCCATCGGCTCTTGTCTGGCAGGAATCGGACATCATCATATGCCGCGCGCCACACCGCCCACCGGCCCCGAAGCCGTTTCCGGGAAAGGGCCTTCACTTTGCGAGTGCTCCCCGACGTGGGCCAGCAGAAAGCCGGGTACCCGAGGTGCCCCCGGGATAGGACAATTTCCCGCATCGACACGCAAGCTAACTCAGCAGATTGACGGCTGCGGGCTGCTGGGGAAGTATCGGCCCGTCGCGTGCAGCGGCGTCCTGTCCGCCGTCGGGCGCCGCTAATCTGGCCCGCGCCAGCCCGGGCTTCCCGGCCAGGAGCCTTCCGGTTGTGCCGAGATCACCGCCGCGCACGGCCAGCCACAGCTCGACCGCCACCAGGTCATTCCCGGGAATCATCGTTGGCGCCGGCTCGCCGTCCGTGACCCAGGACCCTCCCACGCCCAGCAGCCCGCAGCCGCTACCGCGCAACAAGCGGCGGCGTCTCGCTTGGGCAGCACATTCGCAGATAGGGAATTACCCGGAATGCCGATGATCCCGTGACTTCCCCTGAAATAGGGCCGGACGCTAACCTAAAGCGCCGGGGCCATTTTATTGTTAATTGACCAGAGCAGAGTAAAGCAACAGCGCGCTTGGCTGCCTGCAATGTCGGCAGCCTGCTGCTGAGAGTGTCATAAAGATTGGGCAGAGGACAGTTGCCAAACACTGGTCATAACGACGGCACCCACCGGCTGTACAAGGCGCACGCCACCGGAGCCGCGCAGCTGCCCGCCCGGGTGCTCACCCCGGCCGAGACCCTCGCGATCCGCGCCCCGCGCGAAAGCCGCGCCGCCCGCTGCCCGGGCACGGGACGGAGCGGGCGATGACCGCCATGCTCACCGTCAGCATCTGGCACAACGTCACCCGCGACCCGCAAGGCCGGCACGCCGGCTTCAGCGGGTTCACCCCCGGTGACCAGATGGTGAAGGTCTTCACCTACGACACTCCGGCGACCGGGGGCAGCCCCGCCGACATCGCCGAGGACGCGTTCGCCGCCTTCAATGACGCCCGCCTCTCCGACGAGGCTGCCGGGCTGGCCCGCCAGTACAGGGCGCGGGCCCTGAGGTCGGTCTCGGTCGGCGACATGGTCGTCGTCGGCGAGACCGCCCTCACCGTCTGCTCCGCCGGGTTCGCGCGCCTGCGCGGCACCTTCACCCCCGTCCGCGTCCACGAGCACGGCACTCATCCCATCGAGTAACTCCCGCCCCGGCTGCCCGCCCGGAGCCTGGGCGGGCAGCCTGGGAATCTCCCGCCTGGAGGCAGCGTCATGTCCAGCCGGAACAAGGCACGGCGGCACCGGCCCGCGCCCCCCTCCCCGCCAGCGGGACGCCGGCAGCCCCTGCCCCCGCCCCCGCGCCGCAGCCCTGCGCCGCCGCCTGGGCGGCTCACCGAGTCGTATGCGCCGCCCGCCCCGCGGGACCTGCCCGAGCTGCGCGGCCGGCTGGCGCAGTGGCTGGCCGGCGAGGGCCCCGGGTTCTACCTGGCGATGGCCCTGGCCGGATGCCAGTGGATCCCGCCGGGCAGCCCGAGCGTCGCGGCCGGCGCCGCGCAGATCGCCCGCCAGGAACACCAGCGGGTGGTGAGCGGCGATCTGTACTGGGTCAGCGCGCCAATGACCGCCCTGGCCCGGCACGCCGCTGCCCGGCTGCCTGCCCGGACCCTGCACGCCCACGACCTGCCCAGCCGCACCGGGTTCATGGTCTTCGAGGCGCCCCTTGCCGGCTACGTCAACGACGAGGGCCGCGAGGTGCAGATCGTCGCGGTGAGCTGGGGCCCGTGGGACGGCCCCGGCGGCCGGTGGGACCAGGGCGGCATCTGGCTCAGCTTCTTCAGCCACCCCGCCCCGGTACTGCCCGCCGGGGCGTTCACCGGCGGGATCGCGGACCGGGCTGCCCTGGCCCCGCTGATAAGCACGGTGCCGCCCGTGCTGCCCGACAACGAGGCCGGCTGGCCGTTCGGCGACCTGCCCGGCGACCAGGAGATTCCCGAGGGCACCACAGCCGCGTGGGCGCTGGTCACCCGTGCGGCATGGAGGCTAATGCGCCAGCCCCTCACAGCGGAGACCACCCAGCGCGCGGACCGCGCCGCCCGCCGGCGCCTCGCCCGCGCGGGCCAGCCCGCCCCCGACGTCCGGGTCATCCACATCCGCCGCGCCGAGCGCGGCCAGCCCCCTTCCGGCAGCGCCGGGAGCCCACGCGAGTACGCGGTCCAGTGGTGGACCGCCGGGCACTGGCGGACCTACTGGTGCGGGCCCGGCCGCACCCGGCCCGAGGACCGGTGGATCGACCCCTATCTCGCCGGGCCGGACGGCAAGCCGGTCCGCGGGGCCGAGCGCGTTCAGGTGTGGGACCGCTGATCAGGCCCCGGCGGCCCGGTGAGACCCCAGGCCCGGCTGCGACCGCGCCGGCCAGGCCGGGAGCGGCCATGGCGCACGGGGGCCGGCGGTTACCCGTGGCAGAGGCCGTCATTCCGCACCCCGCCGCGTGCGCGGAAGACGCCGGCCATCCTCGCGTTAGTCGGCCGGGGTGATCTGGGCGCGCGAAACACCTCGCCCGGCGCGGCAGCCCCCCCGGCCATACGCCCGGCCCCCGGACGGGGCGGTTCCGGCCAGGCGCGCGTGATGCGCACGGCGCCACGGGTCGACTTGACATCCCCGGCGTGGTCGAGCGTCCATCGTCGCTGACCCGCGGCCAGGCCACCGGCGCCCGGCCCCGGTTCCGCCGACCCCGGCCCCCACATGCCGGGGCGCGGTGGCGCGACGTACCGGGCAGGCCCAGGGCATCGCGGAACACGGCCGCCGGGCCCCCGCCCGAACCCCCAACGAGGGAGACTGATCATGATGAGCGAACCTGCAACCGCTACCGGCCACGAGCCAGGCATCGACGTGCTGGCCCTGGCGGGACAGCTGCCATCCGAGCCCGCATGGCTCTGGGTCACCGAAGCCGCCCCGCAGCCCGGCGCGACCTTCACCGCCGCCCTGCCCGGCCCCGGCCCCCGGGCATTCGGCGGAGACGTGCTGATCCGCCTCGCCGCCGGGACCAGCGATCCGGGCATCCCGGCGGTCAGCGCAGGTGTCTGGGCCGTCGCGGCCGGGCACCTCGTCCCGGTCGCGGCCTGGGACCAGGCAAGCCCCGCGAACTGGCCGGAACAGATCGCCCCGCGGTCACCTTCGCCATGGGCGCCCTGACCGCCCTCGGGGAACACGCCGACCTGCGTGAACTCGACGCGGTCAGCCTCGATGACGCCACCCGCACCCCTATACCCGGGTTCCCCCCGCTGAGCGCCCACCGGGCTACGGCCGCGGAGGCGGCGGTGACCCCCGGCTAACCACCGCACGAGAAAGGGGGCGGGCGCCGACCTGGCGCCCGCCCCCTTTCTCGTCGCCACCGCCGTGCGGGCCATCACTACGGATCCGGCCGGCTGCCGGCCCGGGCGGCGCGCGTGCCCGCCCGCAAAGGCGCGCCCTGGCGGCCCCCACGACGGCCACGGGCGGGGCGCCCGCGCTGCGGGGTTGCCGGGGCTAGCGTCGGCCGCCACGGGGCACACGGGCCGTTCCCCGGCGGCGGTCCCTTCCGGCGGCGGTCCCCGGCGTGGCGGGGCCACGCGCGCCGGGCCGGTCGGGCGACATGATCGGGACCGTGAGCGAGATGTCCGGTGCTCTACCAGCGAGCCAGACTGCGTGACCCGGCCGGCCTCGGGCGCAGATCCTCCAGCCATGCCGACAGCCTCAAGATCAGGCTCCGCCACTACGACTCCGTCGGCCGAGCCAGCTCCCGGCCGAGGCGTAGGAAATATTAGGCGATTTAAAGCAGGTGCCTGGGCTGGCGTCAGAGTGTTCCTCTACAACTTGTAGGAGGTGTACTCAGCCATTTGTGGACTGGGTCCGCCGCGTCGGCAGGCCCGCGCCGACACACTACCAGTCGAGCGCGCAGTATCTCGCTGGTCCCGCGGCAGGCGGAGTCATCGTCGCCGCGGCCGGTACCTCGTGGGCGTTTGGCATGGACGCGATGAGCTTCGCCGTCAGCGCGGCATGCCTGCTGGTGATGCGGGTCACTGCGCGGCCGCGGCCCGCGCCGGGCGTGTCGATCATCCGGCAGATGTCAGACGGCCTGCGCTACACGCGCTCGCAGCCATGGCTGTGGTGGAGCATGGCGGCGCTCGGAATCGCCAACGTGGCTTCCTTCGTGCCGATCTACATCCTGCAGGCGCTGCTCGTTCAGAGCGTCTTCCGGGCGGGGTCGCTGGCGCTCGGATTGCTGTACGCGTCCAATGGGCTGGGCCGGTTGCTCGCCGCCGTCTACGTGAAGCGCAGGGGCGCGCCGCGCAGACGCGTCCTCGCCATGTGGCTGGCGTGGTCGGCTGAGGGCATCTGTGCCGTCTTCGTCGGGCTGTCGCCGGACCTGATCGTGGCCGCGATCTTTATCTGCGCGATAGGAGTATGCGGCTCTTACGGAAACGTGCTCTGGTTCCCCGCCCTGCAGGAGACGGTCCCTGCGGATCTGCTGGGCCGTGTCTCCTCACTCGACTGGCTGGTATCACTGGCCCTGGCGCCGCTGGGCACGGTGCTGGGCGGGGCGCTGGCGGGCATCGTGGGGGTCCGCCTTACGCTCATCCTCGGCGGGGCAATCGCGGCTGGCACGGGAAGCGTGCTGTTCCTGCCGGGGGTGAGGGACCCTGACCGGGGGGCGGAGAGGGCTGAGCCGTCCCGCCTGGGCCGGCGGGCGCGGTCATCGCCCCGTCCGTGACGTCCTTCGGCGGCGGGCCGCCAGTTGCCAGCCAGCGGCCCGCCCTTGTGCTGCCCGCGGGCGGGCACGCCCGCCGAGCCCATGAGCGGGAAGGAGCGCTCGCTGCGCGCAACGCCATCAATCCCGCACAGGCCGCACCATGCGCCACAGTGCCCTACTTCTGGTCCGACTGGAACCACGACCGCATCCAGTTCGTCGGATCGCCGGCCGTCGACGAGGTCAGGGTCGTCGCGGGTGATCCGGAGAAAAACTTCCTCGCGCTCTACCGGCGCGGCGATCACATTATCGGCGCGCTCGGCCTCAACCAGCGCCCAACGGCCATCCAGTTGCGCGTCCTGAGCGGCTGATGTTCTTGAAGTTCCGCCACGGGCTGGGCTATGAGAGCCTGTGCGCCGATGTCAGCGACAATCACGTGGCGGTGGTTCTTGCCGGATCCCGCTGGATGCCAAGGTGCCTCACCCCACGACGCCGATGGAGCTGACCACTCGCTGCGGCAGGATGCGGCGGCCGGGCTGAATGAGGCGCTGTGGGCCAAGGCGGCCGGGCAAAAGCTGCTGCGCACCGCGAGGGTGCGGGCAGACGCCATGGTGATCGCGGCGAATGTCGCCTATCCGACCGACTCGGGGCTCTTGGCCAAGGCGGTGGGCAACTCTGGAATTTCCAGATCAGAAACACAAGGGGAGTGTGGTCCCGGCGGCACCGGCGTGAGCATGCGCTGCAGCGACAAGATCCGCGCCGCCCGGAGCGCCAGGCCACCCGGCGGCGAGCCGCCCGGCCACCCCGCCGCCCCCGCACCGGCTCTTCGCTGCCTGCCAGCCAAGTGCCGGCCACTGCCTGCGACCGGCGCCGGGCTGGATGGCGCCACATCAATCTGGATCAGGCGCCGAGACCTAGGTGACAGTCGCCGCTGGCCACCGTCCTCATGCCAGCCGCCGCAGCTCCCGGTGCGACGTTCCTCACTGCGGCAGATCCGGGCGTTGGCGATGACCTCGGCCCGGCACATCATCAACGCCGGCGTCTGTAGCCTGGCTGGGTGAGCAGCCCGCTGTTTGACCAATTCGCCGCTCGGGCGCGGTTGCCGAACGGTGCGTCGCTGCGGCAGATAGTGAATGCTGTCCAGGCCATTCCCTACGGCAGGTCGGTGTCACGAACCGTGCAAGGACTCCTCGGCGAGTGGAAAGGGACATGCTCGACGAAGCATGCGCTGCTGGCGCAGCTGCTTCGTGAACAGTGGCCCGAAACGTGCCCCAGGCTCGTGCACCGCGTTTACCGCATCACCCACCTAGCGGCGCTTCAGCGTTACGGAGGCGATGCGGCCAGGGCGGTCCCCGATGGCGGGCTGACCGACGTGCACCGCTATCTTGTGATCGCCCTCGCCTGCCAGGACGTGACGATCGACGTCACCTTCCCTGGCGATCCGGCCTGGGACGGCCACCGATCGATGCATCTAGCCTGCGGCGACGGCCGCGACTTTCCCGCCGGAGAGGATCCGGACGCCGACAAGGCCGCGCTCGAAGCCAGCTACTGCGATCCGCGGGCACGCGAGCCCTTCATCGCTGCACTCGCACTCACATCAGCACGAGCGGACCCAACGTAACGCGCCATCCGCGGCTAGAATGGGATGGGTCGGTATGGTCCATGGCGCTGGCCTACGCCCGGTCGTGGCGCAGGTCCATGGGAGGTCATTGCCAGGTGCATCGTAGGTGCGCGGCCGGTCGTTGGTGCTTAGTAGCTTCGTCGGCAGGCTGCGGCCGGGCCCCCGCATCTCAGTAGGTACGCGATGCGTCTCCGGTACGCGGTCTGCTCGCGTTGGTCGGTAGCGCGCGGGGAGGAAGGCATGGAACCTAGCGTGACTGTGAGGACCGGATTCAACTGCGCAGGTCCTGGTGGGAGATCCGCGGCAGGGTCGTGAAGGACGGCCGTCCAAACCGGATTTGTGAAGTGTGGCGATGTGGCGCGCCGGTCGTGTCGTCTCAGCGCGCACGGGGGCATGGGAGGCTTCGGGGTGTGCCCAGGCGGAGCCGGGATGGCAAGGTGACAGAGGGAGAATCGGATGTGGCGGGACTCAGTTGGACTTCGTGGGGCATGATCCAAAACCTGCATCGCGCTGGCCAGGGACACTCCGAAGCTGCGGACGCCACACGGACAGATCGCGGATTTGACGCGGCGAAGAAGGAAGAAATAGCAGGTCAGCGGCCATTCCGATGGGTAGGAATGGGCGTTCTGTAAAACCGTCGGCTCAGCCTACGCAAGTTCGAACCTTGCACCTGCCACCACCAGCGAAACCGGCCCATGGCCTGGGCATACCCGGGCTCGCGGGCGGTCTTGCTCCTGTCCCGCCGTGTCTCATGATGTGCCGCTGTGAGCCCCTGCATAGCAGTGGTTACGGACATATGGCGGACGGAATCAGGCCGGAGCCAGCGGTTCACCAAACCGCTGGCTCCTCGGTCCGGGCGGGTATTCTGCGCGGTGGCCACCTTTGCGGAGGCCCCGCCGGCGTCGATGCTCGCTGATGCCCTCAATGGGGTCTTGTCCCGGCAGGTCACCGCCGGACAGCGGCTGGACGAGGCGCTGGAAGGCGTACCCGAGCCGGTGCGGGCGGCGGTCGGGCGCCTGGTGCCTGCCCTGGCCGCCAGCGACGACCCGCAGGCCTTCTGCGTGGCCGGGTATCTGCGCGTAGCCGGCGGTTGCAGCTACCTGCTGTTCCCTGCTACCAGCTGCCCGTCGCTTGCAGGACGCCCTGTTCCAGGACAAGGACTACGAGGGCCTCCTGGACATGCGGTCACCCCTCGGCGGCGATGAGGCAGAGCAGTGGTTTGAGGAGTTCAGCAACATCGCGCCGCGTGATCGGCGCCGGGGCTTCCGCCGCTGACGGTTACCGTCAGGAGGCATCCCCATGCATTGATTTACCGGTGGGCTGCCGCTGCCGCGCCGCCAGGGACATTGCGGGCCGCCTGAGCCGGTGCCGGAACCCGCCGGGCGTCGCGGTCGAGACGCCCACCTCAATCATCTTGACTCAGATTATCTGGGATCATACAATCAGGCCATGACAGCTCTTCCTGTGCCTCCTGCCTGGGCCGGGCCTCTTCCCGAGGCCGCCCCGCCGCCAGACATGGCCATCTACCAGCTGCCCACCGGCACATACGAAACCCGAGCGGCCTTCGCGGTCCGCGGCGGGTCGTTCCGCGACAAGCGTCACTTCGCCGCGACGGCCATCCTGGTGCAGCACCCGAAGGGCGATCTCCTGATCGACGCGGGCTTCGGCTCCGACGTCGAGGCACACGTTGCGGAACTCCCGCGGATCGCGCGCGCTCCCTATCAGGCAACCAAGACCGTGAGCGAGCAACTCGACGCCAGCGGCTACGACCGCGGCCGGCTACTCGGCGTGCTGGTGACCCATTCTCACTGGGATCATGTGAGCGGCCTCGACGGGCTGCAGGTACCCGTCTGGATGAACTCGGGTGAACGGCACTACGCGGCGGAAGACCCGGACGGGAAGGTCTTCCGCGCCGTGTCCGCAGGACACGAGATCCGCGAATACGAGTTCAACGGACCGCCGTATCTCGGCTTTCCGTCGAGCTTTGACGTCTACGGCGACGGCTCAGTGGTCGTCGCACTCGCCGGGGGTCACACGACCGGCTCTGTGGTCGTCTTCGTCACGGTGCCGTCCGGCAAGCGGTACGCCTTCATCGGCGACCTGACCTGGCAGCTCGACGGCATCCGTCGGCGTGTTGAACGTCCGCTGCTGCTGCGCAGACTCGCCGACAGCGATCCCGGGCAAGTGCGACAGGGCCTGCTCCGCGTGATCGCCCTGGCCGGCCTGATGCAGGTCGTCCCTGCCCATGACCGCAACGCATACGACGGGGTTCCCTACCCGCCCGCCCAGCTGGCACCTGCCCCGGCCTCCGGGGCCGCCGGGGCCGCCGCGCTGACGACCTCAGCCGCCTTCCACAGCCCTCACCAGATGAGGTCACGGCTCGCCGCGCAGACTGTTGGTCCACCCCAACTTTCGGTCAGAATTTCCGGGTGGCGCGCGTCGGCGTGAGCGGGTCCGAGGGGCGGAGCCGGCCGAGCCGTCCATCAGCAAGTGAGCAAGGAGCGTACGGCACCGCAT
>Ga0307375_10003714_pt1 | contig 14874 bp, 5 predicted proteins | sample TR1MG_FD_202531 | JGI IMG/M metagenome (GOLD analysis project Ga0307375, IMG submission 202531) | Soil microbial communities from Risofladan, Vaasa, Finland - TR-1 | ecosystem: Environmental > Terrestrial > Soil > Coastal area > Acid sulfate soil | place: Finland: Risofladan, Vaasa | collected...
GTCTGGTCGGCGTCTTCCACTTCCATCCTCACAAGATCTCTGTATAATACTATTACCTTCTCAATATTGGTACGATTGCACATGGTGACAGTGAACGTTACTACATCGCCGCCACTCATGTGCTCCGAGTGGAGTGGGCTGTTCTGTAACATCAATGTAACCAGACTGTAAACACTGTATGCGAGACCTTGTGAAGGTTTGGATTCCTCAACCAGGGCTAACTGTGAGGTGCTCAAACACCCAAATCGTTGTTCCTGTGTCTCGGGCCTTGGGATGCTTCTTGCCACACTGTTTGTACCTCCGATGAGTGCATGTCTCGCGAATCTCTCCTAGAAGCGCTCTCTGTTCTTTCCAAAAGGGAATCCTCTGTAAAAGCATGTAAGGTACGCGACCTTATGAGCGTATTCGGCCGTTTCACAACGTTTCCTCGATTCCTCCGTTTCTGATTCTGTAGTGCTCTCTTCCTTGGTTTTGGCCTCGAAAATAGGATAAATTCGAAGTGGTGACGCATTTTGTGCAGAATGTGGCGTTGCACAGTATGATTGAGTCTAGAAACATCGATAGTACGTGAGCTCTCCTGCGCGACCCTCTTGTTCCCCCAACCACGCCTTCCTAACCAGACTTTTAGCTCTAGAAGTTGGTTCAACATGGTCTAGCATCGTCAACGTCCTCTGTGTTTTCCTTATTTCGACAAAAGAGCGCACTGAGGTGCAGAAAGATCCATTCAAAAAGGTCGAGCCGATTGTGAACCTCCTGCGCTCTGCGGTGGAGTATGCGGATGCCAAAGGCCCATGCCTGTATTCTTCTGTCTCTATTCTATGTACCACTCTCACGCCCCTGCTTAACCAACACGTGCAACAACACTGGCTTCAACTCGCGTGCTGCAGCATATTCCATCAACTCTTGTCCGTTCCTGCCTACTGGTCATCCATCAAACCGGCCTCATACTCGAACCTCGTCAAGGTGTATGCAGGACTGCTTCAAAATTACCCCGTCTCGGACTTGGCATCATCCAATGCGCGCATCTTCCGACTCTTGTTCTCCGAACGCACTCCCTCCTCTGTGGACACCTTTTCTGCTTCCATTGACATCCTTCCAGCTCAAACTCGTGCGCATGCCGTAATAACCGACATTTTCTTGCCACTGAAGGACTTTCTACAAAGAACGAGCACTAAGGCACTCCAAGAAGTTGTCATCGCTCTCACTCGATTTCTAATGGAATCTGGTGCCTCTTTTGCTCAGACAGTATTGGGACCCATCATGAAACACCTCAACCACGTACTATTGTCGAAACTGACGAAGCCGAATCATCACGCTTTCCTCCCTGAGATCGTCAACCTCTTCCGCGTCCAGCTGGGCCTTCTCGTTTGTCCTGATGGTACTTTCGACTCTGGATTGGACACTACTCATGAATATGAACCGAAGAATGCGCCCAGCGCATCATCAGATTCGAATAGAGATGTGGACAAACAATCGACTTGGAGCCAACTCAGTGAAAGCGCATCTCTTGTTGGCGAAAGTCAATTATATGACTCCTGCATTCGATTGCTTGGGATGCAGAACAATGGGATCGATACAGGAAAGGCAGTGAAGCAGACAGACATCGATTCCGATCGCTATGCCCTCTTCAAGCTCCTCTCATCGTTGCTGGTGAAGAAAGAGATCCAATTACAAAGCGGAGTTATATCCTCTCATTCATTCAAGAAGACGAAGGGCATGCACGATCCCAAGCGTCTCATCCACTCATCCATCTTCGGCATCGAATCTACTCCTCCATTCCTCTCCAGCACTCCCCCTTTGTCGAACTCTCAAGTAGCCCTTCCTAACAGCGATCATCCTAGGGCCTCTACAGCCCCACATTGGGACATTGCATCTACGAGCGTGCTCTCTTGGATTCAGTTCGCCTTCGTCTTCATCTCCGACCAACCCTTGTTCTTCAATTCCTCATGGACTCTCAACTTCGCCTTGGACTTGCTCATTCTGCTGGAAAGGGCAAATGGTGCCCTTCAAATCGAGTTTTGGATCTTCCGCCTCCTGACTGCTTTGGCATCGTCTTCCCACATGCAACGGTCTCATTCTTCTACGTACACGGAAGATGATGAGTACTACGATGATTACATGCTTCCTTCACAACGTGGTACGCCACATTCCGACAATACCCCATCTGCAAAGGAGTCGTCGGAACACTCCACTCCTCCGTTAGAATTTCGCCTCTCTGAGCCTCTTTCCCAGCTACAAAACACTTGGAATCGAGTTTGGAACTCGGTTCTCCAAAAATTGGGCCACACAATCGACAACGCCGTGGGCGAATCGGCCTTCACTTTGCTGAACGTCGTCCTCCTTCACGATCTCGTTCCCCGTCAGACTGTCATCTCCACTCAACCTCTACTGTGGCACCTCCCCCTTCTCTCCGATCACCACTCTTGGGACTTACTCCCGCTCTTCCGCACGATGACATCGAAGTTTCCGCTCGTCGGAGTTGGATCTCAAAACCTCAGCATACCTGTGTTCCTCCTGAACTGGTTGGAAGGCGCCTTGACGAAATCGTATGGCGAATCGATATTCAAGCTGCACGCCGATCCTGCTCTCATTGCGAGTCTCTTGTCTGGGCTGATCAGCGGCGCTTGCTCTCCCTTCCCGGTCGCTCGTAAGGCAGAAGCTTCGCTCTCTTACTCCTCCTCATTCCGCAACGACGACATCGATGCAGCTCTTGATCAGATTATCGGAGCTCGACTTCTGGATCCGAAGATGAATCCGTTCCGAACGCCTCCACGTCCTGAGCCTCCTCCCCTCTCAAAGCCTTCTTCGACTTCCAACACCGGTAACCTCTTCACTATCAGCGATGCCACTCGAGAAACGCTATTCTCGAAGCTATCTCAACTCTTAACGGCTAAGTTTGGACAAACAAAATCAGAATACCCTCTTCAGTTGAAGAACAATGCTATGGTCCTTGATGGCCACATTCTCACTCAGGTGACTCGGAAGCAGGCATATCATGGCTGTATACTCTTGGAAATCCTCAAATCTGTGCCTAACGCCCCTAATTCACTCCAAATGGAGATAGAATCACAGTTGCGTGAGCTCGTCGCTCTCTTCGAATCCAACTTGAAGCTCTCCGAGGCTGATCCCGCCGTCACATCCATCATTCTTCAAGAAACATCAACTCTCGTGCTCTGTTCAGAGAACCTCCCCAGCGTACATGTTCGGTTTGGCTCAGTTCTTGACCTTGCACTCCGCATCCTTCACCCAGCCCCTCCAGGCCCCTCTTCACAACGCAGTGGATCATCTCAGTCTCTCGGTTCTTTGGCCGGATCGCGATCTTATGGAGACGATGACATGGAAGACATCTTGGATGATGAATCCTTCCACTCTCCTTCGCTGACGCGTCAAACGACTGAGCTCGTGTTGAGTCGCACTCCATCCACTTCTCTATCCACTCTTCTCTTCCCCTCTCGACTTTCAGCTCGCTCACAGTGTGTTATGCATGCTTCATGGCTTGTAGCATCACTATTCAAGGTCTTAAGCCCTGAACAGAGGAACATGCGCATTGCAGAGGATGGCATCTTCGATGTCATTCGCCAACTCTTCCTGGACGTGTATGCCCACTATCCCATTTTAAGTCAACTCCTCGCTGCTCTTTCAGAAAGGACACCCCATATGTCAACCGATCATCAGATACTGTTGGTGAAGCTCATCTCAGAATTGCTTCAGACACTGAACGCCTGTCACGCCTACTCTGACTTGAAATTGGTGTTGGACGCCACTGTTCGCATCATCCGCTCCTCCCATTCGACGCACTCTTGTGTTTCAACGTCTGTGCTGGGCGCCTCTTCCTCATCAGTACAACTTCTTCCGACTGCACCCTCGTTGTTGGCAGACTGCATTCTCTCACTGAAACGGCCACCATGGGTTGCTCGAGTGGCTCTACAACCCATCATCACGGAACTACTGAGCTTGGAAGTTGGAGAAGTCGGTGGAACAAGCAAATATGATGGACTTCAGACACGCATCATTCAATGTCTCACGGATACGGACGTGCGAGTGCGAGCAGCAGCGTCCTCCTCAATCTGCTCCTTGTTTGGATTCTTCAGCGAACACGACACTATTGTAAAGGACCTGCTCGAGAACAGTTTCAACCACCTTCTGGCTATCCCCACGAACTTGGAGTCGCTTGCTACGAGTCTGTCTGGACTCGCTCAGATTGCCAGTACGAGCTCTGTCGTCCTTGATGAAGTGTTGTTAGCCTTCCACAAAGCTTGCATCGCCCACCCAATCTTCCGTAGATACGTTCCGCGACTGTTGGATGCTCAAGTGACCACATGGGGATACGAATCTCGTCTGGATCTGCTAAGCTCTCGACTCTCTCACATCATCTCTCGCTGGGATCGCTTGAGCCTGTTTCCGGCTTTCCTCTACACTATTCACGACACTTCTGCCTTCTGCGCTCATTACTACATCATCATTCTGCAAGGGCTTCTCACCCCTCGTACATCCGCATCGGAACTCATCCCCATACCGATGACCAGTCTCACTGAACTTGCTGGATTCACTTCGAAATCGATCAGAGATATGATGGCCACTTGCTATGACTTCATCTATGCAGTGATACTCTTGTTAACCTCGACAGACCACCCAGCGTTCCTGGCTCGAGCCCGAGAGCTCCAATCCCTCGTGTTCGGTGAGTCAAAGACCCGACAACCGAAGCACCTCCTCATTCCTACATCGCCTGCCTACATATTCTACCTCGTCAAACTGCTTTCTGACGCGCATGGACCGTCCATGCTCAAATCTCGATCTTCCATACAATCCCTGTGGAGCAACTTCCTTCATTCATCTGATCATTCAGACTCATCTACTACTACCAGCTCCTCTTTTTCGTACACGTCTGTTGCGGTATTCCGCAAAGCCATTGAGCAAGCGGCTCAAACGGCGCTCACTCCCACCGCCAGCATTTCGGATCTCATGTCCTCGTCTCATGGCGGATTCTTGGCGCAAGTGATCAAGTCTTTAGAGGAGTGGTTTTTCAGGTGCAACGATCCAGTTGAGAGATCCAAAGCAGTGTTTGGCGTTCTGCTCATCTCCAGCAACATGTCCCTGGAACCACACAGTGCTCTCATGATGTTTTACTCCTGCTTTCGATATCTCCACAACACTGCTCATTTGCAACTTCGATGTGCAACTCTTTGGGCGATAGAGGCAATATGGGTGTCCATCATACCGTCTGTTCAACTCCGCTTACTCTCCACCGACGCCTTCATAGACTCCATATTGAGTATCTCTCGTCCTCTTTTGGCATCTTCCTCTTCAATTTTGGCAGAAGAAGCATCCAGAGTTCTGAGAAAGGTCTTCTTCAAGAACAATGTTCCCATCCCTGCTCTCTCCTCATATGGTCGATTCCCGTCGTACTTACACCCGATGTTCGATTCTATGAACAAGATTCTATACGCCACCGAGAATGAGACACAAAAGGATGTTAAGACGTTCCTCAAAGCAGTGGCCGCGATTCATCCTACTGCGACACCGACTAGAGTTCTGCCTACTTTAGACCACTTCTGCTCCCAGTGGACACGCCACAAACATGAATTGGCCCAACTCCTCATGCCGTCTTCCAATCATGATACATTCGAACGTAATGAGGTGACATATCTCATCAGCGAAGTCGTTTGGTCCCTCTTACGCCTCTCCAAGTCCTCCGATGATTCAGTACAGAAGAAAGTGGCCGAAGCATTGGGAATGATTGGCGTTTTCGACCCCGAGGTTCCTCTCTCAGTAGTTCCGCTCACATCTGCATCAACAACACCTCCCCCAACTCCACCGAACGCGAGACCTGACATCATCACCATTGGCGACGAGGAAGAAGAGGAGGTCGAACCAAACACGCAATTATTGAGTGAAGCCACGCCGCATGTCATAGGGGGAGTATACAAGCGCCCGCGCGACTGTGTCTCATCCGACCCGTCCCAACATTGTGTTGCCCTGGCGCCTATCCTCTTCCTACTGGCTGAAAAAGAAAGGAGCACTTCGCACGAGATATCCACAGTTGCTAAATCAGTACTCCATAAGCTGGTGAGTGGATTGCCCTTCCCCAAACACGAACCATCGCTTCTTCCTCTTCTCTGCTGGAAGGAGTGGGAAGTAGCCTCTCTCCATCAACCACCACGTGCGATTGCCACTCATGAGCATGCTCATTACCAAATTTCTGATTGGTGGGCCAATCTGACGACCGAGTATGACCCCTGGCTGAAGCGACTTTGCTCTGCCCTCTGCACTGCTTCTACCCATCGATTGCTGCGTGAATGCGCCCCCATGTGCCAAATAGACACCGACTTTGCAGAGGAAATGCTACCTCTATTGCTCAACGACATCTTTCAGCGGAAGGACGATGATTGGTTGCACTTCGAAGCGTTTCTGGAGAGAGCCTCTTCCTCTTACTCCGGGACGCCCAACTCTCCATCCGTTGTGCCTCTGCACCGCAAGCACTTCTCTCAACTCGTCACTTCGTTGGTTTCCATACGGTCTGCATCGATTCTTCAGACAACAGATCTCTTGAATGGCACTATTACTGCAGTAGCGGGCTCCTCTTCTGCTGCCTCCGCGACCCCAACTTTCGCCTTTGTCAAAGCCACAACTAGCTATCACGTTGCTCAGATTTCTCGAATGGTGGCCATGCCATGCACAGCACTCGCTTTCTTCGAGTTCTGGTGTGATACTCAACATGCTGGGAGACTGTTGTGGCCGACTGACACTTGGGCTGCCCCCGCGAATTCTCTCGCTATGATGATCTATGGCGATCTGGGCGACTCTGAAAGTGTACACTCATTGCGACAATTTGAAGGCTCCCAATATGATGCATCATCGACGGCCTCTCTCCTCATGAAAAAACGTGATTGGCACGGCGTTCTGAGCGCCTTCGAAACCTCTGCACGCCCCAATGCCCCCGCTGTTCAACCAAGCCTTCAACGAAACATGCTTTTGGCACTCCAATATGCAGGATATCACAATACCATGTCTCACTACGTTGAGGGATTGGCATCGCATTCATCCGAGGATTTCAGTGAGTTCCAGTTCCAGGCCGCTTGGCGCATCTCAGATTGGAATGCTTCTTGGGCCAACGTCCACGTACCCATCGAGCGCCCTGACTCGTTTCCATTCCACCGACACGCATTCATATGCCTACGAACAGCGCTACAGGGAGAATTTGAGCGAGCTCAATCTCTCGTCGACTCTGCCCGCGTCCAGCTGCTACAGACGGACCTTGCCTTCGTATCTTCTGAGAACGCCGCCCAAATCGTACCCATCATGGCTCAGATGCAGTTCTTCACGGATGTTCAGAGCGCAGTGCATCGGATGAAGGCGCTTCCTCCATCCAACTCCTCCACCTCATCCTCATCCTCCATGCGCAAATCAGTCGTTGCCCCAAGCCGCGCTACCCTGTTCCAGACATCCTCAAAGTCTTCTACGTCTGATGCCCTCGACGCAGCCGCCGTCGAGTTCCTACAACAATGGGAGAGGAGCTTGGAAGTCATCCGCAGCCACACCTCGGAGAGATTCGAGCTTGCCGAGCCTTTGGTTGCACTGCGTGGATTGTTGCTTCCCTTCATCGTCGAATCGTCTCAAGTGAATGAATTGCAAGCATCGTATTGGATTTCCATCTTGCATGCGGCGAGAAAGTCGAGAAGTTTCCAACTGGCAGCGGTGGCGCTTGAACATGCTTCGTCATCCCTCACCTCCTTCCAATCTCAGTCTCAGTCACCTGCTATCTTTCCTCGTATCTTTCCATCAACTACAAGCAGCACGAGCGGTATGAGCAGCAGTGAAATGGTATCGTCATCTTCGTCTCCGTCATCCGTCTCCACTACAGAGAAGACTCGAGCTTCACGTCTCAATGCTCTCCTGCGACGCTTCGGCGTGGAAAAGTGTCGCTTCTATTGGGCGCGTGGCCTGCCCAGTGAAGCCGTTGCGCTGGCCAAGTCTCAGATCAAGGCCTTGGAGAAGGGCGGAAATAGCGCCGATTTGGCCAAGATGTTACGGTTGACTGGCGAGTGGCTTGGAGAATCGAAGCTTGAAACACCTTCCGTGATCATGGACAAGTACTTCCAGAGAGCGGCGGACATGCTGCGCGATTTGCGCATGGACAACGCCGAACGCTCGCGAGCGTATTTCGATTGGGGCAAGTTCGCCGATCAGCAGTATCGCTTGGCTATGGACCGCAAATTGACTCCTGAGTGGCAAGAAAGCATGGAATTGCAGTCGAAGATACAGACAGAGCATGGTGTGATTGCGGACGACCGGGCGAGATCAACTCACGCCTCTCTCTACAAAGTGGAAATGTCAGCCACGCGCCGTGAGCAATACGAAGAGCGAGTGATTGGCCTTCTGAAATGTGCAGTTTCGAGCTATATCTACGCGTTGCTGAAGGGAGATCAACACAATACGCAGGGCGTCTTCCGCCTTACCTCTCTCTGGTTCTCCAACGCTGCGGAACCCAAACTTGCCGAACTCATCAAGCCAAATATCCTCAAGATCTCTGCGCACAAGTTCCTCCCCTTGACCTATCAGATCATCGCACGAATCTCCCCGCAAACCACGTCCTTCCAGGAGTCTCTCCAAGCATTGGTGTACAAGATCGTGATCGAACACCCTCATCCATGCATGTATCAACTCATCTCTCTTCTGAATGCGGGCGATGCGAGTATGGCGCACAGGACAACCATCACGCTGGAGAAGGCGCGAGTGGCGAAGACGATCCTGGCGAAGGTGTCCAAGTCCATACCGCAGCTGGCAGACGGCATGCTCTCGCTCTCGAAGGGGTACATGGAACTGGCCATGCATCCATTCCCAAAGGGCATCGGGTCATCCACACAGATACCAACTCGACTCTTGACTCAATTCCGAACGCCGAACATTCCAGTGATAACGTCGTCATCATCAACATCATCGTCCTCTTCTCCCTCTTCTTCTTCTCCTCCTCCCTACATCATTGGATTTGATCCAGTTTGCAAGTTCGTTGGAGGCATTCACAAACCTCGACTGATTGTATGCTACGGATCCGACGGCAGAACGTATCAACAGCTCGTCAAGGGAACCGATGATCTCCGACAGGACGCAGTCATGCAACAACTCTTCCACACGATCAACACCATTCTCATTTCCGACCCAGAGGCTGCGAAGATGAAGCTACGCGTGAGAACGTACAATGTGATACCGCTCTCTCCCGCCTCCGGCGTCCTCGAATGGGTGCCCAACACACAGCCCGTTGGCGAGTACCTCATCACCGGCCCTGACGCTGCTCATGTGCGTTACCGTCCTCAAGACTGGCTTTCTTCGAAGTGCAGAACCGCCATGGAAGCCGTACATAAGGCGACCGAGGAGAAAAAGCACCAGACGTTCGCTCAGCTCCTCAACCACTTCAAACCGGTTCTCCACCACTTCTTCAACGAGAACTTCGTAGATCCTGCCACATGGTATGATCGACGAGTGGCGTACACACGAAGTTTGGCCGCTGGCAGCATCGTAGGACACATGGTGGGTCTTGGCGACCGACACAGCCAAAACATCCTCCTGGACCGTCTGACCGGAGAGATTATACACATCGACCTCGGCATTGCATTCGATCAGGGCAAGGCTCTTTCCATTCCCGAACTGGTTCCATTCCGATTGACTCGAGACCTGGTGGATGCTCTGGGTGTCATCGGCGTCAAGGGTGTCTTCACCAGATGCTGCGAGCACACCGTACGCATTCTCAGGGAAAGACACGCCAATCTCGTCACCATCGCTGAAGTATTCTTGCACGACCCCTTATCGAAATGGCTCATGCGCATCACAGGCACCAAACAACACGCTCAAACTTCAAACGTCATCACCAACGCAGCAATGGACTCTGGCACCGCCAATGCAGAGACAGCCGCACTTGAAGCAACGACAAGCAACGCAGTACAAGATGAGGGACCCAGAAACACCAAAGCAACCACAACACTGCTTAAATTCAAGCAGAAGCTGCTGGGACAAGAGGAGGACAGCGCTCTCTCCGTAGCCGGTCAAGTACAACACCTCCTCACTGCTGCTCAGGACGAGAAGAAGCTTGCATGTATGTTCGTTGGATGGGCTGCTTGGCTCTAGTGATGCTGAGAGACCGTGATGTCGAGAGAACGGAGCTGAATGACGTCTCGAATCCCATGCCCCTCCTCATCCTCCTCTCGCCCTTTGCCTGTATCATTAGCCCTCCTATCAAGATGGAACCGGTATTCTCAGAGAACTATACATCGAATGTACACTTGTGGCTTCATTTATACATGGGCCTCATGCGCAGGAACATGGTTTGAGGGATTGGCGGGTCGTGGTGTCGTGCTGGACAGCTACTGACAACTCACGATGAGAGAAGTGAGCTTCTCTGCAAAGTTATGTCCTGGCAGCTGGAACCAGATGTCGGTGTCCATCGGCCACTTGATGGACGTGTTGGTTGAAATGCCTGGAATGCGAGGGTGGACTTCCAGTACGGGGATGAGTCCAAACGGTGAGCTGTATGGAAGTTCGAACGATGCGTAAAGCGAGGTAATCAAAGAAGTGGAAGAAGAGCCAGGTGTGCTGGAAGATTTGCTGGTAGAGCGTGGTGCGAGCGGATGTGTCGTACCGAGCGGGAAGTTGAGTGCTCTGGAGTGGATGAGTGAGACGGCGTTGGGTCCACACAGAGCATTTACGTGTTGCTCAACGCTTTCGATGAGGTAGGAGGCGAAGGTTTGGGTGAGATGTTGGATGAATTGGATGGGCTCCTCGAGTTCCTCAGTGGGTGAGATGACGAACTTGCCCGAGTCGATGGTGAAGCGGAGGTGTAGAGTGCAGAACGTGATGTGGAGTGTTGCGACGGTGGCGAGAGAGGTGGCGTCGAAGTGAGTGTGTAGGGGACCGGTGCCGGTGAGACGAGGCACGGTGTAGGCAAGGTCGTCCAACAGTCTAGAAACGCTGAGCAGTTGTCTGAAGTGGTGAACGGTGGAGATGGCTGGGGAGAAGATGGGGTGGGTGATGGGGTGGACGACGCGGCGATTGGGGAAGAGAGGGAAACGAGAGGTGTCGAGCTGTTGGCCGTGTTGCATGATTGTAGTGGCCTGTTTCAAGGCAAGGAGGAGCAGATCCTGCGAGAGGGCAACATCGAAATCAGATTCCATCTGTGCCTTGGCGTCTTCAACAAGATTACCACGATCTTTATCACCATCGTCGTATTCATCATCTGCGTCGTCATGGTTATACTCTCCATCTTCAGATTGGATGCGCTTCTTAGTAGTTGTAGAAGAAGAAGAAGAAGCAGAAGAAGAAGAAGAAGAAGAAGCACCAGTAGCGCTGACACTGGTACTGGCATTGGTATTGGTATTGGGATTCGTGGATTGTTTGTCAAGGGAGGTGGTGTGTCTGTGATGAAGGCGAAGGCAATCGCTCTGAGCGGCGGCGTCGTTGAGCCTGACCTGCGCAAACTCTCTGGAAATGCGCCTTCTCTTTCTCGACTTTTCAGCCATATTGGAATCCGTAGCAGTGGTGGAGGGAGTAGAGGTATTGGTACGGGTATTGGTAGTAAAAGCATCATTAGAAGTCATAGGAGGGGTTGTGTCGTCGACATCCATCGTGATCGTCGTCTTTGTCGCTTCAGGCGAGGGAGTTGTCATCGCCGAGCTCTCGCCATTTGTAACCTTGCCAAGTTGTTGTTTGGGATTGCGTGAGATGTTGTGTTTGGGTTTGAGGGCGTGTAAGGAGTATACGTTGGAGGAATCTGGCATCGGCACGATGATCTCCTCCGCACGGATTTCCAGTCCCTCTGTGGCGGCAGCCTTCTTGAGAGTGTTCCACAACATCATGTCTTCATAGCTTTTCGTGATCCACATCCACAAGCGATGAATGTCCAAGGTGGTACGCGCGGCGTACGAATTCGAGAGCGGTCGATACAGATCACCCACTTCACTTCGGATACCCATCGCATAGTACGGGATGGCCTCAGACGACAACACGCGCTCCTTGCTGTGAGATTCCACGCGTAACTGAATGCCAGTTTGTTGATGCAGGAACAGCGCACTCAACGTTCCATCGCTCGTTCGATACAGATCCAATGAGCGATACGGACTGCTAATGCGCTTCACAATCGTATTCAATGGTTCATGCCACACATCCGGACGCCACTCTTGATCCGGAGAATTCAGCTTCCAGCGAGATCGACGCAACGTTTGAAGATCCTCGTGAAAGCCTCTCTGATGACGCACTGTCTCCTTCAAACGGCCAAGTGCACCACTAAGAATCTCCGAGGATCGTTTTAGTTGCTAAACGCAAGGCCAAACGAAACGTCAGTACACAAGAAAAGACGAGAGATACAAGACTCGAACGCTGACACTCAGACCCAATTACCAGATTTGAACGAGACAAGACGCACGTTTTGACGGCCTTGATAGGCGGCCATCGTGATATTCTCCGCTTCTACGGGATCCAATGGAGGGGCATCCACCATATAGATCAGAAACTCGGAATCAGCACTCGACAGCCTCTGAGCTGTGTTTTTCAGCCTTGTGAACTGATCCAACGCCAATCTACAACACAAATAGAATGTAACGATTATCTATTAATATAGAATTCACGCAAGCAAGGCATTTAGGGGAAGGCGAGAAGTAGAAACGTACCCAATACCTCGCTGGATGGTTTGACGACTTGTGTCGGGCTCAGGACGCTCAGGCTCATGAATCAGTCGCGCATTGAACTTGAGACGATCCTCAGGTGCTTGCTCTCTGATGAATCAAGGCGAACACACGAATGGGAGGTCAGCGTTATGAAGGAGAGAAAGGAGAGGAAAATGCTTGCTTCTTCATCGACATGGAGCGATGTAGGCTGTAATGTGTTGTAAAGGTAGTGAATGCAGATTGCAAGATGGGTCTGAAGCGTACTCATCGTAGATCTCAAGGCCGGAGGGGTCGATTCTGTAAATCCTTCTGTCTGGGATGGGCTCCACTGACACAAACATCCGCTTTGCTCTGCTTTCTGCGTTCAACTCAACATTTCCTCCATGTTCATCGGGATCCATGCTGGAGACACTCACGATGGGAACTGAGGGGCTTTCAAGTCACATCTGACGGGGGAACATGGGATGGGACCCCACTCAATTGGCCTGATGTGCGTTGGCTGATAGCTGCGAATCATGTGCACATAGCTCACCGATCAGCCAACCAATCCATACTATACCCTTCCAGAGGGTTGCGCGAACCGGGGACTTTTTGCCCCAAAAGAGGCAAGGGCTGGGGATCCAGTGTATGTACATTTTCACAAGGTTCAATGGAACAACTGCTTAATGATGATGCGGGCGATGATGTATGAGGACTAAGAGCCCTTGGAAGTGTCTTTGATGGTGTACTTGGTGTACTGTTCTGACTTTGAAGGATCGAAGATCTCCCATCGGTTCATCGGGAATGCGTGCTTGTTGGATTCGTACCATCTGCGTTCTACGACCTTTGCGGCGTGCGATTCCTCCTTTTCAACACTTGCGTCGGCGGTGAGTCGAATGTCGTCGTGTACGTCCCAATAGAAGAGGGGGCCGGATTTGCCGCGCGCCTTCGTCTCTATCAGTTCGTAGAATGAGTAATGCATGGGGATGATCAAGTCCTCCTTGATGAACATGAGGTTATCAGTAGAAACGTTTCTGAGCTCTTTGAACTCCTTGCGGACCTGGGAGAGGAACTCCTCTACGGTGGTGCCCTTCGTGATCACCATGGAACGTCTGTGGCCAGCACCATCGTAGTATGAATAAGTGATGTTGATCTTCTCGGCCTTGATGCGCTCCTGCTCCTGTTTCCATTCGCGCTTCAGTTTCAGGCGCTCCTGGCGCTCGCGCTCATCGCGTTCGCGGTCCGGCAGGAAACTCGTGTCCACCGTTGGATCCTTCAACAACTTCTTCTTCGGTACCGGAAACGCCACTTCCTCGCCCTCCTCACCATCGTCAAAACTCAACTTCGCCACTTCAGCCTTCTCTTTGCGCTTCCTCGCCGCCGCTGGAGCCGCTGCAGGCGCAGGTCCTTCGAACTCCAAATCCTCACGTCGACGCTTGAACGTATCCAACGTCACCAAGCCCATCGTCTCCTGACGAAGCTGCTCATCCAACGAGACCACCGACGTCGCGAACTTCTCACTCATAGACCGCATTGCTGCCGCCTTCTCCGCCTTCAACTTCTCCACACTCGTTTGGTACGCGGCAGCTTCGGCTTCACGCTTCTTCTCCAACTGACGAATTCTAGACCCATCCGCTAATCAACAAGACACAAACGAACAATGTAAGTCAGCATTGAGGGCGGAAACAGACAAGTCTCGCGAACCAGCTGTTGCAACAGGCGATCGTGGACCAATGGGGACGCACCGGCACCTCCTTTGTACTCTGCCATGGTGTTAGAGAGGGGTTACACCTCGGCGAAGGAGAGTTAGGGGTATAAGAGGAGAGAGATTCGAACACTCGCCCGGCTTGAGGGGAACTGCTGTGCTGGCCACCTTTTTCAGGGTACCCTTCCAAAAAAGGGCGGCGGAGACGGAACGGCGTAGCGTTCCTTTTTTAGCGGCTCATATCTTAGCTCCTTGTAGTCGACACCTTTCGATAAGTTTTGATCAGCTTGTCCTCCTGCAGCAGATCAAGGGCTTCTGTGAGTGGCATCCCCGCTTTTCGCTTGTTTTTGCGACGATTGTAGATGTCTGATGATGTAGGTCCTTTGGGAGAGTATGGAGAGGCAATAAACGATGCTGCAAGTGCAGTGCATCCCTCAATGAGGGAAAATCTGACAGCTAATAAAGCTATCTATTGACCAACACACTACGGGAGAGTGCTGGGGGTTCTGATTACCTTTGGGAACCACCCCCAGGCCACAG
>Ga0307375_10003717_pt1 | contig 14871 bp, 13 predicted proteins | sample TR1MG_FD_202531 | JGI IMG/M metagenome (GOLD analysis project Ga0307375, IMG submission 202531) | Soil microbial communities from Risofladan, Vaasa, Finland - TR-1 | ecosystem: Environmental > Terrestrial > Soil > Coastal area > Acid sulfate soil | place: Finland: Risofladan, Vaasa | collected...
AGTTTTAAAAATAGTCGCGCAAAAAGTCGCGCAAAATAAAAATGGGCTAGGCGAATATAACCTAACCCATTGAATTGATGGTGCGCCCGGAGCGATTCGAACGCCCGACCCCTTGGTTCGTAGCCACAAGGTAGATACCTTTACCATTCTTAATCCCCCTGCTTCAAACCATATATATCATACAGTTATTGACATACCCACCTTAACGGGCTAGCATCACTTTTAACGAAATTTGATAGCCCGTGCTAGCCCGTTGCTAGCCCGTAATAACCAAGGGGGCGAAAATGGCAAACAAAGTGGAATTCAAAAAACAGGTGATTAAGGCGATTACGCCACCTGAATCTGGGCGCGCTACCTACTACGACACCCTGATCCCCAAGCTGGCTTGCCGCGTCACGGAGGCTGGCTCCAAGACGTTCTACGTTATCAAGCGCGCTGATGCTGGCATGGCATGGGTGAAGCTTGGCACGTTCCCCGATATGACCGTAGAGCAGGCGCGCAGGGCGGCAGAAGAAAAGCTCGGCGAGTTCGCCAAGGGCAACAACCCCGCGAAGGCCAAGCGCGAAGAAAAGCAGAAAATCACACTCGGGCATGCGTTCCAGAATTACTTTGACCTGCACGTTCAACCCAAGGGCGTAAAGACCGCCGCCGACATTCTGGCGACGTGGCAGCGGTTCCTGGGGGATATGCCAGACGAACCAGCGAAGAAACATGGCAGGAAGCGGCAGAAACATCCTGCCGGGGTAAATTGGTCAAGCCGCAAGATCGACCAGATAGACGTGGGCGAGGTTCGCACCCTCCATGCGGCCATCGGCGCAACGCATCCGGTGATGGCAAACAGGGTGATCGAGATTCTGTCGGCAGTCTATGGCCGCGCCATATACTTGGGCTACAAAGGTGCAAACCCTGCATCCGGTGTGGAGCCGTTCAAGGAAGCCAAGCGCGACCGATTTATTCAGGCGGAAGAGTTGCCGGTATTCTTCACGGAATTAGCGAACGAAACCTCAGAAGATTTTAAGCACTTCGTGTTGCTCTCGCTGCTGACTGGTGCGCGCCGGATCAACGTAATGTCGGCACGTTGGGAAGATGTGAACCTTGGCTCGGCTATCTGGCGCATTCCTGATGCTGACAGCAAGAACGGCGAGCCGATGATTCTCCCTCTTGGCGCAGAGGCCGTGCAGATATTAGAGGCGAGGAACCCGCAGAAAACTGGTTTTGTGTTTCCTGCATTGTCGGCAACCGGGCATATAACCCCACCTAAAAAACGTTGGCAGAATCTACTGCAACGCTGCGGCATTGATAACCTTCGCATTCACGACCTGCGCCGTTCGCTCGGTTCGTGGCAAGCCATAACAGGTGCATCGCTGGTCATCATCGGCAAGTCACTAGGCCATAAGAGCGCAGATGCAACGATGATTTATGCACGGCTCAACACCGATCCGGTGCGCGCCTCTGTAGGCGCTGCAACATCCGCCATGCTGGAAGCGGCAGGCGTGAAGAATTCCGCTAACGTGTTGTCGCTGAGAGCGGTCAAGTAACTAAGAGGGGGCGCATCGTGAGTAAACTTTTCAAGCTGAAAGAATGGCTAACCGTGCCAGACGCGGCCAGACATCTTTCAATCGCTTTTGGCGAAGATGTAAGCGAAGCCGACGTGTTGAGGCTGGCTTTGGATGGGCGTTTGAAGCTCTCCGTCAATTTTGTAAATCACGCGCTAGCACGATGTGGAAAGATTGTTCCAATTGACGATGCTGAATACAAAGAGGTGCCATCGCTTGATGGTAAAGGAACAGTACGGTTGTATGGAGGAGTAGTTTTGTACACCGATGGAGAGAAAACCCATGTGGTTAAACTGGAAGAGATGGTACAACTTGCAGGCATATATGACTTGCCAATGATTGGGGGAGAGCGCTTAGATATAGAACACAAATACCAGATGCTCACTAATGGAGTAGAAGTTAGCCTCGTAAATATGGACGGGGCTTTCGTTGAAGGAAAAAATGGAGTGGTATGTCAGCTTCTATCGAGCAATGACGATAACGAATTTTATGCTGGCTCGCTTGCTCAACTGGAAAAACTAAATAAGCATATAGTCAACAACAATATCGGAGCGGCAGAGGCTGATAAACTTGTGAATCGCCACAAGGAAGATCGGAAGGAATTTCTTGAACAGAAAAAATCCAGGCCTGCATCTGAAAGCTATGAGCCTGCGGGCAGCTTGCCCGATGATAGCGTCTTGGTTGTAAGAACCAATGCACTACGAGAAATGGAAACAAAGATAAAAGTAAGAAATACTACGCGGCTTGATAGCAAAGGGATTCAGCAGGATTGGGACAAGTCCAGCCTGACAGATTATTTCCTGTTTGACTATTGGGATGTTGACAATGCTTTTGATGTCTTGGTTGGCCTTGATTATTACCATGATCCTGAGAAAGCAATAAACGAACATAGTCCAGTCCCGTTAGATTTTATGGCATTTATGAAAGCCTCAATGGATGGGAATGATGGAAACCTAAGTGCAGAACTAACATTGATAGAGATGCGTTTAAATGTTGACCGGCTTCGTAAGTTCTGGCTTGCGGGCGATAACGATGCGGAGAGGTACTCACCTTCATTTTTTATCGAGTGGTCTCTATCTAAACATTTTCGCCCTGAATGGCTTGATTGGGCAATAGAGCGCGGCCTATACATGCCGAAGCAGAAAACAGTTACAGATAAGCCGCTGCAATCATTACCCGACTATTCGACAAAGTGGTTAGAGATACAGCAAGCAGCAATCGCACAGTTTTTTAATCCACGACGTAACCCCGATGCAAAAAAGGATGAGGTTATCGAGTGGATAAATACTCAAGCGGCAAATGCCAAGTTGGGTGAATCAAACAACATCGCATCGACAATTTTCACGATTATCAAACCAGAAAACCACGACCCGAAAAAGAAAAGGGTTGAACCCAAGCAAGGCCAATAGCAATAAGGGTTTTATGCTTGGGGTTGAACCCATTAAGCCCCTGCCCATTCAACCGTTTGACCCTATCAAACATAACTCAAATAGAGCCATTATGCGCGCCAGTTAAGCCCCGCTTAACACTAATTAACATCAATTAGGAGCGCATAAAATGAGTAAGTCAGCTAAACCCGCACTACCAGTAAGCGACCTGCTAAACGAAGTTCAGGCGGCTGCAATCCTGGACACAAGCGTCGGCACACTGCAAGTGTGGAGATCAACCGGTCGTTACAAAATCCCATTCATTAAAATTGGCCGCAATGTCCGCTACAAGCGCGCCGACCTCGAAGCATGGATTGAAAGCCGTACCCGTTCAACTGGCGCAACGGTTTGAGGCGCAACCATGCAAACCACAAAAGACTTGGGGGCGGTTGCCGTCACGCAACACACCCCCACAAACCACAGTGCAAATTATACCAGTATCGAAACCATTGAACAGGCTTTGAGCTTCATTCCCGCCGATGACCGCGACACATGGATCAAGTGCGGCATGGCAATCAAAGCAGAGTTGGGTGATGCAGGCTTTGACGCATGGGATCGGTGGAGTGCTACCGCTGACAACTACCGCGCCCGTGATGCAGCGGCATCGTGGAAATCATTTAAGGCATCCGGCGGCGTGGGCATCGGCACGTTGTTTCATACTGCCAAGCAATACGGCTATCAATGCGACAGCAACAACAAGCCGACACCACCGACACCGGAAGAGATTGCCCAACGCCAAGCCAAGCGCAAAGCTGAAGCTGACTTGCTGGCATCACGGCGTGGCGCAGCAGCGGAAAAAGCAGCATCCATTTGGAATGCACCAGCAAGCGCGCTGGAAGCTACGCAACCGGCTATCGCTGACCACGGCTATCTGAAGCACAAACGCATTCAACCGCATGGCGCGAAGATTTATCACGGTGGCCTGAGCATCGGCGGCATGGCTTGTAATAACGCGCTGATGATACCGATGAAGCAAAACGGCAAAATCTCAAGCCTGCAATTCATAAACCGCGATGGTGAAAAACGCTTTTTACCTGATGGCGAAAAAGGCTATTACTTGATCGGCAAGATTGCACCTGATGCACCTGCCTGCATCGCTGAAGGCTTCGCCACTGGCGCGAGTATTCAAGAAGCCACCGGCCATGCTGTTGTGGTTGCCTTCGATGCAGGCAACCTTCGCAAGACGGCGGCATTATTACGGGCGAAATATCCTGACGTGGTGATCGTGCTGTGCGCTGATGATGATGAAGCCGGTAGGCGCAACGCATCCGAAGCGGCGCAAGCGGTTGGCGGCTTTGTTGCCATGCCGGTATTCAGCGAAGGGGCAAGCCATGAATAAGCTAACCGACTTCAACGATATGGCAAAACTATCCGGCTTGGAAGCCGTGAAACAGGCGATTGATGCGGCAAAACCTGTAAAGCAAAAAACCGACCCCGCAGGATTCGATTCTAGCCCTTCGGATAACAGCGGCAATACCAATGCCCCAGCATGGCCTATGCCGCAACCGTTGACGGCAAAGACCGAAGCAGAACCCTATCCTGTTGACGCATTGCCGGTCACTATCCGTGCGGCAGTTGACGAGGTGGGCGGATTCGTCAAAGCACCTGTGCCATTAGTTGCATCGTCTGCAATTGCGGCTTTGTCGTTGGCAATCCAAGCTCATGCGGACGTGCAACGTGCCGAAAAGCTGCATTCACCTGTTGGCGTATTCCTGCTGACCATCGCGGACAGTGGTGAGCGTAAATCAACTTGCGATGGGTTTTTTACGAGGGCGATACATGACTATGAAGAGGCGCAGGGTATAGCGGCCAAGCCTTTCGTGAAGGACTACAAAGCGGCAACCGAATCATGGGAAGCAAAGCGTGGCGGGATCAAGGACAAAATCCGGCAACTCGCAAAAGAGAAAAAAACAACGGCGGGCATGGAAGCGGACTTGCGAGATTTGGAACATGACAAGCCCGAACCGCCACGGATACCGCGACTAATCTACGCCGACGCAACACCCGAAGCATTGGCCTATAGCCTGGCAAAGCAGTGGCCTAGTGGTGGCGTGGTATCGGCTGAGGCGGGGATCGTTTTTGGATCGCACGGCATGGGTAAAGATTCGGTGATGCGTAACCTTGCGACACTGAATCAATTATGGGATGGAAACAGCCTGACTATTGACCGTCGCTCAACTGATTCCTTCACCGTGAGCGGCGCACGTCTTACCGTCGCATTGCAGGTACAGGGAGCGACATTGCACAGCTTCTTTGAAAAATCTGGCGCGCTTGCCCGTGGCACGGGTTTCCTTGCGCGCTTTCTTATCGCGTGGCCTGAATCAACACAAGGCTATCGACCTTTCACCGAAGCCCCAGTGCATTGGCCTAGCCTTGCCGTATTCAATCGGCGCATCACTGAGATATTGAATCTGCCTGTGCCGATTAACGAAGATGGTGCGCTGACCCCGCAAATGTTGATGCTGACACCCGAAGCTAAAACGGCATGGATCGCATACCACGATGCAATCGAAGGCGAGCTTGCCAGTGGTGGCGAATTGTTTGACGTGCGAGATGTGGCAAGCAAATCCGCCGATAACGCCACACGACTGGCAGCACTGTTTCATGTGTTCGAGGGCGGGCTGGGTGCTGTTGGCATTGACGCATTCGAGAACGCAGGCCGCATTGCAGCATGGCACTTAAACGAAGCGCGGCGATTTTTTGGTGAGCTTGCTTTGCCCGTTGAAATGGCGGACGCGGCACGACTGGACAGGTGGTTGCTTGAACATTGCAGGCGGGAGCGCACTCACTGTGTCGCAAGACGGTATGCACAGCGTCATGGAACTATCAGGGACGGGGCGCGGCTTGATGTTGCTATCACTGAGCTTGTTTCACTGGATCGCATCCAGCTACGCAAGGACGGGAAGCAGTTGTCTATCTGGCTGAACCCGGCCTTGATGGGGATCGGTGGTGAGCTATGAAGCTATCCCAACTCATACGCAAAAGGGAAGTTGCGACTGTGACAGTTGCGACACATGCGACAGATACCCCTATTCACCCCCCAAGTGTCGCAACTGTCGCAACTGTCAACGTCGCAACAGAGACAGACGGCAAACCTAAAACGCTACTCGACAGGCAACGGGAAGCGCGGCGGCAAAAAGTCATTGCCATGCTGGAAGCTGCACCCGGTACACGCTATGCCGTACTTGTTACGGACGCATCCACCGATCCGGTTGTCGTCGCTGTCGGCATTCGTGAAATAGCCACCTTTGAAATGGAAATACCTCACAAGTATTACGACGGCATGGCGCTGCTGGAACTCATTGAAAAACATTCTGGAGAAAAATATGCAAACAATTGAAAACAATTCTGCCGTGGTTCCATTCCCGGCAAGCGAAAACGAAGTTGCACCGCAAGGCAGCTACGAACCCGTGCGCTACAACGCCATGAAGCACGGCATCCTGTCCAGGCTGGCCGTGCTGGCCCATGAAGACGCTGGCGAGTTCGGTGACTTGCTGGCGGCACTGGTGGAAGAACACCAACCGGCGGGCGCAACTGAGATGCACCTTGTTGAAGAATTGTCGGCGATTATCTGGCGCAAGCGACGGGTGCTGCTGGCAGAGGGCGCGAATATCAATCAGGGGTTGAAAGGTTCGGCAAGAAATGCCGAGGACGTGATCCCGGCGGCAGCACCATTCGAGTCAGGCCTGACCGGCAAAGGCACCGACCTGCGCGACTTGATGGACATGACACCGGAAGACATCGCCGAGCAACAGCGAGATACCCAGCATGATCTGGAAGCAACCCGGAAGGCATCGGCAATCCTGCGGCGTGGCGGCGCAAACGCCTACGACAAAGCGTTGCGGGCACTGCTGCCAGACTCTCGCGAATGGTGGGAGCAGTATGTCGAGGAAGAGGAATATCAAGCGACTGCGGAAGGTCTGGGTGATTTTATCTGCGAGCATCTGGAGCCATTGTGCATGGGCATGGAGAAGACAGCACGGCATCATGAGGCAATCAAGGCGCAAGCCTTGGGTGAAGGGCTGCAAGCGCATCGTCTGGAGAAGCTAAACCGCTACGAAACGCACCTCGACCGCAAGTTTGAGCGCACTTTGGCAATGCTTTTGAAGCTAAAACAGCTTCGCAGCGCCGGTTAACGGCAATAAATCCGAGCAAAAAATGCAACAGGAGAATTATGCTGAAACCTATATGGAATAAGGTTTACGTGGCTTTTTTAACGGCAATGGCAATGTGCAACTGGCTAAACTTGCCTAATGATTTAGGCAAAATCCGGGAGAGAAAAAATGGGCGGCATGAATAGCGGGCGGCGGGATCAAAGCGGGAAGAGCACAACGGGCGATTACCGTGCGCTGGATGTGCGGCGGTTGCAACGGGATGGCTTGCTGACAGCGGGAAAATCCTTCGGCTGGAGCTGGACGCGCAACGGCGAAAAAGTTGCATCTATCAACGTGAGGACGGAAACCGACCGGGTGATTCTCGACTACAAGCACCGGAGCGGTGGTGGCGAATGGAAAAGCGAGAACTACCCAGTTCGAGTTGAATTGACACCATGCAACTACGGCGGATCACGGGCGTGGTTCCGCTGCCCTGCCGTCGGGTGTGGGCGGCGCGTGGCTATTCTCTACGGCGGCACTATATTCGCCTGTCGGCACTGCTACCGCCTGGCCTATGCCAGCCAGCGGGAAAACATGGATGACCGTTCAACGCGCCGGGCAGACAAAATCCGGGATCGCCTGAAATGGGAGCCGGGCATCTTGAACGGGCATGGCATCAAGCCAAAGGGAATGCACTCGCGCACTTATCAGTGGCTGACCATCAAGCATGATGCGCATGTCGGCATATCACTGAATCACATGGCACGGCGGATGAGGTTGATAGAGGCGAGGTTTGGCGACATTGACGATGATTTGAATCTGTTTCGCAAAATCGAGATGTAGCGAATTTAGGGAGCCGCCCTGCTGCTTACAATCTACTTCGTTTATCTGGTTTGCCGCGCTAAGAGCGGTTATACTTTCCAATCTAGCCGAGTTGGGTGTTGGGGAATCCAAGCGCAAAATCAACTTGGTGAGTAATTTTTTGCGCGGTTGTTATCACATTCCTCCAGCAGCCTGACCGATGGATTTAATCCCATAAATGGTATCAATGGAAAATTCAGCACCACAATTTTCGTTTCACCTTGATGGTGCGGCAACAGCCACGCATACCATTCCAGCATCCGTTCTGGTGCAGATATTAGAGAACGCCCAAAGCGCGGTGGAACTGATCGGTTGCGATGTTGAAGGCAAGGAATTCCGCCAGCGGGTCAAGATTCCTTCCCGCATCAGCCGCAAATATCAGCTTGTATGCCATGTGTCTGTAGAGGGCAGTTACGCGCTGCCCATGTCTTTGGGCGATCCGTCTTCCGACCTGTTCGCACCCGACGACATCAAGAAAGCATGGAAGTCGTTTACCGACCTGTTGAGCGGCGTAAGCGCCTGCGACGCGGGGCGCGTAAAAGATGCCTTGCCCGATTCCTCACTGCGGCGGCGTGTGCTTGAATACGTGAAAGGGATGGCTCCCAGCGCTGGCGCAGACTGGAGGTTTGGCATCCTCGATGCTGCCGGGGGTAGCTTGGCGCAGTTCGATGAAAAAACACTGCCCTTCGTACAAGCCACCCTAGTGCCACCCGATCAGCGGGAAGCCGAGCGAACCATCACTGGCGAGCTGAAAAGTATCAACTTTACCCAGCGCCAGTTCAGCATCGTTTTCCCGCCCACCAACCGCGAACTGGTTTGCTCCTACGATGAAACGGTGGAAGACCTGCTCTATGAAAACCGGCGCTCCTTGATTCAAGTGACTGGCCGGGTTGTGCTGAACGACGAAGACCAGCCCAAGGAAATCCATTCTGTTTCCGACATTCGCGATCTGGATTTGAGCCCCTTCACCATCGACCAGATACGGCAGGAAGGCAGGCTGTTGCGCGCCCGTCACCCTTTGGCCATCGAACCCACCCTCGATGATGATAAACAGTTCCTGTGCCTCACCCACGACGAACTTGGCATTGAAGTATTTGCCCACACCCGCGAGCAGTTAGCAGTGGAATTGGCCGAACAGCTTGCTATGCTGTGGGACGAATTTGCCTTGGCTTCCGACGACACGCTGGAGCCATCCGCCCAGCAAATAAAGTGCGCATTGCTGCAAAGGTTTGAAGAGGTAAACGATGTCGCGTAAACAAGCCGACGTGGAACGCGCCTTGCGCAGCAAGGGGTTCACCCAGTCCGAATCCCACCACCACTTTTTTATCTACCATTCCATCGCAGGGCGCAAGACCCCGGCCAAAACCAAGACCAGCCACGGCCAGCGGGAAATTTCCGATGATTTGCTGGGCAAGATGGCGCGACAGGTGAAACTTACCAAAGGCGATTTTCTCGACCTGGTGGATTGCCCGTTGAGCCGCGAGGAATATGAAGCCAAGCTTGTAGCGCTAAATATCGTATCAGCCAGTTAGCCCCCCGGTTTGCGCGGAAATCCTTCCCCGATCTCTCTGCAATAATGCGCCCCGTTTTTAATGTGCCCGACCATCGGGCAAAAACAAAGTAAGGGAATAGTCTGCAATGGCAAAATTGACCGAACAGGAACAACAGGAAATCATCCGCTTCATGGAAGCAGGCAAGCCGCTGCCGGACAAGTTTCGCTTTCTGTTGTTCGAGGACAAACGCGAGGTCGAGCTGGTGTGGAACGGCAAGACCGGCGAGGTGTGCAACGTGGTGCTGCCGTTTCAAATCATCGAGCAGGTGGACGAGCCGCGCTCGGAGAAAGAACTCAAGCTGCAACCGGGGCTGTTTGACGCGGCATCGGGACGCCAGCTCAAAGGCTGGACGAACAAACTCATCTGGGGCGACAACAAGCTGATTCTCTCCAGCCTGAAAAACGGCCCGCTGCGCGAGGAGATCGAAAAACAGGGTGGCCTCAAGCTGATCTACATCGACCCGCCGTTTGACGTGGGCGCGGATTTTTCGATGGACATCGAGATCGGCAACGACACCTTCACCAAAAGACCCAACGTGCTGGAAGAACTCGCCTACCGCGACACCTGGGGCAAGGGCGCAGATTCCTTTATCGCGATGATCTACGAGCGGCTGGTGCTGATGCGCGATTTGCTGGCGGAGGATGGGAGTATTTATGTGCATTGCGATTGGCGCATGGAAGCCTACATTAGAAATGTTCTTGAGGAAGTTTTTGGCAGAGACAGATTCATGAACACTCTTGTTTGGCTTCGAGACTCTGCTGCAAAGGGGGCAAAAAAAACTTCAAAGCAATGGTCACGAGAAGGCGACTCCATCATAGTTTTTCGAAAGTCTGATAAGGCTACTTACAACACAGTTTATAAAGACGAGCTTGCTGATACTCAACTGCGCGAATACATGTACGAAGACCCCGACGGTAGGAAATTCAAGAAAGTTACGCTTGGGGACTACTCTGAAAAATCAATACAAACATTTCGAGAACAAAACCTAATCTATAAAACAAAGTCTGGTCGAGAATACAAAAAATATTATTTAGATGAAGCGAAGTTTGCTATCGGATCTATCTGGACTGACATCGTAAATTTATCGAAAGGGCAACATGAGCAGTTGGGCTACCCCACCCAAAAACCTCAAGCCCTGCTCGAACGCATTATCCAAGCATCGTCCAACGAAGGTGACCTGATCGCTGATTTTTTCTGCGGCTCCGGCACCACCGCCGCCGTGGCGGAAAAACTGGGGCGCAAGTGGATCACCAGCGACCTGGGCAAGTTCGCCATCCACACCACGCGCAAGCGCCTGATCGGCGTGCAGCGGCAATTGAAAGCTGAGAACAAACCCTACCGCGCCTTTGAAATCCTCAATCTCGGCAGGTACGAGCGCCAGCATTACATCGGTGTGAATCCCAACCTGCGCGAAGCCGAAAAACAAAAGCAACTGGAGGAGAAGGAAGCCGCTTTTCTGGATTTAATTTTGCGCGCCTACCGTGCCGAACCGACCACGGGCTTTGTTTGCTTCCACGGCAAGAAGGCCGGGCGGCTGGTGGCGGTGGGGCCGGTGAACATGCCCATCACGCGGCTGTTCGTGGAAGAAGTGATTCTGGAATGTCGCAAGAAGCACATCACCAAGGTGGACATGCTCGGCTTCGAGTTCGAGATGGGCTTGTTCCCCAACGTGCTGGACGAGGCGAAAGCCAAGGGCATCGACATAGCACCCAAGTACATCCCCGCCGACGTGTTCGACAAGCGCGCGGTGGAAAAGAACCAGGTGGTGTTCCACGATGTGTCGTTCATTGAGGTGAAGCCCATCGTCAAGAAAAATACCGTGGCGCTGGAGCTGACGGATTTCTCGGTGTTCTATTCGCAGGATTCCATCGCCGCCGCCGAAGCATCCATCAAGGACAAGCAAAGCAAGATCGTGGTGGAAAAAGGCCAGATCGTGAAGGTGAGCAAGGACAAGGACGGCATCGTCACCCGCGAACAACTCACCAAGCACTGGACGGACTGGATTGATTACTGGTCGGTGGACTTTGACTTCGAGAGCAAGCGGGAAATTATTCGCGTACAGAATGCCGAGGGTGGCGAACGGGAAGAGGTATGGACGGGCGACTATGTGTTCGAGAATGAATGGCAATCGTTCCGCACCAAGAAAGACCGTTCGCTGGAACTGGTGAGCGTGGCGCAGGAAGTCGTACCGGGACGGCGCAAGGTTGCCGTCAAAGTGGTGGATATTTTTGGCAATGACACGATGACCATAGTCGAAGTCACCGTGGGAGGGAAAAAATAATGGCGCTGCACAAGGATTTTCCCGATTCCCCTTACGTCATTCTTGACCCGGAGATTCGCTGGTTCCCGGCGGATGAAGCATTGCGTGAATCCAGCTTTGAAAAACTGATGCCGCCGCTGGTGCCGGAGCTGCGCAAGCAGGTGAAGACATGGCGCGATAGCGGCTATGCCAAGGCCACGAACACCAGCCGCAGCCTGCTTAACTGGTGGTTCAAGACCCCGCACCTGCTGCCGAAGTCCGATGGCACGATGGCCGAGTTCCAGTATTACTTCGCCCAGCGCGAGGCACTGGAAACCATCATCTACCTGTATGACGTGGTGGGCGTTAAAGACAAGTACGACATGATGCGCTTCGACCATTCCGGCGCGGTATCCACCGGCATGTTCGATGAGGACTGGCGGCGCTTCGTGGTGAAGATGGCGACCGGCGCAGGCAAGACCAAGGTGATGAGTCTGGCGCTGGCGTGGAGCTATTTCCACAAACTGTATGAGCCGGGATCGGAACTGGCGCGCAACTTTCTGGTGATTACGCCCAACATCATCGTGCTGGATCGCATCTACAAGGATTTTCAGGGACTGCGCATTTTCTTTGAAGACCCGGTATTGCCGGACAACGGCGTGGACGGGCAGAATTGGCGCGACGATTTCCAGCTTACTCTGCATGTGCAGGACGAGGTGCGCATCACCCACCCCGTCGGCAATATTTTCCTGACCAACATCCACCGCGTCTATTCCGGCGAAGACATCCCGCCATCGTCCGACGATGAAGACACGATGGATTATTTCCTGGGCAAGCGCCCCACCGGGGCGACCACGGATTCCAAAGTGGACTTGGGCATGATCGTGCGCGACATCGACGAGCTGATGGTGATAAACGACGAGGCGCACCATATCCACGACAGCCGCCTGGCATGGTTCAAGTCCATTGAGGACATCCACAACCGGCTCAAGCAAAAAGGCGATGCCCTGAGCTTGCAGATAGATGTGACCGCCACGCCGAAACACAACAACGGCGGAATTTTTGTGCAGACGATTGCCGATTACCCGCTGGTGGAGGCGATTTCGCAAAACGTGGTGAAGCATCCCGTGGTGCCAGATGCCCCAAGCCGCGCCAAGTTGGTGGAAAGACAGAGCGCAAAGTACACCGAGAAATATGCCGACTACATCAACCTTGGCGTGGTGGAATGGCGCAAGACATACGCCGAGCATGAGAAGTTGGGCAAGAAGGCCATCCTGTTTGTAATGACCGACGACACCAAGAACTGCGACGATGTGGCGGCGTATCTGGAAGGCACCTATCCGGAACTGACGGGCGCGGTGCTGGTGATTCATACCAAAAATAACGGTGAAATTTCCGAGTCTGCGACCGGGAAAAACAAAGAAGAGCTAGACCTGTTACGCAAGCAGGCCAACGAGATTGACGGCATGGATAGCCCCTACAAAGCGATTGTGTCGGTGCTGATGCTCAAGGAAGGCTGGGACGTGCGCAACGTGACCACCATCGTCGGCCTGCGGGCTTATGCGGCGCAGAGCAACATCCTACCGGAGCAGACGCTGGGGCGCGGCTTGCGCAAGATGTATCCGGGCGGAGTGGAAGAGTACGTCAGCGTGGTGGGCACCGATGCCTTCATGGACTTTGTGGAATCCATCCAGGCCGAAGGCGTGATACTGGAACGCAAGCCGATGGGCGACGGCACCGGGGCAAAAGCGCCGCTGGTGGTGGAGATTGACAAGGAGAACACCAAGAAGGACATCGAGGCGCTGGATATTGAAATCCCGGTGATGACGCCGCGCGTTTACCGCGAATATAAAAATCTGGCTGATTTGAGCGTGGGCACACCGGGCATCGTAAAAGTGCCTTATCGGAAATTCACCGAGGAGGAGCAGCGGGAAATCGTGTTCAAGGACATCGCCACCGGCGAGGTGACACATACCACCATTCTGGACACGGCAGGCATTGCCGACTACCGCAGCGTGATCGGCTATTTCACGCAGACCATCATGAAAGACCTGCGCCTGATAAGCGGCTACGACGTGCTCTACGGCAAAGTGAAGGCATTTGTGCGCGATGAGTTGTTCGACAAGCCGGTGGAGCTGGAAGACGCCAACACGCTGCGCAACCTGTCGGAATTGGCGGCCACGGTTACGCTAATCAACACCTTCAAAAAAGCCATCAATGCGCTGACGGTTCGGGACAAGGGCGATGCGGAAATCCGCGACACCATCAAGCTGCGGCAAACACGCCCTTTTGTGACGAAAGACCAAGGTTATCTGGTTCCGAAAAAGAGCGTGTTCAACAAGATCATCGGCGACAGTCATTTCGAGTTGTTGTTTGCGCGCTTCCTAGATGACTGCGAGGACGTGATTGCGTTCGCCAAGAATTATATGGCAGTGAGTTTCAAGCTGGACTATGTAAACGCCACCGGCGATATTTCCAATTACTACCCGGATTTTATGGTGAAGCTGACGGCCAAGGAAATTTTCATCGTCGAAACCAAGGGGCAGGTTGACCTTGATGTGCCGCTAAAAATGGCACGACTGAAACAATGGTGCGAAGACATCAATCGAATACAGTCGAAGGTGAAATATGACTTCGTGTATGTCGATATGGCGGGGTTTGAGAAATACAAGCCAACCAGTTTCCGCGAGCTGGTTAAGGGGTTTACGGAGTACCGTTAGGCTCATGTTTGGCCGCATCGTTAATCACCCATTGAGTATGTGAGGGAGCCACTTGGGGCGGATGGGGCGTGGCAGGTGAGCGGGAAAGGAGCAGCGCAGCGCGACCCCGCGTAGCCTGACACGCTGGGTGGGCGGGGGATTAAAAAATAGAACGCGCAGCGACCAAGCATGACTTTGACTCAGGGTGGTGTGTGGCAATGAAAAATCCGGTGCCGGGGTTTTGTCCGGCATGGTTTTTTTGTTGTCGCGCACGACCCGCAATCGGCAGCGGTGGCGTGACGGTGAAGGCGCACTTGGTTCATGCCTGCGCCGTGACGTTGCCGCGATAAACAAAATGCACTTCCGCTGTGAACGATACCGCGCAGCGACCACGCCTCACAAAAACAAACCAAATCGGCGTAGCCGACCGAATAAGCATTGC
>Ga0307375_10003718_pt1 | contig 14867 bp, 13 predicted proteins | sample TR1MG_FD_202531 | JGI IMG/M metagenome (GOLD analysis project Ga0307375, IMG submission 202531) | Soil microbial communities from Risofladan, Vaasa, Finland - TR-1 | ecosystem: Environmental > Terrestrial > Soil > Coastal area > Acid sulfate soil | place: Finland: Risofladan, Vaasa | collected...
CATCGGCCGGCCCGGTTGAATCAAAAGGTGGCGGATGCCACGGGCCTGCGCCCAGGCCATGAAGGCCCTACTGGTGAACTCGGGGCCGTTGTCGGTACGGAGCGCGCTGGGATAGCCCCGGAAGATGGCAGCCTGGTCCAGCAACCGGGTCACGTATTGACCGGAGATGCCGAAGTCGGTGGCGACATCGACGCATTCGTGACTGAAGTCGTCCGCCACCGTTAGGCACTTGATGCGCCGGCCGTTGGCTAGGCTGTCGCTGACAAAATCCATGCTCCACACCTCATTGACCCTCTGGGCGATCTGGAGCGGCACGCGCTCGCTGGTCGGCCGCTTGGCCTTCTTCCGTTTGCGCACGGCCAGCTTGGCCGCGCTGTAGAGCCGATAGATGCGTTTGTGATTCACATTCGGGAACTCAGGACGCAACATGTCATGGATGCGCCGATAGCCAAATCGGCGCCTCGCCTGGGCGATATCGATGATCGCCGTGTTCAACGCCACGGTCGTTTCGTCCGGCACCGGTGGGTGGCGGTAACTGTCTCGGGATAGCCCCACAAGACCGCATGCGTGGCGCTCGGAGAGATCGAACTGCTCGATCATCTTTCCAATGGCCTCGCGCTTGGCTTGTGGGGCTAGTGTTTTACCCCGAAGACGCCTTTCAAAGCGTGAATGTCCAGATGCGCTTCGGCCAGGAGCTTCTTGAGCTTGGCGTTCTCGCTCTCCAGCTCCTTCAGCCGCTTGGCGTCGGTGACATCCATGCCGCCGAATTTGGCTCGCCACTTGTAGAAGGTAGCGTCGCTGAAGCCTCCATTGCGGCATAGCTCCTTGATCGGCATCCCCGCTTCGGCCTGTTTGAGGAAGCCGATGATCTGTTCTTCGCTGTATCTGCTCTTCTTCATGTCCGCCATTCTCCATAATTTGACGGACTTCTCTACTTCAAATTGGTATGGCTGGCAGGGGGCAGGTCAATCGGGTGCAACATCTATATGATCGTACGCAGACGGCGTATTACTGTCTGCCCGAGTTCGGTCCGAGTATCGGATGGGTGGATGTACGGGGACTTTCTCATACACGGTGACGAACCGTTCACGTTTGAGAGGTGTTCATTCAGGCAAAGCCAGTGCTTCAACACGCCCTCCGGCGCCTTATTTAGACCAGTAATCGCTAGAACGGATCGTTTTGGACACGAGCTCATCGCGTGGGATCCAGAAATCGGCTGGAGTTCGTTTCCCGCTCATGCACTTGTTGCCACTTCTGAACATAATCTCGGGAGAAGCGCCGACTTGGAAGTGTTGTACGTTGGACAAGCACAGGGTAAGAAGGGAGACCGCCTGGCTGTAGACAGGCTTCTGGCGCATACGACACTTCAACGAATTCTTGCGGACTCCGCACATCAGAAGCCTCTCGACGAAGTGTTGGTCCTGATGTTCAGGTTCGAAAACTCTCGGAACATCATTTCCACGGCTGGTGACTTTTCCATTGAGCCGATCGCATCCAAAGAGGAAGAGCACGAACATCTTCTACGAATGGGTGACGTCCGATTGGACAGAAGGAACCGGATCACGATTGCAGAGGCGGCCCTAATTAACTACTTCAAACCTGAATACAACGTAGTTCATAGGAATTCGTTTCATAGTAGCAAGAACAGGAAACTCGAGACCCTGAAGAAGCTTCTTGCAGCAGATTTCACCGCTCTAATGGTGGAACTCAACACGGAAAATATTGGTTGCAAGATCTTCACTCCTTCCACCCCTGCACGAAGGGCCGAAGATATTTTTCCTCACGACATGCTGAAGCGCCTGCGGGAAAGTTCCTCAAAGGAAGCCCAGCAGTGTCTAAAGGAGATGACCCACATGCATGTTGCCAAATTCGCCCTATACGACAAGAAGGAGCGAGAAACTTTCGTCGACTCCCTTCCATGGGGTGATGGGGCCGCAGTGTAACGTGGGTAGCACAGCTCTTGTCGATGGGTCTAACAGAGGCGCAGCTCAAAATGTGCAGCAAATCTTCGTCATGGCAGCATCTAAGCAGGCATCGCGGCTATAGAGATAACGTCGACCCGAATCTACATTCGGGCCGCTCACCGGCTTAATGCCCTGCTCAGCTAATAGATCAACTAACTTCCGCGATCCGATCCCTCCCATAGCAGCCAACTGGGACCCGAAGACATACTCCTTTGCAGTCCATGAAAGGTTGGTTTTTCAGTCGATCAATTTTTCATCTCGTACGCGCTGAGTGCAGCGTTTTCGCACATCGTCCCCGAGAGGCGCTAAGTGCGAGATTCTTTCACTATCTGTGTCACTAATTTTTCACTTATTTGGCACAGATTTCACTTTTTGTGTCACCCGACAACTCAAACGTCGATGTTCCGCGCGTACAGCGCATTGCCTTCGATGAACGCGCGCCGGGGCTCGACGTTGTCGCCCATCAGGGTGGTGAAGATTTCGTCGGCGGCGATGATGTCGTCGATCTGCACCTTGAGCAGCCGGCGCACGGCGGGGTCCATGGTGGTCTCCCAGAGCTGCTGCGGATTCATCTCGCCCAGTCCCTTGTAACGCTGCTTGGTGATGCCGCGCTCGACCTCGTTCAACAGCCAGCGCATGGCCTCGGCGAAGCTCGCCACGGGCTGCGATTTCTCGCCGCGGCGGATGACGGCGCCGGGCCCGATCAGGCCGGCGATGATCGCCGAGGTGCGGCGGATCTGCTGGTAGTCGCCCGAGAGCAGGAACTCCCGGTCGATGTGGCCGACGCGCAGGTTGCCGTGGCGCATCTTCTCCACGTCCAGCTGCCAGTGCTCGTTCTTCTCGTCGTAGCGGGGAACGACGCGGAGCAGGTTCGAGACCTGGGCGGTGAGTTTCGCGGCGGAGGCGCGCGCGCTGGCCTCGTCGTCTAGTCCGATGTCGATGTCGTTGGCGAGCAGGGCGTGCAGCAGTTCCGGTTCGATGAAGTCGGCTAGACGCCGGATCACCGCTTCGGAGAGCAGGTAGGCGCGCACCAGTTCGCCCAGGGCGTCGCCTTCGAGGGCAGCAGCGTCCTGCCTGGGCGTGAGCGCCGCACCCTCCAGGGCGAGGGTCAGCAGGTACTGGGACAGCGCGTGATCGTCCTTGATGTACAGCTCCGTTTTTCCGTGCTTGATCTTGTACAGCGGCGGCTGGGCGATATAGACGTGGCCGCCCTCGACCAGCTCGGGCATCTGGCGGTAGAGGAAGGTCAGGAGCAGCGTCCGGATGTGGGCGCCGTCGACGTCGGCGTCGGTCATGATGATGATGCGGTGGTAGCGCAGCTTCTCCGGCTTGTACTCCTCCTTGCCGATGCCGGTGCCCAGCGCGGTGATCAGCGTGACGATCTCCTGCGAGGAGATCAGCTTCTCGAAGCGCGCCTTCTCGACGTTGAGGATCTTGCCCTTCAGGGGCAGGATCGCCTGGAACTTCCGGTCGCGGCCCTGCTTGGCAGAGCCGCCGGCGGAATCGCCCTCGACCAGGTAGAGCTCGCACAGGGCGGGGTCCTTCTCCTGGCAGTCGGCCAGCTTGCCGGGCAGGCCCATGCCGTCCAGCACGCCCTTCCTGCGGGTCATCTCCCTGGCCTTCCTGGCCGCCTCGCGGGCGCGGGCGGCATCGACGATCTTGCCGGTGATGATCTTGGCGTCGACCGGCTTTTCCAGCAGGAACTCGGCCAGCTTCTGCGCCACGACCTCCTCGACCACCGGCCGCACTTCGCTGGAGACCAGCTTCTCCTTGGTCTGCGAGGAGAACTTCGGCTCCGGCACCTTGACCGACAGGACGCAGGCCAGGCCCTCGCGCATGTCGTCGCCGGTGGTCTCGACCTTGGCCTTCTTGGCCAGCTCGTGTTCCTCAATGTACTTGTTGATGACCCGCGTCATCGCCGCGCGCAGGCCGGTCAGGTGGGTGCCGCCGTCCTTCTGCGGGATGTTGTTGGTGAAGCACAGCACCTGCTCGGCGTAGGAGTCGTTCCACTGCATCGCCACCTCGACGGTGATGCCGTCCTTGGCGCCGACCGCGTGGAAGACGTTGCCGTGCAGGACCGACTTGGCCCGGTTGATGTACTCGACGAAGCCCCTGACGCCGCCGGTGAAGGCGAAGTCCTCCTCCTTGGCGTTTCTCTGGTCGATGAGCTTGATCTTGACGCCGTTGTTGAGGAAGGACAACTCGCGCAGCCGCTTGGCCAGGATGTCGAAGTGGTACTCGATGTTGCCGAAGGTCTCCAGGCTGGGCAGGAAGTGCACCTCGGTGCCGCGCTTCTCGGTGCTGCCGACGACCTTCAGCGGCTCGACGGCGACGCCGTTCCTGAATTCCATCGCGTACTTCTTGCCGTCGCGGCGGATGGTCAGGCGCAGCCAGTCGGACAGCGCATTGACCACCGAGACGCCGACGCCGTGCAGGCCGCCCGAGACCTTGTAGGAATTGGAGTCGAACTTGCCGCCGGCGTGCAGCTCGGTCATGACGATCTCGGCGGCCGAGCGCTTGGCCTCGTCGTCCTCCTTGATGTCGACGGGAATGCCGCGGCCGTTGTCGGTGACCGAGATCGAGTTGTCCGTATGGATGGTGATGACGATGTCGTCGCACCAGCCGGCCAGGGTCTCGTCGATGGCGTTGTCGACCACCTCGAACACCATGTGGTGCAGGCCGGAGCCGTCCGAGGTGTCGCCGATGTACATGCCCGGACGCTTCCTGACCGCCTCCAGTCCCTTGAGGATCTGGATGCTGCTGGAATCGTAGGCCTTGCTCGGCTGGCTGGGGTTCTGGTCGGCTTGCGTCATGTACTGCTCCAAAGATTTAATCCGTGTCAAATGCGCATCGGCATCACGACGTACTTGAAACTCTCGTTGCCCGGCAGGGAGAACAGGGCGCTGCTGTTGGCGTCGCCCAGGCGGCACTCGATCTCCTCGCCGGCGACGTTGTTCAAAACGTCGAGCATGTAATTGACGTTGAAGCCGATGTCGATCGAGTCGCCCTGGTAGTCGATCTCGATCTCTTCCTGGGCCTCTTCGCGCTCGGTGTTGTTGCTGATGATCTTCAGGCTGCCGGGCGTGAACACCAGGCGCACGCCCGGCGTCTTCTCGTTGGTGAGAATCTTGACGCGCAGCAGCGACTGCAGCAGGCCGCTGCGCGACAGCTTGACCAGGTTGTTGTGCCCCTGGGGAATGACGCGCTCGTAGTCCGGGAACTTGCCGTCGATCAGCTTGGAGATGAATTCGATGGTGCCGAAGCGGAACAGCGCCTGGGTCGGGGCCAGCGCGACCTCCAGCACCTCGTCGTTGTCGGCGAGCTGCCGCGACAGTTCGAGCACGGTCTTCCTCGGCAGGATCACCTCGATGGGCTGCTGCTGCTCGCTCAGGGTCTCGCTGGCGTACGCTAGGCGGTGGCCGTCGGTGGCGACCATGCGCATCTCGTTGCCCTTGACCACCAGCAGCAGGCCGTTGAGGTAATAACGGATGTCCTGCTGGGCCATCGCATACTGCACCAGGGCGAGCAGGCGCTTGAACTGCTTCTGGGTGACCTTGAGGCGGGTCTGGCCGGCTTCGGCCTGGGCCATGCGCGGAAAGTCTTCGGCCGGCAGCGTCTGCAGGTTGAAACGGCTCCTGCCGGCCTTGACCTGGAGGCGCTTGTCCTCGAAGTTGAGATTGACCTCGCTGTCCTCGGGCAGGGAACGCAGGATGTCCTGCAGCTTGCGCGCGCCGACGGTCAGCGCGGCGGTATCGCTGCCGCCGGTCTCGGCGCCGGTCTTGATCTGGATTTCGATGTCGGTGGCGAGCAGCGTCAGCTTGCCGTCCACCTTCTCGATCAGGACGTTCGAGAGGATGGGCAGGGTGTGGCGTTTCTCGACGATGCCACAGACCGATTGCAGCGGTTCGAGGATTTGGTTACGGGGGCCTTTAAATAAGAGCATATTTAAACCTCCAATGAATAATAAGCAAAGGCTCGAACTGTGGAGAAGCGGAATATTTCAATGGTTTTCAAGTTCTTGTCTTCTGTATAAGGCTATGGACAAACGGTCGGTAAGCCTGGGTGCGAATGTGTGCGCTTTTGTCCCGTCGGGAAATTCCCGTGCTTATCCACAATCCGCCCCAGGCTCATACATGAGTTGTTCATCGGCTCATCCCTTGAGCGTCTGCATCAGGACATGCACGTCGTTGTTGAGCTGGGCGTCCTTGCTGCGCAGGTCGGCGATGGTGCGGCAGGCGTGCAGCACCGTGGTGTGGTCGCGGCCGCCGAAGGCCTCGCCGATCTCGGGCAGGCTGTGGTGGGTCAGGTCGCGGGAGAGCGACATCGCCACCTGGCGCGGCCGGGCGATGGCGCGGGTGCGCTTCTGCGAATACATCTCGGCGACCTTGATCTTGAAATAATCGGCGACGGTCTTCTGGATCAGCTCCAGCGTCAGCTGGCGGTTGGTGGCGCCGAAGATGTCTTTCAGCGCCTCCTTGGCCATGTCCATGCCGATCTCGCGGCCGTGGAAGCGGGCGAAGGCGATCACCTTGTTGAGCGCGCCCTCGAGTTCCCGGACGTTGGAACGCAGGTTCTTGGCGATCAGGAAGGCGACGTCGTCGCCCAGTTCGACCTTCGAGGCTTCCGCCTTCTTCTTCAGGATGGCGACGCGCATTTCCTGCTCGGGCGGCTCGATCTGCACCGTCAGGCCCCAGTCGAAGCGGGAAATCAGGCGCTCTTCCAGGCCGCTGATGTCCTTCGGGTAGGTGTCGCAGGTGATGACGATCTGCTTCTTGGCCTCGACCAGGGCGTTGAAGGCGTAGAAGAACTCTTCCTGGGTGCGCGCCTTGTTGATGAAGAACTGGATGTCGTCGACCAGCAGCAGGTCGAGCGAACGGTAGTAGCGCTTGAAGACGTCGAAGGACTTCTGCTGGTAGGCGCGCACCACGTCGGAGACGTAGTCCTCGGCATGGACGTAGCGGATCACCAGATTGGGATTGTGGCGCCAGACTTCGTTGCCCAGGGCGTGGATCAGGTGGGTCTTGCCCAGGCCGACGCCGCCGTAGACGAACAGCGGGTTGTAGGAGGTGCCAGGATTCAAGGCCACTTGCTGCGCCGCGGCGCGGGCGAGATCGTTGGCGCGGCCGGTGACCAGGGTGTCGAAGGTGAAGTCGGGATTGAGCCTGGCCTTCTCGTAGGCATTGTCCACGGCCGCCGGCGCCGCGCGCGCACCGCCGTTTGCCGGCGCGGACTCGGCCGGACGCTGGGCTGCCGCGGGCGGGGCGTCGCCCAGGCCGAGGCTGATGCTGACCGGCTCCGGGAAAAACTGCCGGCTCAGGGTCTCTATCTGTTCCAGGTAGCGTTCCCTGACCCACTGCAGCACGAAGCGGTTGGGCGCTATCAGGCGCAGGCTGGTCGGGCACGCGCCTGATCCTTCCGCGTCGTCTTCCAGACGCAGGGTCTTGATCCATGTGTTGTACTGCTGGGCCGGCAGCTCTTTTTCGAAGCGGCTCAGACAGGCAGACCAGAATTCGCTCATCGTATCGCGGAGACCTGCGGTATTGGCAGGTATTTTATTGATATTATTATATTATTCAGATCGCGGTGGCGGCATCTTCAACCTCCCGGCGGTCATCGGCAGGGGCCATTCTAGCGGGTTTGCGGAGAGTTATCCACAGGCAGGTCAAAAAATACAACTTGACAAAGAAGGGTTTAAAAGCTGTAATCGCCCGTTTCTCTTTCCGGGGAATATCTCCATGAAACGCACTTATCAGCCTTCGGTCGTTCGCCGCAAGCGCACCCACGGCTTCCTCGTGCGCATGCGCACCCGCGGCGGTCGCGCCGTGATCCGCGCTCGTCGCGCCAAGGGCCGTACCCGTCTGGCCGTCTGACGCCGAAATCTGCGGTGGAGGACGCATCGAGCTCGTCGATTTCGGCTTCGGCGACGGCTGCAGGTTGCGCCGGGCGGAAGAATTCTCGTCGGTCTTCGCTTCCCGCCGCGCCTTGCGCGGCGACTACTTCGATCTCCATTACCTGCCCGGGAGCGAAGCGGGCGCCCGTCTCGGCTTGATCGTTGCCAAGAGATTGGCGCGTCGGGCGGTGCAGCGTAACCTGCTGAAACGGATCGCCCGCGAAGCCTTTCGCCACGCCAAGCCGGGTCTGCCGGCTTACGATCTGGTGCTGCGTCTCACCAAGCCTCCCGGCGACCTGCTAGACTCCGGGGCGCGCCGCAGCTGGCGCGCCGATATCGAGAAGTTGCTGGCGAGGCTGCCGCGATGAGAAGACTGCTGGTTGCCCCGCTAATCGCCCTGATTCGGATCTACCGATACGCCATCAGTCCGCTTCTTGGCAACCGTTGCCGTTTTTATCCGAGCTGCTCGGAATACGCCGTCGAGGCGTTGCAGCGGCATGGTCCGGTGACCGGGCTCTGGCTGGCGATCCGGCGCGTGGCGCGTTGCCACCCGTGGCATCCGGGCGGCTTCGATCCGGTGCCTTAAACTTTTTACTGCTGATTCAGACCAACTGAATCGAGAGACCGTCGATGGACAATCAACGTCTGATCCTGCTTCTGGTGTTTTCTTTTTCGGTGGTGATGCTTTGGGATGCCTGGCAGAAACAGGAGCAACCCGCGCCGGCACCCACCGCCGCCGTTGCCACGCAGGGGGCCGTCAGCCCCGGCGCCATTCCGACCCCGACTCCGACGCCGACCGCCGCACCCACCGGCTTGCCCGCTACCGTATCGCCGCAGCTCGCGGCGCCGGCGGCCGCCAAGGCGGTGGTCAAGACCGACCTTTTCAACGCTGAAATTTCCGCCGAGGGTGGCAGCCTGGTCCGTCTCGAACTCACGCAGCACCGTGCCACCGGCGACCCGAGCAAGAATTTCGTGCTCTTTCACAACGACGGGAAGGAATTCTACGAGGCCCAAAGCGGCCTGATCGGCAAAGATCTGCCCAACCACAAGACCACCTACCAACTCGCCGCCAACGACTATCAGCTCAAGGATGGCCGGGATTCGCTGGAGGTGCGCCTCGTCGCCCCGCCAGTCGATGGCATCCAGGTGGCGAAGACTTACACCTTCCACCGCGGCAGCTACCTGATCGACGTCGGCTACGAGATCGTCAATGGCGGCACGGTACCGATCAGTCCGTCCGCCTATTTCCAGTCGGTGCGCGACGGTAGCGCGCCGGAAGGCGATCCGAAGATGACCAAAGCGAGCTTCAACGGGGGGGCCGTCTACACCGAGCACGACAAATATCAGAAGTTCACTTACGAGGACATCGCCAAGGGGTCGGACAAGCACGCGCAGAAGGCCGACAACGGCTGGATCGCCGTGGTCCAGCATTATTTCGTCTCGGCCTGGCTGCCGCAGGGCACGGTCGAGCGCGAGTTCTTCGCGCGCAAGCTGGCCGACAACCTCTACGGCCTCGGCGTGATCGTGCCGGTGGCGACGATCGCTCCCGGCGCTACCGGCAAGGTGATGGTGCCGCTCTACGCCGGCCCGCAGGAACAGGAAAAACTGGCCAAGATCGCGCCGGGACTGAACCTGGTCGTCGACTACGGCTGGCTGACCATTATCGCCGCGCCGCTGTTCTGGGTGCTGGAGCAAATCCACCGCTGGGTCGGCAACTGGGGCTGGGCCATCATCGGACTCACCGTTCTGCTCAAACTGATCTTCTTTCCGCTTTCCGCCGCCAGCTACAAGTCGATGGCGAAAATGAAGCTGGTGACGCCCAAGATGGCGAAGCTGAAGGAGCAGTACGGCGACGACCGCGCCCGCCTCAACCAGGAAATGATGGAGCTGTACAAACGCGAGAAGATCAACCCGCTCGGCGGCTGCCTGCCGATCGTGGTGCAGATTCCCGTCTTCATCTCGCTCTACTGGGTGCTGCTCAGCACCGTCGAGATGCGCTACGCGCCCTGGCTGGGCTGGATCCATGACCTGTCGGCGCGGGATCCCTATTTCATCCTGCCGCTGATCATGGGCGCGACCATGCTGGTGCAGCAGAGACTCAACCCGGCGCCGCCCGACCCGATCCAGGCAAAAGTGATGATGTTCATGCCGATCGTGTTCACCGCCATGTTCATGTTCTCCCCGGCCGGGCTGGTGCTCTACTGGACGGTCAACAACATGCTGTCGATCGCCCAGCAGTGGCAGATCACGCGCCTGATCAAGGCCGGCGCCAAGAAGTGAGCGGTGGACGCTGAGCGTCCCGCCGACACCATCGCGGCGGTCGCCACCGCGCCCGGGCGGGGCGGCATCGGGGTGGTGCGGGTCTCGGGGCGCGAGCTGCTGGGGTTTGCCGAGGCACTGAGCGGCAAGCGGCCGCAGCCGCGACTGGCCACCCTCGCCGCCTTCACGGACGCCGCCGGGGAGATCATCGACCAGGGCATCCTGCTCTATTTTCCAGCGCCGCACTCCTTCACCGGCGAGGACGTGCTGGAACTCCAGGGCCACGGCGGTCCGGTCGTGCTGCAGCTGCTGCTTTCCCGCTGCCTGGAATTCGGCGCGCGCCTGGCCGAGCCCGGCGAGTTTACCCGCCGCGCCTACCTGAACGACAAGCTCGATCTGGTCCAGGCCGAGGCCGTGGCCGACCTGATCGAGGCCGCCACGGCGCAAGCGGCGCGTTCGGCGCTGCGCTCGATCACCGGCGAGTTCTCGCGGGCGGTCTATGCCCTGGTCGATCGTCTGATCGAGCTGCGCATGCTGGTCGAGGCGACGCTGGATTTTCCCGAGGAGGAGATCGACGTGGTCCGCGACACCGACGCCGCCCAGCGTCTGGCGATGTTGCGAACCGATGTCGCGGCGATCCGGGCGCGCGCCCGGCAGGGCAGCTTGCTGCGCGATGGTCTGCACGTGGTGCTGGCCGGGCCGCCCAACGTCGGTAAGTCCTCGCTGCTGAACCGCTTGGCCGGGGAGGACCGGGCCATCGTCACGGCCATCGCCGGCACCACCCGCGATGCGTTGAGGGAGACCATCCAGATCGAGGGCATTCCGCTGCACGTCGTCGATACCGCTGGCCTGCGCGAGACCGAGGACGAACTGGAGCGGCTCGGGATCGAACGCAGCTGGCGCGAGATCGGGCGCGCCGACGTCGTCTTGCAGCTGGTCGATGCCGGGGCCGGCGTCGCCGATCCGGACCTCATCATCGCCGAGCGCTTGCCGGCCGGCGTCCCCCGCATCCTGATCTACAACAAGTGCGATCTCGCCGGACTGCCCGCCGAACGACGCAGCGACGACGGCCGCGTCAGCCTGGTGCTCTCGGCCAAGACCGGCGACGGCATCGGCCTGCTCCACGACGAGCTGCTGCGCGTGGCCGGTTGGGTTGGCCACGGCGAGGACGCGATCCTCGCCAGGAGGCGTCACCTCGAAGCGCTGGCCGGAGCCGAAGACCATCTTGGTCGGGCGACGGCGGAGCTCTCCCGTCTGGAGTTCTGCGCCGAGGAGTTGCGCCTGGCGCAGGAAGCCCTGGCCGAGATCACCGGAAAATTTACCGCCGACGAACTGCTCGGCGAGATCTTTTCGCGCTTTTGCATCGGCAAATGAGCCGGATCGGCGCCGTTCTGGGGCAAAATTGGTTCCCGCCCTGGAAGCTTGTGGATCCCATTCGATGAAGCGCGTGGCTCTGGCTGTCGCCCTGTTCGTGCTCTGCTGCGCTGCGAGTCGCGCCGGGGTCGAGGCGGGCAGCGCTGCCTTCGCCCGCGGCGACTATGCCGCAGCGTTCGAGGAGTTCCAGGCGCTCGCCGAGCGCGGCGACGTCGTCGGCGAATACTGGCTGGGCTGGCTCTACGCCACTGGCCGGGGCGTGGCGCAGAACGACGGGCAGGCGGCGCGGTGGTACCGCAAGGCGGCGGAGCAGGGCTACGCGGGCGCGCAGTACGACCTGGGCGTGCTCTATGCCAACGGCCTGAGCGTGGCCCAGGATTACCATGAGGCGCTGTCCTGGTACCGTAAGGCGGCGGCGCAGGGCTACGCGCCGGCGCAGTTCAATCTCGGCTACCTGTATTCCGCCAAGGGCATGGGCGTGCCGCAGGACGACGCGCAGTCGGTGCGGTGGTACCGGCGGGCGGCGGAGCAGGGTTTCGGGCCGGCGCAGAACGAGCTGGGCTGGATGTATTTCAGCGGCCAAGGCGTGGCCAAGGACTTCGGACGGGCGATGCAGTGGTACGGTAAGGCGGCGGCACGCGGCTACGCTCCGGCGCAGTACAACCTGGGCCTGATGTACCTCCTTGGCCGGGGTGTCGCCGCGGATCCGGTGGCGGCTTACCGCTGGTTCCTGCTGGCGGCGGCGGGCGGCAGCCGCGGCGCCCGGGAGCGCCTGGCGCAGCTCGGATCGGTGCTGAGCGCCGCGCAGATCGCGCGGGCGAGGGCCATGGCGGGCGCGCCGGCGGACGGAACAGGGGTCGGAAAATAGCCTCGGTTCGCGCATAGCCGATGGCCGGCATCGATTGGCTGCTGCTCGCCGGCATGGCTTTCGTCGCCGGCTTGGTCGACGCCGTGGTGGGGGGCGGCGGCCTGATCCAGATTCCGGCGCTGTTCACGGTCCTGCCGCGGGCGCTGCCGGCGGTCCTGTTCGGCACCAACAAGCTCGCTTCGATTTTCGGCACGGCCAGCGCCGCGGTCCGCTACGCGCGGCGCATCCGGGTGCCCTGGCGCGCGGCCTTGCCGGCGGCGGTTTCGGCCTTCGTTTTTTCCTACCTGGGCGCGATGGCGGTATCGCACTTGCCCCGGGCGCTGCTGCGCCCCCTGGTGCTGCTGCTGCTGATCGTCGTGGCGCTCTACACCTTCGCCCGCAAGGACTTCGGCAGCGTCGATCACGGCCGCCACCACGGTGCTTCCGACATGCTTCTGGCCGTCCTGATCGGCGCCGTGCTCGGCTTTTACGACGGGTTCTTCGGGCCGGGAACCGGCAGCTTCCTGATTTTCGTGTTCATCCGCGTCTTCGGACTCGATTTCCTGCGCGCCTCGAGCGCGGCGAAAATCGTCAATGTCGCCACCAACGCCGCCGCCCTGCTGTACTTCGGTGCCCACGGACAGGTGCTCTGGGCGGTGGCGGCGCTGATGGCGACGTTCAATATCGCGGGCGCCGTCTTCGGCACCCACCTCGCCCTGCGTCACGGCAGCGGCTTCGTGCGCAAGATGTTCCTGGCGGTGGCCACGATGCTGATCGTGAAATTCGGCTACGATACTTTTACCTGAACGGCGCGAAGTGCATTATGATTCAAAAAGGTGAATTTGATAGATTATCTTGTATCATTAACAATTTAGGGATGATCTGTTGAGGCCTAATTAATAACGTCGATCATCAAGACCCATAGGAGGAGACATGAAGATAAGATTGCTGTTCGCCGCGCTCGCATCGGTTACCGCGGCATCCATGGCCCACGCCGACATCAAGGTCGGCGTGCTCGTGTCGGCGACCGGTCCGGCCGCCTCTCTCGGCATCCCGGAGAAGAACACCATCGCGTTGCTGCCGACCACCGTCGCCGGCCAGAAAATCCACTACATCGTCCTCGACGACGGCTCCGATACCACCAAGGCCGTGACCGACACCAAGAAGCTGATCAGCGAGGACAAGGTCGATGCCATCCTCGGCTCGAGCATCACGCCCAATTCGCTGGCCATGGTCGATGTCGTCGGCGAGGCCAAGACGCCGATGGTTTCGATGGCGGCCTCGGCGCAAATCATCGAGCCGATGGACGCCAATCGTCACTGGGTGTTCAAGGTGCCGCAGAACGACTCGCAGATGGCCGACGCCATCACCGAGCACATGAACAAGGCCGGGATCAAGACGGTCGCCTTCATCGGCTTCTCGGATGCCTACGGCGAAGGCTGGTGGAAAGAGTTCAGCAAGAGCGCCGCGGCGCACCATATCAAGATCGTCGACAACGAGCGCTACAACCGCACCGACACCTCGGTCACCGGGCAGGTGCTGAAGATCGTCTCGGCCAATCCGGAGGCCGTGCTGATCGCCGGTTCCGGCACACCGGCGGCATTGCCGGAGGTGGCGCTCAAGGAGCGGGGTTACAAGGGCACGATCTACCAGACCCACGGCGTCGCCAACAACGATTTCCTGCGCGTCGGCGGCAAGGACGTCGAGGGCACCTGGCTGCCGGCCGGTCCGGTCCTGGTGGCCGAGCAGCTGCCCGACTCGAACCCGATCAAGAAGGTGGCGCTCGATTACGTCAAGAGGTACGAGGCGGTCTATGGTGCCGGCAGCGTATCGACCTTCGGCGCCCACGCCTGGGATGCCGGCCGCTTGCTGGATAACGCCATCCCCGCGGCGCTGAAGAAGGCGAAGCCGGGAACCGCGCAATTCCGCGCCGCGCTGCGCGATGCCCTGGAAAATACCAAGAACTTCGTCGGCGCCCACGGCATCTTCAACATGACGCCCACCAACCACAACGGCTTCGACCAGCGCGCCAGAGTCATGGTGAAAATCGTGAACGGCAAATGGAAGCTCGAGCAGTGAGAAGGGCGGCGGGACGCGCGTCGTCCCGTTGACGTTCTACCGGGGGCGCCCAGGAAAGTTGCGGCGCCCCCAATCATTTCGAGAGTCGCCGCATGAATATGCAAATCGCACTCCTGCTCGGGCAGGATGGCCTGACCAATGGCGCCATTTACGCGCTGCTGGCGCTGGCGCTGGTCCTGGTATTCACCGTCACCCGGGTGATTTTCATTCCGCAGGGCGAGTTTGTCGCTTTCGGCGCGCTGACCCTGGCCGGCTTTCAGGCCGGCAAGACGCCGGGCACGCTGTGGTTGCTGCTCGGCACCGGGGCGGCGGTGGCCCTGATCGACGTCGTGGCCGCGTTGCGCTCCGGCGCCATCCGGCGTATCCCGCGGATCCTGCTTTGGAACCTGGCCTATCCGGCGGCGGCGGCGGCCGTCGTCTTTCTCGCTAAGCCCGTCGCCTGGCCGCTGCCGGC
>Ga0307375_10003719_pt1 | contig 14867 bp, 13 predicted proteins | sample TR1MG_FD_202531 | JGI IMG/M metagenome (GOLD analysis project Ga0307375, IMG submission 202531) | Soil microbial communities from Risofladan, Vaasa, Finland - TR-1 | ecosystem: Environmental > Terrestrial > Soil > Coastal area > Acid sulfate soil | place: Finland: Risofladan, Vaasa | collected...
ATTAATCAAATATACGGACAAAGTTTTGACGAAATTAAAGAGTTTATTGATAACATAGCCTACATGAGAAATGTGAGTTACGACGGTGTCAATAATATTCCAAATTTTTTATTAAAAAATCTATGTGAAACTCTTGGTTTATCAAGCGTTAGTTTATTTGATGAAAAAACACTTGAACAGTCTTTATATACAAGGTATAACACACAATATGACGGAATATCTACTGGAACTAATTTGATTGAGGGGGAGTATGAGTTCTATCGAAGACTATTGGTTAATCTTTCTTATTTGTATAAATCAAAAGGTACAAGGAACGCAATTGAGTTCTTTTTGAAGTTTATTGGGGCTCCAGAACCAATGATTAGACTTGATGAGTATGTTTATTATGTGACTAATACATTACCTTCTAAGGATGTTGAGGCTGATATTTCGGCCGCAATGCTTGGAACGTGGGTTTCTAATATCGCCGAGTATAAGGTGGGTCCACCCGAAAGATACGAATTACTACAATTTACAGGTTCCACATCATTAACTAGAGAAGAATATCCAGTGGATGAGACCACGGGTCTACCACGAGCAATCGTCGACCCAACGGGTGATATGTTTTTTCAAAAAGGAGCGGGGTGGTATCGTAAAACATTAGAACATAGATCGCCTGATATTCTTGACACAGCCAATTCTGATTTAACAAGTAGGGTTAAAGTTATTAAAACAATGTCTAAACCATTTACATATGGTGAGGAATATTTTGATTTGTATCGACAATTACCCGGATTAGATTATGGATATAGTCTCGCATCTCAAATCAACAATATAAAATCTGAAGTTATTGAGAGTGAAACTGAGGCTGATCTAACATTAAATAGGAAAAATATTAATGTGTTTTTATCAGCAGATAGAACAATCGATTATGATATATATAGAAAATCGAGAGACGTTCCAACATCCTTTGGATCTTTAACACCTCAAACGGGCGTTACCTTTGCGGAGTTCTTAGACACGATATTGAATGAGGTTATTGCGAATTCAAATATGATGAAGTATGATAAATTCTACACGGGGTTAACCGAAGTTTATTATGCGTATCAAAATTCAACTGAATTTATTCCCTATCGTTATGTGACAGTAGAAGAATTTATTAATAGATTAAGTCCATATTGGGTGAATATCATTGAACAATTTATACCAGCAACAACATTATGGATAGGTGGAAATGTAATAGAGAACGGAACATTTAATCGATCTAAATTTCAACACATCCGACCACCGTGGTTTGACGTGGATGTGGCACAATGTGATTTTGCAGGAACAGTTGTGATTATTGATTGTCCAGCTGCAACACCAACCCCAACACCAACCCCAACGATTACTCCAACCCCGACATCACCAGGACAACTCTATAAGGTTGAACCGCAATGGTACGGTCTATCATCTCAAGCATGTGCAGATGGGTCGGCCCTAACCAATAATATATACTTACCGCCACAATACGCCAATCCAATTGAGGCATCATATTCTGGGTCTAATACTTTCTATGAAGACGCAGGATTAACTATAACGTGGACTCCAAGTTCTGGTAATAACTGGACGAAAGTTCAAAAATTCGGAGATTCTACGTACTATGCTGTCAATATAGATTACTCGGACTATATTTACGATGCTATTGACTGTTCAGTTCTCCCATCACCATCAGTAACACCAACGATAACACCGACACGCACACCGACGCCAACCCCAACCCCAACACCATCATTACCAGTTGGGGCGGTCACAATGTCACCAGCTTACGGTTATACATTTACAAATTTCACGAATAGTATAGGTGGAGCAGTTAGTTGGCCACCATCAATACAGGGATACCCAACACCATTTACTTTCCCAGTTTCTTCGGAAACAGCTAGGACTTGGACGGATTCAAATGAATTACTGTCTTCACAATATTTCCGTATGACTCTCGGTGGTACTTACTCTGGACCATCTAATCCGTGTATTAGTGTTTATATAGATTTCGGTGATGGACAATATCGTCTTTGTAATAACACATACGGGACAACCCTTTCAACGGGAACCCCAATTTCGGTTCATATGTATCCTTGGGTTTATTGGTCACATAAAGTTAAGTTTACCATTGATAGCGGATGTTCTGGTACTGAACTTGGTTTATTTGTTATACACGATAGATCCTTCTTGTTTGGTAATGCTTATAATGTTACAAATGTTACGGGTACAGGATTACCATCAATAATTTACCCAATAACCGCTCGATATACAAAGGCTAATAGTCATACTAATACGATTCCAGCACAGACAATATTAATGACCCTCGTTGGGACTGGTACAGTGTATATAACAGTATATCAGGGAGGGTATTATGGTACACCTATAACTGTCACGTCATCTGGAACATATTTTGTTCCTATACCAGCGTCAGGACCTGGTGATACTATGACCATTACCATTGATGATTAAAAATAGAATGAAAAACAATTAAAATATGAAATGTGGGATTATAACATTAAGTGAATATACGGATTATACTGACAATTTTGATTTACTGTCGGATGTTGATTCATATACCACACCATTTGATACGGGTATTTCACTAGCAGAATTAATTGCCGGGTATACGGGATACACAATTCCTGACGCTGCGACAATTATTAGAATTAAATCCAACACACCTAATTGTTCAAATTATATTGATATCTCATTACCAGGACCAACGCCAACACCGACGCCAACGCCAACACCAACAACCCCTGGAACATTATGGAGTATATTCCCCGATCCCTATTCTACATATAACGCGGCATGTGGCGCGACAGATGTTCCTGATACCGATGTATGGCTTGCGCCAGGGTTACTCGTACCCGCTACTGATGAATATGTTTATACTAATTCCATATTAACAACAACCTGGGTGGGTGGTACGGATGAGTATTTTAGAATGGAAAGATTAAGTGATAATGAAATATTTGCGGTTGAAATTGGAGCTGATGGTATTATATATTCTTATACTCAATGTTCAACTCTTCCATCACCAACACCAACGAGAACAACGACCCCAGCAGCATCACCAGTGGCAACCCCATCGGTTACACCAACACGTACACCAACGAGAACGCCAAGTGTAACCCCAACGATAACGCCAACGGTAACACCATCAACATCAGTCCCACTAACGAATATTTATGTCACCGTTGCTGGCCCAGTCCTATATAATATTACTGAGGTTAGGGTCGACGGTGTCCTTCTTGCGGGTCTAACGATCCCTGTAACACCAGGAGACAGTTTTGGTGGAACAACCACACAAACAGGTAATTTAGATATTGTGGTAAAACATTCAGGTACCTCATCAGGGTCCGATTCAATGACAGTTCAGGGTGATGCTTATTATGATTGTCAAGATGACCCAGGACCGACGACTACTTTTACTAATGTTCCGATTAACGGGTCTGATGTATTTATTTTCCTTGATGAGATTGGATGTTAAGAAATGTGGACTAATAAAATAAATGAGAGTATATTTATAGAAATAGAATAAAATATGAGTTTTTTACTTGAAAATAATTCGGAAAATATAGCTGCAAGGATTACCCATAAAGGTAGACAGAAAATTGCACAAGGTAATTTCAATATCAGTTATTTCCAAATCGGTGACTCTGAATTTGATTATGGATTTTCTGAGTTTGATGGTGATGTTAATCGTGCTCAGAAGGTTTTGATGCCAATGGACAAGGATAACCAAGTAAAATACCCATATAAAGTGTCCGAATCAACATTAACAGGAACGACATACGGAACACCAATTCAATCATCATATACCCAAACGGTTAAAAATCAAATGAACCCAGCGGGGTTTGTGTCACAATATATTGCAATTAACGAATCAACAATTGAATCTTTATATGACGCGATTGATATATCAGAATTAGATGGGACATCATCAATAGACATCCCCTCTGGTGATTTATTGACAGGTTTATCCGTGGATGACTTTATCACAATTCCATTATCAGCGTTAGGTGCTGGTACGGTAACAGGAAAAACAACTTCTTTTGTTTATAGGATAACAGGAATTACAAGTAACACGTTAGAATTGGATCGATCAACACCTGATTTATCGAGTTTAACACCAAGAGCCATCCCGGTTATAAAAAATGGATATTATCCTCTTTCAGAAAGTCATTGTGATCAACTCGACTCGTGGACGTTAAATGTGGTGTGGAGTCAGAATCCAGCAGGACTGGATCCTTCAAGTGCTTCAGTTGATGAAAAATTATCAGGTTATACAAGTAATGTTTTTGTTTCAACAAAAGAATATTTTGGGTATAATACATCATCTGGACAGATAACAAATACAGGTACAACGATAACAAACTCATTGGGAGACGTTATAACGGTTTCTCCAGAAGAACAACATTCATTAGCAATATTACGATATCCGAGAGATGTAGACATATACAACGTTCATAACTTGGGATTTAAATATGAAGATTATCTTGATAGTACAACTGATGGATCATCCTATTTCGAAATATTCATCCCATATATTCTTTATGACAGGGTCTCAACATCCCACGCAGGTGCTGAGTTCTTCATGGGTACTGATGATTATTATATTAATTCATCGGCAACAGACACAAGGAATAATCAAATGGTGTACAGGAGATTATTAGATCAAGATAGTAATGTTGTCGGTAAAATCTTTGTAAATCAAAAATTAATTGTATTTGACGACCAAGAAATTATTGCGGCGTTAGATTACAAATCAAATAGAAGGCACACATTACCGATACCGCGAATCTCATCAGTTCCAGTAGATTCAAAGTGTGATGTACTTGGTAATGTGGGGAGTCCCTTATTAGAGTCGGGTTATACAGTATATGTTACTTATCTTTTAACATATGATCTTCCTACAAGTGCCCTTACAGGTGGAACTTCATCAGGGTTTACAGGGTTAACTGGCTTACATTGTAATTATTACTCAAAAATCACAGGAGGAACAAATGAAGCTGATGTTTCAATTACATTTGGTGATGATGCTTTTCAATTTATGGTGACAGGATTAACAAATACCATGAATGGATATGTCGCCGATAAATTTTATATTTTAGCTCAAAAACGTCTCACAGGCCAGCCCCTCGACCCAACTAACTGGTATCTTATGGATTACACAAGTGAGCTTGACGTTTCAAGTGGGTTTATTAATCCACAAGATTTGAGAGGTACTCGTTTTATTATAAGTAATTATGACTTTACTACTGCTGACCCCCCACAATATGTTTTACCAGACCCAGACCCGACTGACACATCAACATCTCCTGAGTTTGGCGATGAACAACCCTTTCCAGGTAGTGTCTCAGTAATTAGGGCTACTGATCTTGAAGTAATGAATTATTTCATTAATTTACCATCAGGATATTTTGAAGTATCTCAAAATCCAACAGAACCATTAAGAGGCTCATATCCGTTAAGAATTACGGAAGTGGCGTTATTAGACTCAAACAAGGAGGTTTTGGTTATGGCCAAGACATCAAGTCCGATTCCCAGAGTAGGTTCACAGGTTGTTGCCGTTAAAATAGATATCTAATCCTTTACATTCCAAAAAATATTGTCTATTTATTGTGTTATATACATAACTAAAATGGATAATGAATTAAAATTAAAGAACAAACCTAAAATTCTTGGTCTCGATATTTCGACTAAGACAATTGGATGGGCTATTTTCGATATGACTAGCTCAACCCTGTTAGAGGCATCCCATTTTTCACCAAAAATCAAACCATTACCTGAAGATAAAATTGAGGTATTGTTAAAGAAAGCCGACGCATTTAAAAAACATCTTGAGACATATAAGAATTATGGGATCGTGAAAATCATCATCGAGGAACCATTACTAAATTCCAACAACATCTATACCGTCGGAACTCTTATCAGATACAACTCAATAATATTGAAAATATGTTATGATATTTTTGGTGTTGTTCCATCATTCATTTCCACATATAATGCCCGGAAATATGCTTTTCCTGACCTGGTTCAACCTAACGATAAAGGAAGACGAGTTTTATTTGGGGGATACCCAAAAGGTGTTGATAAAAAGAAGATCGTTTGGGATCATGTTAATGCTGTCTGCCCAGAGATCAATTGGTTATACGATAAGAACGGAAAACTAAAGAAAGAAAATTATGATATAAGCGACGGTGTCACTTGTGTTATCGGATATATTAATATGCTAAAAGAGAACGAATAATTTGGAAATTCCAGTTATTTGTGTTATATTTTATTATTCAAAATGAATGATAACTCATTCTAAATAATGGGCGGAAAGGTTGGTGTCTTTTCGTCCATTTTTTTGTCTCCAGATTTTTTATTTTCATTTATTTTCGTTATAATTAGGTTATTATGATAGGAACCATGGTAGAGTATGAGCCAATTGTTGACATATTATTAGATATTTTTGGTGAATATAAATTTCACAATGACCATAGCGGACAGATCGCATTTTCCTGCCCAGTTTGTAGTTACGAGATTAAAGGACTTGATCATTTAGATGGAAAGGGGAATTTAGAAGTAAACTATAAACTTGGAGTTTATAAATGTTGGTCATGTGCCGAGACTCACGATACCCATGGTGTGTTACCGTATTTAGTAAAAAAATATGGAACATTACGTCAGTATAAGAATTTTCAAATATTGATACCCGACGAAGTTGGCGGGATTGAAAAGAAAAAATATAAAAAAGTTCGACTTCCAAAAGAGTTTATTTCATTCCCCCGGGCGAGTGAAGGGTTAAAAATGACACCCATCTATAAAGCCCCATACAATTACCTCAAACAGAGAAATGTTACCGATGAAATGATGTTAAAATTTAACATTGGATTTTGTTATGAGGGGGAATATAAAAATAGAATAATAATCCCATCCTATAATGAGGAGGGAACATTAAATTATTTCATTGCCAGGTCATGGGAGAAAAAACCATATCTGAAATATAAAAACCCAGAGGCTGAGAAAGAAATAATAATCTTTAACGAATATCTTATTGATTGGGATAAACCAATTTCATTGGTTGAGGGAGCGTTCGATAGTATTTTTGTTGATAACTCGATCCCAATGTTAGGTAAGAAATTAAGCGAATATCTTTTCATGCTGTTATATGAGAAAGCAACAAAAATTATTATAATTCTCGACGGTGACGCTTGGGAGGAAGCTCAGAAAATCTATCACCAATTAAACGGTGGGAGATTATTCGGTAAAATATGGATTTCAAAATTACCAATAGAGAAAGACATCGCAGAATTACTGGGAGACTTAACAGAATATCCACCGTACCAATTAGATTAAGATGGAAAAAACACTAATCGATCAAATTGAACAATCATATGTTGATACTCTCAACTCGCTACAAGCAGATGGGTCGATTCAAGGGTATTCAATTAAACAGTCTAAAGTTTCAGATGAGGAGGTTGTATTTGATATTGGTATTTTACCAATGCATGGGGTTAGGGGTATTAAAACAAACATTACCGTTACAAAAGATGGGGTAATATTTAATGATGAAAAAAAATAGATATGTATACAAAAGAAAACTTAAAAGAAATCGCAGCTGAAATTAATGAAGTTATGGCGGATCGTCGGGAACAACTGGCACTGTCCTTTGTTGAGAATAAGCACATTTATTACATGAGGGATTTGAAAGGGAATATCACTTCAAAGTTCAAATCGGTATCTAAGATTGTTAAACAATTTCATGCACCATTTGATTCTCAAGGATTGTCCCTCAAAATCGCTAAGGGAGATCCGGTTAGACAAAAAGAATTACTAGCCGAGTGGAAACAAGCTGGTACCGATTCAGTTAATCTTGGGAGTAGGGTTCACTATGAGTTGGAAAAAATGATCATTGAAGAATATGGTGGATACAAAGAAGTTAGACAACCAATATTTAAGATCGACGAAGAACAACGACTTAGGAGTGATAACATGATTAAGGCAGGGCGGGCATTTCTCGATAAAATGCACGAAAGAGGTGCGGTTCTTCTCGATACAGAAATGGTATTGGGGGATCCTGAATTAATGTACGTGGGGCAACCCGACAACACATGGTTAATGTTAAACAAAAATCAAACTGATTTCGGAATTGTTGTCACCGACCATAAGAGTAACAAACCAAAGAATTTTGTGGAAATGCCATACCATGGTAATATGTTTCCACCGTTTGATCAATATAAGGATTTTGCTCTCACACATTATTACACACAAATTCCGTTATATGGTAGGTTAATTGTAAAAATGTTATCGGAAAGTAAGTTTGCCGATAAAAAATTCCTGGGTGGGGTTATTGCATTGATGAAAGATGACGCGACATACGAGGAATTCAAAGTTCCCAAACCAATCGTTCAAACAGTATTCACAATGGACTTAACAAAATATGTAAAATGATAAAAAGAATAATTCACATTAGCGATATTCATATTCGTACACTTCAATTACATGATCTGTATAAACAGCAATTTGAAATTTTCTTAGAAGATATTGATTCTAAAATAACAGATTGTACACCTAGTGAGGTACGATTTGTGATCGCGGGAGATATTAATCATCAGAAGATTACGATTTCAAATGAACAACTCGGATTAACTTCATGGTTTTTGTCAGAGCTGGCAAAACGTGGAATCGTAATCATTCTGCCCGGGAATCATGATTTCTTAGAGAATAATATCGACAGATTGGATACCATAACACCACTAGTTGAATTGCTGAATAACCCGAATATTATATATTATAAAAACAAAGGGGTTTATACGGATGAAGAAATCAAGTGGGTAGTGTATTCTCTATATCAACATAATGAGAGACCTGAATTTACAAAAGAAGATGGATTTTATGTCGGATTATTCCACGGGCCTATCGAAGGTATGTCAACCGATCTAGGGTTTAGATTTGATGACGGATATGATAAACTAAATTTTGTAGATCTTGATCTTCTTTTATGTGGAGACATTCACCTACGTCAAGCATTTGTATTACCAGGAGGTGGACAAGCGGTTATGATAGGTAGTATGATACAACAGAATTTTGGTGAGAATGTAAATCATCATGGTTACGGGATGTTTAATATGGAGACAAAAGAATATACGTACCATGATTTGCCAAATGAACAACCATTTTTACATTTTAGAATAGATGACATCGAAGACATTGAAAACGAAAAAGAGCATCTCGTTAACGGTTGATAAAGAATTTATTCAGTTTTGTGAACTGAATAATATCGACGATATTGAGAAACTTGCAAAAGAGACGTTTAAACGAGGGTTTGACCTCTTGAAGTATGGTAACATACCTATGGGTGAGTTAACGTCCCAGGACAAAGGAAAAGTGGAAATAGAGGTACATGAGCGACCGCATCCACTTCAGAAAGAAATAGAACCCGAAAAACCAACCATCGTCGAGGCCATCCCAATGAAATCTTCGGATGCTAAAGAAGTTCTAACCAAAATGGGCGTAAAAACAGAGAAGAAAGACGAAAAGAAAGATCTTTATGATGAATAATTTCGTATTTTGGATAATTTTTCTTATTTTTTAACACATGATAAAATTAATACTTTGGGCTGTCCTAGCCTACGGAATGTCAACAATAATCACATCAGGGGCAATCTTTGAAAAGCCCCGGGAATGGATAAGTAAAAAATCCGCGTTCTGGTACGATTTCATAACTTGTATGTTATGTATACCAACATGGGTTGGATTCTTCCTTTCTTTTACATTAGGTGGGTTAACGAATGAGTATTTCGAAACAGGATATTTTACATTCTTTTTCGACGGAATGTTTACAGCAGGAGCCGTTTGGGCGATAAACTCCTTCATTGAATTCTTTGAAGAGAGCAGGATAAACAACAAAGATGTATAAAAGAAAAAATTTGAGCAATGCAAATTACGACGATACACCAGTAAGGAAACACATAATAAAATTTAGTAGGAATTATTTGGGTTTAAGTATGAAACAAAACCCAAAACAAAGGAAAATCGATTTAATTGGCAGAAAGAAGAACCCAGATGTTGGGGTTGAAGTTGAAAAAGGTGGATGGAAAGGAGATTTTTGGGAAACTCCCACATATTGTGATTTAACAGATTTGGGAGTCTCAACTGTTAATATTCCGATTAGGAAAGAAAAATATTGGAAAGAATATAATATGTGGTTCGGTAAAATGAAGTATAATGTAAGTTGGAAGAAAAACATATTCGTCAGGACAAATGATGATTTTTCACAAATTATTGTCATCCGCCCTGAAGTCATAACTGACCCAACGAAATTATTTTATACCACTTTTCAGGCAAACAATTGTGATGAACCTGAAGACTGGATGTCTTTTAAAAGAGAAGATGTTGAAACATACAATCTGATAAATGGAAAATATATTTTAGAAAAATGGCAGAATTAGATCCAAACTGGAAATATGAACATCATCATATTTTTGCAAGTTATAACGACTACCCAATAAAACAACATACTGTTGATACCGCCATGGAGGTATTAGGGTTTGAAGTGGAATTTCATCCCCACCCAAAGGGTCCCGATCTAAGGGCAAAACATGACCATTCTATTGTAATTGAGGTTGAACGTGCTTGGGTAATTGGTAATTATTGGAAATCTGAATATCACAAATATTTGTCGAACTTAGGTTATGCGACCGTCAATATGCCACATAGAAAAGAAAAGTATTATTTGAAATATTATAATTTTTATGGAGAAAGAATTGATAATCGAGACAAATACAATAAGGTGATTTTTATACGATGGAATTGGGATGGATCTCAAGCTAATATCATCTACGCAAATGTAGTCCTTGAGGGTAAGTGGGAAAGATCTTTATTTATTCCTAAAAATAACCAAGATGACGCTGCAGATAATAAAGGCCCAGAAAAATGGTTATGTTTTGCAAAAGAAGTTACTGTCGTTAAAAATGAGCAACTGAACGGGAAGTACATTGAAGACACTTTACCAGGTGGGGAGTATGTCCCTCGGACTGAAGACCAAATAACTAAACAACAAGAAGAAATACAGTTGGAAAAAATTAGAATACAAAAAGAGAAACAAGATCGCGCTATAGCAAGAGCAAAAGAAATACGTCAACAACAAAAAGAAAACAATGAGTTACAAAGATCCGTTCATTAAAGTTGAGTGGGAAGACACACCAGAAAACCTAACTCAGGAAAGAATTAAAAGGGTAAAAGAGTACTTTAAAAAGAAGTACAATACCGTTCATGTGAACGTCATCACCAAAGTGGCGGTTAATGATACGAATACCAAATTAAAGTCGTTGGATGTTACTGAGAGCATCTTGGATCCCGTTTATCAGAAAAACTTGATGAAGGATTTCATCGATGAGAACAAAATTGATATCAAATGGGAACTAATTGAGAGGCTTGATAATAGGGTTAATGGTGACATCGACAAATCAAAAGAAAATAAAGTAAGGTATAACAAATGGTATATCCGGAAAATCGAATTTTCAAATTTTCTTTGTTTTGGTGATGGGAATGTAATTAATTTTGATGAACTTGGAGGAATTACAACAGTTGAATCCGATCCAAAGAATTTTGGGGGTAAATCCACAGCTACGGTTGACCTATTCCTTTATCTCTTCTTTAACGCAACCAGTAAGGGTAAGACAGCACTTGAAGTTTTCAACAGTTACAGGGATTGTGATGAGGTAAACGTAAAGGGGTATTTAGTTATAGATGATGTCGAGTACGTTATTGAAAGGAAAGTTGTCAGGAAGAAAAGTAAATCAGGGGACTATTCAGCAAAAAGTTTCTTGGAATTTTATAAAATAGAGAACGGTAATGTTATCAATTTAGATGGTGATCAAAGACGTGTAACTGAGACGTTTATTACTGAAGCAATTGGTACTGAAGATGACTTCATGGCAACAATATTAACCACGGGGCGTAACCTTGAAGATCTTATTGAGTCTAAACCAACTGCCCGGGGTGAGATTTTAACAAGATTTCTTGGGTTAGAAAGTTTGAGGAAGAAAGAGGAAGTGTGTAAAGGAATATATACTGAATGGAGTAAAAAACTTGTTTCTAATACATATAATATCACTCAATTAGAGACCGATAATGAGGAATGTGAAGCGTCGATTACCGATTCCGAAACTCAGATAGTAAAGCTCGGTAAAGATTTGGTAGGGTTTAAACAAAAACTCACTGACTTGGGTGAGAAAAGGGATAAGGTTCTTTTGTCGAAAAACAAAGATGTTGACCAAGATCTGATAAACACCAATCCAACCCGTCTTAAAGCGGAAATTGATGAGTTAAAAACAAAACAAAACACGGCTAAGACGACCGCCAGCGGGATTTTAGTTAAAGAACCAAGTACTTATTATTCCGAGGATGATCATGAGGCGAAGACAAAACAGGTCACCGAGCAAAAGATTACGGACGCTGGTATTCATAGTGAAATCACTAGGAATGAGTATACGGTTAAAGAGTTGGAGACAGGCACAATCTGCCCCACCTGTAAGAGACCATTAGAAGGGGTTGACCATTCTAATGAAATAAATGAAACGAAAGAACTTATTCAAAAATTAAAAAACACCTTATTGGATAACGGAAAAAAATTAGCAAAACTAGAAAAAGAAGAGTCTGTTTTTTCCGCATTGAAGAAAGAATACGAAGCGTACGAGAGGGAGAAACTCAGAAAAGAAAAATTGGAACTTGAGATCGAAAGATCCCAACTTGAAATTGATAAAAATCAAAAGAAGTTGGACAATTACGATTCCAATAAGAATAAAATGGAAGAGAATCAGAAGATTGATAGGGAACTTGTCATTCTTAAAACGCAAATTGAAACCACAACGGCAGATATTAATCAAACCAACATCTATATCGAAAGGCACCAATCTAATATTACCACAAAAAAGGATAAATTAAAAATTAACGCGGATTTGATTAAGAAAATCAAGACCGAAGAGGAGTTAATTGGGACGTTTAAAATATACATGATGATATTCGGTAAAAATGGTATATCGAAGGTTATTATGAAGAATATGATCCCGCTTCTGAATCAGGAATTACATCGGGTCTTATCTGAAAGTGCTCTTTTCCAATTGCAACTGAATATAAATGATAAAAACGAGTTGGAATTTTTGAAGATTGATAATGAAACAAGGGTAGTTAAAAAACTTGGGTCAGCATCTGGTTATGAAAAGACGGTGGCATCATTGGCGTTACGTTCTGTTTTAACAAAAGTGTCATCTTTACCAAAACCGAATATTGTTGTCATGGATGAGATCTTTGGTAAGGTGGCGGACGAAAATTTGGAATTGGTCGGGGAGTTCTTCAAAAAGATTAAAAATTATTTTGAACATATACTTGTTATCTCTCATAACCCTTTAATCCGGAACTGGTCAGATAACTTAATTATGGTTAAAAAAGATGACAATGTGTCATCTATTGACTCGGTTTCAATTAAAATATCGCAATAATTTGGTATTATGAATAAAATAAGTTATATTTGCACGATTATAGTAGTGTAAACTCGGCTAAACGGAATAGAATAGTAGTATAAACTCAGCTAAACGGAATATCTATGTCAAAATCTAGAATTATTAACACCGATGAAGTGCAAGCCTATTTAAAAGATCTAAAAAAAATACCAGTAATCAGTCATGAAAGACAGGATGAAATTTTTAAACTTTTAAATAACAAGAAAACCACCAAGGAAGAAATTAAAAAATTACATAAAGAATTAATTATCGGCAATCTTAGGTTTGTCGTTTCGATAGCTAAACAATATCAAAATCAGGGAATGGATTTGTCAGATTTAATATCCGAAGGAAACATTGGATTAATAAAATCTGCGGACAGATTCGACCCAAATAGTGGGTTGAAATTTATTTCTTATGCCGTCTGGTGGATAAAACAATCCATGATGGCGGCATTAAATGAGAATTCGAGAACAATCCGAATTCCGTCTAATTTAATTCAGGAAACTCAGAAACGTAAAAGGAATGAGTTTTCATATGACGACCCAAGCAATACTGTTAATGAAATAACATATTGTTTACCCTTTTGTATTGGGTTAAATCGTGAAATTAATGAAGATGGTGATGAACTCATCGACATAATTCGTGATCCAAATGAGCAAAATCCAGAAGATATTTTCAAAACATCAGAAGAAATCCGTAAAAGGGTTTCTGCTATTTTGAGTGTTTTGGATGATAGAGAAAAAGTTATCATTGAAAAATATTTCGGATTAAATGGCGTAGAATCAAACCTTGATGACTTGGGTGAGGAATTTAATTGTACTAAAGAAAGAATTAGACAGTTGAAAGACAAGGCCATAAAGAAATTGAGGAATGAAAGTTATTCACTTTTGAACTATTTATAATAAATAAAGATTATGAAATTTTTAAAAGCCGTATGGGCGTTCTTAAACAGTAGGGTATTTGTAATTATCCTTATCGTAGTATTGATATTAATTGGTGCCGGTCAATGTAAAAGAATCGTTGACCTTAATCGGGATATCGATCATCACGAGCAAAACCAAGCCGCACTTACCGACTCATTGAAATTCGAGAGGCAGAAAAACGGAGAACTCTTAGTGTCAATCGATGGTTATATTTCCACCGAAAAAGAATTAAAATCCCTTAATAAAGCGTTATGGGATGAGGTTCAGGGACAAAAGGGTAAAGTTCTTATGTTAACCAATACAATCGTTGTAATGAGACAAGATTCTACCGCATTGGCTCAGGCTGTTGATTCACTATTGGTTGTGATTGGTAAACTACAACAAAATGGTAATTTCTATACCGCGCCGTGGTCTATTGGACAGAGATTTAGTCTTGGTAATTATT